>Ga0256404_1001046_pt1 | contig 69915 bp, 118 predicted proteins | sample RumenRJG_01DNA_FD_185990 | JGI IMG/M metagenome (GOLD analysis project Ga0256404, IMG submission 185990) | Bovine rumen microbial communities from Lethbridge, Alberta, Canada - RJG_01 | ecosystem: Host-associated > Mammals > Digestive system > Stomach > Rumen | place: Canada: Alberta... | reverse complement strand
TCCTGCGCTACAAAAATCACTTGCGCTCGGTCTTATCGTGCTATCCGCAAACTGTCGACACTTTCCGTTTGGCATCATGTGTTTACATTCACCGCAGTAGATGATTTCTGGCTGTGCGGATGGCAAACCGTTAATCCAATCATCAAGCCGTTTTTTGTTGCTATCTGTACCCATGCGGTACATAAGGTGCATATGCAGCGCATCTATCGCCGCCTGCCTGCTTATAACGTCCTCACTCGATTCCTGACTGAGTGCTTCGATTGCCATGTCGAGTGCTTCAAATGCCGCTTGATTTATCTGTGGCTCCAATGCCTCTGGCTCTTGTATCCGTTTGAGCATTGCTATTGCTTCTGCTTTCGTCATCCTGTTCACCTCCGTTATAACTTCCGCAGTTAGAGCAGAAATTACCACCTTTAAATTCTCCAGATTTCCAATCACAATTAGAACAATGATAATATTCTTTCCATTCTGAATGTGTTTTTTCATCATAGTTATCCCAGTTTAAAGGGCCAGAATCCCACGGTAATGGCACTAATTCTTTTTTTAGTATCCACTTCCCCGTCTTTTTTCGCATAAAGACCCGCCCTTCACAATCTTCGATTGTCCAGCAGTCAAAAGCAATATTATGAAACTTGATATTGTTTGCTTGAATATCTTTTATGCCGTCTATGGTACAGGCTTCTAATGATGATAATGGAGCTTTTACTTTAACCATATTATTCACCTCTTTACCTCTCCATTTTTGCCCCACAGTTTGGACAGTATGGTGTATTGTTCCATGGTTCCACCCTATATCCACAAGCAGAGCATTTGTATCCACAAGCAGAGCATTTGTCATCTATCCACTTCCCCTTCTTCCGCTCTGGCTGTGCGGATGGCAACTCTTTGATGTGATAAACAGGTATCCATTCAAGTCCTTCACTAACCATTTTTACTGGCGAATCAATCGCATCCTGCCTGCTAATCATGTCAATCATCTAAATCACCTCTCTCTTGATTGGGATAGTAGACAACCATGTCCCCATTATCGAGCCAAATCGTACAACCTTCTTTTCCGTTCTCAAATAATTCATGACAAACAGGTCTATAGTCTTCAACATTAACAAAAGGAAAACTGTCTTTAAATTTATCTAATATTTCGCTATACGTCATCTGAATTACCTCTCATATCCGCTCCGCAGTTCGGACAGAACTTCATATCATCTACCGTAAACCCTATATCGCACCATCTGTACGCATCCACCGTAAAGCTCTGGTTTCAATTAGAACACATAATGTCATCATGTTTTTCATTGTCAGAATCAAGGTCTATCCACTCGCCCTTCGGACGTTCTTGCTGTGTGGATGGAATGGCGATTATAATGCTTTTTGCAATATCCATTATTTTGACCATATCATTCTCAAAGCCAAAACAATAAATCAACTTTCTCTGCCGTTCGTTGATTTCATCAATCGCCGCCTGTCTGCTGATTAAATCATTCATCCTGTTCACCTCGGATATCCGCATCAATCAGCCTCATCGGTTCTCTCTCTATTGGACACATCGGTAATAATCCAGTGAATCCACAATCATATTCATCAATCTGTATGTTTAGCTTTGTGCAAACATGAGTCCAGTCATCAACAGACAAGTCCCATGCTTTGTGATACTTGCAGTCTAACGGACAATCAATAGGAAACCTAAAATCACTCATCTTTTTTACCTCTCTACCATCCGTAATGTTCAGCTACTATATCGAACTGCCTGTGATGATACCATCCGTCATCTCCATCAAGATTAAGACCGTTCTCCAAAACCTTACACCAAGCATTGACAACCATTGCCATTAGTTCTGACGAGATTCCCCGCTCACCTTCCGCTTTTTCTTTTCCAAACTCCACATCTCTTTTGAGTTGTTTCAGTATGTTCTCCTCTGTCCATTCAATAGGTGTGTGGGTTACACCTTCTTTAATTTCGAAACCATATTTCCCCCATTCCTCATATGGCAGAAAGTCCAAAAATCTTTTTGTCCATCTTCTATCCAGAAAAGTATCTTCCTCAAATTCTTCGTAATGATTAATAACGTACTCCAATGTTTTCATTCTTATTCACCTCTATGTTTTGCATTTAGCTTATCCATAATCTTGTTATACTCACCGTCAGTAAGAACATTGTCTATCCACATCTTAAGCATAGCATTTGAACAGTCTGCGTAGGATATTGGCTTTATTTCTGGTTCTGCGGATGGAAATCTTTTTATCAAACTACGAAAATCTCTTTCATCCCATCCATAATCCGTGCATGAACACATTTCTTCAAAAGCACGAAGAAAATCCTGTCTGTTAATCAGATCGTTCATCCTGATCACCTCTCCTTTCTGCTACTGCATCAATGGCATCCTGTCTGTAAATAACATCACTCATTCTTTTTTCTTCATTCACGCTTTCATACTCTGGATCAACATTATCGACAACGGATTTGGCATATCTAATTCCATTTCTCATTCCTATGCTATATGCATCATTTCCAGTGGTGGCTTCTATAGCAAAGTCCATTGTTTTAATAAATTCATCATAAGCCATTGCATCTGGATACATTAATACACCGTTCTGCGTTCCCGATTCACACACAAGCACTCTTGTCACCTTCTTTCCTTTCGGCATCGTGATCTCCAGCGTGCCGTCAGGATGTAGCTTTAATCCGTGGTTCATGTTCTCTCCTTTCAAAGTGGATTCTGTTCAGCTTTCTGAAAACATCATTTGTTCGCTTGTTTCTTGCATCTTCAAGCTGATTACACAGCCTTTCGTAGCACTCTTTACAATACTTCTTTTTTGGCAAGACTTCTTTTCCGCACCATCTGCACAACCCACGTTCTTCACGCTCTCTCCTGATGTCTGTTCCTTTCCGATGCCTCAATGTGTCTCTCCGTAAACAGTAAGAGCATTTTGTTCTCCCTTCCGCAGGTTCTCTCTTTCCGCATCTCGGACAAAGGCCAAGGCTGATCCTCTTGGCTTTTAGGTTTTGGTCATACCTTCTGCGATCTTCTTTTGTCCTCTTGATGCTGTGAGCCTTGTTGTACTCAATTTTTTTAGTCCGGCAGTCCAAGCACATTTTTTCATCGCCAATCAGCGGATTTTTTCTGCACTTCGGGCATACACCCATGCTCTGGTAGTATCGCCAATCTTCCCTCTGCTCTTCACGGCATTTGGAACACATCACGTAGTTTTGGTCATCCACAGGCTTTCCGCAGATAGTACACAGTCCCTTCTCCCGTCTTTCCTTCTTTTTCTCGGAATTGTATCTGCTCACAAATTCACATCCTCACTGATGCAGTAGCCTACCTTTTGCTCCTTGCACCATTTCTTGATAGATTCCTTCAGAGCCTTGTCCCTTGTGTACTCAAGGCAATAACAGTTGATTCCTTTTTTCTCCAACTTCTTGATTAGTCCCTGATAGAATTTCCTGTCTGCCGATTTCTGCTTTCCGAACTTACCCTTGCCGTCATAATCGGTGATCCTGCTGAAAACCTCTTCCTGCGTGTAGCCATTTAGGATATACTTCAGTTCAGCCTGACGGTCTATGGCATCGTCAAGAAACTCTGATCCACCGTTGACCATGACATAGCCACCGATCTTCTTGATCTTCTGGAGCAAACCGTAACAGGCCGTAAATTCCTTTCCGCTCTTGTACTCACTGTAAACATCCAGATTGTCGCACCACCAACCATCAAAGCCACGTTTCTTCAGTGCTGTGGCACGGCTGACAAGGAATTTCTGCCATACAGTTTTCTGCATGTTCATATAGTATTCTTTGGGCCAATCTTCCAGACGCTTACACCTATACTTCTCAAATTCCTTGTACCATGACCGCTCTTTCTCTATCGTTCCGATTGACAGGTACGCAAGAACCTTATAGCCCTTGTTTTTTATGGCCTTGATCTGAGAATCCTTATAGTCATCCGATTCCAAAACAATAATGCCCGATCCTTGCTTTAGCTTTTTCGGATCAATCTTTGTTGTCAGGCTTACCTTGTAACTCATACACCTTCTCCTTGTACTCAATCAGTTCTTCCGCAACATCCGCTAATTTTCCAACCAATTCACCGATCCTGTCTTCCTTCTGGTCAACAATGCTCTTCAGACGTGAAATCTCTTCCTGGAATTTTGCAATCGTCATATCACGGCTTTTAATCTTCTTCTTAAGTTGCTCTGTTTTTTCAACCACAATCTTTAACTGTGATTGTGTTGTCGGTGTAAAGAACCTGCATCCACGACAAGATTTTTGCGTGGTGCAAAGACAGTATTCATCACCCTTTCCCTTGTACTGGCAATGTTCTTCCCTGCTCACCTCGTCCTTGTAATCTTTGTCGAAAATGTTGTGCATTGCTTTTACATAGTCTTTGCTCATTGTTTGCCCCCCAATCTTTCAAGATTGATCTTCCAACTGTTGTTGGGATAGCACTGTCGCATCTGATATCCGTCTTTACCCTTTTTCAGTTTCCTGACCATAAAAATGTGTTCATAGTTTCCAATCACTTCAACCACGTCACCGGCTTCAAGGAGTTTGGAATTCTGTCTCTCAGGCATACCTGCTATTACTTTTAAGATTTCTCCCACCTGTGGTACATCTTGCATCTTTTGTCTCCTTCACTAACTTGTATCCAATCAGCTTTATGGCTCTTGGTGAACCATACGTCTTGATCATTTTCTTTGCGTTCAATCCCATCATGTAGTGATGCACACTTGATGTTGACTTTAACCCTGTCATATCACATATATCCCTTACGGATGGAGCAAAGCCGTAATGCATCATGTAATCAACAATGGCATCATACACTTCCTGCTCTTTTTCAGTTAAATCCATACCCATCTCCCCATCAGCTTCTTCCGCAGCTCTCTTGTTGTCTGCTCCCAATCACTTACAAAGTCATCGGTCATGGTAAGTTTTTTGTTATACCTTGACGCAAGTTCCTTGTGAATAGCATTAAACCTTTCAATGTCAACATTCTTGATCAATTCGGCTATATCCTTTAGTTCTTCATCGTCTTTTCCCATCATCAATCGCTCAAACCTTGGCGATCTGATGTCAACCTCTAAAATCTCTTCCATAGGCATCACTCGACCGGAACCAGGGGAATGTCATGTGTCATGATTTCCCGGAGCAACCGGCAGACATAATCCCATTCCACCATAAACGTACTGTTAACCCATGTGCTGTTCTTCTTCATCCTCATCCATCTCCTTTGCTAACTTTTCAAGTTTCCATCCAATGATCAGCAGGACAATTGCCAATACAAGTTCTACGACTTTATTCACTTCTCAATCCTTCTCTCAGCTTTCGCAGGCCTTCCTGTACGGCATCGCTCAGTTCAACATAATCCTCGTTGATTTTTTCTTCGACCTTATTGCTGATTGCCTTGGTTTCCTGCTTCTGGATCGCATATCTCTTTTCCGTAGCCGTGTCCAGTACGGTTCGGATCGGTGCAGACATCTGTTCTCTTTCTTTCTGCTTGTTGGCAAGATTGTTATAGATGTCCCGGAAGTTCGCACGATCCACAGCAGGATTCTCTGACGAACATAGATTCTGATAACCAAGACGAGCAACAATTGTTTTTGTAATACCCGTCAGGCTGTTCAAGGCTTCTGTTTCACGCATATATCCGTAGTACCTGATTGCATTGCAAACCTTTTGCCATTCTTCTTCCCATGTGTTAAATTCACCACGAATCAATGTTGCACACATTCCTCGAACATCTGAAATGGATGGTGACCATTTGTTTGTTTCTGCCCATTTCTTAATCGCAAAACGAGCCGTCTGATAATCGAGATCCTTCAATGCGTCATACCATAATTCAACAGCGTAATCATCGGGAAGGATTCTTTCTCTCGGATAGTATGTCCTGATTGCCATCGCAATCTTACCAAATTCCTGTCTGGTCATGCCCTTCGCTCCTTTCTGCCCAAGATGCTATTTGTGCCAATTCAGAGGTAAATTCCTGACTTCTCTTTGATGGTTTCATTTGCTCTTTCTGTTCTTTCCTGATCCACTTTCTTATCGTTGCATAGTGGCTTTTGTAAGATTTACCTGTGCTTGCCACATATTCAGAACATTTCTGAATCCATTCTTCATAATCAGGAACTTCTTTTTGCAACTTATGGTATTCCTCATCGGTCAATAAAACATTGTTGTATTCACCGTATCGGTGCTTACATATATTATTTTTATTAGATGTTTTAGTATTATTAGAATTACTATTATTTATTGGGTTGAAATTTTCACCTACCCCCAGATGATTATTTTTACTACCGTAGGTGAAATTTTCACCTACCCCGGTGATTTTTTCAGCTACCGTAGGTGAAATATTCGCCCTGTAGTCTACAAATATTACCCCGTTCTCTGCCCTTTCCCTTCTAATTATCAATCCTTTTTCCACAAGACTTTTCAAATATTTTGTGACGGTTTGCTTTGTGCATCCTGTCCAATCTGCAAGATATTGTCTTGCCCCCGTGTACCACTGGTTCTGTTCCTGGGTGAATCCATAAATAGCGGAGTAAATTAACAACTCGCCACCAAACAGTTTTAATTCAGTTACCATCCATCCTTGGACGTTGTTGTAATTATGTGATTGAACTCTCATATCATCTCTACTCTCCCAACGTGTAAACCGCTACCCTTGCAGAACCGCCCCTGGTTGGAACGGTCTGCATAGTTTTCTCGATATTGTATCCGGCTTTCTTCAGGTCATAGATCCGACCGGATAGCCTTGTGCATCCGAAACACCGAATCGCATCAAGGCTTGTGATTGATCCATGTTCTTTCATGTAATCCAGAATCTGTTTTGCGTGAGTTTTCTTCATGTAATCTCCTTTCATCGTCATCTCTTGAAGCCATCAACAATGCCAGCATCATCACTCCGAACATGCCACCAATCATGAAGCCGATAATAAATCCTAAGATTCCTGCACTCATCTAAACCTCTTTCTACCTATTAATAATGGTCACCGTAACATCGCTATTAACTCAATTTCGGCTTTTAAGCCCTTGCCCTTACACTTCCTTGCCTAAATCACTCAAAGCCGATTTAAGAGCATTTCGTTTGTGTTCCTGTGCGATTTTAATTCTTTCACGGGCAAGTTCGATCTGCTCTTCCGACAGATGCCTTTCAACCTTGCTGATCTTGATCCACTTCACAGGAATGTGAGCCACGATAGAACCGTCTTTGTTCTCATGGGTAATCCGGCATTCATCAGGATACTTTTCTGCCAGTTTCCGAATCCTGGTGATAAATCTCGGCTGACAAAAGGTTACTGTTGCTCTGTCTTCGTTTTTGATCCATTCAATCGTGTTTTCTGTTACACTTGGTACATAAGTCATTCGTAGCTCCTCCCTAAAAATTATGGGGATTATGATCAAAAAATCTGCATCACCAAAAGGTGTTTTTCTGTCTGTTGTAATACTTCTTTATATCCTCTTCCAAAAACCAATTATCATGTAATGCTTTCACACAGGCACTTTTGAAGGTTCTGGCAGAATAATTTCCAAGATATCTGTCAGGCCAATATTCACCTGTCGCAGCATATCCTTCCAACCAAACATCGAAATCAGGCATTATTCGTAACTCCTTTCATCCAACATCTCCCAGAACTTCTCTTCCTGCTTCTGAGAGACTTTATTATTCTTTTTCTCAGGCTTCAGATTCACTTCTAAGTGTTTGTCGATGATTCCCTTCAGGCTTCTTGCGAGTTGTTTTTTACCCTCGACTTTGCCTTGTGTGTAGGTTTTTGGCTGCTTGCGTTCACCTAACTCAGACTTGCCCTTACCACCGCCTGTGTCCTTATTCCGGCTTTGATATCCGCTTTTTGCATACATGATGATGTATTTTCGTTCCATCTCATCAAGTTGCCATACAGGAAAATATTTGAAACCGATTTTCCATCCACCAGGATTTTCATCCGAATACAACCCGTGAGCCTTCAATGACAAATCGATGTGCTGGAAACCTCTCATATGCCCCAACATCCTCTGTTTTATGTGCCTAGCTTGCCCCACATACGAATATTTAATCTGAGTTTCAGGATCTACTCTTGTAAGAAAATAGATACCGCTTCTGTCATCAAGTTGCGGATTAACCGCAAGAAGTCTCTTTAGATTCTTTTGGTCTATAGCTTTGATTCTTGCGATATTTTTTGATTTCTGCATCTGTCACCATCCTTATGTTCAAGTGCGGATATTTGCAGTTTTTACCGCCTTTTGAGTAATGCATCAGGTTCCAGTAATCCACGTTATGTCTTCTAGCATGGTTAGCAACTGTATCAACCACTCCGTTGATACACAAAAACCTATTATTTCGTTTGTTGTTTTGTTGGATATAAGCATTAACCCATCTGCAATTTTCGGGGGAATAACCCTTGTCATTATCTATTCTGTCAATGCTTAATCCTTTGTTTTCTTCGTAGCCATTCTCAAAAGACCATTTCATGAAATTCTCAAATCCATGTTCGCCAAGCCATTCGTCACACATTGTGATTCCTCTGCTGCCATAATACTTATTTCCTGGATTGTCAGGGTCGTAGCAACGATGCTTAATGTTGTAGTAAGTGAGATATAATTTACTACCAGACATACCTGTTTTCCTGCTTGCCTGTCCTTGGATTTCTTTCAAGTAACAGCCACATGATTTTGTGTGTCCTGTTTGAAGATGGGAACCATCAACAATTGTTTCTTTGCCACAATCACACTTACATTTCCACATTGCTCTTGTTTTGCCGGATTTATTCCTGTAGATCCCATTAAAGCTAATTACGGTAAGTCTGTTAAACTTTTGCCCAGACAAATCTTTATAACAACCCTTTTTAGGCAATCAATCACTCCCCTTCTTTTGAAACGCATAAAGTTGTCTGTAATTTGGCAATCAATCACCACCTCATATACTTTCCGTCTGCGAATTGAATGATATATTTACCTTCTTTTTTAACTTCAATCAATCCGGTTTTCCAATCATCTGCGGCATAAGGAGATACCCACAAAACACCATCCATATCCAACACAAACGAATCTAATCGCTCAAAATGGTTGCTAATGTCTTTTGGCTCAATCGGATCTCCAGTCACCGCATCGTAGACGGTGAAACCATTGAATTCTGTTAGTTGCTCTTTCGAAATTTCAATCATCTATTCACACCTCAAATCCAAGTTCCTTCATACCTTTGCAGTATGTATCGTATAGAAGATTTGCGTATTCCGTGAGTGTGTCAGAATGTTCCTTATTCTCCTCATCCGTCACCCATTCAAGGTTCGTGAAAGAGTTATTCTATTTGTTGCCGTCAATGTGATTGACCTGTGGCTTATTCTCAATGCTTGCCATATTGTTCTCCTTTATCCCCACTGTTCCGCCATTGCTTTGGCAATGCCTGGGAAAGTTTTGCTTCTGGCTTTTGCGCGTTCAGCTTGACCGCCTTTGATGTTTCTCATTCCTTCGCACCAACCAATCTTTTTGCCCTTGCCCTTCTCACCTTGCAAAATGTACATGGGCGGTGGCGGTGGTAGGCTTTGCTTCTTTCAAGTTGAGGAAGTCCTTTCAGCCAAAGACACGTCCTCTTTTTGTGGTAGTTTTCAGCATCGCACTCACTTTCTGCAAAAAAGTAAGGGTGAATAATCTGGTCTGGCTTTCTGTATGACGAGTTCATAAAGCCGACCGGATTTTCTACTGCAATACGGTCACAGTCAGCCAGGGCGAATTGCATGAAGAAAACAGCGGCTCTTGCTCTTTCTTCCCACCTGGCTATGACCTTCTCTGCCGTGCAACACTTCAAAGAATATTGCCTTGTGGCTACATTACTGAGATAGGTACAAGGCGGATGAGCAATCAATAAATCCCACTTCCCATCAATTCTGTGTCTCTGACCATCAGCAGTTTCAAACTCGCAATTACCGTTGATAATCGGCAGCACATCTCCCTGTATATGCCACTCCGGGTGTCCGCCGGAACACTCCAGAATGTCACAGCTATATGCTTCATGTCCACGTTCTCTGAATGCGGTACATACTCTTTGAGATTCTTCACACGCTACTAAAACTTTCATCCACTCACCTCATCACACGAAGGGCAACTCTGACTCGATCCCATCCGGCACAGTCATCCACGGCTGGTTCACTGGAGCAGGTGCAGGTTCGGGAGCAGAAGGTTTCTCCTGATGGGACGATTTGGATTCGCAGAATTCCCAATCCTGTACATAGTGCCATTCTGCGGTAACCGTCTTACCTTCCTTGTTTTCCCATCTTTCCTGAGTAGGAACACAAGTGACACGGATCTTCGTTCCTTTCGGTATATACTTATTCATGTTCTCGGCAACTTTACCAAAAGCTTTCAATTTGAAATAGTTCGAACGCTTCTTATCACCATATCCCGTATCGACAGCAAGATTAACCGTAGCAACCGCCATCGGCTTGTTGCCGGATGTATACTTCAGATCAACGCCCTTTGTTGTTCTGCCGATAAAAAGCGACATGCATAAACCCATAATTATTCACTCCTATTCGACTTTGTTTTTATATTCTCTGTTTTCATGGTACTTCTCTGACTTTCTGCATTTGCCTAACGCCTGATTGAGAGCATTTCTAACCTTTTTGCACTCAGGCATCTGAAGAACATCATAGATTGGCTCAATATCCTCCATTGCATCTTTACAGGCTCTCCTGTGTAGTCTTGTCAACCTGTACTTTGTTGCCAATTTGCTTCTTTCAGGTGCCAACGGTTCCTGCTCGATCTCATGCACAAAATCAAACGTACGAAGGTTTTCCCTTTCGACTTCCTGTTTGTAGTAGGGATATGAGTTTTCAACCTCGGTCAGATAATCCAGGAACGCCTTTAATTGTTCTGATACTTTCAACTCAATCTCTCACCACCTTCGTTTCAAGGTAGCGTGTTCCCCACTCTTCAACCTCGTCATGAGTATCGAAGAAAATGTCGATATGATCGCCTGTAACCAGACCGCCTACGTCTTCAGCCACATAGATTTGACCGTCTATTTCGACCTTAGACCCTATGTCTATGACATCAGGATCAACAGCTATCGTGCGTCCGGCTTCTGCTGTAGTACCACTGTGTGTATGCCTTCCGTAGCCAGAACTACATTCTGGGCAATCACAATAGGCTGTACACTTCATAATTCCGTAGTCGATCTTCTTAGCTTTCTTCTTCTTTTTCTTCTTGGCTTTTTTAGCCTTTTTCTTTTCAGCTTTCGGTGCTTTCGTGATGACATAATGCCTGTCATCAACATTCTGCGTTCGTGCAAGTGCATCATGCGGAATGGCAAACATCGTTACCATTGCCACAAGGATAATGAAGTAATTTCTCATATTTTGAATCCTTTCTTGTGTTTAAATCTGCCTATAACATCAAATCCTGTCTCAGTCTTAACTGCTTCTGCCATATCCTGTAGGGATACATACTTCTGCGAGAATGATTCAAACTGGTCTAAGCACAGTTCGAAAAATCTCTCTTCTCTGCACATCCCATCGACTTCCTTCTTGTTAAGCCTGCCGTAGTGGTCATGCAGAATAATCAGCGGAATACACATCATGTATTCGAATGCTGTTTCTGTGGCATCCAGGGAAATTTCCTTCTTCAACTGCTCCAAATAGTCAGCAGTGATCGTTATGGTCTTGGGCTTTTCCTTTATGCCTAATTTGCGTCTGTCTTTGCGGTTCATAAAGTGATGCTCACCCCCTTCCTTGCTACGATCACCTTTACAGATGATCCGACTACTTCTTGCACCTGACTGACCATCTCAACAGGATCAGCATTATCGGATGACAAATGGCAGAGAATCACATTTCTTAGGGCATCCGTTTGATTTGCTTTCAGAAATGCTTTGCACGTTTCAAGAGAACAATGCCCACGATAAACGTGGTTTTTCTTTGACTCATCCGCATTTTCATCGACTTTTGTATAGTTGCATTCAATCAGAATCGTATTTAATTTCTGTTTAGCAAACACATATGGGCAATATTCAAAGTCCGTCAGATAAACCATTCTGTGACCGCTTTTCGTATAAATCAGAGTGCCAAAATTGCTTTCACCGTCATGTGGCAATCGGAACGCCGTCAGCTTAAAGCATGGAATCATGTTGCCAAAAGCCTTATCTTTATCGGTCTTGTATGGCTCAAAAACAGGTATTCCCATCTTCCGCAGCTTATCTGTTGATTTGCTATGGTCAGCTAAGTGTGGGAATGCGATATGAACGCTCCCACCACATCACCTACCTTCCACCTCGCTAACTTCTTTATATCCGGCAGAGGGATTCCTGCATCGAGCAAAAGGATCTTTCCTGATTCGTCTGTAATGGAATAGCAGTTTCCGGAAGATCCGCTCCCACCGCAGTTTAATTCGATCAATGCCATCACCTCACAATCCTTGCTCTCCTTGGAATCTTTGGTTCTACCTTTGGTTTCGACTTTGGTTTCACAATTTCCCACGGGACAGCAGACGCATCGTCTATATACCTATGGGCAAAAACCTTTCTCGGATTCTCACCGAACTTCTCTTTAATCTCAGGAAGATTCTCGTTCACGGCATCGAATGTTAATCCATATTTTCCGCAGAATTCTACGGCTTCTTGTAACAGTTGCCCTGTTCTGCATGTCCAGAGGATGAGTTTTACCCCATCCTCTTTCTGCTCCTTCAGCCAATCAATGAATTCTGTATTGGCTTCTCCGATATTTGGATACCTGGAATGACGAGTGATTGTGCCATCAAAAAATCTACGGCATATATTTTCATTCGGTTCGCCTCAATAAGCGATGTGGTTAATTCACGATCAATCATTCACTCCACGCTTTCTTCACAGCCGCATACACAGCATGGAATATCGTTGCTTCTAATCGGTCATAATCAATGACGGTTGATTCCCTGACAGGCTCAATATCTTCGGAATCCTCTTCCTCAGCCTTTTCAATCACCGTATAGGATTCTGGCTTGATGTTGTAAAGCATATCTAACAGCTTTATGGAAGGAGCATTGATCCTTTTTCTTCTGTATGCGTCAGTAATATAGTTGCGTCCGTGACCTAATGAATCTGATACGTCACCGTTCGATAGATGCCTGACCTTCAATTCATATTCCAGTTTTTCAGGAATGATATTAACCATGTTTGCCACTATTCCATCACCTCTTCATCCGCATCAATGTCAAACTCGATTTGGTTTGCATGAGCCTTAATCTCTTCCCTGACATCTGCTTCGACATCGGCAGGATACTTATTGTCGTGGAAACTGGTGTCATAGGCTTCTTCCTGCGTGTAAAGTCCAAGAGTAAGCTCTGGGCAATTCAAATTGGAAAAGAAGGACGCAGCTCTGTATCTAAGCATCAGTTTCGGCATGGTCTTCCACTTAGAGCCATTCTTACTAAGCCATCCCTCGGCTCTTGCCATATCCATGTTGACTTCCATGCCCTCTACACGTCTGCCATCTTTCATCGTCCAACACAAGCATGAGTACGGCTTTCCGTCCTTATCATTTTTCTCGTCATACTGAAGTTCCATATCGAACTTGCCGGAATTGTTAATGGCTGCGATAAGGAACTTGCTACTCCAAGAAGGTCTGCCCTGAATGATGTACAGATTCTGCATGACCATCATGGGTGATACGCCCAATCTCTGAGCCTGTTCAATAGCAATCAGACAGTTACTTGCATTGTTCTGATAATCCCTCGGAACAATAGTGGAAGATGCTAATGCTTTTGCCATCTGATAGGCCATGGTAAAGTTATCGGAAGTTCCGAAGATACCAAGGCTATAATCAGTTTCAAGTTTCCGGGCAGGCTTCGTGCCACCCTGTGTTGCTACCTGTGTGTTCTGCTCGTTCTGAATGTTTTCAGTTGCCATACTTTATTTCCCCTTCTGCTTTCTCTCTCGCATTTTTCAGAAAATCTTCCATCTTATCCTCTTCTTCTGGCGAAAGCTCCACGATGTTATCGTTAAAACCGTTTATGACGGCTATCATTATCCGGTCATCAGACATCAATTTGTGTTGTCTTAAGGTTTGAATAATGACTGATATGTCAGCCATAACTTCAACGGTAAGACCTTTAATATCAATTTCTCCTTCTTTTGTTTTAATCATTATTAGTCCCCCTTCTAAACACGCCATCCATCAGGTTGACGAAAGATTCTCTTGCATCTTCCTTCATAGCGTCATCTCTCATTTTGATCAGCGATTCAATAATCGGAATCGGATTATTTTCCGGGCTTTCCGCATAGTCCAATATGCTTTTAATCACTTCATAACTCAGCACCTTCTCTCTCATCAGGGCCGAAAACAGTATTATCAAACCCACTGATAAATCAATTCTGTTCCCAGAAATTGTGATGTTGTGATTGTCAACTTGAATCATCCTTCTTTTCCTCCCATAACGATTCTAATCACCCAAGTTCGTCAAGCATCTGACGAAGTTCTTCTGTGCTCAGTTCGGTCAATGCCTTGTCCTCTTTGTCGGCAATGATTGACATGATTCTCTGTTTCTTAGCATCATTTTCTTTCTTAGCCAGGCGATCAATCTTTTCCTGCTCCTTAACGGACACAATGTGTTTAACAATCTCAACCATATTCTCGACATCTTTCTCTTCTGTCGATTTTGTCTTCAGGAGACTTTCTTCGCCCATATCTTTTAAAGTTTTGTTCAGTGCCTTATAAATCCGGTCTAAAGCCAGTACGTTGAGATCCCAAAGGTCTTCCACACTGATAAGTCCCTTGTATGGGAAACGATATTTTTTCTTTGTTGCAATTTCAAATAATCCCATGATTTCCCTCCTTAAAATTTAACTTTTAACACACGCTCTGTTGCACCTTTAACTTTGACAATCAACTCATTTCTCTGAGTAGAACTAAAACCAAGACCAGAAAGCTGATCCGCACAATCTTCTGCTTTTGCCTTTGAACCAAGGGCTTCAAATACCCTTTTATGCTGAACAAGTTCCTGTTTAAGATATTCATTGAAAAATCCATTTGGATTATTTTCATTTATGCAGTCCTTCAGCATGAAGAAATAATGCTTATTTCCTGTCTTGTTTTCGACAGCATCCCAATAATTAGGGCTGAACATCACTACAGAAACAGGGATAAATGTATATGTTGTCAATCCCCACAGTTCCTTAGAAACCATATTTTCTCGGAGTTTATGATCGATAGAAAACTTTCCATTCTTTAAAGTAACCGTTGCAACCTTAACGTCTCCTACAACCTTATTCGGATAATCGTATGAATAAACTTTCCCATCAAACTCAATCTCCGCACGGAACCCATTGTTTCCTCCACGGTAACTATATTGATGCACAAAGAATTCATATTTCCCTTCTGGCATCTTTCTCAAATCAGGCCATGTAATGTTTTCAACAGCCGGAGCGTTTCTTACTGGGTTGATGATATCTACATCAAGTTCACCTCCTGTATATCGGTCGTGTTTATCGGAAAAGTAAATACGATATCCATTGGGTTGTATACAGTGCGCATCGAGATCGTTTGGATCATAATCTCCCGGAATATCATTCCACTGGATAGAAAACCGAAGCACTCCATCCACTTTTCCACCAGCTGCTTTTACTCTTTCTTTCATGGAATCGGCAACATTGCCACTATATGCCCATGAGAAATTATTCCCCCATTTAAACATGGGTTTTGCATCCTTGTTTGTTGGAGCGATGAGTGAAACAAGATTGCTTTGATGCTTGTTTTCCAGATAAACTTCTAACTCCTGAGTTTCCGGCAAAACGGAAGATACAAACTTTTCAATTCCGATTTCTTCTACCCGGTCAAATTTCTTAGGGTTGACCTTCACATCTTTTTCCATCTCGGCAAACAAGTCCATGCCACCAGAGATACGTTTCACACTGTCTTTGTTGCAGAACAGGATGTCATTGACCGTGATATCATCCAAGGTTGCAAACCTGCGTCCCAGGGAATCTAAGTATCCCAGTTCTGTAATGGTCTTCTTGGCATCTTCAAGCATTTTCTTCGTAAAGATTGCCTTTGGGCGTTTGTAGTTTGCCGGAGCAACGATGTTTTCATATCGCCTTACAGACTGTTCAAGATCGCAACCTGTAGAAATATCTGCAAGCAGCACTCCTATTGAGTGGTTTCTCATTCTGCCGATTACATCACCTGCTTCTACAGATTTTTCCCATGCCAACAGTTCCTTTTTTTCTCCTAAAACCTTTGCATATTCTTTTTGATACCTTCTGAACTCAGAAAGTATGTTTTTCCATTCTTCGCCACGATATAGACTATTTTGTGCGATTAATTCTAATAGTGTGTCCGTAGCGTCAAGAGATATTTCATCCAGCGACCGCTTGAAAATTTCCTTCCGTGTTCGGTAAGTGTTCTGAATATCACCAAGTGACCTATTGGTTCTAAACCGAACAGGGATATCAGGAATATAGAAATGTGTCCATGTAAGAATCGAATCACCGTCATGCTCATGGTTCTCTTTGCACCCAACGGATTTTTCCTTTGAGAACCACACATCCGAAACAGGATGAGACTTCACATAACGATCAAGGGAATCAACGACCGGCTGATATGTTGCACTATCAGCATTAAAGCCCCATATGGTGTGAATTTCTTGATTTTTAATCACCACCACGTTTCCCATGGCTTTTATAAAACTCCGACAGCACGAACAATCATGCTCTCTTCTTTCACGGAAGATTTCATTTGTTCCTTTTGGGAAACTATCAAGATATGTTTCCCATAATTCATCTTTGTCGAGATTCACCATGAACAAGCATTTTGCATCACGGGTTATTTCGTTGAAATGGTCAATCAATTTGTCCCTGAATTTTACAAAATTCATTCCTCTCCCCCTTTCTCAAAGACCAACTCGGGATCGTCACTCACGCAGAGCATGATTAACTGATGATCGGTTTCCAATTTCTTCATGGATGCAGAATCAAGATGCTCTGCATCATCCAGTATGATCGGATAATCAAATCCGAAGAACTTCTGAATACCATTTATGGCATCGATCTTCGCCATAATTTCCAGTGCCGTATTCATGGATTCACCAAAAGCCTTGCCGTCAATCATCGGTATACAAGTGTCAAAAGTCTCACCATTTTTTTGGAAATCAAATAACCGCCAACTAATCAGATTGAAGTTTTTGTTGACAGATTCCTGGAGCAACTCATTCTTCTTCATATTCAGCGTTTTAAGCTGATACAAAATCATCTCGGCATTAGCCTTGCTCTGCTCATAATTCTTCTGGTCTTCCCGAAGCTGTGCGATTTTAGAATCAATTCTCTGATTCTGTTTGTCCTTTGCGATTTCCATGAAGTGAGCATCACGCTCTTCTTTCAGAGCCTCGATATGTCCTTCAAGTTCCCGGATCTCAACACGGATGCCAGTTTCGTCTGCTTGCTTGTTCCATTCTTCCTTTTCAGCCATTGTCTGCTGATACTCTTCGTTCTCGGACATATCAGCCTTTGGCATGTTCACGGCATCCTCGACCACCTTCTTGGCTTCTTTGATTTTGTTGTCAAGCCGTGCAACTTCTGCCACGGAATCAGACACTAACTTCTTGTTTTCAGCAATCAGTGTCTCACTTTCCCTGATGGCCTTTTCTCCGGCTTTGATGGACTCATCGTACTTCTGAGCCATCTCCTGTGCTTTCCGCTCATTTTCGGCTTTCAGTTCGGTCAGCTTGTCCTGTGGAAGAACCTGCCCGCATGTCGGGCATACTGCCTTGGATGCATCGAATCTGTACTCGATGCATTTCTGGCGTTTAGTCATAAGATTGCTGATGCTGTTTTGAGCATCTTCAATGTTTTTCCGAACAGCCGCACACTGTCTTTCGGAAGACCTGATGCTATCTTCCAGTGATGCTTTCTGAGTTTCCAACTTGAACAACTCATCTTCCGCATCACTCTTTGCCTTTGCCCTGTCGGAATTGGCTCTGTTTTCGATTTCGGTCAGTTTGAAGGAAAGTTCCAGAACCTTCTTCTGGGCATCCTTTGCTTTTTCGATTTCCTTCTGCCGTAACTCGATCTGCCCTTTAACCTTGTCGATGTCGGCAGACAGTTCATCTGCCTTTTCTTTATGGAAAGCCAAATCGATATGTTCCTTGGCTTTTTCCATTCCCTCAATTTTGGCTCTGAGGATTTCACCCTCTTTGCCGTAGTTTTCACGGATCTTCCGCAGAGTAGCGTTCTGCATCGCTTCAATCTCCGCAGCTTCGTACTGCTGAAGCAATACAGACAACTCTTTAAGTTCTTCGCCACACTGTTTAGCAACTTCCACATCCGTAATATCCGATGCCATCTCAAACAGCAAGTTCCGAAGAGCCGTTCTCTCTTTCTTGTTGTTAATACCTGCCAACATCACGCTCGGATGCGAACATGGAAGGAATTTATCAAAATCAACTCCTAACTCAGTCAGATATGCCTTAAAGTCTTTCTCAGACTTCGGCACACTGTTGATCATGTACGAATTGGTCAAAGCCACGGTCCCGGCTTTGGATCTCTTCAGTTTCTGAGACTTCTGAATCTGCACAGGTTTTCCGTCAAAGTCACAATCAATCGTGACCACCGTCTGTTGCTCATCGATAGCACCGATGGTTCTGACCTGCGGATTAGCCGTCAGGGACACGTCACGATCCACGAACGTCCAGTAGATCATGGATGGAATCGTGGACTTTCCACTTCCGTTCATGCCCTTAATCAGGGTTTTATCCGAAAGCTCATATGTTGCATTCCTTACACCACGGAAGTTCTCAGCGTTTATTCTTTTTATTTTCATCGGTTGACACCTTTCCCTTTCTCTGCTATGATGCAGTTTGAGCCACAGCCGTGGCAGGGCATCACTCTATCTTTACCGGGATCAGTGATGCTCTTTTTTTATTTCAACAGTAGCGTGAATAGATTCCATGATGCGTAGGAAAAGTCGCTGGCATTGTGACAGATCACGTCTACCCAGCTTAATAGAATCCATGTCAGTCCTAACCCGGATATCCCCGAAACGGTTTTTGCGATCCGTTCTGCCCATAATCCTTTCATTCATAAAACCTCCTTCTCGAATACGAAGTCATCGTGAACGGGATTACCGTTCTCATCCTCATAAGCAGTTTCAAACAGTGTGTAGGTTCCGCTCTCTTCGGGAGCTGTCAGGTATATGCCCGGAATGCCCGACCATACTTCCTGACCCGGATGAATGCCGGATGCAATTTTGAATTTCACGATTTCACCTCCTCGATGAAGTCTAATTCAAAGTCTTTAATTTCCTTCTGCGACAGCTCCCTGTTGTATACAAGGATGTCATGATACCATCCACTCGGATCGTCTTCCCTGTGGTCAAAGCCATCCATAGGCTGACAACCGGGGGAGAAGCCCCTCAATCTCATGCCGTACTTAAACATTTTCTCTCCTTTGCTACCGATGCACCCACAGAACCGGGCGAGGACTTTAGAACCACATACAACACGGTTGGACAAATGGGAAAGTTACCGTTACCTTTAATGCCCCGTCCGGCTGTGCAGATGCACCGGATTATTCAGTTGTTTACGATGCCCTCGGCAGGACGGTCAGTGTGACTGGCAGTTAAACCGATTATTTTCAGTGATTTTTGAGGAGGATCACTATCTCAACTGGACTTATAGCAAGAGGCATTTTGCAAGCAAATGACAATTGGTTGCCTGACCGCCCAACTGAGGACACCGTATTGAGTTGTTAATTCAATTTAATTGGATTTCTCAGGCACAAAAATAAAATCCATCGGGATACCAGAAAGCTCACTGATTTTCCTCAGCTGAGAAAGAGTAGGTTCGCTTCTTCCATTCTCCCAATTATTGACCGTCTGCTGTGTTACACCCAGTATTTCAGCCAGTTTTTTCTGGGTGAGTTTTGCGTTTACCCTCGCAGATTCTAATGAAATTCTTGGCATCTCATTCACTCCTTTCCTCAATTTCTAATGATAGTATAATTCAATCATATTGAATTGTCAATAGTAAATTCAAAAATATTGTATTCGGCATTGAATTTTTTTGAAGTCTGTATAGTGAACTCTCCCCCACCTGTAGAGGTGGGGGAGAGTTCACTGATAATCCTGTTATTTCTACAGAGTATATCAAGAACATGATGGATATTGCAGAGAATCAATCTAACAGGATCGCAAAGAAAAGCCTGAGAGATACTATTGATCTTCTGATATTGGTCGAACTGGACAGGGTAGAGCGTGAGCGTGAGATTACGGTTAAGAGAATCAATGACGGCATAGCTGCCAGTAACAAGAAGTCAGGACGCAAGTTCGGACAGCTTGACAAGATGAATGACGAACTAAGGGAAGATATTAAGAAGTTCCTTAGTGATCGCAGTATCAAACAGGTTGACCTGATGCGAAAGCATAACATTAGTCGCAATACATTAAAGAAATATATTTCTATTGTGAAAGAACAGCAAGCATAATACAGATGCTATTTGCTCCGATGATTCGATGATTTGATTCGTTTTGTCGGAGTATTTTCTTTGTTACGGTCGCAGAAAAGACCCAGTACACACTGTTTAGGGGGTGCTTTTGATTGTCAGGTAAGCCGTTCGATATCCGACAAGAAACAAAAAGCCTTTATGCAGTTTTCACAAACAGAATCAGCTGATCCGGCATGGATCGCAGAGTATTCCGCTGCCAAAAGTGTACAGAATATACAAAAGGACAATTCCCATAAAGAGAACTGCCCTAATGTACATAGCAACGGTATAACGGATTTTTGGGATAAGGCTTCCTTTGATGCAATCAGAATCACAATTAGCAGGATAAGGGGTAAATCAGTCTCAGCAGATTAACGATAGATTCTGTGATCAAATGATTAACTATGTTAATTATAACAAATAATGGGAAATATTGCAATAATTCTTTCCTTGATTGTTAAGGGAATACATGATATTATAGTTTTGTCACTCAAAACTTAATAGCAGATAGAAGGGCGGTGATTGTCTGAAAAATGATTTAATCAATGAGTTCCTGGCATTGTATCCGGAGCATAAAGACAAGACCTTGAAGGTAGGCAATCACAATAACATTACTACCAGTAAGGGCAAGACTTTAGCGGTAAAGGATTCTGACGGTTGGCGGTTGGTTTCTGTCGGTGGCAGACCCACGCAGGACAGGCTGACGCATGATTTGAGGGTCAGGGTCACAGATTCCCAGTACAGGAAGTTAGAAGACTATTCAGAAGCAAGGGGACAGACCAAGCCGGAATTGGTGCGTGATCTTATTGATGCTTTGTAACGGTGAACTCTCCCCCACCTGTAGAGGTGGGGGCTTCGTAAGAAGATTGGTATTTAAGTTTCCACCTTTTCAGGCAACCCTTATTCTTACAGGCGTGTCCACTTCGCCACTACTGTATAGGACTGTTAAGTCCACAACGCTACTTTTTCTCAAAATATTTAATGCACCGTTGACATCCGCATTGAGTAATCTTCCGTCAGCAGTTCTGTATAGTCCTCTCTGCACTCTTTTTCCGCTGAAACTGTAAGACTTCGGATTATCTGCGTTATAGACAGGAATTGTATCATTATCCCAGAATGATGCTTTTGAAGTATAGCTTTCTTCCTGCTTTACAAAAACAATGCTATTCAGTTCACAAAGATATTCCAGTTTGGAACGCAGTTTCCCATACGAAATATTGACAAAATTCTGATTATTACGCTTGTTCATGTCAGAATTACGCTGAAATGTTTCATTATATCCGATTACAAGCGTTCCAATATCATGAGCAATACAATAATCAATGATTTTTCTTGCAGTTTTGCTCATATAATCATTGACTTGTCTGTTCCTTTTATCAGCTAAGATTTTCTGACGGTTTGTTGTTCTTCTTTTATCACCCTGTCTGTCTTTGATACCTTGCAGCCGTGCATTTTCCTTGTTGAACCATTGATTGACAGCTTTTAGCTTCCTGCCGTCAATAATGAAGCTTCTGCCCTGATTTGATACAGCAGTCACAAGATTATTCACACCCAAATCCAGAGCAAGTGCATTGTTTTTATTAAGATTTCTCTGAACACATTCAACTTCGTAAGTATACTGAATTTCAAAGAACCTTGCTCCTGATTTCGGAATGATTCTGATTTCCTTGATATGCTTTCCAGCAAGTATCGGCGGCATTTTGATTTCAACAGGCTTATGTGTTTTCTTGAATGTATTGGAATACGGCAAAATCAGCTTGTTTCCGCTAAGCCTGACAAATCCTATCACGAGTGTTGTGAATCCGTCTTTTGGCAGATAATGCGGTAATTTACAGTCTCTGAAAGAATATTTGCCTTTTTTTGCCAGTTTCAGCAGCCCGAAAAAGCTTTTGAATGAGCCGTCCACTTCTTTCAGAATCTGCTGTGCCATATTGGAGTTGAGCATTTTGTAATTGGGACTGTCTTTCAGCAATGCGTAATTCTTTTCGTATTTTAGATATTCTCTCTCTGTGAAGTAATACTGACGGACATTGTAGATTGCTTCATTGGCAAGATTTTTTGCTGTATGGCACAATTCTCTCAAAATGCTGTATTCTTCCTTTGATAGATGTTTCGCTTGTTGCTTTACCGTTAGATACATAGTCTTTCTCCTTCCTTTTAGATTTAGGACATTTCCTATGTATCTATTATAGCATATATTTTACTGAACGTCAATAGTTTCAGTAAAAGCAATCGGCATTCATCCCCCACTTTCGCTTCGCTTAGAAGTGGGGGTATTCTTCCGAGAATTGGATAAAATAAAAAAAAAGCCCCTCCGAAGAGGGGCAGAATACATAATCACACTTTAATATCTTAGAAAGGAGTGATTTTGGCTTCTAATGATTCATATGAGGAAATATACCTAAAAGCCATTAAAAGCCAAAATCGGTTGATGCTTTATGTTTGCTTGATAATGTAAAGCTACTTCCTGTAGTCTTTGGCAACCTTCAAACACTTGTTGCCAAAGCACCCGTTCACAGAAAGTCCGAATCGCTGTTGCATTTTGGTGACGGCTTTGTCAGTTTTCTCACCGTACTTTCCGTCAGTTGACAGGTTAAAATCCATGACCCAGTTGACTATCTTCTGAACACGCTTGATATCGGTCTGATAACTCATGTTGCTGTAGATCCCATCGCCATACTTGAAGTAGCCACGCTTCGGCAAGGCAGGAAACTTACCCGGATACGGATTCTTTGTAGGTTTACAAAATAGCTTGTGTTCCGCTTCTCTGCGTCTGACAAGACCTTTGAGAACCTTACCGCCTGCCTTGTTGTAGGCCAGAATTTTTTCAGCTATGGTCTTGATGGATCTTGTCCCGTTATCGGTCAGTTGGTCGATGGAGCCGATGTTGTAGCAGAATGACATCAGGGCATCGAACTGGTTCTGATTCCAATGATAAATATCATTGTACTTCATAACCTTGGGAGCATAGATCTTATCAAGGCATTCCACAAGCCACTTGTCTGCCGTAGCTTGGGAGATTTTCATCCCCTTCTTAATGGTGGTTCCGGTTACTGATTTGTCGGCAGACGTAATGCCGTAAGAGATTGTCCACACTCCGACCGCATCCTGATAGCTCGTCAATGAGCATCCCTCATACTCCTTAATCAGGTCAATGCCCTTCTGTGATATCTTCATCCTCATCATCCTCCGGCTCGTCATCGTCTTCATAGTAGACGGCTTCTTTGGCATCATCCATGTATTCCTTCTGATCTACTTCGGGGATTCCTGCGATGCTTGTCAGTAAGGACAGGATTCCTGCCAGTACGGATGCAGAAAGAACCATCTTCCAATCAACAGCACCAAGTACAGATGCCGTCCCTATGGTAGCTATGGCTGTCTGACAGATTGTTTTGATCGCCCTCACACCGGCACATTTCCAAAAATACTTCTGCTTCTCGTTCATAACAAAATCACCCTTTCACAATTACTAAGCCACGATATGTGGAGTTGGTAGTTGCTTTTTTGACTACAGATTTAGTGGACACCTTGGATACGTTGCCGTGATCCAACTTATAGGTCTTGCCGTTAGCTCTATACAGAACAAGTGTATGAATCGGACCACCCTGTTCCATAAGAACAAGGTGACCGTGATCCAGAGCATCGTTCACACGTTTCAGTGTTGGCTTCTTGTAGTAGGTAGCCACCTTGCGACCACTCTGCTTGTTAAGCCCTCTGGCAACACCTTTGATGGTCAATTTGGATTTCATATACTTCTTCAGATGTGACCTGCTCCACTTCAGAAGCGGATTCATCTTCATCTTGACTCCACAAAAACGCAGAGCAATATAAAAGGCTGCCATTGAGCAACCATGGTGTTTAATAAAATCCGACTTAAACTTTTTCTGATTGGGAACAGGCGAAACTCTGCCATTGTTGAAAGTAACCTTCCTCGGATATGGTGCAGATTTAGTCTTCGTGATTTTCATCTTTCTTCTCCTGACCTTCTTCCCATGCCTTGACATCAGCTTCGTACTGAGCCTGTGCCAGTTTATCGACTTCCACAAGTGCGGATTTTAAGATGTCCGATACTACAAACATCGGCAGTTCCGCACCATTCACTGCGTCTACAATTGCCTGTGTGAATTCCTGACGTGCGATGGTGATTGGTTTGTTCATTGGTTTGCTCCTTTCCCTGTAATTTATTTATTATTAGTCCGAATAAATATGTTCCAACACAAAATAATAAACCGAAACGTCAATAGCTTCTGAGGTTGGATTATTAACAGCCACATAAAAGCCTGTTCGATTCACACTATAAACAATTGGAGTTAGCCCTCTTTTATATGAATCACCAGTGTTTACAGTGACAAAAACAAGTGGCTTATTAGTTGTAGCAGTAAATGTAATTGGCCCTTTATAAGTGATAGAATTCGCAGCTAATGTCATTTGAATAATGCCACTTTTACCATGCCTTATGTTATAGGTTTTAAGAGTTCCATTTACATCCATACCAGAAGACACATATGTAGAACCCATCAGTTCGATCATATATCCGTTAAGAGGATTTGCGTTCCTATATAACCTTAAGCGAATACTTTCACCAGTTCCGTTTTGAAACCCAAATCTCAATGTGTCTGTGTTTGCTGTGCTAATCATGGCTATGCCAAACGAATCGGCAAGTCCCGTTCCGGTATCTCCGCTATAAGCTCTAATATATCCCGTAGCGGTATCTTCCCCGTTTAGGTGTCTGTAAAAGTTTAATTCTCCACCTGACAGGCTTGTCTTCTCAAAATTGTCTACATCTATTGTTTGAACAACACCATGAATGTTTGCATTTTTGCAAGAGAGTATCCCGTTCTTTGTCATACTGGAATAATCAGCATCCCACGAAACATACTTAGCATCCAAGTGAATTCCGTCAGCCGTCTGCTTAATAGCAGAAGTCATAACCTTACCAAACTTAGAAGATGTAACCGTGGAAACAATAGCACTATCCGTAATCTTCAACTCAGCAGAAGACATTCTTTCTTCAATGTCATCGATTCTTGTGTTTCTGTCAGCCCAACCATAGGTTGTGGCAGAATCCGCACTGTTGGAAGATGTGTATTTCCACAAAAGAGAAACATTAGACGCATAAGGATGTTCAGTTTTAGGATAGTTAGCTCCGCTTACTTCTGTTGGCGTAATAGATGGCAAGGTCGTCAATATTGCATTTTTAGGAATTGCACCATATCCCCAACCGACAGAATTAATTTCAAAGCCCCACTTGTTACTACTGTTACTGCCTGCACCCAGTTGCACCCAGAAAATGTTAGACGGAACAAAGACAATAGCACCAGACAGTTCTATCCTCCGCATGAGTGGCAATGCGTAGGTTTCGCCATCAATCTGATAGTAAATACGAACAAAGTTGCCGACATAAGAAGACAGCTCCGACTTTTCGTTGAACTTGATCCAGCATCCGTTTCTGCCTTGAACATACTGATATGATTTGCCGGAATTGGTCATGAAAATATCATTGACGTGACTACTCTTCGTATCGTCATCAGACCATCCGCTTGCAGGAGAATTGCTGTTTGTCGGAATATAATCACCTGTGTAGTTGGTATTTTTTGAAGCCAAGTCTGATTTATAACTTTCAGATTTTCGAACCGTAGCCACGATTTGATCATCTTGTATCTTTAACTCAGCCGCAGCTACCCTTGTTACCAAGTCGGACAGGGCATTGTTCAGCACGACATCCGTAAAGGTAATTGTGGTGCCGTCATCCCACTCAATCATGTCGCAGGTGTAGATATACTTATAAGTGTTTGTCAGAGCAGGAAGCGCTTTTGTCCACACGCCTGTAATCGCACGATCTTCCGTAACCTTCACATTTGCCGTAGGCTTGGCAGGTGCGGTTGTTGAAGACGAAACATACCGAAGCGGAGTTGTTGCCGTAATACCGATTCCATCTTCACCATCTTCCACGATCTTCACAGGTGTTGTCCAAGCAGATGACGCAATCGTATATGTATCATCACGGCTTACAGCAGAAACCGAAGTCGCATAGCAAGGATTATGATTAGCGTCAACAGCAGGAATAGATGTTGACCATCCCGAAGGAATTGTATCCAGTGTGCCTGTCGAAAAAGTATACACGGTCTGTATGGTAGGCTTGCTCGGTGTCGAAGCATATCTGCGATACAGGGTAATTGTAGCTTTGTTATAGCCGTCAACACCATTCGCTCCGCTTGATCCGTCACGGGCGAGTTTCGCCACCGTCCATTCTGACGCTTCAATGGTATCTGTATCTGTATTGGAACTTGCCGTAGCCACAGCCATCCAAAGCGTGCCTGTTCCTGATGGCGGTGTAGTTACCCATGAGCCGCCCGGATTGCCGCTTAACGTCTTCGTAGAGAACGTATAGGTAGTCTGGTTAACAGGAGCATGCGGAGTAATGGTCGTTGTCAGAAGCCTGTACAGATATACCGTAGCCGTATTTACACCGTTTGATCCTGTTTCGCCCTTAAATGCCACCGCATAGCTAAATGTCAAAGCAAACGTGTTTCCATCAACCGTCACCGGGATCGACAGTGTTCCTGACTTCGTAGTCATGGATGTCGAAACTTCAACATTAAACCTTGCACTGGTAGTGCCGTTATAGCTAATTGATGTAGTCATGCCTGTCGGCTGACCTGTGATCGTGCCAATCGTAGCTGCTACCCTTGTCGATCCTTTATAAGCAATGACGTTGCTGAACGTACTGCCGGAAACTGCCGAAGAAACATTACCGGCAAACGTATGGGACTCATTCGACAAAACCACGGTATAGCCGTCTGCACCATTGGATATGATCGGAACATCCTGCTGATCAATAAGCGATGCACTTGACATCGTACTTTCAAGATATGCCGTGGCACGTACCAATGTAGCACCCGTACCAACGTATCTTGTCTTAGATGATGCAGAAGAACCGCCAGATTCTATCGTTGTCCAAGACCCGTTGACATATTCTTCAATCGACCAGTAACAGGACTGAGTAGTTGCAGATCCTGCACCGACACGCTTATAGCATGTAAAGGTAACAAATGCCGGAGATGGAGCACCTGCCTGACTACGAATAATGGCATCAACCGAAGTCCTGATCTCATAGGTGGTTGCCGCATCACCTTTTTCGCCATGTGTTCCGATAACACGTTTGGTGCTGTCTTCGGTATTTCCGTCAGTGTACAGAATGGTTTCATAGTTCCACAGATAACGGTTGGTTGTGGTGGTGTTCACCATGGTGTCAGACCAACTGTTTGGTGCAGTGGTATTACTTGATGACACTGCATAATGTTCTGTGATTGAACTGATTCCCCTGCCATCTGCACCGTTAATGCCATTTGCACCATTCTGACCATATCTGCCGATGATTACAGGATCGGATGTGCTGATAATCGTATCGTCACTACCATAAACAATTTCGTAATTCCACAAGTATTGGTTTGTGGAAGTCATGGTTTGAATGCCTGTAGTCCATCCGCTTGTATCTATTGTTACACCACTTGATAAAGGTGATGCCAAGTAGTAATTCGTTACACCTGCAATACTGACACCTGTATCACCACGAAGACCCTGATCTCCCCACACACCGGTTATCACAGGAGTAGTATTCACGGTAGTGTTATCACCTTTGGTATATGTATGGTACGTCCAAAGATATCTGTTTGTACTCGTAATCCGCTGTGGTGTAGTAGTCCATCCTGCCGTTTCTGTGGTTACTCCAGAACTTGCAGATGTGGCAAGATAATGTATTTGATCAGACTTAATAGCTGATTGTGAAACCGTAGAAACGCTTGCTGTGATTCCTTCAAGGGTTTCATCAAATGTAGTCAATCGGCTGTCCACGGATTCAAACTGACCATCATAATCGGTCTTCATTTCGCTGACCTGATCATGAAATCCGTCAAGGTCTTGAATGGTAGCCGACAGCCTGCTGTTCATCGTGGTGTGACCATCCTGGTATTGTTCAATATCAGAATCAGAAATGATGGCAGAAATTTTGCCAAGAGTTACATCGAAATCTGTTTGGATTGCAGAGAACTTTCTGTTCAATGCAGATGGATTAAAAATATTAACTTCTTGCTCAAAACGCATGATTTATTCACCTGCCTTGAAAAAAAGCGGTGGATGCCGAAACACCCACCGCATAATCATTGATTAGTTGCTCCGCAATCTGTTAATCCATTCGGAGACAGTTTGACGCTCATGATCAGTTTTAGCTTCATCCATCATATCTTCAAGTCTTGCAACCATCCGATCCTTAATGGAGTGACCGCTATAACCATCACGATAACTCATATGATCTTCACCACGGCTGATATATCTTCCGGTCACGGGAGATCTACCTCTGCGATAGCTGTCACCATGATACGATTCATCGTAACCGTAGGAATCATGATAATATCTGCGACCGCTGTGATCGCCATACTCGTCACCATAAGAACGGTCATTATAACTGCCGTAAGACGGCATGTGACGATAAGACATATGGCGATTTGAGTAGCCGTCCATCATCATTACTTCGCTCTGACCACCACGTTCCATCTTATCAATCATCTCGATGGTACATACGGCTTTCTGTACAGACTCTAATTCGGAAGGTGTCATGTCACCCTTCTTAATGATGGCTTTAATCTCATCTTCAAGAGTCTCCTTCAGATTTTCTAAAGTTTTATTCATGACATTCACCTCCTCTAAGCTATCCTTTCTACGTCTAACGATGCCCTGCGTCTGACCATAATAGATGGCGTAGGTGTTGTTGAAGCATCATCCTCTGTTGCATCCACATAGGCTGCTGATACCGATACGCAACACCCAGACGGAACTGTGATTGGTATAGATGTATTGACGTGCCAATAATCACCAACCGCAGCTGGAGTTACAATAGCAACGCTCTCAGGGATTACGATTCCGTTAATGGTGATGCCGACCGCCAACGGAGCAACAGCACCACCTGTCGGAATTGCCACGTTTCCCTGAACAGTGACCAAATATCTGGCAAACTTATTGGAAGTGCGACCACGCAAAGAAAGAACCCCCGTTGTAAGCGGAATAACATTTCCGTTATTGCAAGGGATAGACACAACATCGAATGGAAACGTACCATTCAAGGTGACATTCTGGTCGGCTGAAGTGAGATATCTCGGCATAATCACACCTCCTTAGTTGATAAAGTTGTTATTGCCACATCCGCATCCACCATTATTGCCATTGCAAGTAAAGATAGGAGTATTGCCATATACAGGAGTAGTACCTACGGGGCAATTCTTGAGTCTGTTGTATAAAGCGTCTACTTCATTGTTCATTCCCTGAGCAAACAGTGCGTTCTGGTCAGCCTGAGATTTTTCAAACATGGCAATGTTTACCTGATTCTGAAGAGCAGTATTTTCTCTCTGTGCCTGTGCAAGCTGATTCTTAACACCATCAAGTTCTAACTGACACAGCTTATCCATGATCATCTGCTGACCGTTTCTATTCGCTTCAATGATGTCACGGGTATTATTCGCATATGCGAACCGTGTCATGTTGCCCTCGTTCTGAATGGTATTCTGTGTCTGACAAGAAGCCAACTGGGCATTAGCACCATACTGAGCAACCTGTGCCTGCATACCGTTGAATCCCTGAAGCATGGCTACCTGATTAGCGTTGCTTGCCTGACAGATGTTCTGGTTGATCCCGGCAATACCAAGAGCCACATCACCGAATCCGCTTGTTACAGACTGCTGAATACCTTGGATGTTGCCGTTAATCATCTGGTCACGGAATCCGTCATTAACCTGCTGGGACTGGTTCATCCACGGATAGATTTCACTTCCGACATTGGCATATCCACCATATCCTCCGTTTCCCCATCCTCCGTTGAAGATACCAAACAGGAAAAGGATCAGAATCCAACCAAGGTCACCATTGTTGCCTCCGAAACCAAAACCACCATTGTTACCTACGACTGCTGCTACGTCTGCTGCGGAAAGACCGCCATTACCAGTGTCTGTTAATGCCATACGACATCACTCCTTTCTGTATAAGAAAAGATTTAAAAGAAACTTTATTGAATGTTTGGCCAAAACATTACAAACAATAAAAAAGGAACCGGGAATTAACCCGATTCCTTGTAAACGAATATTAGATTTTTAATTCTACTCTGTCTCCTCTAACAATCTTGCGACTTCCTCTCTCCACCTATCAGGGACATCATCAATACTCATCTGTCCTGCTTTAATCTTTCGCACATAGATTTTAGCCATTTATATCACCTCGCTGATGAGTGAAGCTAACTCAATAAGAGCGTCATCCTGCTCGTTTAGCTTTTCTTCAAAATCCTTATAGACATCGTATTGTTCCTTGGTCATCTGCCACTCCAGATACTCATAGTGTTCTGGAAATTCTTCCGTGACAGGAATCAACTTAAAATCCTTGCGAATTATTACATAGTTACCTGACACTTCTTTTTTCGGTGGCTGGATCGGCTCACCGTTGCTTGTTAGCGTCCACACGGCTTATAACTCCTTTCGTTTGCTTAAGGTTGACATATGGAAGAACGTCCTTTTGAATAAAATTTTTGGAATTGCATTGCTCTGCCCATGCGACTTTGGCGTTGATGGACTGACATTGATGCAAAGTATAATATTCCTGTTTTCCCATTTTCTTCGCAAGTCTCTTGGTCGAAAGATAGATCCCATCCCTCATGATAGTTGCGTCTTTGCAGAATTTATAACCACCTATATCACACCAGTAAGTATCTTTTTTTAATCTCCATTCTCCATCAACCATCTCATGTTTTCCAATTTTTTTAATCTCCCATGAATTTTTGATTTCAAGAGAATAGTTGTCCATAAGATATTTTTTGATGCTTGCGATAGCCTTGTACAGGTCTGCTTTAGATGTTCCGATCAGCAAAATATCGTCAACATACCTGAGAAAGTGGCGAACAAATTTGATTCTTTTTCCTCTCCGTTCTTTGTATAAATGTTGTTCAACATGCCAGTCCAGATCTTCAAGGTACAGATTCGCATACCATGGTGACGGGTAATAGCCAACAGGGCAGGCAACAGGAGCAGAATCAATGATAGCATCGTGAATTTGAAGCACGTTTTTATCCTTGATTTTTTGTCGAAGTTTTGTCTTCAAGATATCAGCGTCAATGCTGTCAAAAAATTTCTTGATGTCCAGCTTCACAAAATATCGACACTGAAGATCGTCCTGCATCCAATGTGATACTGTTTTTGCAATATGTCTGATTCCTCTGTTTGGAACAGAACCGCAACAATGTGGGTGCATCCCTTTTGTGAATGCTTTCATGCTTGCACTCATAACCATGTGGTGAATTACGTGGTCTTCCAGTGTCGGGACATACAAGTCTCGCCATTTACCTCCGCTGGATGCTCTGTTTTTGCAATAGCGGTGTTCATATCTCGGCTTGGCGTGAACCCATGTTCCGTTCTGGAGTTTAGCCACAATGTTTTTGGCGTATCTTCTCCCTTTAACAGGGTCTATCCTGTGCCATTTTGTCCTGTCTTTTGCTACTTCTTCGTCACAATAAAGAAGTTTTTTAACGCTTCTTTTGGAACGCTTTCTTTTTGTTCCTTCAACCAATGCAATATAAGCGTTGTTTTCATCAACTACGTTTTTCCATATATCTTTAATGCGTTTCATTCTTTGCTTATCCTCTGTCTTTTCGGTTTTCCTACTAAGCCAGTCCAATCGGATTTATTTCAGTTCTTCCGAACCAAGGAAAAGAGGATGCCCATTTTTTCAATGGTCATAGTTTTATATAAATACATCACGGTTTTATTGGTGATTGTATGCGATGGTTAGGATTAAAGGTCAGACCCGTAATTCGCATTGCCGTTCGAGGGAGCGTTATTCGCATTGAAGTTCGAAAAGCCATCGTTCGCACCATTGTTCCAATTACCACCAAAACGAACAGCACGAACTACGGAGGAATAAACGAGGGAGGCAGTGCATCCTCGATCCCTTTTATAAGTCATTGTGGATTTTATTTAAAGGGGAGATCCCCTCTTGCTTCGCAATTCACCCCCTATTGGATGAAGCAAAGGTCAGACCCGGCCTTCGCAGTGCCGTACGAGGGAGCGTAATGCGCATAGAAGGACGAAAAGCCATCGTTCGCACCATAGGCCCAAATACCACCAAAACGAACAGCACGAACTACGTAGGAATCAACGAGGGAGGCATAATCGCAATAATATGTACTGGCTGACCCTCCTGTTGTTCCGTTTGGTACTCTAATATTCGGATACTCATCTGAATACTCCAACACCTTAATATAGCCATTAACATAATTGTCATGATCGGTCTGACAATCTAACAATCTAAACGCATCCGATGCAAGGTCTGTTGCGTCAGGCTTGGATGTTGTGCTTGGTGTATATGTTGACGGATCGTCAAGATAATACCACTCACAATAATAGTCGCTACCACCCGTACCTGTTCTCATGTTAAACAGATCTACGGATGTTTTGAATTGATTGCCATATGGGTTTTCACGCCATCTGTATTTGCATGGATAATAGCCATTAGTATTGCTTACAGGCGAGCCTGATGGGGTTGATACTCCATTACAAGCTCCTGTCCTGTATGGTCTTGCAACGAACCTGTATGCTGTTCCTACTTCATAAGCTCTTTCAGATCCCAAATATTCCGTTGTTACAAGCTGATATGCACCACTTGAAGATTCGTTTCCTTCCGCATCACATTGAACGATTGCCGTGATTTTGTGCGATGCATAGTAGGAAACATCGTTCTGATCTATGGTTGCGTCTTGAATGGATACATATTCACCAACCACCCTTGACGCATAATAGTTATTCAACAACCATTTGCCGTCCGATCTGAGAGTTGCACTGTCATCATTGGAATGTCTCAATATACCACAGCCATACATGACGCTTTGACAGTTCTGTGTTGCGAATTCCACGGTAAACAATGCCCATTCATAGAAATTTACTGCCGCAGGATACATTACTGCGAGGTCTGATGCATCTCCGTTATAAGTCCGACAAGCGTCAAGAAGTTGTTTGTAATTTCCCTGTAAGTTATCAAGGTTGGGCAACGATACGGCATGACCATCCTTCTGAGCTAAAGCGTAGGCAGGAATGTATACTTTGTCCATCACCTCATTGGGGTTATGTTTATGACAGAATATATCAAAAGGTTTCCATCCGTCATATTGATGGGCAGAAACGCCCAACCTTCCGTCTTTCAGATAGTAGTAAGCCTTTGGACATTCCACGGCAACATAGTCACCCTTTGTCCCATCCTCGGTATAATCCTCGTCACCATAGTAGGACTCTACTACAAAGACAGCCCTATTATCTTCTTTCTTCCAATGCCCCACGCATTTTCTACGGTTAAACGGTGCTACGTCATCGAAGTCATTGATTACATTGGAGTTGTCTCCATCCGTGCCAACCTGTGCGGTCATTCCTACAGAATCCCATATCCTTGTAAGGCTTGCCGCCGACTGTCCGATCCCCGTGACACCGTATCTGTGAAGCCCTTCCTCATTTTCAATGGTTGTAACACGGGCATCAAGGCTGTTGATGGCGTCTCCTGTGACTTTGGCATCGGCAGCACCACCTGTTACTGATAGGGTGGAATCTATCTGTGGAATTGTATAGGTATCGTCAAGCCCTTCAAAGGTTAAAGTTTTTAAAGGTTTAGTTGCCATTTGTTTCACCTCCTATCGTGATGGTTATGTTACCGTCCCCATCATCGGAGAAGGTTATTAAGGATGTAAGATCTTGCAAGACCTGTTCCTCCTTTGCGTTGATAGTGTTGACGGCTGACGTAGCCGTTTCCGTAATCTCACTTGCCAAACCGCTCACCGATTCGGCATCGGCATGAACCTGTGTGCCAATCTCCACCATCTGGTCAAGATAATTTTTGATTGGCTCTGGTGGTTCTTCACTTGTTGGAAGGATGGATGGTTCGACCTTGATTTTGTAGATAATGGATTTTTTTACCTGTTCATCCACAACATAAGAAAGCTGAATCTTTCCTGTGCCTGCGTATGCTGTGTCAGCACTCGATACATTCCATGTTGCCATGTGGTCTACTGCTGTCAGAACAGTTGGATAAGGATCATCCGTTTTCTTCCTTTGGACGATACAGGACAAAGTTCCTTCGCCATATTCCTCCACAAGACCGCTGTAGTCGAACACAATTTCAGTGATATCATTTTCGCCCTGTCTTCCAAGATTGATCGTAAATGTCTTGGTTGACGTTACGTCAATAATCATCGCTTACCACCTCTCATGTTCAGAATCTGATTCGCCATTTGATTCAGTTGATTGAACTGCTGTTGGCTCATTTTGCCGGAATCAAGAAGTTGCTGAACCATCTGCTGTGGGTTTTGCTGATTACCGAAATTCTGGCGAAACTGGTTGAATTGATTCATAAAGTTCTGTATACCGCCAAATCTCTGAAGGAAGTTATTCATTTGATCCACCTCCTAAATCCGCAAGAAGTTTTTGCAGATTGTTTGCAATAGTCGAAACATTCTTTGTTAAAGAATCAAATTCTTCTCTCGACACACCACCATCTGCACCAGTCTGACCAGATGGTTGTTCCTGTTCCGGGAAGATTTCCTTAAATACAAAGTGTCTCATCCTCTGCGGAATGCCACCTGTGTTGGATTTCAGCCAAAACTTACCTGCTTGAAAATCAATCGGCATAACCGTAGTTCCGCTTCGAACAAGATAATTTGTCGCTCCGGCTTCTCCCTGTACAAAAACAGCCATGATGGAATTGTCATCCTGTTGCATCGGTTGATTGCCGTAAATCATCGGGTTTTGAAATCCCATTGGATTCTGATTACCCGGAAATGTATTTCCATAGTTGTAATTCTGTCCGTAGTTGATTGCCATCTATTCCACCCTTTCCCAAAAATAAGTGATTATCTCGTCCCCACTATCGAAGACATCAAAATAATCGCCATCAATTACCGCTATAACGTGAGATCCCGTACAGGCCACATACGTTCCATGTGGAAACTCTCTGCAAAAATCCTTCAGTGTGAAACAATCAGGACAAGTATTAGGGAGAACACCACGTCTGAAACCATTCAGCGCAAGGTATTCTCCCCATAAACTGTTCGATGTTATGATGTCTTTCTTTGTGACCATCATCATGGAAAGATCAATCGCCACATCATCCCAAGACATATTTAAGACTTTGGCAATTGCCCTGATCACGCAATCGCCAACTCTGTGATTAAAAGGATTTTTGTTCTCATAGATATAAGCCAAAACAATCACCGCCTTACATTCCGAAGGAAAGAACGATGTCCCCTTCGCCTGTCGTATCAGTAGCTGTTATACTTCGAAGGATATCTCCTACGGTCTTTGCATCGGCAGGTTGATCAGACAGAAGTAATGTTTTGTCGGTTTGTATTGCCGTGGCCTGATAAACTCCACCATCTTCCCAAGAAGAACCGTTCCAGTAATACCAATGCCCATTGGAATATCCTGATTCCGATCCTGTATAGACGTAGATCTTTGTTCGGTCTGTCATCTCGATTGCCGTATTGGCAACAAGAGGTGTGCCGACCGATGCTCTGATTTCTGAAACTTCCTGATCAACAGAATCAAAGTGTTCACTGACCGTTTTTGTACCGATGGCTTTCTGCCTGTTTAATATATAGTTGCCTACTTCCTCGACAGTGGATCTCTTGCCTTGCGATGTGTCAAACATCACAAATTGTTCCGCACCATCAAGTGTTAATGCTGTTTCCTGTGCAAGATCAACAGCGTTTATATCTGCCATATTTCCACCACCTTAGTAGTAAAGTTTCAACCTGTTGCCATCGGGCAGAACCAGGTATTTATTATCAGGAAGAACAAGAAGTCCTTCTTCGAAGGTTTCAAATATGCCAACTACTGTTCCACCATAACCAAAGTCCGTTTTGTCAATGGTTATGGAATAGCCGGAGCCAATCGTTTTCAGCTCATCTTCCGTCTTTTTATGCCAAGAGAACCATGGTGCAGGATAATCCGTGTGGATGTCTAATCCGTTCTGGTAAATCCTTGCTTCAAGAGTTACGATGTCGGATGCGTTGTAATTTGTGATCACCTGATAAAGCAGAGTGTTGTCTGCCAAACCGTGAAGTTCTTCCTTGGTGTCAGCAAGATCAACACTTAACCCATTGATGCCTGATTCAACCACACCAACCCTTGAAGATATGCTTTGGATCGTTCCCTGTGCTTCAGAGATTTCGTCAGCAAGTTCCGAAGCATCTGGAATAGCCGTCAATGTCTTGGATGCAAGATAGACATTGTAGGAATCAAACAACGTGCATCGTATGTATTCAGCCGATGATGTCGGTCTGTAAGTTACGGTTGATTCAGCACTCCCTGAGATGTATTTCTGCACCCATGTAGACGCATCTGCCGATTCCTCTATCTGATAAATGCCTGTATACGGCAACGTGCTTGATCCAATAGATTCCAACGATGAAAAGACCACGGTTTCCGGTCGGAAGATTCCACCAGATCTTTTCTGTACAACGTCCACCGATGATTGCAGTGTGTAGGCTGATCCTGCACGTCCGTCAGGAGCTTTGGCAATAGAGAATCTCTTTGTTACAGTGACAGCGTTGCCATTCTGCGGAGTATATGTAACCGTGAAATCCACATATCCGTTATCCGTAGTTAGAGAGGTTACTTGGTAGGTTCTTGTCGATGCTGTCCATGTGCCTGTCAGTCCTGTGGATGCCGTATATGTTATGTTGACCTGTGAAGAAATGTCAGCATCGCCTTTGTAGGCAGACACTTGGGTATTTGCGTATGTGTAAACACCGCCCGTTCCATCGTAGTTTGTATGGACTACATGACTATCGCTACTTAATACCGCAGTAACATTGTCAAGTGAAGAAATACCTTCAATGGCTCGGATAGCTGCATCCGCATTGGCATTAGCCGTTTCTGCAAGCGTGGTTGCATTGGTAACTGATGTGGACACTGCTGAAAAAGCCTGTGTCAGCGTCTGGCTTGAATCATCAAACCAAATCTTGTTGGATTTAATAACCGTTGTACCCGGCTTATTCATCTCGGTAACAACTGAATCGATATCCAGCTTGCTACCCTTGATTCCTGCATCAGAAGCCACCTTGGCATCCTTGATCAAACCATCAGCTATCGCAGATTCCTTAATGCCTGTAGCATCGAGCAAGACGCCTTGCCCCGTTGCATCGTAGAGAACAAAAGTGAAGTTTCCGCTTGCATCCTGTCCCATCTGGATACGGACATTCCCGTTTCCGTCCTTAATGGTTTGAGTAGCACCGTCAATGCTAAAAGCACCATCGTCCGAAGCAACAGTAAACTTATTCGTGCTGATTGTCCCGGCAAGCAAATCGGAAACCGATATGTACTGTGATACAAGGTTTCGAATGACCGCCTGATCCACAACGGAGTTTGCAGATGTCAGATGAATGGTCTGCAAATCACCTGTTCCGATGTTTCCTGACAGTATCGTCTTGATGTTTGCATAGTTGGCTTCAAGCTGACTGACGCTTGCATATCCTGTTTCAAGTGTGGCAATCCTTGCGTTCGAAGCACTAAGGTCTGTCACATTGGCCTTGTTTGCCTCAAGGCTTTCGATGTTTGCCTTATGTGCGTTCAACACGTTGTTGATGGTCACATCTGATGCTTCAAGCGTTGTAATTCTTGCATTGGATGCGGTCAGGGACTCGACCGATGCTTTTCTTGCCAGAAGCTCAGAAACACTTAAGCGGATCTGATTCACCGCCATTGCAGTTGAACTGACACCGCCAGATACCGATCCAGCATTACTGGAAATCTGCCCTTCGCCCTTTGCTTCAAAGTGATCCCTGAGAGCAGAAATGCCACTTAATGATCTGTGGAGTATCGGAAACGTAACCGTCTTTCGGTCAGTAACGATTTGCACGACATCCCCAGGTTCTAATCCCATATACGGTGGAAGTTCGACATCAACCGAATGATAGGTGTAGTTTTTTACCTTGGCAAATATCGCCCTTGCGATTTCCAAACGTGTACTCAGGTCAGATAAGTGAATCAGAAAATTGTCAGGAACCTCATAAACACTGCCGTTACTTGTTCCGGCAACAGCATTGTCCATGCCCCTGTCTTCTGTTTCGCCATCATCACCGGTATAGCTGTCGGAATATCCGACAACCTTAACGCCCGATATCGCAACCATCTGTTCGTCTTCGTAGCTTAAAGATCCTTGGATGTATGAACTGTCATCGATAGTTGTCTGTGGTGTAGTAGACGGATGAACGTAGGTGAACTTCCCATTGTTGATTCGAATGAATCCAAAAGTGCCGGTTAACTGAAGAATCGTGCCGATGATTTGCGATCCACTTAACTTATCTACGGTAAACTTTTGTAGTGTTACCGAATCGTTTGGCAGTGATACTTCTTCCTGTTGAATACCTACATAACTAAAAAATGCATCTCGATACGTCTTTAACGTAAACGAAGATGCACGAAGGGAGTTATGCCACTCTGAATAATCAAACGAAAGAACATCAGCCAAGGCGTCATAGCACTTCAGCTCACGGTACATCTTGTCGGCTGTCAAATTATCGGATTTGACCGTATAGGAGCCAAGTTCACGATAAAACCGACTGATCGCACCAGTGTCTGCCGATTCATAAACCGCAGTAATCTTTGGATTAACCTTTAGTCCTGTATATGACAATCCGTCATCAAAGATCGTCACGGAAAAACATGTGGAATACACCATGCCGAAAGTCAGATTGCTTTCATCGCATACCGATTGCTCCAGTGACATGGATTCCGTGAGAATGTTTTCGTTTGTGAGCGTTCTGCCTATTGGAAATTCAAGAGTAAGCTCTTTAGGATATGGCCCTTGAAACGCACTTTGGACAAGTTCGGTTATATCAATCAAAGAACCACCCCCCTAATACTCAATGAACTCAAGAGTAGTAGACAGATAAAAGATTTTCCGCTTGACCGTATCAACCAGATCCATGTTGTACTCGACATCAGGAACATAAAAATCGCCCGTCCTGTAATCATTAAGATCCGGGCTGAAGTACGTGATATGCAATTTTTTCTCAAGCGACTTCGTATAGTGCGACCGAATGAAGCTCATCATGGCATCAAATTCGTCATTCCACATCGGCTTGGTCTGGAAAGTAATCGTGGTAGCTGTGTGCGAAAGCGTGTTTCTGTGAAGCAATCCGTTTGCGTCACGATAAGGATCAAGGTCTTGCCGTCTGTTTGGCGTAACCTTGTATGATTCCTTGTATACATATTTCAACGGGAAGTTATCACCGCTTAGTTTAATTAAAGAACCATTGAAAGCCATGATTCGTCCCCCTTAATCAAAAAGGGATGGACATTACATCCATCCCTAAAATTCAAAAGCACCTCTGCCTGTACGCATCGTATAGTCAGAAGCACTGTTTCTTACTGCTCGGAACATAGCATCTTGTGTGATGCCGAATTCCTTTTCTGCTATGATTGTCAACAACTGAATAATCCGATTATCGTTGGCAAGCTGACGATTACTGGAATCGTGGATTTCATCACGAATACCTGTGATTTCAGCACCGCCTGCTACGGCATTCTTGCCATTGACAGTACCAAGCAACTCAGGTATTCCGTGTTCACCTGCGATGAACATCGATGATCCATACGGAAGGAATCCACCTTTTTCAAGGCGTGGGATCTTCATTTTTGATGTCATGCTAAAATTGAATCCGAATTCTGAGCCACCAATGCCAGGAACCCAATCAGGAACTGTGAAATGGAGATGATTCAACGCACGTTTTATCGCATTAAAGGCACCGATAATTCCATTAACAAGTCCTTCAAACAATCCTATAATCAAATTGATGGGAGTTTTAACAATTGTTGCAAGTGTATCCCATATTCCCTTAAATACCTTCTTAATGCCATTCCATGCCTTTTTCCAATCCCCGGAAAACACTCCAGAAATAAAATCAATCAGACCGCTAAATATTTCTGTAATATTCCCTATTACATCTCCAATCGCTTTAAATGCAGTTTCAAATACCGGCCCTAAAACTGTGGAAACAAACTTACCTACTGGAACCAACACATTATTCCACAAAAAGCTGAATACTTTTATAACTACATTAACAATTGGTATGATAACATTTTTGAATATAGTGCCAATAATTTCAAAAGCACCACCAAGAACTGTGCCAACCGCTTTAGCGAGAGGAACTACTACATTCTTCCACAACGTACCAAGCACTTTTGACAATGTGCTGATAATTGGTCTGAACACATCACCCAAGAATTTGCCTAACGGAACCAATACCTGATTCCACAATTCCTCAAACACATCCGTCAACAGGGGCAGAATTGTTGTGCCTAAATACTCTAATCCGGGATTAATCATATCAATCCATATGGATTTAAACACATCGTTAAGAAAATCCCCAAGTGGCGATAATATATCCATCAATCCTTGGAATCCATTTTGGATGTCTGGAAGAACCGTGTCGGTCATAAACTGCAAAGCTGGTTGCATGGATTCTTGAATTGTAGTTACTGCATCCGAAAAACCCTGTCTGACTTCTTCCGATGTTGCATAAACATATCCAAGGCCAACAGCAAGAGATGCAAGCAAAGCCACAAGCACCCCTATTGGGGCTGCCGCTGCTCCTGCAGATGCACCAAGCCCTTCAAGTGCCGTTGCTGCTCCTGCTCCCTCTGCTGCTGCTCCTGCACCATCTGCAGCCAATGCTCCACCACCCGTGGCAGCTGCTGCTGCGTCTCCAAGGCCAGTACCGATAGCTCCCTGAAGAGCTGCGTTACCACCTAAAATTCCAGGAAGTTTTGCAGCCAATGACGTAGCAATGTTTAACCCGGCCTGCTTAATTATTTCCTCTGAAAGAGATATAGCAAAACTACCAGCCTTCAGTAATATCAGTCCACCAACCAGAATTCGCCATGTCTTTGGATCAATGTTGCCAACAAATTCCTTGATCTTTTCGCCAAGGTCATCCCAGTGAATCTGACTTAGGCACGAAACAATCATATCCCAAAGACCTTGAACCCATTCGTCAATGGTATTAGCAAATTTCTCTGCTGGGAAGTTTTCGATTGCTCCATTGATACCATCAGCAAGCCTTGTACCGATTTCCGTGAAATCAAGTCCACTTCCAAGCTCGAAAGCAAAGGTCAGTGCCGTATCAAGGGCATGCATCAGTGCTTCGCCAATGCCATGGAAATCGGTTTCTGCCACTGCACTCATGATTGTATCGGCAAGTCCAGATCCCCAATTCTTCGCAGCACTCTTGATGGTTACCCAATCGAATCCTGCGAGAAATCCATTGATACCGGCACCGATAGACTTTCCGAAGTTTTTCCAATCAAACGTCTGACCAAACGAATCAAGGAAATGGAAAGCCGTACTGATTGAACTTGAGATTGTTCTTCCTACGTTATAGAAAAGCCTTGGCGTGATCAATCCGTTTAGGAAGTTCGCAAGACCTGCTCCAAAACTCCTTGCCTTTTCGTAAACCGCATTCCAGTTAATCTTCTCCATCTGTTTTGACAGAGCATTGCTGATGTATCTTCCAAGATCAAACAGGTTGTCAATCTCAGATTCAAATACACCCTTGGTTTTCTTGAGTGCTGCGGTAGCATCTCCTGTGTCTACGACAGCCGTTCCAGTTCCAGACTTCGAATCATCGTCCTTTTTCTTGGATGAAGAATTATCTTTCTTTGTGGTCAGGACATTCAGCTTATCAAAGCCCTGTAGCTGTTTGTTCAGTTCCTTGGTGGATTTGGATGCTTTATCGGCTGCATCACCAAGGTTACCCATAGCATCTGCACCATCTTCGATAGCATCATCATCAATGGCAAGTCCTTTGGTGTTGACTTCCATCTCCCATCCAAAGATTTTGCCTAATGCGTTGACTACTTTCTGTGCAAATGCAATCAACCCGGACAGGGCTGCGTTAAATTGTTGTACGAATGGTTTTATGGCTTGTATTAAGCCTGAACCAATGACTGCCGCAAGCTGTTGTAACTGCTGTTTTAAGATAACAATCTGATTATGCCACGTCCAATATTACCATGCAGGCTTTTTATCCTACATTTCTGGGAGTTTCCTCGCATGATGGGATGTTATTTCATCCCCAGGTTGGAGTACATCATCATCCTCTTGGGATGCCGGACACTCTTGGGAAACATTATATTCTGCTAAAACAGTTTCAGTTCCTACTCTCTACGATGCACAAGGCTCTTTAATTCCCTGTGTTATCTCGGTGTTGCCATATTCATTGAACTTAGGATTCACCGATATTGCCCGGTTTTTCCATAACACATTACTGTGTTAGGCGGCACGTTTTATTCTACCGGAAGTGCGAGCGAAGTCCGTAATCTTCATGGCATGGCTTTTTATCCATACCCTATACCATTACAGTATAGACGAGCATATATTTTCACCATGTTCCTCTGCGGAACATTCCAACCGATGCCGAAGTCTCTTGGATGGGTTATGGTCTTATGCATCTCAGCATAAGGATCACCATCTATGCGTTGCGGTTGACCATCTTTTTGCGGATGACCTTCACTCTCGGATTGTGCTTGCAAAGCAGTTCTCCGCTTAATCCTTCGGTTATAATCTACGGTCTACTTGTTGGATTCACCGTAGACGGCAAGGATGATAACTAAGCATTGATCACGCTACCACCCGACTACCTTGGGCTTTCGCACTCTGACTCATCACATATTGATATCTTATCATGGCTTTTTGAGCCTGCGTCATTGTCTTAAAGTTCGCCTGTATTCCGTGGTTTAATGCCCACTCTTGTAATGTCGCTTGGGAAAGATCAATACCGTATTGTCTTAGTGGTCTGGTTTGTCCAGCCATTACACCACTCTGCAAAGCCTTGGCAACTGTCTCTTGAGACACGTTGTAGAACGAAGCCATATCAGCGGTTAACTTCGTTAAATTCACTGACATGTCAGCCATAGACTTTGAAGCAGCATTATATCCCAAAACATTACCTTCCATGGTCTTTTTGGTATTCAGCATCTTTTGAGCATTAGCTACCTGTGATCCTGTAATACCCATCGCAGTTCCCATCGCTTGGAATTGCGATGCAAATGTTTTAGCAGACAGTTCGGACATACCGAAGTCTTTAATCGCATTCTTGGAAAAATCCTCAATTTTCTTCGACATATTACCGAAAGTAGCATCAACTACATTCTGAACTTCGGTAAGTGACGATGCGACTTCCATCAGTCTGCCGACCATGCGGACCGCTCTTAAAAGCATCCAAAACTTGGCATATAGCAAACCAACTTTTGCAGCCAGTGTGCTATAACTTCTGCCTGCTTGATCTGCACCTTGCCGTGAGAAGAGCAGATTCTTGACAAATCCTGTGATTGCCTTGCTTGTCTTTTGTGTATTGGAAATAATATTACGGAAAGACTTGGCAAGGTTCTCTTGGGATGCCTGCTGTTGCCTTAACGCACTTGACAGGCTTCTTGAAGAACTGCCTACCTTTGAACCGTTGGCAGACATTTTTGCCATGGCATTTGCCAGAGCAATCACATCGGACCGTACTTTCGGCACGTTTGCTAACGAAGAAACCAGTTTTCGGAAAGCATCGGCAAGCTGTGGCATGTTCTGAACTGCACGAAGTGTTGTATCTCTTCCCATGACGGAGAACGCATTCGCAATGTTCAGTATGCCAGAAGCATCAGGCGGTGCTTGACCTGCCACAGAGTATAACTGTTGCAATCCGGCAACAAGAGGCTGAATGTTAAATGCAGCTCCCGTTCCCTTCTTCAATCCAAGCTGACTGATAGTGTTGATGAAATTGCTTAAGCCGGATAAGTCTCCGAAGTTCGGAATGGTAACCCCACTTAACTGCTGAAGCCCCTTGGAAAGCTGTGGCATGTTCTGTGCCGCATTGGATACAGTTTTGTAGCCAAAAGATGACACAGTTTTTATAAAGCCATCAAGATTCGAACCATTACTGATACCTGTTGACGCACTTGCAACATCCCTGATGCCATTAGCAAGACCGACAAGATTATCACCGTTTGCTTTTGACGATGCGTTGGACAGCGAATTGATCGCACCTGAGATGCTTGTCAGCTTTCCAACGTCTACAGAATTGATGATGCTGTTTAGACGATTAAATCCCTTCTCAAGATTATTTAATGCACCTTCAAAGGCAGATGCTCCTCCTGAGTAGGAATTCAAGGCATTGTCGAGTTTCTCAAGACCGCTGACCAAAGAGTTTATGGCTCTGTTGGCTGACGAACTTGTTGATTTGATTTCTATCGATAGGGTGTCAATAACATTATCTGCCATTCCATCACCACCTTATCATCTGACGTTACGATCAAGCTGTTCGAAGATCTTCTCCACTTCTCGCAACTTTTCTTCTTCTGACATTCGTTCAATCCGCAAACGTTCTTCTTCTTCAGCAAGGAAAGGCTTGTCTCTGTATGGTTTCGGATGTTTGCCTAATCCTGTCATAGCTGCAGACACGGCATTATATACATAAGCACCCATCACATGAGAAAGCCTGTCAATTTCAAAGATCCGCTTTTCACGGGCTATGAAATACGGCTCAATGGTTCTCGGATTTGATCTCCAGAATCTTTCCTCAGACATTCCTGCCATTAAGCATTCAGGAAGAACTTCGCTTCGATAGAACTCACGCAGGGAAGGATATAATTTTACTCTTCCTTTTCTTTCTTCGTTGCTTTCCTTGCTGGAGTAGTCTTTTCCTTGCTCTTGTTGAGAGCCTGAAAAAAATCAGATTTCTCAAGCATCTGTGCCATGACTGCACCAACTTCTTCAAGTGTGCCACCGCCAATGATATGCTCCTGAATCTCACGTCCTGCAATGTCTTTATCTGCACCCATGCAAATTGCGATGTAAGCACGAATTGCCGGGGCAGGTGCTTTCTGAAGCTTGTCAAGGTCAACACCCATCTCATACAGATCGCACACGGTATTGAAGTCGAACTCCGCAGCTTCGTAACGCCTTTTGTTTAATTCGATATATGTTTTCATGTGTAGCTCCTTTCCCTGTAAAAAACTAAAAAAAACAAGGGAAAGGGCCACCCCGAAGGATGGCCCTCCCCCTGATCAACAAAACTTATTATGTCGGATCGGTCGGTGTGACTTTGGTAGCCGTTCCATGCAGTGTCTGTACGGTAAGGCTGATTTCCATCGTCAGAAGTTCGTTCTGTCCGATCTCAGGTACAGGAATCTTGCCCGGAACCTGTGCAGCTACGAACCATGCCTTTGTAAGATTGGGATGGTATACCTCAAACCATTTGGTGGTTCCGGCAATAGCCTCCCACTCAGTAATTGTTTCATCTGTTACGTTGACCGTGATTGTCCACTCACCGCCTGTGTCGGCACGACCGGCAACATACTGAGATACATCATCAGAAATTGCGGATGCATCGATATTCTCCTGAGAAAGTTCAATACCACCGATAGCATTGATTCTGCCCATCTTGGTAAAGGCATTTGCCGGGCCTTTATCACTTGCAGACCATGCACCCATTCCTAATTCCATTTTTAGAGAACTTACTCCAGGTACTGCCATAATTAGCACTCCTTTCTAACTAAAAAGAATCGCTCCCACCAATCATCCTGCGGAAGCGAATAACACCTACATATAAGTTATTTTGAGCTGAGTAAACAGGCATTCCAATAATGCTGAAACTCAGCGATTTCATAATATTTGTTGTTTCGTAAACCACTTCTTTACAATCATTTAGTGATGTATTGGCGATCACATCCACCTGCACGGTTGCCAAGATTGCATTGACATCCGTGTTTTCAAGGTCATTTCCCTGTTCAATCCAATCGACCATACGGAAGTATGCCGTAGGAAATTGCGAAGCAGCTTTCGTCATGGGAGAAGCCGTACAGTACAGTTTCGGAAACTTCTCTTTGAGAGCCTTGCCCATTCTGGACTTGTACAGGGTAAACAGCCTTGATTCAAGTTCTGCCCACCATGGTTTAGTTACTGCCATATACTTCCCTCGCAATCCTACGAATGTTGTTGATTATCTCGTTACTGGCTTTCAGCATCGGCATGGTGGCTTCAGTACCATAGGAATGCTGAGATGCTCCAGAATCATCCTTGTACCACCATCCATCAGGGTTAAATGCATTATCAGAACCCGGATTATATGTACCTATGCCATAGCCAAATTTATCTGCGTGAGGAATTGGAGAATTGTTGTAATGAATACCTGCTCCAAACTCAATAAACAGGATGTCTTTGCCACTGACTTGAAGTGTTGCCTGTGAATAATCGCCATACGAATGCAGAATAATCTTGGTATCATGATACTTATCACTGTCACCGTCTGCCCGTTCAATGTTCGAATCAATCACAGGAATGCCAGATTCGGCAAGCCGTTTTACAAACAGCCTGTTCTTATCGTTAAGTTTTCGCTGATATTCTCTTGCCTGATTAAGAGCCTTTTGTATAGATGGTTTTGAAAGGCTAATCTGCAGCTTCATTTCTCAATACCTTTCAGCACATATCTCACGCAGTTGATGCTTGGAATGATCCTTGACACGGAAAAGTCTGCCGAATCAGCATCTATGACGGTCTTTTCAACCATCTTCTTCTCGTCTTCGTCATAGACCTGTACCGTTTTCTGAACAGGAGTGGATTTGAACCAGATCCGACTGGTTTCATCAATCGGAAGTTCGTTTTTATCCATCAGCAGTATGGCATCAGCGTTGTTCAGCGTAACACCCCACACACCCGGATAGTTCCACCCCGTATAGAAAGAAAGATTGCCATAAAAAGGGACGGGTGTCTGATATCCAGTAAAGCTATCGCCTGTTTCTACCGGAATCTGCTCCCCGTCAATCTCTTCGTAAACAACTTCTCCTTCATCGTCAGTTTCGTACACAGGTATCGTATCGCCCTGTAAACTGTAAAGAAGTTTCTGCTTGTTTTTCCTCGATGTCATCATAGGCAATCACCTACTTTCCATCGATGCGGTTTTCAACAGAATCGATCCGCTTATGTGCTTGCTTAACGGACGATTCCAGTTCGATAATTCTATCATTATGATGCTTGATGTCATCATTCATGGACGATATGTCCTGCTTGATCTCTCTCGTTGTTCCTGATATTTCATCAAGTTTGAAATTGATCTTCGCATTTTCTTTCGCCCGTTCCTCAATGTCCTTCGTATCAGTCCGTTTATCACCTTTAAGGCCGATCCAGACCGCAAAGCAGAAGGACACAAAACTTATCGCAATAGCCAACACTTCCAACGACATAAGTCCTCCTGTCTGCTTTATATATGCCACAGCCCACCACCAAATAATGTGGCAACCCTTCGCCATTAGGCAAGCACTTACGGCTAAACCAGCCTTGTAAGCGGCACAATGCCGTAAAACAGCCTGTGTCTGCTTGTGTAAGAGCGATTAATTCCGTTCTCCTGATGATTGCTTTGGAAATCCATGCCGGACTGATTGTAATCGTAAAGGGCAATATCTCGGATGTTGGATCTATAGTTTTCAATGTCGGCTTTAATCTGTTCATCAGAATACTTCGCCATCTTATAACGTCTTGCCAAGATAACTTCATTCACCGCATTGTTAACCTTCTCCTCAAGAATTTCCTCGGAGAAATCAGGATCACCTTCCAACTCAACCGTCAGCCCTTCAGTGATTGATTCTTTCAGTTCGTCAATCGTCATTCACATCACCTTTTGGCTTTCCTGCCCTTCTTTGCAGTAGTGCCTGCTCCGTTTTCAGCACCTTCTGCTTTCTCGGACGGCTTATTAACTTCTTTGGGCTGTGTTGCTTCATTGATCCGCTTCACAGCCCTGTGAATCATCATACTCATTAGGATGCGATCGTAACCTTGATGAGTTTGGACAGGTCATAGACGTACGGAGCGAACATCTTAGATCCGATAATGTAGTTCATCTGAGAAATCTTGTCACGGTCGAACTCAACCATGGTATCTCTCTTGGAGTAGATGGCTAAAGCACCAGGCTTAACGATGTAAGCCACGGAACCGGTAGCACCTGTTCTCTCATAGTAGTCATCAAGACCGGTATCTACAGGGTTCGGAACAGGCACATATCTGCCATCAACGTCCTTCATGTAATAGGTCTTGGATGTAGACACAGAACTATCAGAAGTCTTGGCAAATGTTCCTGTAGGAGCGGATGCAAGTCTGTTGGAAGTTACAACCTGACATCCGTGGATCATACCAATGGTTCCTCGGATGATGGCATTAGCACCAATCTCAGTATTCGGAATCCACGCCTTAGTCTTTCTAAGACGAGCATAGAGAGCCGGAGGGATAACAATAACCTTCTCACCATCAATATCTTCGCCAAACTGAGTAAGGGCATCTGCGATACCGTCAGATGCATCAGCACTGGCTGCGATGGTGGAAGTAAGTGTAGCATCGTCACCCATCTTAGTAAGCAGGTCGATCTCTACCTTGTCAGCAATAGCGGTAAGAACCTGATTAGCTGCTTCGGTAGCGATGTCGTTGTCATAACCGGAAAGCAGTGCTTCATCGGAGAACTCGATAGCACGACCAATCTTGTAGATTTTTACTTTTCTTGTGGTCTGTCCCAGCTTTGCAATCGGAATGTCAGTTCCTTCTGCAACAGAAGCTCCGGCACCAACGTAGGTGTATTGGGGCATGGTCACTTCATCACCGGGTCTTCCAACCAGTGTATTGTCGATTCGTGCTAACGGACTCAATCTGATGGCATCTGTGTACTTAAGTTCGATATAGTCTGCAATAACCTGGGGATCAGCGAGATCCCTGAGCAGTGTAGCATTCTGTGTTGCTGGCATAATATCATTCCTTTCTTGTTATTATTTCTTGAGCAGTGCATTGTAAACATCAGGATGTTCACGGAAGAGCTTTGTTCTTTCCTGTATGCCCATCGCATTAAACTGCTCCTGTGTCACATTCACAGAACCATTTCCACCTGCACTGACCTGTGGACGAGATTTGATCCACTCGGCTTCAGCCTTTTTCAATGCCTGTTCTGTGTACTTCTTCTGAATAGATGCCAACGCATCCATGTCCCCACTGATTTCGGCTTCAGCTGCCTGTTCAGCCATTTCCGGGTCCATCCCCTGAAGTGCGTACCTTGCACGGGCCTTTGCTACGTTTACGAAATTTTCCAAGGACTTGATGTATTCTTTCTGTTCTTCCTCGGCTTCTTTCCTGTCAATCTCTGCCTGTTCGTCAACAGACATCCTCGCCCGTAGCTGTTCAGTGAGTTTCTTGTTTTCGCTTCGGCTTTTGTCAATTGATGCCTTGTAACGCTTATTGGTTACTTCCAGCTCTGCTATCCGCTTCACAAGTTCGGCAACGTCCTGCGGATCATTTGCAGACTCGTTGTTGTCAGTTTCGTTGGCTGTCTGGTTAACAGGTTCGGTCTGGTTCTGTGCCGGATCGGTATTCGGCTCATTCGTGTTGATGTTTACTTCTGCCATAGTGTTTTTCCTTTCCGATTTTTAGGTCTTGTCTGACCAAGATTTGGCTTTTTTGTTTCTCAGTCTTCTGTGACTGCGTGGGCTTTTTTAGGTGACATCTCCGCACCATATAAAAAAGAGCCACCGAAGTGGCTCTGATTTGTTATTGTTTTGTATATTTCAAACTACATCTGCATCCGACAGTTTCCTTTGCGGATGCTCCGGGCTGTCGTGGATACAACATGATTGAATTTCCAACCAGGAAATAATCATTGATAGGAATCGTCTTATCATCCACTCTCGCATGAGTTTCTCTCACACGGCTGTCTCTCATAGTGATCCATGTCTTGTATTGGTATCCTAACTCTCTGGCCTTATAAAAGTCAGAACAGTTAAACAATGTATTGGACTCTTCTTCAGCCAGAAGTCTTGCCCTGTCTTCGGATATGTAATGCCGTTCCTTCTGCCGTTGTTCCTCTTCGGCATCCTCTGTAAGAGCATTGAGGATAATCAAATGCTCCGTTGTGGTGTCGGTTACATCTTCGACATATTGGTTAATCTCATATCGCACGTCATCGTTGATTTCTGTATGCTTTGCAACAGCATCCGTGATTTTCTGTCGAAACTCTTCTTTTGCTTCGGCAGAATCCATGGCGGCGAGATAAGAATATTGGCTTTGTAATAAAACAAGAGAGAAAAAGAATAGCACTGCATCTTCTATATCTTCCGCAAGTGCTATTCGTTCTCTTTTCTGATCTCTTGTCAGCTTCATTTCATTGAAATACTGGTTGATTGGGATAGACCATGTGCTGATGTCCATTCCCTTTTTCTGAAGAGAATTCAACTCATCAAATGTCTGTAAAGTAGGCATCTAATCACCCCTTACGATTCTTTTCGGAGTAATTGATTTGGTTGTTGCCATCAACTACAGGGGATTCATCTTTCTGATCACTGATATCCGACGCTGTTCTGTCGGGAATCTTTTCTGCTTCGTTCTTCCCGGAAGACTCCTGTTTTTCTTCTTCAAAAAGTTTCTTTTGATACTTTGTAATCATTTCCTCAGAATCAACCCATACCTGCGTATTGTCCTCAAACAGGTTAACCGTCTTGAATGCATGAAGACCGTTTACTCCATGACTCAGCAGAGTTGCAAGAGCATTGGACTTTGTAATCAGATCAAACGAACGGTTCCTCTTCACATTCGGACGGATGTCTCTGTACTTCAGATTCAGAAGTGGACTGTCTGCCGGAACATCCGCAGATTTCTTAATGGCTCTGAGAACCACTTTGACTTCCTGCATCTTTGCAGACTCGGTAATCAACTGCTGTTTATTGGCTGAAGATTCCGCAGCTGACCATCCTGTGGCATCACTCATGGCAACCCCGGTCGAACCGCCATTGGCAGAATTTCTCTCAGGAACACCACATTTCTGAAGAATCAGGGATCTCTTACTCATGATGTTTTCAAGAATGCCCTGATAGTTATACTCCATGGCTAACGGTCTGATGAACGGCTGTTTACCGTCAGGGGTTGTATAAGTCTGAAGCCAGTCGTTACTCTCTGGTTTAACTACACGTTCTTCAACAGTGGTAGTTCCGTCTTCGTTCTGAACTTCGACCTCTTCCACAGGGAAGTCAACATCGTTGGTGTGCCATACAACCTGTGTCTGCTGATCCACCTGATTCAACACATTGGATTCCAGAAGGTTCAATGCGTCCATCTCTGCGATTTGCCGTTCAAAGCATCCAGTTCGATCATAAGACCTTATGTACTCAACAATCGGAATAATGCCAAGAGGATTAGTTTCCCCACTGCGATTACCATGATGCATCTCAGAATTATCTACGGATTTTCCGTTAATAATTTTGGATTCTTCAATTTCGAACCTCTGATACTTCGTAAAGGCAGTGATATGTCGCAGTCCATTATCATCAATTCGGAAAGATACACCAACCATCGGTCTGTGATCCACATAGTAGTTGGAGCGAATCAGAAATGCATACTTCGGATCAAGGATATCTACCGTAAAGTAGCTGTCCCCATCTTCGTACTCCGAATTAATATCAACAAATGTGTATCCAACTCCGCAGATTTCAACCCATCTGCCCAGTTCCTGGTTCTTTGAATTGATATCTTCCGCATCGTAGCACTCGTTCAGCAAGGCTACATCAGGAGACTCGTTTTTCCCTTCACCGGCATCAATCTCTCCCCTCTGGATCAACGTGATCGGATTTCCCCATCGATAGCTTGTGTTAAACTCCGTGGCTTCTGCAGCCACATTGTCCACCGTTTCAAAATCGATGTCTGGCCTGTATGACTTCGGTTCTTTCCTCTGTAACGGCTGTTTGCCCTTCTCATACTCATCAAGGAATTTGATGTCTCTAAAATTCTTCAGATGCACAGGGAAAGCCTTGGTCAGAACGTCTATGATATTTTCGCTTGTCACCTCTGGCACATCCGTCCAGACGATGCTTCTTCCGTACATTTCCATGGTAATCACCAAAATCTAACGCCACTCGATGTCTCACGGTCATGTATCAGGTAGGATTTTCCCTGTTGAACACTGTGGAGCAAAATGTTTTCACATCTTGCACACTTCCATTTGACAGAGCGGTCTTTGTGAGCTGTTTTCAGTTTGTACTCAGTGCCACATTTTGGGCAGACAATTTTTTCCATAATTTTACCAAATAAAAAGCTCCTGCTGAAAAGCAGGAGCTATGGACATAACTTCAATATTAGTATATTTTGTAGTTTTAAAAATTATCAAGTGACAATCTCCGACAATTACCGACAAATATTAGGCAAAAACACACTGCCCACGGTATTTTTCCTCAAATGCAGTGTGAGCAGCCTTTAACAATCTCTCAATATGTCTCTCGGAATAACCAAAATGATCCATCAGTTCAAAAATCGACATATGGTGAACATACCGATAGGTCAGGATCTCATAATGCTGAAGTTCGTCCATTCCGTCAATCTGGCTGATAATCTTTGCTCTCCTGTTGGCAAGAAAGTCGATCTGTTCAGACAAAAGAGCCAATTCGGTTCCGGCTTTTCCTGTTAAATCACTTGTGCCGAAGGTCTGTACTCTCTCTCTGTCTGTCGGAACCGTGGTGCTGATGCCCATATCCATGATGCGTTTTCGCTCTTCCTGCTTGTTCTTGATCATGATTTCGCATCGTTTAATCTGCTCCAGATATCGTTTTGTATTCATATATTCTCCTTATATCGGACTTCTCATGATTCTTGTCTTGCGTCTATATAAACTGCGAGTAACAAACAGTGCAAAGTTCGCCATGCAATCGGGAACATCATCATGTAAATTTTTTCCAGCTACGGTATATGTTGTCAGGAAATTCATAAACCTTCCGTAGTCGCTCTTCTTCATGTATTGGTCTTCTGACCGAAACAGCACATGCTTCTTGATCCAATCGGAATTAACGATAATTCTTGTTTCTTTATTTGTTTCGGTAGCCTTGGTGGTAATGTTGCACCGACCACCTTCTGACTTAACCATTTCGGCAACATCAGCAGCCAATCGATCTCCACCGGCATTAGATTCGAATTCACATTGTTGAACTCCGTGATTGACAAGAATATCCGTCAATTTTCTCTTCTGAACCGCAAAGTCAGAATTATCATCGCAAACACAATCAGTCATATAGAAATCATCGCCATATTTATACAACACAGGAAGAACCATATAGTCAATTCCCTTGGACTTCGTATCGCAGACAGATATGATGGCATCAGGTTCTCCATCCGGCAGAGAGTAGAATCTCCGTAAATCATCCTCATGATACAAAAGACCCTCTCTTTCGATGGGCGAATTTTTATAAAGACATCTGTAAGAGATGTCATCCATTGTCAGTTCAATGTCGTGAAAGAACTCTGTCGTGAAGCCCTGATAGTCATAGTCAAAGTTCGACTTACCTGTGTCGGGATCAATGTCAGGAATAGCAATGAATCGGCACCGCTCATTACCATCGTAGATTACTTGGAGCCGTCCAATGATGTCATGCACTGACCATCGTGTTGCGATGTGGATTTCCTTGCATGGTTTCTTGTTTACATCAACAGTCTTTCTTTGTCGGGCGTCTGTAGAATATACTCCCCACAACTTGTCTAACGTAGTTTTGTTTAGTGCTTCTTCAATCTTTGCGATCATGTCATCAACAAGAAGATACTTTGATGCACGAACCATACCAGCGTTATTACTTCCCCTGGTACTGCATTGAAGAGAGTTAAAAATCTTCTCTTTGCCGACATTAAATTCCTGTGCCTTGGCATTTTGGTGGTTGACCTTGAGATCCGGGAAGATCTGTTGCCAAGCATACTCGGACCTATCAGTAACAATTTTTAGGGCATCGTCATAATATTTTCTGGTGATTCCGTCTGAATGAGAGAAGAACAAATTGTACTCATTCGGAAACCAACCAATGACTCCTGTTATAAAGAATCGGCTGATGGTCGACTTTCCAGTTCCCGGAGGCATTGATATCGTTAACAAGTCAAGTTTATCATCAAGCATATCCTGTAGAGCAGGAATTATGCCAGTTTTCCAAAACTGTTTCCTTTTAGGCTGATAGAATTTCTCTTTCGGATCTCTTTTCTTCTCCAAGAATAGCAGATAACTGTCAAGCTGACGATTCTGGGCCTCAAAAAGCCTGAGATCCCATATCGTCTTCACGGCAGTCTTCTGTTTGCCCTTCTTGTCCGTATTGGACACGATATATTGACATTTTCTCTTGAGATAATTTGAAATTGTTAAGATCGGCCCACGGTTATCATAGTTATCCCGGATAACCTGATGACCAAAAAGGATAAACTGCTGAATCAATCCTGTATCCAATTCCATCGGATCAGCTTCAGTCAACAGTTTCTGCTGAAATGCATCTGCGAATAATTGTTCTTGCTCAGAAAGCAAAGGTGCAACCCTCCCTTCAGAAAGTCACACCCGACTTGTTCATCTGCCAACACATTAGGCAGACCACTACATCTGTTTCTTTGAAATTGCGATTACCTTGATTTTATTACCGTCTTTTCGCAGTTCAACATCGCCTTTTTTCAGTAATTTGGCGATCTTCTCGGCATTTTTACCAAGGTCAATCATGAGGTTTTTCGTTATAGAATCCATATTGCCCTCCAAGCAAGGATGATGGGATTCGAACCCATAATACCAGGAATCAAAATCCTGTGCCTTACCATTTGGCTACACCCCTGATATATAGGGGCAGGTGTTATACCCACCCCATGCAAAGGAGATTAAAACAAGTAGGATAAAACCTACAAGCCAGCTACAGGAATCGAACCTGTTATTTCAAGTGTCATGGCAGTTGTCCCGTCTAAAGGCAAGGAATGTCGGCTGCCACACAACCGCTCGGCTTGAAATACACCATGCTGGCATGTTGGGGAGATTTACGGTTCTCCCCAAGACCGCACGAAAGGTAGAGTAATGTATTTGGATACCAAACACACACTACACCGGGAGCGGATTTGAACCACTCGACCTGTTCCGACTACTCTACAGAGCTTTCGGTCAGTGCATTCCCCCTCTGCCACCGATGTACAAGCGACACATCAGTTCCCATACTGTGTTATGTCCGTTTCCGTCTATCCGTGATGGACTTCACAGCCGTTTTATAAGTGTCGGCACACTCGTCCTCAGGAATTCCAAAACCACATGATCATCGTGGCTCATACTGATGATTATAGGGCTATACAGAATGTTGTTTACTTCCTCACTGCCTTGGAATAGCTTTCAACCAACCAGCTACGCACCATTCGATGTTTCACTAATCTAAGCAATGTGCATGTGGGTATTATTTAACCTCCTCACCTCATGCGGTTGGACGGTTGGCAACAATACCAAGCATCTTTAGGTATACCGCAAGTTGCTAAACCCACGGCCTGTTGCCTTGTGTGCGTCCACACAACCCCTCGTCAGGGAAACTCGGCAGAGACGGATTTGAACCATCGAACCCCGAAGGGGACAGATTTACAGTCTGCCTGCTTTAACCACTTGCATATCTGCCGCACTCTATATTACACGCAACCGTAACGAGTAGCCTCTGCGGTCGTTGTCATAAAGGGAAGTTCCGGTAACGATGCTGTACAGAAATGGACTCCGGGATGATTCTCAAAGATCCTTTCAGCAATATCCTGATACAGGGTAGAGCAGTTGCCGTTGATGTCTCCGATGTCATCGTTGTGGTACTGGACAACTTCCTTCACAAAGACAACGTATGTTGCTTCGTAAATGCCGGTGCTATGCTCAATGTCAGCGACACATGAATTTCCTTCAAATAAGTCTTCGAACAACTCAGGTGAGTATTCCTTGGTTCTCAGCCGTTTGCTGTTAGCCGGGACAATTGTGATGGTCAGCTTGACATTGCCGAACCCCTTCTCGGACGGAAGAATGGCGTTCAATGCATCGGTCTTGGCTTCGTTTTCGGAATAAATCTTGATTTCCTGTTCATACTCATCGTATAGAATCTGGATCTCAGGATCTGATCCTAACAATAAGTTTAATTCCCGATAATAGATGTCCCACGGAGGAGAAAGTTTCAATCGTGCCATATGTATGCTCCTTTCTGTGTTTGCCGCCTGTCACGGCTTGATCATGGAAAGGGGTTAAGAAAACCACAACCAAGGTTGAATTCCACAAGAGGTAAAAGAAATGAGAAAAGCAATCGGTGTCGAATACACCTATGTTGTTTCCTGTAACTTCATCACCGTCATGATTGCGTAATTCGCAAGATCCATGCAGGTGTCGAGTGCAGCTTCATCCCCTGTGTCGATGTCGGGATTCCGGCAGATGGTCTGAAGCCGATTGATTTTGTCCGTCATGCGTGTAACCGCAGAAATCAAACCAAGTTTATCGTAGGTTTCGCCAAAGGCATCCCCGTAAACTGCATTTTTCTGTGCGTAAATCTGATTGAGCTTCGTGCAAACCTTGCTATGTTCCTGTGTATTGCTCATTATGAATCACCAAATAACCTTTCGCAGATTGCCACGGCAACTTCCTCGTCACTGTGACTTCCCTTCAGTTCCTTTATGGCAGACAAAACGCTTGCAATTGCCGCCTGTCTGAAATCTATGTCTTCTACATATGCCTGCTTGACCGCAGAGGCGTGTTTGTAAAATTCTGTTCCGCTCATTGATTAAACCCCAAAAATATAAATACCAGTGCAACCATCGGGATCAGCCAGTACGGATTGTTCTGATAGGCAATCAATCCGCTGAAGCAGACAATCGCAGCTACTGTCTCTAAGATTCCTCTCTTCATTGTTGCTCCTTTAACTTAAAATCTACTTTATGTTTCTCCGACAGAATATCACCACCGTGGATCATGTACTTGCCACCATCGGTCTTTTTGTGCTGATAATACTCGCAGCTTGCCCAAAACGGTTCCGCATGAAAATCAAGCATCGTTACATCGGGTATTTCTACATCATTAATCCACAGCCTGGTGAATGTCCCGTCACTTTCTATTCTGATTCTTGGTTCGATCATATAGCCCCCTTTTTAGAATTTTCGGATTTTTGAAAATGCTCTTGGTATATATCTCTCTGAATTATGGATCGTATATAGTCAGATATCGTCCTTCCGGCAGACTTCCGCAGAACGTGGTCATACATCTCATCATTCAGACGAACCCTGATTGTGTGTTCTTTCGGATCAGATGTTGTGTTCATATTCGTATTCTTCCGCATGATCTTCCGGTGTCATGCTGTCTAACAATGCTTTGCACCTCTTGCAGATATGTACCTTGTTCGTAGGTATATCTCTTCCACCAAATTCTAAAGGTACTACATATATCTCCTGTACCTCTATATTGGACCTACAGCTACAACATACTTTACTCATATATATCTCTCCTTTGCTTATATGATGTGTAGTGGTATTCTATATGGCTTTCCACTATGTAGTGGTTATATATTCAATGGTAAGTTATGTAGTGTATATACGTGGTCTATATGTAACTCCTATATGTAGTGGTGGTATATGTCCTCTATATACTGTTGTTGTATGGTGTAAATATATATATTATATATAGCTATTATGTGGCACAAGAACCAGTGCCGTACAACGATGAGTGACTAACCCCCGACCTTGACATGGGTGGCGAACAGTGTCCCCCGGTCAACCAGAAACGCTCGCTTTAATCCTTTAAAGCATAAACTCGTCGCAAAATTACTCTTTCGCGCACAATTGCAACACAATATATTGATTGTTAGTTGTATTAAACAACTATATATTGATAAATGATACTTTATTGTTGCTTTTTGTCTTCCAATGCGTGCAATTTATCCGCTATCCCTAAAGAATCAGCAGCAGAAACCATGTCAAATACAGGTTTGTTATTGTTTCGGTCCTTGTCATGTCTTTCATGCACTCTATTAGCCCAGGCGATACTATTTACACCGGACTTATAACTTGCTAATAGATCCGCGTTATTTATTTGATTACTAATCAACTTTTCGTACATTGATTTATAGCTAATAGTTAGTTTATTTTTACCCGGCAACAAGTTCTTGATATTATATATATATTTATTATCCGTACAATCTAATAGATCTATAACAAAAACATTATTATCATTCTTCCACCTACAAATATATTCATAACCTATTCCAGAAAAATGAGAGAAGTTTAACAAGGTTATAGGTTGATTATACATATAAGACATGTATAAAAATCTATCAACTAATTGGTCAATAGCTAATAAATTATATTTATATCCAGCTAAAGCATTATTATATATAATCCTGTTAGGTCTTATATATTTATGGTTTATATATATTAGAGCCGCTACAAATTGAGTTGACGGGATCTTATATATATCTTTGATATTATGCATATTGCAGAATTCTATAAAATAATAGTCTATGTCATCCTGTATAACTGGATTATTATTTACTTCTGTATTATCTTCTGCTTTTTTTCGTCTTGCCATAATATCAAACCTTTATATATATAAATACATCTCACACAATACAGAATATACATATATCTAATACATATATTTATAGGGCCTGGAAAACGTCTGCAGACCCGGCAAAAGGACCCGTCACAATTCCAGTTTCTGCAGATCCTTGCCAAAGTCCATAAGATCCACCGGGGACCGGGCCGGATCTGTTAACAGGCGTTGCCCTGGATCTTATTCAAACTCAAAAAGCAATTATAATGATATTCGAAAATAGTTCAATAGAATTTCCCATTATACAGAATTTTCAAACAATTTAAAAACAGCAAAAAATAAAGCCCGGAAAAAATCCGGGCTGTTTTCATGTTCAATAATATTTTATTTTTTCTGCATCCGTTGGAATACATTCAATTATATCTCCAGGCTGGAGACGTAACATGCAACAAATCTTATTCAATGTTTCCATTGATACCATTTTGCCATTCCTTATATTATGCATTGTTTGCCCCGGCAAAAGTCTGTTTTTGTTTATCATGCCTGGAGTATATCCATGTTCTTTCAATGCTGCAATAATATCAATTTTATATTGTATCATTCTTTTTTCCTCCAATCTAAAAATATATAAAAATGATATCACATAATAGAAAATAAAGCAATTAAAAAAAATATCTATTTTTTGATATTTTTCTCTTGACATAATATCTATTATTAGATATAATGCAGACAAGTTAAAAAAACAGTTGTTTCCAGCTATTGGAAACGCCACCGGCAAAAAGCCGGATTTTATAGGAGGGTTTTATTATGACAAAAGAATTAACAATCAAAAAGGAAATCGTTATGACTGAAGAAAACTATAACCATTGTAAGCATATCGCTGAAGAGCTGGAGGCTATAGCAGCGGGTACGGTTTACATGACTGAAGACGGGGACATAATTAACGAAAATAATATCACTGAAGATATGGAGGACGTAGAGCCTTTTACAATGTGGGATTATTTTTCAGATGTATATGACATTAAATACACAATTAGCAGCGATAAAACGCTTTGCGGCGTGCAACTGTTAGTAGCTTTCGGCGGTCCCAATATTTACATTGATACTAATGACGGGAAAGTAAAATTGTATTGGTGGACCGATTATGCAGAATACGAACTTTCAAGAGAAGTAATTGAAAGTATCAACGATTGTTTTCAGGAGCTTTATTATTGCTAATACTTCAGTCGTTGCGGCGACTATAAAAAGCCATTTAGGCCGCAAGCGTGGCCGGATCTTTCCGGCCGGTGTGGAAACTAAAAACAATTTAATATAGGAGGGTAAAACATGTTAGGCAACATTATCATTGTAGAATTATCTGTTATTGCTATTCATATTCTTTATATCGCACTTTATAACTATATTAATAGATTTTAGGAGGGTAAAAAATGAATATTTTACGCACATGGGTAGACCCAGAAACAAAGGAAGAAAAAGAATATGGAAATGAAAATGCGGTGCCCTTTTATAATAAATATGTCCTTGATGGATATATCTATAATAGGGTTAATAAATAGGTATATAGCCCCGGTATTTTTCCGGGGCTTTTTTCCTTGCCTTTTTCCGTATTCCAGGCGGCAAAAGCTCATGACTTTAAAAAGGGCTTTTTCTGCAATGATTGCAGATTGTACCTTGATAACTTGATAAAGATCTTTCCCGGATATGCTATTATGGCAGCCAAACAAGGGAAAATTGTATATATTTATATATAGCTTTCCTTGTGCTATGGTCTTATGCTATAATAGTATGATATACAGGCTTATTATATCTTTTTGCCGGTATACTATATGGTTTACTATGCCTGTATTGCGTTTATATGGCTTTTTATGCCTGTTTTCGCTTGCTATGGTATATTTTATGTTTCTGCAGCTCAAAAGGATATACAAGCCTTACAAGACTATTCCAGGGCCGTTATAACCATAGGTTTATTCTATGCCGGACTATGCAAAAATTGCCGTATGCCTTTATAAGGCTATATAAGGCGTTTTAAGCCTTATATGATTATAGCCTATATAAGTATAGCCCAAAGCGTTAAAGGGCAATACATGGCAAAACAGGGCTATTATAAAGCGTTGTGAATTATTCCAGATTATTTCTATTCCTGGAATAGTGCCGGGGCAAATTAGAGAAATATATAAACATCCTCTAATAATCTTATATATATCTATGTATTATCCAGGCTATTCTATCATGCTATAGCTATGCCATGATATACACTTGCCTTTTAAGCCTGTTATAAGCCCTTTTAAGCTATGGCTATATATAAGCTATACAGGGATAGCATAAAGCCACAAAAGCCCGTTAAAAGCCATATAAGGCTATTAGACAAGGTTTGACTATATAGGACTATATAACAATAACATTTTCTCTAATGTGGTTATCTGTATATAGTCTATTATGACTTGTCTGCAGCTATGGAAGTATTGATAGAAAAAGCAAGCTGGACTATTAACAATCGTTGCGCTGGATAGATCTATGCCGGACCGGGCAAAAAGTCCAGGAAAAACAGCAAACCAAACACAGGTTCAACCTCATTTCCCAGCCGGATCACTTTTGGGAGAGATTTCCAGGAACAACATTTCTGGTATCGAAAATCTCAAAAATCTGGGCAACTCTCGTTTTAAGACTTTTGTTTTGAGGGTTTCGGGGGTAGGGGGTGACCCTCCCCGGGGGTTAAAAGGCGTGCAAAATTTTGGGAGCATCGCCCCGACAGACCCGAAAAATTTTCAAAAATTCCACAGCACTCCCCTGTCGCATCCGTATGCAGATCCATCGTATGTGCCACGCCTCTGGCAGACACGTCCTAGGTGCGGTTCTCGCACACATCCGAAAAATCTATGAAGTTTCTCCCACTCACAACGCAATACTTGGTTACGGTTTTGGTCAGCTTCACATTGCAATCTTTCCGATTTCGCAGTTTTGCTCTTCTTTCAATAACTTGACAGGCTTTCGTATTCAAAGCCGAATTCGGATGCCAAAATCGATCATTCCAAAAATTCAAAAACTTCAAAAGCTACGCTTTGATTAGTAATCAAATCTTTCGGCAGCTGATCCTTGGTAAGCCACGAACAAGCCAACGGCTTCTGTCCAGTGCGGATCACATCTGCCTGACGCTCTCATTGGTTGTGGTGATCGACTCTGTGACATCTCAATCCGTTCAATTTTCCATTTGAATCATTTCTTTGAGTATTTCTTCGTTGAAAAGTTAAAAGCCGAATTTGGCGAAAATAGAATGTGTAGAATCAAGGCGAGAATTTTGGAATTATTGTGCGACCCACGCAACGCCCGGAAGGTGGTGGGGGTCTGTTATTTTCAGTGCGAAAAATTAAGGGTGGGTGGGGTCCCGTTTTTTTTTACGGAAAAAATGAAGGGTGACACTCTCGCAAAAAGGGTGATTTTCTAAAAAATGGCAAAAAAAATAAGACCTGCAACATTACATCACAGGTCTTCTATCCATTTCTCCTTTGTGCATTTTCAGGAAAGTGTCGTACGCCATGTAAATTAAGGCGTTTTCTCCTTTCTCTTTGATTTAGTGTTGTTATTCCGATTTCAGTTCAGCCATTTCCGTCATCCACCTTGTCAGGGTTTCCGTGGCTTCTTCGTATCCGTCATCAGTCTCTATGCCGTATTCTTCATCAAGCCGACGTAAATACTCGACTGCGACCTTAACGGCATCCTCGATCTTGATCGTTGGCATTATTCTTTCTCCTTACAATACTCTTCCGCATAGTTGAGGAATCCCTGGATGATGTTCCGATAGAAGATCCCGTCATACTTTTTGCCAAGCATAGCTGCGTCCGTCAGCAAGGGTTCCCAATATTCTGCGGAATCATCCGGCAGATAGTATTTTTGTACCATCTGCCAAAACTCCGTAAAGAATCGAAACTCATCCGATGTTCTGTCAAATCTTACGCTTGCCATATCATCCCCTCACAAACCGTGGACAGTTGAACACCCTGTAGGCATTGTATTTTGCCGTGTGCCTTGCGTCCCAACCGTCTACAGGTTCAAAATCCATCGACCATGAGCATCCACCTAACGCATTGTCGCAGTACCAACACAAGCTGTCATGAGATCCGATGGCATTCTTTCTGCCCAATGTCGGATGTTCCCTAACGAAAGAATCATTTTCTTCGCCAGCCGTAGCTGGAATTGTACCCGGATTCTTTGATGTCTTTCTCAAATTTCCTATGCTCCTTCTTGCTCATCGGCTCATCTACAAGAACATGAACTGTTCCCTCTTCTACCACAGCATCATAGCCTTTTTTCCGCAGATATTCTGCTAATTCTTCCTTAGTCATTCTCCCTTCCTTTCATGGTATCACCTTCCTGTTGATCCTACTCCACCATCACGCTCACCAGAGGCATGGTCATCGGTTGTTATTCCATGTAAGGCAAAAATTCCTTGGATGATTCTGTCTCCTGCCTTGAACTTTGCTACGTGATCACTCATATTGGTCAAAGCAATCAACATATCTCCTTCGTTGTCCTCGTTGCCGTAGTAGTCGGAATCTATCACGCCTGTCTGATTGGACATAACGACCCTTCTATTGATTCCAACGGAACTTCTCACATACAGTTCTAAGTGCCATGCCTCCATCTCATCTTGGGCAAAATAAGCCTTGATTCCAGTAGGTATAACAACGTCCCCATGTGGCAGGATGTGAAAATCTATGGGAGTGCATATGTCATGACCTGCACTGAACTTCGTTTTCCTCACAGGCAGTTTGATATTTTCCCATGCCTGTTGTATCTCCTGTTCTGGCATCCATCCGAAACCGTGTTTAGTCATGTCTCTTTGGAATGTTTCATAGGTTACTTTTTCAAATCTCATTTTTTATCCTTTCCCTGTTCTTCTTCTTTCATCGCATCAATCTTCGGTACAGGCTCTGAGCCTATCGGCAGAACCTCCCCATATCTGCTTGTTCCTCTTGCCACTCTGATAGCATCCCATATACACTCTGCTATCATGCCATCCTCGGATTTTTCGGCAGGAAATCCATACTGTGTGTCTCTCGCAATTCGCACCACACTGTTAAGGACTTCTATGATTGCATATCGCTTTGTTATGTACCGTTCAAAAATGATTTTATTGTCGGGAGAATCCTTGTCATAACGATCTAATATCCTCTCGCAGAGCAAATCTGCTAAATCCCATGTCTGACCCATTAAAACCCTCATATACAGGTTTGTGCAGTTCTCCAGAACTCGCATCTGCTGTTCGGTTAACTCAATTCTGTACTTCACGGTTCATCTCCTTCCTCCATTGACTCTGAAAGTACCTTCAACGAATCAGCCATTATAGCAAGTGAATATGCCACGCTCATAAGCGATGCATCTATGTGTGTCTTACACATCTTGTCTAATACATCTTCGCTGTTAAGTGTATCGAGCGGTGCTTCTTTCCACATGGCAAGCTGCTGATTCATCTGGCGAGAAAAATATTCCATTGCAGTTTCCATTATGATTCCTCCCCCATCTTCTTTAGCAGTTCAATAAGCTCAGGAAAATGTCTGCCTGTCTTTTTCCACATGACTGGATTCCTGTTTATATATAAATAGCCATTACTATCTATGGCATCAAACCAGCCGTCTGAATATGTGCTTGTAACAACAATCTTCTTCCGATGGTCTTCAACATACTCGACTTCGTCTCCGACACGAATCTCATCCTTCTGCTTTTTCAACTCTTCATGTTTAGCTTTGGCATCTTGATATGAATCAAAACAGTCAAGATAAGGATGCAAATTATGATTATCATCGAAAAACTCTTTAAGTCTTACCTTTTTTGCAAATTTCCACACCTCGTCCTCAATAGCCTTGCGGTCTGTCTCGGTGTATTGCTCAATCTTCAATCCTGTAGGAATTACATATGTCTTGTTCATGTTTCGAAGAGGATAGCAAAATTCTTTTCCTAAAAGTGGGGACATACTAATATAGTCATTTTCGTACTCATCAGGTATATCAATTATATATTTCACTGAGCATTCCCCCTCTCAGCGTCCTCAACCGAACTGACTTCAATATATCGTACCTCATCAAGATTATAAAAACCTATCCATTGTTTATCTTTGATAACTATAAAATACTTACCATCATATTGATAATCAGTATATTCACTTGGAGAATAATGTGCCATCTCACCATTCTTAAAATCTATTGTAATCCATTTATCCATTATTTTCCTCCTTTTTAATTAATATCCAAAGTAAAATAAAACATATCACAACAATAACTAAACCGATCCATGTAGGTGCTAATACCCACCACCATGACCAGTTTATAACTTTACACAATTTTAATACTATAAACGCAATTTGTAATAATCCGCCAAATCCAATTCCACCAGCTGATTTATTATTTTCCATTTTTATCCTCACTTTTAATTTATCAATTTTTCTTTTATACTCTCCAATATCTCATCAGTAATCTTTTCTGCGTACTTTTGGCTTATTTGCCAATTCATATATTTTCTATGGCAATCATCGCAATTATTATCGTCTAACTCACCAGAACAATTATAACAATAGACATAGCTTAAATTGTCCATAAGAATCTTGATTATTTTTTCTTTCATTCTAATTCCTCATTCTTTCTATAAGCCTTTAATTCTCTCAACCACTCGGCAAGCTGTCTATGTTCTTCGGCACATTCACAGCATCTTTTGTAAGCAGATTCACACTCTTTTCTACTCGGAAATGTCTCCAGTTTTGCAAGCCTGTTATATTCTTTAGCGTCATGTTCGTTTTCTTCTGCTACTTCTTCCGCATGAATTATGGCTTCTTCCAAGGTCATTCTGATTCCTCCTTCTTAAAAACATTGGGTTGAATTTGTAAAAGCTTCATAGCACCCGACAAAACCCCTGCTTCTGAAGAATCAATCCCGTATCTTTCAACTACTTTCTCCATCCTGTCGGAATATAAACTAATAAGTTTGTTAGCATCTATCAGCATTGCACCGTCTGGAATCTCGACTAAATTACATTTGCTGTGTCTACACATTTCATAATCACTAATGTCTTCGCCAAAACAATCCGCAGTATAATTCATGCAAGTAAAGTCGCATCCACAAAAAGAACACACATCACAACTATTAGGTATCTGTATTTCATGCCCTTTTAGAATTACACTCATGATTCATCCTCCTTTTGCTTCTTCCTGCACTTCCAGATACGATACCAACCTTCATGTTTTTCTGGATACAGTTCATGCGTTTTGAAAAAATCATCCATCTTGTCTATGCAATACGACTCATCCATTTCGCAATCTTGAAATTCATCGTTCCAGTTCTCACAATCTGGACAGATAAATTCTCTGCAAACATCGGCACACCCTTCATCGAATCCGTCTGAGTCCAACCCGTCATAAGGATCGCAGTAATCCCAGATGGCAGATACGACTCGACTACAGGCAAGATGGGAATGCCAGTCACAAAAGTCACCGTCAAAAACGAATGTCTGGTAATTGTATTTTTCGCCTTTATTTATCTTTTTTTCGCACCAGTCGCATTGATGCTCTTTCCTGGCTACAACATCCTTATTAGTCAAGTTTTGATACATTATCCCTCCCATATAATTCTCTGACCACAGCGCTTACAATATGGAGCACCACATACTTTCCCCGTTTGCGTCTTAACGAATTGGCTGGTGTCAAGGGGACGTCTGCAAACCGGACAACAATCCGTCTTGTATTCCGCCTTTTCTTTATCGCCACGGCAGATCATGACTTCACGAATTTTTTCGGGAAAACCATAATCCATTACCGGCTTTTCCGGAACCTGCTTTTTCAAGGCTTCAATAGCCATATCCAACGCTTCTTCCACAAGCAGACCATCTTCCGGTAATGTTCCTCTTAACTCTTCTACACCCTGCATGATCTCAATTGCTTCTTTAGCGTTCATTTTTCTCACCTTCTATAGTCGGCATAAACTCCGTTTTCAAATAGCACAGTGATTTTAACTGGCAATCCATCACTCGACCCTGCATTCTTTGCATTATATTTTGTTCCAGATATGCTTTTCGGTTTTATATGGCTATTTTCGCAACGTTTACAGTCCTGTTTATGCGAATACTGTGTCCCGCAGATTTCGCACTGATATAATTCAAGTTTTTTCATTCTTCCTCATCCTCCCACAAATAAAACTCTACCTGTTTACTGCTATCCTCTATGCCTAATTCATAGCATTTGGTTCTCGTTGAGTTGCCTCCAGAATGACGTGTGTTCCACAGAAAAAGCCTCTGGACGATATGGAAATAGCTCATAACAAATGGCTGTTTCTCTTCATCCCACTCAGGCTCATGCCCGATGAAATCAAGGTATTCACGGAAGCCGTCAACCATTTCACCCATCAACGCTATGCATCCCTGTAGGATGTGCTTCTCATCATGGCTTGAAGTTTCTGTCATTCTTCCACCTCCTCAAGTGGACACCATTTCGGTCTTCTTTCCTCGCAATCATCTTCAAGCAATTTAGTCGGGCTAAATGCTTCGCAACGAATGAATGATGTATCAGCAAGACCGCAAAAATAACAACTTGGTGGCATCTTCATGTTTTTAACTATTACACTCATTCTTTCACCTCACTCTCAAAGGTGAATATAATATCATTAAGTAGTTTCTCAAAAAATGATGGAGCATCATCTTCAGTCATAATTCCCTTATCTATTAGGTGTGCTATAGCTTCATAGCTTTTGATGTATTCTTTCATGATTTTGTGCCAGAGTTCTTCGTTCATTCTTCCACCTCCTGATATGGTTCTGGCAGTGGCATCTTGTTGCAGTTCGACTGCTTGTTCTTGTATTGCTCACTCATTGGAATCCATGTGCAGTTTGACGGCTCATAATTGCCATTTACATCAATTCGCTCTATCGTTAAATCATCCGAATATCCATTAGATAATGCCCAATCAATAAACGCTTTTGGATTGTTCTTCCATTCGTCACAAACAGTAATTCCTCTTCCGCCATAGGCATTGTAATGAATGTCTTTTTTTCTATAACATCTATTCATCATGCCTTTATAACACCCATATACTCTTGTCCCTGTCATGCCATGAGTGATATTCCCCTTTGACATATCCCTCAAATGTTCCTTATTAAGGCAACCGCATGAGTGGTTATTTCTTTTTCTTGTCAGCGTACCAGATGCCATTTCACAATAATTCCCACAATCGCATTTGCAATACCATATTGCTTGTCTACTCCCATATTTGTTCTTTTTGGTAAAGCCATGCTGTTCAATAACTGTAAGCCTTCCATATTTTTTCCCAGTTAAATCTTTTACTTCTCCAATCATATTATTCCCCCGAATAGCTTTCTGGTAGTGGCATCCATGCTATCGGCTTTTCTTCATTGTACCCAATCGCACTGTATATTCCGTCACCTGTATTTATTGACCAGTCACCATCTTCCCAAAAACCAACACCCATATTGCTTTTAAACTGTATCAGGACATCTGTATTGTTGTCTGGTAATTTGTCTTCTACGGAAATCCAATTAGGGTGTGTCCTGTTATCATATACTGTAATAACTTCGCATGGATCTGTCCCGAAATACCCACCTTCATTTCTGATAATTACCGTATCTTTGCGGATTTCGTCTATGTATCCGTGAACAAAGCATCTATCGCCTATTTTCATGATTCATCCTCCTTTGACAAAGACAACAACCTCGTCACATCATCTTCTGTGTGTCCATCCCAGTGCTTACCATAATCAAGGATTTTACATTTAAACACATCAAAGTATTTATTCTCATAATGGTATGTATAGCTACCATCTGGCGTATCGATGCCGACAATAAACCACCCTCCGCCAAAACATAATTCTCCATCCTCATGTCTAAGAGATTTCCATGCTTTATCCTTATATGTTTTTACCAGAGTTGCAAACAGAATCATCCTCTGGTAGTAAAGACCATTGAAAGTATGGTATCCGTCTGATAGATCCCCAATGTCATTAACCCTTGCAGTTTTACAGATCGCATCGATCCTTCTTTGTTCTGTATCAGTCATTCTTTACCTCATCCTTCTCCATATCTCATCAGCTTGCTCCTTGCCGTGTTTCTTGCAATCCCTCTTGTAGGATATCCATTGTCCTAAAGGCAAAAGTAAAAACGCTCCTATCCATCCGATACACAAGAGGGAAAGAACATCCAGAGTTATGCTACCTGTAATCATTCTTCCACCTCCTGATAGGGTTGTGGTAGTGCTTGCCATGCAAGCACTTTATCATCCTGTATAACGCCGAATCCAATATCTCTCCATTGGATTTTTCTACTTCTTGGGTCTGCTGTTCGCATGGCTATAGTCACGTTCCATTTGTCACCCGATATCTTTGTTGGTTTTTTACTAATAAGCACATACTCATCTTCTGGTAACCTCTCAGAGCATGGTATCCAGTTGTTCGGAATTTCCGAACAGTTCATGGCTTCACTATTCAGCCACTCCAGAAAGTCTTTCTCTGGCATTGCCCATAACTCTGTAGCGTATAGACCAAACAGACTTTTGAATTTATCAGCATTAGTCATCCTGTTCACCTCTCATATCTGCCCACCATTTTTTTGGCAAGGTCATAACAACCTCTTGATCTTCGCTGATTACTTTAGATTGAAATCCGCAAAAACATTTGTAGTAATACCTAGGTGGTATGCTCGCCGTTGAAAAGCAAACCATTTCCGATCCACATTTAGGACATTTATAAATCATTCCTATTCACCTCTATTTTTCGATTGCTGAAACAAATGCACTGACCGAAGATGTCAATCTGAATCCATGCTTCTACATACATCTTCCCATTTTCAATATATTTTGTGATATAGTGATGGATCATTTACTTGTCTCGGGATAACCATCACACTTATGATAATCTTCTTCCATAGAACACACTTTACATATTGCATCAATCGCTGCCTGTCTGCTGATCAGGCCATCCATTGTCTTTCCTTTCTCCTGCGCTACAAAAATCACTTGCGCTCGGTCTTATCGTGCTATCCGCAAACTGTCGACACTTTCCGTTTGGCATCATGTGTTTACATTCACCGCAGTAGATGATTT
>Ga0256404_1001044_pt1 | contig 70009 bp, 63 predicted proteins | sample RumenRJG_01DNA_FD_185990 | JGI IMG/M metagenome (GOLD analysis project Ga0256404, IMG submission 185990) | Bovine rumen microbial communities from Lethbridge, Alberta, Canada - RJG_01 | ecosystem: Host-associated > Mammals > Digestive system > Stomach > Rumen | place: Canada: Alberta | collected... | reverse complement strand
CTTTTGAATAAAGAGATCCCGATCGTATGCGATGAGCATGCAGATATGACCAAGGGTACCGGTGTGGTCAAGATCACTCCGGCCCATGACCCCAACGACTATGAAGTCGGCCAGCGCCACAACCTGCCCAGCATCCGCGTCTTCACCTATGACGGGCATATGACCGGTCCCGAGGACCGCAAGGCTTACGAAGAACTGGTTGCATCCGGCCGTGCTCCCCAGGGAGAACCCGAAGTGCTGGACTGCGGTAAATATGCCGGCATGACCACTCAGGAAGCCCGCAAGGCCATCGTTGCCGATCTGGAAGCGGGCGGATATCTGAAAGAAACTGAGCCTTTGACCCATGACGTCGGCACCTGCTATCGCTGCCATACTAACATCGAGCCTATGGTATCCCGCCAGTGGTTCGTCCGCATGGAGCCTTTGGCCAAACCGGCCATCGAAGCCGTGGAGAAGGGCGAGACCCGCTTTATCCCCGAGAGGTTCACTAAGCTCTATATGAACTGGATGAAGAACACCCGCGACTGGTGCATCTCCCGCCAGCTCTGGTGGGGCCATCAGATCCCGGCCTGGTACTGCGACGACTGCGGCGAGACCATCGTTGCCAAAGAAGCGCCCACTGTCTGCCCCAAGTGCGGCAGCACGCATCTGACCCAGGATCCGGACACCCTGGACACCTGGTTCAGCTCCGCCTTATGGCCTTTCAGTACACTGGGCTGGCCGGACAAGACCAGGGAACTGGACTATTTTTATCCTACTAATGTCCTGGTTACCGGCTATGATATCATCACCTTCTGGGTATCCCGCATGATCTTCAGCGGCCTGGAATATACAGGGCAGGTTCCTTTTAAAGACGTCCTCATCCACGGCCTGGTGCGCGATGCCAACGGCGTCAAAATGAGCAAGTCCTTGGGCAACGGCATCGATCCTCTGGAAGTCATCGACAAGTACGGGGCCGACGCTCTTCGAATGATGCTGGTGACCGGAAACGCGCCGGGCAATGATATGCGTTTCTACTGGAGCAAAGTCGAGGCCAGCCGAAACTTTGCCAACAAGGTCTGGAACGCGTCCCGCTTCGTGCTGATGAATATGGATACGGATCTTCCGGACAGTCCGGAGGGGCTGGAATTTACCGATGCCGACAAGTGGATCCTGTCCAAGTGCAACCAGCTGGCCCGCGACCTGACCGACAACATGGACAAGTACGAGCTGGGCGTTGCCGCCGACAAGCTGACCACCTTTATGTGGGAGGAGTTCTGCGACTGGTACATCGAAATGGTGAAACCGCGTCTGTACGATACCTCTGATGCAGGCAAAGCCAGCCGCACCGCCGCTTTGTGGACCCTGCGCTCCGTATTGTCCGACGGGCTGAAGATGCTGCATCCTTTCATGCCCTTTATTACCGAAGAGATCTACAATAAGCTCCGTCCTGAAGAAGAGACCATTATGTTCGCCAAATGGCCGGAGTATTCCGAAGACCGTAACTTCCCCAAAGAGGAAGAGGCCGTTGAGCGCATGAAGGAGGCTATCCGCGGCATCCGCGAGACCCGCCGCCAGATGAACGTTCCTCCCAAACAGAAGGCAGACGTCATCGTGGTTTCTTCGGACGAAAAGGTCCGCAGGATCTTTGAAGACGGGGCGTCCTTCCTGGGGCATCTTGCCTTCGCAACCAAGGTCACGGTCCAGGCGGATATGACCGGTATCGCGGACAACGCGGCCTCGATCCCGATCCGGGACGGCCTGATCCGCATCCCGCTGGAGCAGCTGGTCGATTTTGAGAAGGAAAAAGCCCGTCTTTTGAAAGAGAAGAAACGGCTGGAAGGGGAACTTAAACGGTCCGCCGGCAAGCTGAGCAATAAGGGCTTTTTAGCCAAGGCTCCTCAGAGCGTCATCGAGGAAGAAAAAGAAAAGGCGGAAAAATACCGGGCCCTGATGGACCAGGTAGAGGACAGCCTGAAAAAGCTGGAAGACTGATCGAGCAACTCTTATATTTCGCTGCCGGGCCTGACCTGACAGCGAAATTTTATATATAAAGAAAAGAAAAGGCAGATCAGAGCCGGCTGCAGCATGCCGTATTAGGTGTAATAGGTAGTAATAGGCGGGAGACTATGTTGAAAAAACCACAGTTTATTTTTATCGATATCGACAATACCCTGCTCGATTTTGACAAGTGCTCCATGGCGTCGGCCCGTCTGGCGGCCGCCAGTCAGGGGCTGACCCTTCCCGACAATATCTGGCAGATCTTCAAACCGATCAATGACGATTTCTGGCAGCGGCTGGAGAGGGGAGAGATCACCATCGATCAGCTGCATCAGCAGCGCTGGAACGTCGTTTTACAGGCAGCCGGCCTGTCCGGAGACGGTCTGCTCTTTGAACATGATTTCAGGACCGCTTTAAAGGATCAGCATATAGAAGTCGAAGGGGCCCGGGACCTTCTGGTCTATTTATCGGCCCGGTATCCCCTGGCAGCCGCTTCCAACGGACCTTCGGCCCAGCAGATAAAGCGCCTTTCGGATGCGGATCTTGCTCCATATTTTTCTTATGTATTCGTGTCGGAAGATATGGGAGCCAACAAACCGTCCGCTGCCTTTTTTGATGCCTGTTTCGAAACCGTCAATGCAGACCGTCAAAAACGCGGGCAGAAAGCCCTGGCTCCGGAGGATACGCTGATGATCGGCGATTCCATTACCGCCGATATCCGGGGAGCCCGGTCGTACGGGATGGCGACATTGTGGTATGACCACGATAAGGCGGCGGGTCCCGGTCGGATGGAAGCGGACGAGTATGTGCGGGACCTTGGACAAATTCAAAAAATATTGTAATTTAACAAATAGCCGGCGGGCAACGTGTTACAATACAGCGTAAGGTTCTTTAATCGAGGTAGAGCGATGAGAAAAATTAGGATTTCAACCGAGTCGACGGCGGATATCCCGGGGGAAATGGCCCGGGAGCTTGGCATCGAGGTGCTGCCGCTGACCATCAATATCAATGGGACCGAATACCATGACGGGGTCGACATCACTCCCCAACAGGTCTACCGGCATATCAGCGAGGATAAGGAAATGCCCAAGACTTCGCAGGTGACCTCCGCTGTTTATATGGATCTGTATGAACGCATGTATGAGGAGGGAGTCGAGGAGCTGATCCACGTGGCCATCAACTCCAAGGGATCGGGCTGCTATCAGTCGGCCTGCCTGGCCAGGACCCTTTTTTATGAAGAAAACGAAGAGGCCATGGAAACTTTCCGTATCCATGTCATCGATTCGGGCACCTATAGCATGTTGTACGGCATCCCTGTCATCGAGGCGGCCCGCATGGTCCGCTCCAACGAAGAGGGCAGGACCGATTATAAGGCTCATCAGATCTCGGATTATATCCGGGACTGGACCCAGAATGCCTTTGCCATTTTTGTGTCTTTGGACTTGAAAGTGGTCAAAAAATCCGGCCGTATCAGCGCGGCCAAAGCGGTCCTGGGCGAGGCCATGGGCATCAAGCCGATCATCAGTATGGAAAACGGAGAGACCCAGATCATTGCCAAAGTGCGCGGCGAGATCAAGGTCATCAATAAAGCGGCCGAGATCATGAAGCAGAATTGGAAGGTCGGTTCGGAGTATGCATTGGCTTACGGCACTAATATGGAAGCTTACGGGCGTCTGACCGAGGCGGTGGCCAAAGTAACCAGTCAGCCACCCATCTGCCAGTACCCGGTCGGCTGCGCCATTGCCTGCAATACAGGAGCGAACATGGTAGCCATCCTCATGCGTACCGAAGGGCGCGGCATGGAGGCAGAAGAGGAAGATGAGGACGGACAGCAATGAGCGGGACAGAGGAATTCGAGCGGTTTATCAACTGGCTGGAAGAGGTACCCCTCTACGGCCATAAAGACGGGACCCGCAACATGGTCCTTCTTATGCAGTGCCTGCGCCGCCGCCCCGACGGAACTTTTCCCGAAGAGCCGGTGGACGCAAAGGTGATCCATGTAGCAGGCACCAACGGCAAGGGCTCCTGCTGCGCCATGCTGGCTTCGGTCTTACAGGCCGCCGGCAGCAGGGTGGGACTGTATACATCTCCGCATCTGGTGGATTACTGCGAGCGCATCCAGGTAGACGGGCGGCCTATTTCGCACGGGGATTTTGCCCGCCTGGGGAATGTCGTCAAAGAAGAGATCGGACGCATGGTGGCGGACGGTTTCAATCACTGCACGTTTTTTGAGATCCTGACCGCCATTGCCTTTCTGTATTTTAACGAACAAAAAGTTGATTATATCGTTTTGGAGACCGGGGTCGGGGGCCGTCTGGACGCGACCAACACCATCCATCACCCCCTGCTGACTCTGATCACTTCCATAAGCCTTGACCACACCAAGGTGCTTGGCAGCACGGTCGAAGCCATTGCCGGCGAAAAGGCCGGTATCCTCAGGCCCGGCTGCCCCATTGTTTTATCTAAGAACCTTCCCTCCGTGCAGCAGGTGGTAAAAGATAAGGCAAAGGATGAAAATTGTCCCTATCTGTATGCCGGCGATGTCGCGGCCAAGGCGGACGATGACGGCACTGCCCTGACCTTGTCCTGCCATTTGTCCTCTTCCGTTGAAAATGACGGCGGCAGGACGGCTTCATTTACTTATCAGGATCTTAAAGTCCCGCTGACCGGGGACTATCAGATCGAAAATGTCTGCGCCGTCTTATGCTGCCTGTATTTTTTAAAGCAGGAAGGTCTTGACCTGAAAGATCCGGTCATTGCCGAAGGCCTTGCCGGGACCCGGTGGCCGGGACGCATGCAGCATCTGCTGCGCAAGGGTCAGCCTGTCCTTCTGGACGGGGCCCATAACCCGTCGGGGGCTTCTATGCTGGCCGGGTATCTGTCCCGCCGTTATCAGGATAAAAACTGCACTCTGGTCTTCAGCGCCCTGGCTAAAAAAGACCTGACCGGGGTACTGTCGCCTTTACGAGACTGCCCGGCCGTAAAAAGAGTCATCTTCACCTGTATCGACGGCCAGGATTCTACGAATATTTTCGAAGACATTTGGAAGCAGGGAAATGTCAAAAAGCCTTACCGGGTGGTCGACCGTCCCCTGGCAGCGCTGGACCTGGCCGTATCCGAAAAGCCGGACCTGGTCATCTGCGCCGGTTCCCTGTATCTGATCGGAGATCTTTTGAAAGGAATGGAATATGTTCAGTTTTCGTGAAGAATTGGCCAAATACCAGGAAAGCCTGGCCGTAGGCGACCTGGAAGGAGGCATGTCCGGAGATGAAGTCAGAGATGTGCTGGACATTGCCAAACAACTGACCGGCAAGGCCCCTTCCCGCCCGGCTCATAATACGGACAGGCAAAGGCCGCAAAAGGATACGGACCGAGCTCCTTCCCGTACTCCCAGCCGCCGCCCCATCGTGATCGCCGAGGAAGGAAACCATGAACGAGGATGAGATCCGCAAAAGTCTGTCAGCCACCAGCATGCGCTACCTTCTGAGCGGTCTCAACAAGGCAGAAGCCGGAGATCTGTCCCGGGCCGTCAGCGACCTTACCAAAGCGGTGCGCTACGACAAACATAACGAAAAAGCCCGTAATCTGCTGGGCCTGGTCCAGTTTCAGATGGGAGAACTGGGAGAGGCCATGCTGCAGTGGAGCATCAGCGAGCATCTGAACCCCACCGGCAATTGGGCCACCTATTATCTGTCCGAGATCAAGAAAGAACAAGCCCTCCTCACCAACATGAGCCAGAGCATCGACCTTTACAACGAGGCCGTCCGCCTGTCCGACCGGGGCGATACGGATTTTGCCATGGGACGGCTGAAAAAAGCCATCCGCCTCAATCCCAACTTTGTGAAGGCCCAGCTGCTTCTGGCGGTTCTCTGCATCCAGGCCCAGCAGTTCGACGAGGCCTTGAAGGTGCTGGATCTGACCGCTAAGATCGACCCTCTCAACCCCGAAGCCATGCGCTACCGGCTTTATGTTGCCCAGCAGAAAAAAGAAGGCGTGGAAGATGAAAGCGTCAACATCCGCGACCTGTCCAGGGACTTGTACGTCCAGCAGAGCCTTCCCGAGCCCGATATCGTCGAGCTGTCGCGGAAACAGCGGAAGAAGGAGGATATCAAAGCCAAAAGGCGGGCCGTCCGTACCCGCGGGCTTGGTATCCAGATCGTCCTGTTTCTGACCGGAGTCGTGTTGGGCGCTGCTTCCATGGGCTTTTTGTGGCTGCCTCAGAAAACCTCTCAGATGAAAGAACAGGTCGAAGAGATGACCGTTCAGGACGCTCAGCTCGAGGCGGACAACCAGGAACTGTCCGACAAGGTCAGCCAGGCCGGTCAGCTCTTGAAAAAAGTAGTGGAAGGCGGAAAGGATATCAGCGAAGTTACCCTGGCGGACATCAAAGGCCTTCTCAAGAATTGGGGAGTCGAGTTTAATGAGCCGTGATACGAAAACGATCGTGATTTCATTTGACGGGTTGGGTACACCGGACTGGGATATCATGATGGACAAACCCAATTTCAGCCGCTTTGTGGAAAAGGCAGCTTTCTGCCTCCATGTAGAGGCCGTATACCCGTCTTTGACCTACCCTTCCCACGCGACCATATCGACCGGACGCTGGCCCAAAAACCACGGAGTCACCAATAATAAAGTCACGGACTTTCATCACCCCATCACAGCCGACTGGTACTGGTACCGCAAATGTGTCAAGGGAAAGACTTTCTATGACGTTGCGGCTGAAAAAGGCATGACATCGGCCGCCTTACTGTGGCCGACCGCCGGGGGCGGAGCCATTACTTACAACGTTCCGGAGATCTTTCAGAACCGGATCTGGAAGAATCAGATCTACATGTCCCTGCACAACGGCTGCCCCCAGCAGCTGATCCTGGCGGCCCGGTACGGCCGGTATCTGTTGCACGGAGTCGGCCAGCCTTATCTGGATACCTTTGTCCACCGGTCCGCCCTATATCTGATGAACCGCTATGACCCGGATCTGATCATGATCCACTACTGCGATCTGGACCACAACCGTCATCGGTTCGGCCACGATTCCAAGCAGGCCATGGATGCCCTGGAGCGCCACGACCGCAGGCTGGGCGACTGGATGAGCAGGATGAAAGCCTGGCAGCAGGAAAAGGAAGGAAGAGGGGTCAACTGGGTCATCCTGGGAGATCATTCTTCATTGGATGAGAATAAGGGCATCCGTCTCAACCGTCTTTTGGCTCAGCAGGGCCTTTTGAAGCTGCGGGGCAAAAAGATCGTTTCCGCAAAAGTGTTTGCCAAGGAAGCGGGCGGAAGCTGCTGCCTGTACGGCGGGGAAGATCTGACCAGGGAATTGATTTTCCCGAAATTACGCCGCACCCAGATCTTATCGGATCAGGAAAGGGCAGATCTTACAAAGCGCCTGGTCAGGATGCTGAAGGATTTCAGCCGTGAGCATGGGGATTGTATCGAGGCCGTTTACACCGGCAAAGAGGCAGGAGCCATGGGGGCCGATCCCAACTGCCTTGTCATGTGCGAAGCTTCCTTAGGCTATTATTTTCAGGAATCTCCCCAGGAGCCGGTCATTTACGGCCTTGGAGACTCCGAATATGATCCGCAGGGACACCGCCAGAGGCGGCTGGACCGAGCGACTCACGGCTATTCCCCCCGGAAACCGGGCTACACCACGGTCTTTGCCGTCAGGACCGATAAGCCCCGGCAGCAATCAAACGTTCAAAGCGGGGATCTTACGGCAAAGGAAGGTTTTGAACTGGACAGGATGCGGCTGATCGATGAAGGTCCTACCATCGCCCGTATGCTGGGAGGAGACCTTCCCCAGGCGGACGGACGCTTTCTTTCCGAGCTTTTCGAGGGATAATAAGAAAGACCGGAAGGTCCCGGGAGCGGCCTTGAAGCAGGCCTTGAAAATTTACTTTTTTCTGTTGACAAAGCAGGAAGGACGCCCTATAATATCCGGGTATGAAAAACAAGTAGATGGATTCCGTCCTCTCACCTGGGCAGCAGACATGCGGCCGGGTCGATCATAACACTCTTCAAGAGCACACGGTCATTCTGTGTATCGGAATGCCGGCAAAGGCGGATCCTTCTATAGGATCTGTTTTTTTATGCCCGTGAACCATACAAAACCATCCCGAACAGTAAGTTGGAGGTAGAAGACCATTAGCGATTTATTGATCAACGAAGAGATCCGTGACAAAGAAGTGCGTCTGATCGCCAGCAGCGGCGAGCAGCTGGGAATCGTTTCTACGAAAGAAGCCCTTTCCAAAGCATACGATGACGGTATGGATCTGGTGATGATCGCGCCCAATTCAAAGCCGCCGGTCTGCAAGATCATGGATTACAGCAAGTACCGGTTTGATCAGATGAAGAAAGAGAAAGAAGCGCGCAAAAAACAGAAGGTCATGGAAGTCAAGGAGGCGCGTCTGTCTCCCAACATCGGCGATCATGATTTTCAGGTCCGCCTTAAAAATGCCTGCAAATGGCTTGAGGACGGAAACAAAGTTAAGGTCTCCATCCGCTTCCGCGGACGGGAGGTTACCCATCAGTCTCTTGGTACTGATGTGCTTGACAAGTTCGCGCAGGGCGTCTCCGAAGTCGGCGTAGTCGACAAGAAGCCCAAGATGGAAGGACGATATATGGTGATGTTCCTCGCTCCCAAGAAGGGCTGAGCATCTTACATATGATGAAATGAGCAAAACTAAGGAGGACATTTGAAATGCCTAAATTTAAGACCAAACGAGCTGCTGCAAAACGCTTTAAGGCTACCGGGACCGGAAAGCTTAAGAGATTCCACGCAAATAAGAGCCATATCCTGACCAAGAAGACGACCAAACGTAAGGGCAACCTGCGCGCACCCGAAATGATGGATAAGACCAACGAGAAAGTTATGAAGAAGATCCTGCCTTATATCTGATAGGCTCAGGACAACTTTTAATGGAAATAAGGAGGATTTAACCAACAATGGCAAGAGTTAAAGGTGCACTTAACGCACGTAAAAGACATAAGAAAGTTCTGAAACTGGCCAAGGGCTTCTACGGCTCCCGTTCCAAACAGTATCGTTCCGCGATCGCTGCCGTCAACCATTCCATGAAGGATGCTTACACCGGCCGCCGCCTGAAGAAGAGAGATTTCCGCAGACTGTGGATCGCTCGTATCAACGCTGCATGCCGTCTGAACGACATTTCCTACAGCCGCTTTATGAACGGCCTGAAGAAGTCCGGCAGCACCCTGAACCGCAAGGTCCTGGCTGACATCGCCGTTAACGATGCAGCAGGTTTCACCAAACTGGTAGAGACCGCTAAAGCAAATCTGTAAGTTAAAAGCGCTTTCAAAAGCCGGAATCCTGATGCAAGGGGTCCGGCTTTTCTTGATATTGAGATCATAGAAACCGTAAGGGTCATTCCGACAGGAGTGATCAAAGCAGCAAGCAGGGAGAACAATAATGGCAAAAGAGAAATTTTATATGACGACCGCCATTGCCTACGCATCCGGCAAGCCTCATATCGGCAATACGTATGAGATCGTTCTGGCGGACGCGATCGCCCGCTATCACCGTCAGATGGGACAGGATGTGTTCTTTATGACCGGTACCGACGAGCACGGCATCAAGATCGAGCAAAAGGCCGAGGCAGCGGGCGTTACTCCTAAAGAGTACGTCGACGGCGTTGTCAGCCAGGTCAAACAGATCTGGGACGTTATGAACACCAGCTACGACAAGTTCATGCGCACCACCGATCAGGACCACGTGGAAGCCGTACAGAAAGCCTTTAAGATCATGTACGACAAAGGCGACATTTATAAAGGACGTTATGAAGGCTGGTACTGCGTACCGGATGAGTCTTTCTACACCGACAGCCAGGTCGTCGATGGACGCTGTCCGGACTGCGGCCGTCCCCTCGTGCGTGCCAGTGAGGATGCTTACTTTTTCAAGATGAGCAAATATCAGGACAGGCTGATCGATTATATCGAGTCACATCCTGATTTTATCCAGCCGGAGTCCCGCAAGAAGGAAATGGTCAACAATTTCCTGAAACCCGGCCTGCAGGATCTGTGCGTATCCCGTTCCAGCTTTACCTGGGGAATCCCGGTCACCATCGATAAAGGCCATGTTATTTACGTATGGCTTGACGCTCTGATGAACTACATCACCGGTATCGGCTGGGATCCGGATCATCCGTCTGAGCAGTATCAGAAACTGTGGCCGGCGGATCTGCATCTGATCGGCAAGGACATCCTGCGTTTCCATACCATTTACTGGCCCATTTTCCTGATGTCTCTGGGTCTTCCTCTTCCCAGGCAGATCTTCGGCCATCCCTGGATGCTGATGCATGATGAGAAAATGAGCAAATCCCGCGGCAACATCATTTATGCGGACGATATGGTACATCGCTTCGGCGTGGATGCGGTCCGCTACTACATGCTGCACGAGATGCCTTTCGCAAGCGACGGCGATATCACCTACGAGAACTTTATCAACAGCTTCAACGGGGATCTGGCCAACACCCTGGGCAACCTGGTCAACCGCACCATCACCATGGACAAAAAATACTTCGGCGGTCAGATCAAAAAGCAGGGCACGGTGACCGATCTGGACCGGGACCTGATCCGGTGCGCACAGGATACCGTTAAAGCGGTCCATGATGATATGCTTAGCCTGCATATAGCGGATGCCGTCGAGGCGATCCTTTCGCTGGCCCGCCGCTGCAACAAATATATCGATGAGACCACTCCCTGGGCCCTGGCCAAGAACGAAGAAAACATGGACCGCCTGGGCAGTGTCCTTTACAATCTGCTGGAAGCGATCCGCTATATCGGTGTTCTTCTGGAAAGTTTCCTGCCCGATACCAGCAAAGCCATCCTGGACCAGCTGGGATGCGCACAGGAAGGCCGTACCCTTGAATCTTTGGAAACCTTCGGCTTTTTCAAAGAAGGCGACAAGGTAGGCGAGCCTAAAGTCCTCTTTGCCCGCCTGGATCTTCAGAAGACCCTGGACGAGATCAGAAAAGAGAATGAGGAAAAGGAAGCAGCCATAGAAGCAGCACTGCCGGAGGCAGAGCCAAAGAAGGCCGAGACAGCTGCCAAGGCTGAAGGAAGCGGGGAGGGGGTCAAAGAGGCTCCCGCCAAGGCTCAGATCAGCATCGACGATTTCGACAAGATCGAGATGAAGGTAGCCCTTGTCCTGTCCTGCGAGAAAGTCGCCAACTCAAAGAAACTGCTGAAATTCCAGCTTAAGATCGGCAATGAGACCCGCCAGGTCCTGTCCGGCATTGCCAAGTACTACAAACCGGAAGATCTGGTCGACAAAAAGGTGATCGTTGTTACCAACCTGAAACCGGCTAAATTGGCGGGAGAGATCTCGGAAGGAATGATCCTGTCCTGCGACGCGGCCGACGGAGGCTACTGCCTGCTGGCTCCTTCCAGTCAGGATGCTCCGGACGGCGGTCTGGTCGGCTGAGGGCGGACTATGTTTATCGATTCACACGCTCATTATGATGACGCGGCTTTTGATAAGGACCGGGATAAGCTGATACCGGCCCTTCATCAGGCCGGCATCGACGCCATCGTGGACTGTGCCAGCACTCTTGAGTCCAATGATAAGGTACTTGGGCTGGCGGAAAAGTATCCTTATCTGTACGCAGCCGTCGGTGTGCATCCGGAAGAGATCAATGGTCTGACCCCTGAGGATTCGGCCGCTATCTTCGATCTGGCCTACAGCAGTGACAAAGTTGTTGCTATCGGGGAGATCGGCCTGGATTACCACTATAAACCGGATACCAAAGAGGACCAGAAAGATTGGTTCCTGGAGCAGATCGAGCTGGCTAAGGAACTGGATCTTCCCATCATCGTCCACAGCCGGGACGCAGCCAAAGATACCATGGATATCATCAAAGAGGGCGAAGCCGACCGGGTCGGCGGAGTCATCCATGCCTATTCCGGCGATGTGCAGATGGCAAAAGAATACGTCTCTATGGGTTTTTATCTGGGTGTAGGGGGCATGGTCACCTTTGCCAACGTTAAAAAGCTGATACGGGTCGTTGAAGAGATCGACCTGTCTCACCTGCTGCTGGAAACGGACTGCCCCTATCTGGCCCCGGTGCCCAAACGCGGCACCCGCAATGATTCGTCCAACCTCCTCTATGTGGCAGAAAAGATCGCTCAGATCAAAGGCGTCACCATAGAAGAGGTAGCTAAGGTGACAAGCGAAAATGCCCGCCGCCTCTTTAAATGGAATCAGGAATGAGCAGCCATACTAAAAAGAATATTTCCGCCATCGACCTTAGGGACCGGGACCCTTCACTGCCGCCCTTGATCGCGGAGCCTCAGAATACCATCGCAGTCCTGCAGAAATACGACTTTCAGTTCAAAAAGCAGTTCGGCCAGAATTTCCTGATCGACCTGCATGTGCTTGGTAAGATCGCGGCCAGCGCCGATCTTAAAGAGGATGACCTGTGTCTGGAGATCGGCCCCGGCATCGGAAGCCTGACTCAGATCATGGCCGAGCGGACAAAAAAAGTGGTCGCGGTAGAGATCGACGACCGTCTGATCAGCATCCTTAACGAAAATCTGGCCGCCTATCCCAATGTTGATCTGGTCCACGCGGATTTTATGTCCCTGGATCTTGCGGCTTTTTTTAAAGAGCATGGCCTTGACCGGCCGGTCAAGGTGGTCGCCAACCTGCCCTATTACATCACGACACCTATTATCATGGGCTTGTTTGAAAGCGGTGTCCCCCTGTCCATGGTGGTGGTTATGGTGCAGGAGGAGGTAGCCCAAAGGATGCAGGCAAAACCAGGCAGCAAAGAATACGGCGCTTTGTCTTTGGCTGTCCAGTATTACGCGGAGCCTTACCTTGCGGCTCACGTTCCCAAAAATTGTTTTATACCCCGCCCTAATGTGGGCTCGGCCGTGATCCGGCTGACCCGGCGGGAAAAACCTCCGGTCCGTACCGCCAACGAAAAACTGATGTTTTCACTGATCCGAGCTTCGTTCGGCCAGCGGCGCAAGACCCTGGTCAACAGTTTGTCCGGCAGTCCTCAACTTTCCTTCAGTAAAGAAGAGGTAACGGAAGCGCTTCATGATATCGGGCTGGACGAGAAGGTCCGGGGCGAAGCCCTGGATCTGGAAGCCTTTGCCCGGCTGGCAGACCGACTGAATAAAAAAGGACCCTTATTCGGATAAGAGCTTATCCGGACAAGAGTCCTTTTTTCATGGCATGAATCCTTTCAGCCAGGGCTGGGCCATGGACTGGTTCTCGGGATCAAAAGCGGAATAGCCGGAATTCAGCTGATCCAGGATCCTGTCGTAGTAATCCTGGGCCTTTTGGGAAGGGTCCTCCCTTAATTTTGCCATCAGGGCGATCTGGCGGCGGATGCGGAGTATCTCCCAGTATTTGTCAAAATCCACCTGATAAAGGCGGTTTTTATCAAGATAGTCGGACAGTTCCTGAAAGTCCTGGTCCTGATAGAGTATTTCTGCGTGAGACAGATAGGGGGTCAGATTTTCACCGCCGGGCCTTCTGCGGTTAAGTTTCAGGACAAAGGCACTGATGATCAAAACCAAGAGAAGCAGTAAAACGGCGATGGCAAGTAGCCGCAGGAAGAGGCGGAAGCTGCGTTTCATAGTGAGTTTCACGGCTCTGCCTCCTTATTCTGATTGATCCGGTCCCAGAGGACCGCCAGCTGGGAAGGAGACGAAAGATTTTCTTTAAAAGAAGCGATCTGACTGTCGGTCATGCCCAGCTCTTCCTTAAGACCGCAGTCCAGCTCCGTCTGAAAATCCGAAAGGATGGGCTGATTGCTTTGAAACACCTGTGAAAAACGAGTGTTCTTGTCGAAATGATATAACTGATCGGCCAGCTTTCCCAGGCGTACGAAATCCGTGCTGGTCAGGCCCGAGCGGATGCGGCTGTCTTTGTGGCTTTGCCCGTAGGATAATATCTGTCGGATCGACCGCATGATATCGTACATTTCTGCTGCCTGCAGATAGACATCGTACTCTCCCTCGGTTTCATCGATGTCGTAGTCTTCGATGACCATGGCCATGCGGTCGAAGTCTTTCTCCTGATAGGAGGAAGTCAACAGGTCGTTGTATTCTGACTGACGGGAAATAGCGAAGAGACGGGTATTACGGTCAAGATTCGCGGAAAATAAAAGAAAGACCGAGCCGGCGGCCAGGTCGATCAGGACCAGTATCAAAATGATAAACGGAAGCGTACCTATCCGGCCGCGGCCGGAACGGTGCGAAGAAGACGGCTGTGTATTCATATCCATAAGATGAATAGTAAAATGACGGTCCGTGAAAGTCAATATATCAGCTCAAGCGAATAGCTGACAAATAGAGGGCATACAGCCGTCCATTTGTTGGCAATGGTTTTCTCAAAAAAGGTGTTTTTGCGGGCAAAATTCTGGTATACTATCAGAAAACATGATTCATTCACAGTCAGGAGGACAAATGATGTATAAATATAAGACTCAGGGCACTTGCTCGGTTGAGATCTATTTTGATATTCGTGACCATAAGGTGCATGACGTTCAATTTGTGGGCGGATGCAACGGTAATACACAGGGGGTGGCCCGCCTGATCGAAGGAATGGACGTGGATGAGGCGATTTCCCGCATCAAGGGCATCCGCTGCGGCAGTAAGCCGACCAGCTGCCCCGACCAGCTGGCCAGAGGACTTGAGGCTGCTTTATCCCAGGCTGAGGCAGCCAAAGCCTGACAGTAAGGAGATCATCATGACATTGGAAGAAGAACGACAGCTGCGTCTGAAGGCCGCCAAGGTAAGGCTGGACATCTTAGACGAAGTATATTCGGCCAAAAGCGGACATCCGGGCGGCAGTCTTTCCGCAGCGGATGTGCTTACCTACCTGTACGAAAAAGAACTGAACGTTGACCCTTCAAATCCCCGGTGGGAAGACCGTGACCGTTTCGTTTTGTCCAAGGGGCATGCGGCGCCGGCTCTGTACGCGGCCCTGGCGGAGAAGGGCTTTTTCCCGGTCAAAGATCTGACGACGCTGCGCCGGATCGGCAGTTACCTGCAGGGACATCCCAATATGAGGGAGACTCCCGGAGTCGATATGTCCACCGGAAGTCTGGGGCAGGGCGTTTCGACAGCCTGCGGCATGGCCCTGGGCCTGAAATACCAGAAGAAAAACGCCCGTGTATATACCCTGCTTGGAGACGGAGAGATCGAAGAAGGCGAGGTCTGGGAGGCAATGATGTTTGCTTCCAAATATAAGCTGGACAACCTCTGCGTCATGATCGACAACAACAATCTGCAGATCGACGGCCCCATCGATCAGGTCATGAGTTCTTATCCCATCGACGAGAAAATGAAGGCTTTCGGCCTTGAGGTGGAGACCATTGACGGCCATGACTTCGGGCAGATCGAAGCGGCCATGGACCGGGCCAAAAAGACCAAGGGCAAAGCCTACTGCATCATCCTGAAGACGGTCAAGGGCAAAGGCGTATCCTTTATGGAAAACCAGGTCGGCTGGCACAGCAAGGCTCCCAACGAGGAGCAGTACAAAGCTGCCAGAAAAGAATTGGAAGAGACCCTTGCGAAACTGGAGGCAGAGGCATGATTACGGACAAAAAGATCGCGACACGCGACAGTTACGGCCATGCCCTGGTGGAGCTGGCAAAAGAACATGATAATGTGGTAGCCCTGGACGCGGATCTGGCAGACTCGACCCGTACCGGCATGCTCAAGAAGGAATTTCCCGACCGCCACTTTGACTGCGGTATCCAGGAAGCCAACATGGCAGCGGTGGCTGCCGGTCTTTCCACGACGGGGCTGGTCCCTTTCATTTCCAGTTTTGCCATGTTCGCGGCAGGCCGCGCTTTCGAGCAGGTGCGCAACAGTATCGGCTATGGACACTGCAACGTAAAGATCTGCGCGACTCATGCCGGTCTTTCCGTCGGTGAAGACGGAGCGACCCATCAGTGCCTGGAAGATATCGCCCTGATGCGGACCATCCCCGGTATGGTCGTGATCAATCCGGCCGATGATACCGAGGCCAGGGCAGCCGTCAAGGCGGCTTATGATTATGTCGGCCCTGTATACATCCGCCTGGGACGTCTGGCTGTTCCGGTCTTTAACGATCCGGATACCTATCATTTTCAGATCGGCAAGGCCGAGACTCTGAAAGACGGCAGGGACATCACGATCATCGCTACCGGCCTTCTGGTCAAAGAAGCCATGGACGCAGCGGCTGTATTGGACCAGCAGGGCATCAGCTGCCGGGTGGTAAACATGGCGACCATCAAACCTCTGGATCAGGAAGCCGTTTTGAAGGCGGCTAAGGAGACCGGCCATATCATTACTGCGGAAGAGCACAACATCATCGGAGGACTGGGCGAGGCCGTCGCCGCCTGCCTGTCCGAGAACCTGCCGACTCCTCTTAAAAGAGTAGGAGTCCGGGACGAGTTCGGATGCTCGGGACCGGCTGCCGACGTTTTGAAGCTGTACGGCCTCAGCGCGGACAACCTGGTCAAAACAGCCAATGAGATGCTGAACAAGTAAACGTACAATGTACGATCGTACATTGTACGTTTGTACACTTGTAAGATCGTACAAGTTCAGTCTACAGATACACATGGTTTTTATAAATCAGTCAGGCCGGAGATCGCGTCCGGCCTGGCTGTTTGTGGCAAAAGGAGGCGAAGAAAGTTTCATGGAAAGTGAAAACGCGGCCGCTGGCGTCTGGGACCAGATCCGGACGGTAGCTACCCAAATGGGCTGGAAGATCCTGGGTGCTCTGGTCGTTCTGGTCATCGGGATCGTTCTGATCCGTGTCATCAAAAAACTGATCTACAGGGGAAAGGGATATCAGAAGCTGAATCCCGGCGCTCAGAATATCGTCCGTAATATCGTCAATGTCGTTTTGATAACCCTGATGGTGCTGACCATTGCCGGCATCCTGGGCATCCCTCTGTCCACTTTTATTACGGTCCTGGCTTCTGCCGGCGTGGCGGTTTCCCTGGCTCTGCAAGGAGTGCTGGGGAACCTGATAGCGGGGCTGCTGATTAATATCACCAAACCTTTTACGGTCGGGGATTATATTTCCACCGGGACCTTCGAAGGAAAAGTCAAAGAGATCGACGTATTTAATACGGTCCTGGTCTCTTTTCCCGGCAATACCAAGGTCATCGTTCCCAACAGCTCGCTGACCAATGTCGCCATCACCAACTTCACGGCCCTGGGCGTACGCCGTGCTCCCATCGATTTCGAAGTCAAGGCCGGCGCCGACATTGCTATGGTCGACGACATGCTCAAGAAGACGGCCGCGGGGATCGATACCATTCTGAAGGACCCGGCCCCGGACGCTTTCCTCAGCCGTATTGAAAACGGGAAACAGATCTTTACGGCAGTGGTCTGGACTACGTCCGCTGATTATATAGCCGGGACGACCGCTATGACGGAGATCGCCGAGCAGACTCTTAAGGACCGGGATCTGGTGCCGGTCGCGTCGATCGTACAGCTGGATAATCCATCATGAAACCATTCGTTCGAAACGAAGAGGAACATCTTCGGCAAACAGAAAAGATCGTAGCCGACAACCTCCGCCTGTATGAGAAGGAAGTGAAGACGGTACGGCAGGAGCGGGATGAACTGAACGATAAGATCACCCCGCGCGATAGGGAGCTGAACTCCCAGATGTCGCAGAACCTGGCGATCGCTTCCAGCATGCTGTCCCACATTTACGAGCAGCTGGATAAAAACCGCAAGGCCCTGGACAAGCCGTATTTCGGCCGCATCGATTACGAAGAGACGGCGGAAGGCAGCCAGCAGAGCATTTACATCGGCAAACACGGTATTTCGAAAGCGGCGGTCGATAAGGACGAAGCTGCCGAGACGGTCGTGGTCGACTGGCGGGCACCGGTAGCCAAGCTTTACTATGAGTCCCAGCTGGGCAAGGCCCGGTATGAGGTCCCCGAGCAGGAAGCGGTGGACGTGGACTTGGTGCTGAAGCGGACCTTCGATATCGAAAAGGGCATCCTGAACGGCTATTACGACAGCGACGTGGCGGCCAACGACGAGCTTTTGGTCAAATATCTGGCTCAGCATAAGGACGTGGTCCTGGGGGATATCATCGCAACCATCCAGAAAGAACAGGACGAGATCATCCGCCAGAATCCCTACCATAACACCATCGTGCAAGGGGTCGCCGGATCGGGCAAGACTACGGTCGCTCTGCATAAGATATCGCATATTCTTTACAATTATCCCAAGCGCTTCAAACCGGAAGATTTCTGTATCATCGCCTCGTCGGATATGCTGCTGAGCTACATCGTCAGCGGCCTTCCCGAACTGGAAGTAGACCATGTCTATGAAAGGCGGATGGATCTTTTTATCCGGGAGGAGATGGAGGAGGACTGGAAAAAGTCATATGAGACCGTCCCAGTAAAGGCGGAGGAAGCCTTCCGCTGCCGCATGGACTTTGTCAAGACCCTGGATAAATGGTGCTCCCGCATCTGGTTCAAACTCCTCAAACCCAAGACGATCGAAGACGATAAACTGGGTGTGATCCTGTCAAGGCAGGCTATGTACGACCTTCTCAATTACCGCCGCGGCTGGTCGACGGCCCGCCTGGAAAAGCTGCTCAACGAAACACTGGTGCGCCGCATCCGCATGCTGTGCAGCCGTACCAAGGAGGATCCGGAGTTTGCTCTGTACCGCCGCATCCAGAAGGAAGAGATGAAGGTCTACGCCCATTATTTCGACTTCAGCCGGGGCTACAGCGACGTACGACAGGTTTATATCCGCTTTCTGGCCGATTACGCGGACCAGAATCCCGACCTTGTCAGCCCTTCCCTCCTGGCTCAGGTGACTGCCCGGGTAGAGGCAGGACGTCTGGATGTTTACGACATGGCCTCTATGGCCCTGATCCGCCATTATTTTACCCAGATCGAAGAGCCGCAGCCCTTCGGCCAGATCATCATCGACGAAGCTCAGGATTTCGGCGAGATGATCTATTACGTGTTAAAAAAGCTGGAGACGGGCTGCTATTTCACCATCATGGGCGATGTATCGCAGAACATTCACTATGAAACAGGTATGAATGACTGGGAGCCGGTGGTCAAAGAGGTGTTCAACAACCGTAATGACCGCTTCCAGATCCTGTCCAAAAGTTACCGTAACACTATCGAGATCTCGGAATTTGCGGGGAAAGTGCTGACCAAGGCCAGTAAGAGCCGCTACCGCATCGATCCGGTCATTCGCCACGGCGATCCGGTAGATGCCTCGATCGTGCCTGCCAGGGACCAGATCCGGCTTATCGCTGAACATGTCCGCGGCGCAGCCTCGAAGGGGGACCGCTCCTGCGCGGTCGTCTGCCGTACTTCGGAAGAGGCCGCCTTTGTCGAAGATCAGTTGAAGAAGCTGGATCCGGGGCTCTTTACCCTGGAGGACTGCAAGCTGATGGTGCTGCCCATCGAGCTGGTAAAAGGTCTTGAGTTCGATCTGGTCATGATCTATCAGGCAACGCCGGACAATTATCCGGATGATCCCAAGTCAGCCAAACTCTTGTATGTGGCTATCACACGGGCCCTGCACCAGCTGCATCTGTGGGCCGATACCGGACTGACAAGGCTGATCGAATAAGACACGGAAGAGGAAAAATAGGACAATAGCACGAAAGCACGAAAGGGAAAGAAATAAGACAAAAGGGATAGGAATAGGACGAAAGGAGAACCTTTATGGCTATTTTTGGTAAGAAGAAAAAAGACACTGAAAAAAAGGGATTTCATTTTGCCGATATCAACAAGGACGAAGTCATCGCGTCCGCTGTTCTAATGGTTTTTGCCTGCCTGACAGGGCTTATTCTGAATCTGACTGACAGGAAAAAGGCAAAAGCGCGGCGCTGACCGGGATATATAGGCTGGGAAGCGTTAGGTGGCAGCCCCGAATGGGCGGCTTTGACCGGAAGGCGGATAAAAACATTTTTTTAGCGAATTTTTTCCGCCATTTTCGAAAGATGAAAAGGAAGCAAGACGGAAAAAATCTCATAATGAACGATTTTTTTCTGCCAATTTTTCCGCTTGGAGACTTGAAAAGGCGGATAAGAACCATGGATTTCGTGGTTCTTATCCGCCTTTGTCACCCTTATCATCTCAAAATTGGCGGATAAAATCAGCGTTTTCGGTCGTTTTGTCCGCCGGCGGCTGCTGCAGGCCGCCGGGGTCTGCCGGAATCAGGACCTTACTCTTCCGGAAAGAGCAGCTCCGCCACGTGCACGCCGGTGTGGCCCTGAGGCAGATAGTCTTTGAGGGCTGGGACGGCGGTATTGGAGTAGGAAACGACTCGTTTTGTCGGGAAGCGTTCTTCGGTCATGAAAGCTTTCATGGCGGCGGCATATCGGTCGTCGGATAAGGGATCGACTTTGTCTAAATAAGGGCTGAAGGCCTTAGGCGCAAGCTTCAAGTTCCCGGCTGCCACGGGGCGGTACAAAAAGCGGCCGTCGAAGTCGGCGGGAGCCGCCTCCGTATAATCGACCTCCATCTTTTTAAGAAGACTCCGTACTGCCTTGCGCTCATTTTCATTCTGCAGGGACCGGTAGGGATCGATCAGCACCATTTTTTCACCGTGGTAGGAAGGCCAGGTCACATCGGTCAAAGAATCCAGATACTCAAAAAGACTGACCGGATCCCGGCCGGACCTTTCGCTGACGATCAGATTACAGGACTGGCAGATGGTCAGCGGGGTCGTATCAAAGGCCGGTGAGGCGGGGTCGCTAAGCTGTCCGTGGGTGACCCGGCAGCAGCCCAGCACCAAAACTCCGCGGGAACGAAGGAAAGTCTTGATGCGTAAAGATGTCTGAGGATAGATCCGGGTAAAATTGCAGGAAGGAAAATAAGAATACATATTGTGCCTCCTTGATCTGATTGTTTTATTATCAATGTATCACAATGGATCGGCCCCCGGCAAGCTTTCACAATGAATGGGCCCGCGGCAAGAAGGGGGCCCGTCATTCTTCATTCTTTACAGGGGCAAAGAGCCGGTGCTATAATCATTGTCAAATCTGTATAAATCAAAGGGTACCGGCTTTGGGCCGGCGCCCCTTCCTTTGGCTTACAATCAGGAGGCAGCTATGTCGGTAAGACGAATTTACGTCGAAAAAAAGCCCGGTTTCCGGGTAGAAGCGTCGGGCCTGTTACACGACCTGAAAACCAGCCTGAATCTGACCAGCCTGACGGATCTGGAGATTCTGAACCGGTATGATGTCGAAAATATATCCGATGACACATACAAAAGAGCGGTTGCGAGAATTCTGTCCGAGGCCCCGGTCGACGACGTGTATGAAGAGTCCCTGCCGGACAAAGCAAAAGGCAAGCGCCTCTTCGCTGTCGAATATCTTCCCGGACAGTATGACCAGAGAGCCGACTCCGCCGAGCAGTGTATCCGCATTTTGAAGGCAGACGAGGATCCTCAGGTAGCCTGCGCGAAAGTATATCTTTTGACCGGCGATCTGTCCGACGAAGACCTTGCGCGCATCAAGGCTTATTGCATCAATGCTGTCGACTCCCGCGAAGCCTCCCTGGAAAAACCGGATACCCTGACCGTGACCTACCATATGCCGGATCATGTCGACACCGTCGACGGTTTCATCGACATGACGGACGATCAGGTAGAAGGCCTGCTGGAAAAACTGGGCCTGGCCATGAGCCATGCCGATCTGGTACACACTCAGAATTATTTTAAAAATGTAGAGCATCGGGATCCCACCATCACCGAGATCCGGGTGCTGGATACCTATTGGTCCGACCACTGCCGCCACACCACTTTCGCGACGGTCATCGAGGACGTTGATGTTGAAAAAAGCCTGCTGACCGAGCCCATCGAAGCTTCCTATGCCGAATATCTGGAGGGACGCAGGGAGCTGGGCCGCGAGCAAAAGCCCGAGTGCCTGATGGATATTGCCCTGCAGGCTATGCGCGAGATCAAGGCAAGAGGCGGGCTGAACGATCAGGAAAAATCCGATGAGATCAATGCCTGCTCCATCGTCATCCCGGTCGATGTCGACGGGAAGACCGAAGAGTGGCTGCTCATGTTCAAGAACGAGACCCACAACCATCCTACTGAGATCGAACCTTTCGGCGGCGCGGCCACCTGCCTGGGCGGCGCCATCCGCGATCCTCTGTCGGGACGGGCTTATGTATATCAGGCCATGCGCCTGACCGGCGCCGCGGATCCCACCGGACATCTCAAGGACACCCTGCCCGGCAAACTGCCCCAGCGCAAGATCGTCCGCGAGGCAGCCCACGGCTACTCCTCCTACGGCAACCAGATCGGACTGGCCACCGGCTATGTCAAAGAGATCTATCATCCGGGCTATGTAGCCAAACACATGGAACTGGGCGCCGTTATGGCGGCGGCTCCCCGTAAAAATATCATCCGTGAACATGCGGACCCCGGCGATGTAGTCATCCTGCTGGGCGGCCGTACCGGCCGTGACGGCATCGGCGGCGCGACCGGATCCTCCAAGGCTCACAACAGCCAGTCTCTGACTACCTGCGGAGCCGAAGTTCAAAAAGGAAACGCTCCCACCGAGCGCAAGCTGCAGCGCCTTTTCCGCCGTCCGGAAGCCGCTCATCTGATCAAGATCTGCAACGACTTCGGAGCCGGCGGCGTCAGCGTAGCTATCGGCGAGCTGGCGGACGGCCTGAAGATCAACCTGGATCTGGTTCCCAAAAAGTATGCCGGCCTGGACGGGACCGAACTGGCCATTTCCGAATCCCAGGAACGTATGGCGGTCGTTGTCGATCCCAAAGACGAAGCCGAATTTAAAAAGTATGCGTCGGAAGAAAACCTGGAGACCACGACCGTCGCGCAAGTGACCGAAGAACCCCGCCTGCGCATGTATTGGAAGGGCAAGGCCATCGTGGATATGAGCCGTGAGTTTTTAAATACCAACGGCGCCAAGAGTTATACCACGGTCAAGGTGGAAAAACCGGAGGACAAGGCTCCCGAGAGCCTGCCGGAGACCGCGGCCAAAGCGGGAAGTTTTGCCGAGCAGGTCAAGACGGTCGTATCCGATCTGTCCGTTGCCAGCCAGAAGGGCCTCGTAGAGATGTTCGACTCCACCATCGGCGCTTCGACCGTGCTGCTGCCTTACGGCGGCCGCCGTCAGACGACGCCTATCCAGACCATGGCCGCCAAGATACCGGTCGGCCCCGGACTGGAGACCAAGACGGCTTCCCTGATGGCCTATGGCTATGATCCTTATGTATCCTCCTGGAGCCCTTACCACGGGGCCATGTACGCCGTTGTCGAATCCGTTGCCAAGATCGTGGCAGCCGGAGGCGACTGGCACAAGATCCGCTTCTCTTTCCAGGAATTCTTTGAAAGGATGACCAAGGATCCTACCCGCTGGGGCAAGCCCTTTGCTTCCCTGCTGGGCGCTTATCAGGCTCAGAAAGAACTGAACCTGCCCTCCATCGGAGGCAAGGATTCCATGTCCGGTTCCTTCAACGATATCGATGTTCCGCCTACCCTGATCTCTATCGCGGTCGACTGGCTCAATTCCGATGATATCCTGACTCCTGAGTTCAAGAAGGCAAAAGACAAGGCCGTTTATCTGCCGGTGGATCTGAAAGATGATCTTACGACCGACTTCAAGCAGGCAGAGAAACTGTTCGACGCGGTATATGAGGCGGAAAAGAAAGGCTATATCAAGGCGGCTTACGCGGTAACCGCGGGCGGCCTTATCGAGTCCGTGACCAAGATGGCTATGGGCAACGGCTTTGGCTTTACTTTCCGCGAGGAAGCTAAGGATCTCCTGGCTGCGGCTCCGGTCTACGGATCTCTGGTCGTCGAAGTATCCGACCAGGGCTATGAAGAAGACAAAGAGCTGTTTGTCGACAATGGTATCCTGCTGGGACAGATCAGCGCCAAGGACGATTTCACTCTTGGCGGTCAGTCCATTTCGCTGGAAGAGACCGAAAAGGCTTATAACGGAAAGCTGGAGAGGGTCTACCACACCCAGGCCGACGCGGGAAGCGAGCTTGGAGACGCCGCTCTGTTCAAACCTCTGGAAAAGCCGGTCTACATGGGTATCAAGACCGCAAAGCCCAGAGTCTTCATCCCGGTATTCCCCGGCACCAACTGCGAGTACGATACGGCCCGCGCCTTCAAGATGGCCGGCGCCGAGCCGGATGTGTTCGTCTTCCGCAACCGGACACCTGAAGATATCACCGAGTCTCTGGATCAGATCGTAAAACGTCTGGACCAGGCACAGATCCTGATGCTGTCCGGCGGTTTCTCGGCCGGCGACGAGCCCGAAGGATCCGGCAAGTTCATCGCGACCGTCTTCTCCAACGAGAAGGTAGCCGAAGCGACCATGCGCCTTTTGGATCAGAAAGGCGGCCTGGCTCTGGGCATCTGCAACGGCTTCCAGGCTCTGATCAAGCTGGGTCTGGTGCCTTACGGAGAGATCCGTCCGCTGACTAAGGAAGATCCGACTCTGACCTACAATACCCTGGGCCGCCACGTATCCTGCATGGTACGCACCCGGGTGACCAGCTGCAAGTCGCCCTGGCTCTATGGCAGTCAGCCCGGCGATGTTTATACCATTCCAGTATCCCACGGCGAAGGCCGCTTCGTAGCTTCCCTTGAAATGCTGGAGAAGCTGGAGGCCAACCACCAGATCGCGACTCAGTATGTGGACGAAGACGGTGTTCCGTCCATGAAGATCCCCTACAACCCCAACGGATCCATGTGGGCGGTCGAGGGCATCTGCTCGCCGGACGGCCGCGTGCTGGGCAAGATGGGCCACAGCGAACGTATCGGCGACAACGTTGCCAAGAACATTTGGGGCGAAAAGGATATGCACCTGTTCGAAAACGGTGTCCGCTACTTTGAATAAGCAATAAAAAGGCGGGTCGGCCCGGAGCCGTCCCGCTTTTTTCGTAAAAATCCAGGTAAAAATCAGAAAGGAACGATCGAAAATGACAATTAACGAACGTATCCGGGCCCTCAGAGGGGCCATGAAAGAAGCCGGGGCTGATGTCTGTCTGGTCCTGTCTCAGGACGCTCACCAGAGTGAGTACGTAGCTCCCTACTGGCAGTGCCGCGCCTATATGTCCGGTTTTACCGGTTCGGCCGGGACCTTTGTCTGCACAAAGGATCAGTCGGCGGTCTGGGTGGACGGACGCTATTTTCTGCAGGGAGAAGAGCAGACCAAAGACTCCGAAGTCCAGCTGATGAAGATCGGTGAACCGGGAGTGCCTTCCTACGCCCAGTGGATCGTGGATAATGTCCCCCAGGGGGGAAAGCTCTTCGTCGACGGGCGCACGATCAGTGCCTCCCAGATGGCTCAGCTCAAACGCTTCCTGGACCGGAAAAAAATCGTCGTAGAAGCGGACAAAGACCTGGTGGGACAGATCTGGACCGACCGGCCGGCTCTTCCTAAAGGTCCCATCTTTGATCTTGCAGTCGAGTATACCGGCGAAAGCCGGGCGGAAAAGTTGGGCCGCCTCCGTTATTCTATGAGTACATCAGAGGAAAAGGAAGAAAAAGCCGACTGCGTAGCGGACGGGGTCCTGACCGACGACCGAAAGATCGGCGGGGGAGCCGACTATTATCTGATCGCCTCGCTGGAAAGCACAGCCTGGCTGCTCAATCTTCGCGGAAGCGACATTGAGGGGACTCCCGTTCCCTATGCCTTTACCCTGGTCGGCACGGACAGCTGCCGTCTATTCATCGACCCGGACAAGGTCAAAGAGGATATGAAAGATGCGCTGGAAAAAGACGGGGTGAGAGTCCTTCCTTATGATGACCTGCCCAAGACCCTTAAGAGCCTGGACGGACAGGGAGCCAAACGGATCGCCCTCGACCCCTCTTTAGTCAACGAACTGCTGCTGGAAAGCATTCCCAAGGACTGGGTCAAGGTGCTGGTGCGTGATCTGGTGATCGAGATGAAGGGGACGAAGAATACCGTCGAGCGGGCCAATATCTACAAGGCCCATATCAAGGACGGAGCCGTCATGGTCCGGTTCATCAAATGGGTAAAAGAGACGGTCAAGGACCGTCCCATCACTGAGTGCCAGGCAGCCGAGTATCTGGACGATCTGCGGAAAGCCCAGCCCGGTTCGCTGGGCATCAGTTTTACCACCATCGCCGGCTACGGACCGAACGGGGCCATCGTTCATTACGAACCGGTTCCCGAGTCCTGCGCGGTCATGAAACCGGAAGGATTCGTGCTGGTAGACTCGGGCGCCCAGTATCTGGAAGGCACCACCGATATCACCCGCACCATCGCCCTGGGACCCTTGACCGACGAGATGAAGGAGTCCTATACGATGGTTTTAAAAGGCCATCTGCAGCTGGGGCACGCCCGCTTTCCGGAACATATCTCCGGCACCAACCTGGATATCCTGGCCCGCAAGCCTCTGTGGGATAAGGCTCTGGATTACAAGCACGGCACCGGCCACGGGGTCGGCTATCTTCTGGGAGTCCACGAAGGGCCTATGAACATCTCCTACCGGCAGAGCAATGTTACCCTGGTGCCCGGTATGCTGATCTCCGATGAGCCCGGCTATTATCCGACCGGTAAATACGGGGTCCGCATCGAAAACCTGATGATGGTCGAGCGCTGGTGTCAGAACGAGTGGGGCACCTTCGACCAGATGAATTTTGTGACTCTCTGCCCCTATGAGCGCCAGGCGATCGTCAAAGAGATGCTGACGGACCAAGAGATCCGCTGGGTCGACCAGTATCATCAGAGGATCTATGAGGAACTGTCACCTCTTCTTGACGAAGACACGGCCGCATGGCTGAAGGAAGAGACCAGGCCCCTGTGAACTTGGGCTGAAAAAGTATAAATAAAGACCCCTCCCGGCAAAGGAGCGGCACAAGCCGCACCCTTACCTGAGAGGGATCTTTTTATATGCAGTTTTTTAAAACGCGGGACCGCATGCGCCTGATCATTTCTTGAACAGGGTCCCTATGATACCGCGTCCCAGGGAAGCTCCCAGGTTCCCGCCCAGCTGTTTGCCGAAGGAACCGAAGGAAGATCCGGCAGCCCTGCCCAGCTGGCGGCCGACGGTGCCGGCAACCGTGGACGATACACTGCGGGCGGCGGATTTATAGGCATTTTTCTGCCGCTTTTCCGCCTGCTCTTTTTCGCGCTCCTTGGCCTTTGCCTGGCGCTCCGCTTCTTTCTGCTGGGCAGCCTGCTCCTTGGCGGCGGCCTTTTCTTCGGCGGCCTTTTGAGCATCTTCCGCCTTTTTCTGTTCATTGGCAGCGTTCATACGCTGCAAAAACTCATAGGCAGAATCCGGGTCCTGAGCCTGGGCATATTTGCTGTAAAGAAGGCTTCCCTTGATCAGTTGATCGCGTTCTGCGTCGGTGATGGTGCCGAAGCGGGACCTGGGCGGCAGGACAGAAACGTGCTGGGCGACGGAGGGGATGCCTTTTTCGTCCAGCAGGCTGACGACCGCTTCACCGGTACCCAAAGACAGAAGGGTCTGGTAGGTGTCAAATTCAGGATTGGCCCGGTAGCTGTCCGCGGCGGCCCTGACGGCTTTCTGCTCTTTGGGAGTATAAGCACGCAGGCCGTGCTGGATCTTATTGTTGAGCTGGGCCAGCACTCCGTCGGGGATATCGGAAGGATTCTGGGTGCAGAAGTAAACGCCGACACCTTTGGACCGTACCAGCTTGACGACCTGTTCGATCTTTTCCATCAGGGCCTTGGGGGTATCGTTGAAAAGAAGATGGGCCTCATCGAAGAAGAAGATCAGTTTCGGTTTAGCCATGTCGCCTACTTCCGGCAGGGTCTCGAACAGTTCCGACAGCATCCACAGAAGGAAGGTCGAATACAGACGGGGATGGTTGATCAGGCTCTGGCTGTCCAGGATGTTGATCATACCCCTGCCGCCCTCGCCCAGGGTCAGCCAGTCGGTGATAGACAGACCGGGGTCGCCGAAGAAATCAGCACCGCCTTCGCTTTCCAGGGCAACGACCGCTCTCATGATGGCGCCGGTGGAAGCGGAGGAGATGCGGCCGTAATCAGCCTGAAAATCCGCCGCGTTGTCGGTGATATAGTTGAGCATGGCCTTCAGATCTTTTAAGTCGATCAGCAGCAGCTTCTGATCGTCCGCTATGCGGAAGAGGATATTGAGGATATCGGTCTGAAGATCGTTTAAGTCCAGCACCCGGGCCATAAGGACGGGACCGAATTCCGAGACCGTGGTGCGAAGGGGTATGCCCATCTTTCCTTCCAGGTCCCACAGCTGTACCGGGTAGCCCTGGTAGCTGAAACCGCGGGAGGCCAGGCCGAAGCGTTCGATGCGTTTCTGCATATCTTCGGAATCGGTGCCGGGGCAGGCGAGGGAAGCAATATCGCCCTTGACGTCGGCCATAAAGACCGGAACACCCATTTCGCTGAAGGATTCGGCCAGAACTTTCAAGGTAACGGTCTTGCCGGTACCGGTAGCGCCGGCCACCAGGCCGTGGCGGTTAGCCATTTGGGGAAGAAGATAGACCGGCTGGCCCTTTTCGTCGTTGGCAAACCAGATCTTTGAGTCCACAAGCATAGGGGACCTCCTTGTCGTTTATCGGATTTTAGGATACGTGAAAATACGAAATATAGAATCAATACTTAGAAAAAGTATACTACAAAAGGCCGGTGAATGTGAAGATTTTGCAAATCTTATTGTACCCGCCTTGACCCTTTGCGGCAAAAAAGGTAAGGTAAACTGGTACATTCATTGAAAGAAAAGAAAGAGTCACCTATGCTTGAACTTAAGTCGATATCAAAAGATTACGCGGCCGGCAGCGGCAAAGTCCATGCACTGAAAAATGTCAGTCTCAAATTCAGGGAAAGTGAATTCGTATCCATCCTGGGACCGTCCGGATGCGGCAAGACCACCATGCTGAACGTCATCGGGGGCCTGGACAAGGCTACCTCCGGTGACCTGGTCATCAACGGGACTTCGACTGTCAAATATCAGAACCGGGACTGGGACGCCTACCGCAACCGTTCCATCGGTTTCGTGTTTCAAAGCTACAACCTGATCCCTCATCAGACGGTGCTGGGCAATGTCGAACTGGCCCTGACCTTGTCGGGCGTTTCCCGCAAGGAGCGCCGCCGGCGGGCCATAGAGGCCCTGGAGGCGGTAGGCCTTAAGGAGCAGCTGCACAAGCGGCCCAACCAGATGTCCGGAGGCCAGATGCAGCGGGTAGCTATCGCCCGGGCCCTGGTCAACGACCCGGACATTATCCTGGCGGACGAGCCGACCGGGGCGCTGGACACAGCGACCAGCGTCCAGGTCATGGAGATCCTGAAAAAAGTTTCAAAGACCCATCTGGTCATTATGGTTACCCATAACCCGGATCTGGCAATGCAGTACTCGACCCGCATCATCCGTATGCTGGACGGGCAGATCACAGACGATTCCGATCCGATCGGCGATGCGGAGTGGCAGCAGGAAGAGGCTGCCCAGGAAGAAAAGAAACAAAAGCTGAGCAGCCTTAGCAAAAGGGAGCGGCGCAAACTGACCCATAAGCCCCGTATGAAGTTCCATACGGCCTTCGGCCTGTCCATGCGCAATCTGGGGACCAAAAAGGGGCGCACCATCCTGACTTCGTTTGCGGGAAGCATCGGCATTATCGGCATCGCTCTGATCTATTCGGTGTCCGCCGGCTTCAACGCTTATATCAACACGGTCCAGGAGCAGACCCTGACTGCCTATCCCCTGCAGCTGCAGGCCAAAACGGTGGACCTGACCAGCATCATGAACACTTTCGTCAATCAGGCGTCCGGCAAGGACGATGAGGACACGGATCATGACATGGACCGGGTCTATGTGCAGGAGTCCATGTATGACATGCTCAACGCCATGAACGATCTGGGTACCTCCACCAATGATCTTCAAAGCCTTAATGCCTATATTCAGAAACAGCGCAAGGTCTCAGTGGAGGACGGCGGCATCAAGGAAGCCCTGTCCGGAATCGAGTACGGCTATAACCTGGATATCCTGGCCTATACCGAAAACAAGGAGGGAGAGATCGTCCGGGTCGATACTGAGGAAACGTCCCGCGATCTGTACAGGCGGATGATGGGGATGGACACGTCCGAGTCCTCAGAAAAATCAGGCGGCGCTGCCGGGGGAAGCAATTCTTCCCTTGCCGCCAGCACTTCCTCCATCATGTCGGCTATGAACACCACAGGCGGGGGCAGTTCGGTCATGTGGGAAGAGCTGCTGCCGGACGGAGAAAATTCCGCCTCGGTTTCGGACGTGGTCAAAAAACAGTATGACCTGGTATACGGCAGCTGGCCGGATTCCTATGACCAGATCGTACTGGTCTTAAATAAAAATAATGAGCTGGATGATGTGACCTTATACGCCCTGGGCCTGGAGCCTAAGGAACGGATCGATGCTATCGTTCAGGCGGCCGTCGACGGTACCGAAGTGGAGAAAAACGACCAGAGCTGGTCTTATCAGGACCTGGCAGGTATCAAGATCCATCTTTTATCGGCGGGAGACTGCTATTGCTACAATGATGCCACCGGATTGTGGGAGGACAGACGTTCTACCGATGCCGGCCTGCAGTATCTGTACGATCAGGGACTGGAACTGAAGGTCAGCGGCATCATCCGTCCCAATCAGGACGCGGTCGCCAACATGCTGAGCGGATCCGTCGGCTATACCGAAGCCCTGCAGACCTATGTGATCGAGCAGGGCGAAAAATCCCAGGCGGCGCAGGCCCAGAAGGACAGCCCCAATACGGATATCCTGACAGGCCATCCCTTCTCGGACAGCGATGCTTTGGACGACCAGAAGAAGGCCGCAGCCTTTACCGAAGCGGTGGAAGCCATGAACGGCGAAGAAAAGGCGGCAGCTTACGCCAAGATCATGAGCATCCCCTCCGACGATCAGGTAAAGCAGGCGGTCGATACAGCTATGCAGGGCGTTACCGTCGATCAGATGAAGGTGCAGCTTAAAAGCGCCTATACCCAGCAGCTGGGCATGTCGGAAGAGGATGTCGATGCCTATCTTTCCGATATGACGGACGAAAAGGTAAAGAAAAGCTATCAGGATCTGATCGAGCAGCAGACGGCCGCCCAGACGGCCCAGGCAGCCCAGGAGCAGCTGGCGGGCATGAACGCGGACCAGCTGGCTTACGCCATGGATCAGCTGCTGCCCACCCTCAGCGACAAACAGTGCGCTGAGTACTATTCCAAAGTGCTGACCTTCTCCGACTCGACCTATGAAGACAATCTGTTGACAATGGGGTACGTGGACAAGGATAATCCCAAGTCCATCAACCTGTATGCGTCCAGTTTTGATAATAAGCAAGTGCTGGAGGACATGATCGAGGACTACAACAAAGGGGTGGATGAGATGAAAAAGATCACCTATACCGATTATGTAGGCCTGATGATGAGTTCGACCAGGACCATCCTGAACGCGATCACCTATGTGCTGATCGCCTTTGTGGCCATTTCCCTGATCGTTTCGTCGATCATGATCGGCGTCATCACCCTGATCTCGGTCCAGGAGAGGACCAAGGAGATCGGTATCCTGCGGTCGATCGGCGCCTCCCGCTTCGATGTATCCAGCATGTTCAATGCCGAGACCATTATCATCGGCCTTATGTCAGGCCTGATCGGAGTCGGGCTGACCTATGTTTTGTGTATCCCGGTCAACGCCCTGCTGCACCGGCTGACCAAGATCAGTTATCTGAATGCCTATCTGCCCTGGCAGACGGCCCTCATCCTGGTCGGGATCAGTGTACTTTTGACCCTGCTGGCCGGTATCATCCCCAGCCGCAGCGCTGCTCATAAAGATCCGGTCGTAGCCCTCAGAACGGAATAAAGGCGGCCTCAGTCATGAAGGAAAGCAATGAGGCGGATCAGGATTTTGAGTACCGTCAGCAGCTGCTAAAGGTATCTGTCGAAAGGGCGAGGATACGGCAGAAAAGCACCATCGGCACCCAGTCGGAACGCATGGTCCATACGACCCTCAAATATTATCTGGATCCGGACGAAGCCCATCATGAGGTCAGGATAGGCCCTTATATAGCGGACGTATTCGACCCTGAGACCGGCCATATCTTTGAGATCCAGACCCGGGCATTCGACAGGCTGAGAGGCAAGCTTGACTCTTTTCTCAAAGACTACCAAGTTACGGTCGTTTTTCCGGTCGCTTACCGCAAGTTCCTGTCCTGGGTGGACCCGGATACGGGGGAGGTCAGTCCCAAAAGGCTGTCTCCCCACAGGGGGTCGGCCGCGGATATCCTGCCCGAGATCTGGCGCCTGCCTGACATATGGGACCGTAAGGGGCTGGATTTTCTGATCATCCTGTTGGATCTTCAGGAGTTCAGGAGCCTGGACGGATGGAGCCGGGACCGCAAGAAAGGGTCTCACAGGATGGAACGGCTTCCCCTTTCGGTGTATAATGAGGTATGGTTGAAAAAAGCGGAGGATTTCGACCGGCTGCTGCCGACGGATCTTCCCGCAACCTTCAGCCGGGCCGACCTTTGCAAAAGCATGAAACTGGGGCAGGGCCTGAAGGCCAGCCAGACGGTTTCAGCTCTGGAAAGGACCGGGACCATCACGCTGGCAGGGCGGGAAGGACGCCGCTATATCTATAAGAAAGGACGCTTATGATATGTATCGTAATGAGAATCTGACCATGATGACCGACTTGTATGAACTGACCATGATGCAGGGTTATTACAAGTTCGGCAAAAAAGACAAAGTCGCTGTTTTTGATATGTTCTACCGGGACAACCCCTTCGGGTCGTCCTTTGCCATTGCGGCCGGCCTGGATCAGCTGATCGATTATATCCGCGATCTGCATTTTTCGGATGACGATATCGAATATCTGCGCAGCCTGAACCTGTTTGAAGAGGACTTTCTGGACTATCTGCGCGGTTTCCACTTTACCGGAGAGATCTATGCGGTACCGGAAGGCAGCGTCGTCTTTCCGCGGGAGCCTCTGGTCCGTATCAAAGCTCCCATCATGGAAGCGCAGCTGATCGAGACGGCCCTTACCTGTATCATCAACCATGAGAGCCTGATCGCTACCAAGTCCGCCCGGGTCAACTGGGCGGCCCAGGGGGATCCGGTCATGGAATTCGGTCTTCGCCGGGCTCAGGGACCGGACGCCGGAACGTTAGGTGCCCGCGCGGCAGTCATCGGCGGCTGCTGCGGCACTTCCAACGTGCTGACGGCTCAGATGTTCGGCTGCGATCCCAAGGGGACTCACGCCCACAGCTGGGTCATGAGTTTTGACAGCGAGCTGGAAGCTTTCCGCAAATATGCGGAAATGTACCCCAACATGTGCATCCTTCTGGTCGACACCTACGATACGTTAAAGAGCGGCATCCCCAATGCCATCAAGGTCTTTACCGAAATGCGCGAAAAAGGCATTCATTCCAAGTCCTACGGTATCCGTCTGGACAGCGGCGATCTGGCTTACCTGTCCAAAGAAGCACGCCGCATGCTGGATGAAGCCGGCTTCCCCAATGCCCTGATCTCCGCTTCCAGCGATCTGGACGAATATCTGATCCGGGATCTGAAACTGCAGGGGGCCCAGATCCATCTGTGGGGAGTAGGCACCCGTCTGATCACAGCCAAAGACAATCCCAGCTTCGGCGGAGTCTACAAGATGGCGGCCGAAAGCACCGACCAGGGCGATCTGATCCCCAAGATCAAGATTTCCGAGAACCCTGAAAAGATAACCAACCCCGGCTATAAAAACACCTGGCGCATCTACGACAAAAGCACCGGTAAGATCAAGGCGGATCTGATCGCCCTGGACAGCGAAGAATACGACGAATCAAAACCGCTGACCATTACTCATCCTCAGTACCGGTGGAAACAAACGACCTTCGAGCCTGGCACCTACACCCTTCGCCGCATGCTGGTCCCCATCTTCGTAAACGGCCGCATGGTCTACGACAGACCGTCTTTGAAAGACATCGCCGCTTACTGCAAAAAGGAGCAGGAGACCCTGTGGTCTGAAAGCCGCCGCCTGACCAATCCTCAGGAGGTCCATGTGGACCTGTCGGAACCTTTGTACGAGTTGAAGAACAAGATGCTGGCAGAGCACGGCCGCTCCTCAAACGCGCAGGAGGAGCCGGCTGACTAAGATCCCCGAAAGGAGACGTAATTGCTGGATAAATTAGAACGAAAATTCGGACGCTTTGCCGTCCCGCACCTGATGCGGTGGCTGGTCATAGGCATGGCCTCGGTCTATGTCCTGTATATGATCCGGCCCCAGCTGATCTTTTATTTGAATTTTGTCCCAAGTTATGTGGCAAAGGGGCAGGTATGGCGTATTTTTACTTTCCCCTTTATGCCGCCTCTTTCCAATGTCTTTCTGACCCTGCTGAGCCTGTTCTGTTATTACTGGATCGGAGAGGCCCTGGAAAGGGCCTGGGGAGCCTTCCGCTTTAATCTTTTCTTTCTGGCCGGCTGGATCAGCATCATGATCATGCTGTGCATCTTCGGCGTCAGCCTGACTGACGTCAATACCATGCTGGACCAGATGAGCTATTTTTACCAGTCCATGTTTATTGCCCTGGCTTCTTTATATCCGGATACCCGGATCCTGCTTTTCTACTTTATTCCTATGAAGGCCAAGTGGGCCGGCGTTATTTCGCTGGTCTTCATCGCTGTGGAATTTATTCAGGCGGGACTTGCCGGCAGGATGCTGATCCTCTTTTCCTTCATACCGTATCTGTTGTACTTTGTACCGGGCTGGATCCGGCGCCTTAAAGACCGCAAGCGCCGCCGCGACTTTAACCGGTCGGTGAGGCAGCCTCAAAACGGAAGGGTAGTCGGACGCATCACCCCTGTCCAGGTTCCCAAAGATCAGGTCAGCCAAAGCCCGGCAGCACCGGCGGCCAAACCCGTCGACCGGGATCAGCGCAAAGCCTTTCACCGCTGCGCTGTCTGCGGCATTACCGAACTGGATGACCCTAACATGACCTTCCGCTACTGCAGCCAGTGCAACGGTAACTACGAGTATTGCGAGCGTCATATCCATAATCACGTACACGTAAAGTAGAGGAAAGAGGTGATCAGGCATGGGATGGTTTCATCCGGAAGAGAACGAAAAAGAGACCAAGCTGGATTCCAGAATGAGGATCATCTGCCGCTGGATCTTTGTTCTCATGCTCTTTTTGATGCTGACCTTCTACCTGATCTTTCGCTTTCCCAGCGTCAAGGCGGGAGCCAGTAAGGCTGTCGGCTATGTCCGCGGCGTCATCTTCGGCCTGATCATCGCCTATATCGTCGAGCCCATGTGCGCGGCCATCGAGCGCTTTTTCCTCCGCTTTTTGAAAAAACGGAAACACGGGGCCCAGACAGCAAAATGGCTTGGCATTATTCTGGGCCTTTTGGCTTTCGTAGGGATCTTTGCCGGGATCATGTGGGCCATCATTCCCGGGACCATCGACAGTATCGGGACCATGATCAATTCCATCCCGGATTACGCGAACACGATCCAGACTATTATCGACTCCCATATCACCAATCATCCGGACGTTGCCGAGGCTCTTTCCAATTTTATCGATAACGCGCTGGAAAGCCTGAAAAGCTGGATGAGCAGCGGGCTTACAAAACTGGCCAACGAAGTGGTGACCCGGGTCACCAGCGGGGTCGTCGACATGGTCAAGTTTATAGCGGACCTTCTGATCGGCCTGATCGCTTCGGTCTATGTCCTGAGAGATAAGAAAAAGATCGTCAACCAGCTGAAAAAAGCCGTCTTCGCTCTTTTCAACCCGGCCCACGCGGACGATATCCTGGATACCCTTAGGGAGGGCCATCACATTTTCGGCGATTTTATCCACGGCAAGATCCTGGATTCTCTTATCATCGCTATCTTATGCCTGATCGGCACCTCGATCCTCAGGATACCTTATTCCCTGTTGATCAGTGTCGTCGTCGGTGTTACCAACATGATACCCTTCTTCGGACCGGTCATCGGTGCCGCCCCTTCGGCTATCCTCGTATTGGTCGTCAGCCCCATCAAGTGCCTGCAGTTTCTTATCTTTATCATTATCCTGCAGCAGCTGGACGGCAATGTGATCGGCCCCCGTATCGTTGGCCATAGGACGGGTATCAATGAGTTCTGGGTCACTTTTTCACTGCTTTTATTCGGAGGCATCTTCGGCTTCTTCGGCATGCTGATCGGAGTTCCCCTGTTCGGCCTGATCTATTTTGTTATCGTCAAACTGATGAACCGCCATCTGAAAAAGAAAGGACTGCCGACAGCGTCGAGCGACTATGCGGGAGTATATGACTATTCCCAGGCAGCGGCCAAGGGGAGCATAAGCAGCGACAGGCCGCCGTATCAGGACGAAGCGGAAAAACAGACCGAGGAAAACGAATAAAAGACAGATACCAAGAAAGGAAGCGAATGTAGATGAAAGTTTACGGACACAGAGGCGCCAGCGGCATTATGCCGGAGAACACCATGATGGCCTATCAGAAAGCCCTGGAGTTTGGTGCGGATGGTTTTGAACTGGACGTTCAGCGCACCGGCGACGGAGGGCTCGTCATCTTCCATGACGATGTCATGGCCCGTACGGCCCGCTGGACGGTGGACGACCTCGTTTTCGGAGGAATAAAAGGAGAACCGGTCCGGGGGCACATCTACGATTATCCTACTAAGGTCCTTCGCGAGGAGATCGAAGTAGGCAGCTGGAAAAGCCCTGACTTTGCCGGCGCTCAGATCCCTCTGATGGAAGAGGTCTTTCAATGGATGACCACCAATCAGATCGCCATCAACGTAGAAGTCAAGGTCCCCATCGACAGTTACCGGTCTTTCCTGACGATCGATACCGTCCGCTTAGCCCAGCAGTACGGACTGACCGGGCGCCTGATCGTATCGTCTTTCTATCATCCGGCCCTTTTGGACGTTAAGCGGACCGATCCTTCGATCGACTGCGGAGTCCTCAGCAGCGACGATCTGGTCGAGCCGGGCCGTTACGTGGGTCTGGTCGGAGCCCAGGCCTATCATCCTCACTTCCTGAACATCAATAAGGATGATGTAGACGAATGCCATGCTCTGGGAAAGGCCGTTAACGTGTGGACGCCTAACAGCGAGGAAGACCTGAAGCGCTGCATCCGCATGGGCGTCGATACCGTCATCACCAACTATCCGGACCGCGCTCTGGCCCTTTTAGGGCGCTGAAAGGAGCACCTATGGAAAAGATCCCCGGGATCAGTACCGTCACTATCAACCAGGGCCCCTACGAGGCTCTTGTCGCACCTTTAAACGGAGGACACCTGCTGTCTTTGGAAAAGATCACTCAGAAGGGGACGTATAAGGCCCTTCACGAACCGGACAGCCGCGACGAACTTCTTAAAACACCGACTTCTTACGGGCTGCCGGTCCTTTTCCCGCCTAACCGGATCGACGGGGGGACCTTTACGGCAGCGGGCAAAACGTATCATTTTCCCATCAATGAAGCGGAGCGGAACAATTCACTGCACGGTTTCCTGCACACCCGTCCCTGGAAGGTGATCAGCCAGTCCAATTCCGGCCTGACTATGGAATTCACCTTAGGGCAGGACGATGGTTTTTACGACTCGTTTCCAGTTGAAGGAAAAGTAAGGCTTTCCTATGAACTGGACGAAGAAGGCCTGGAGCAGACCATCCGGGTGGCCAATACAGGAGAGGATCCCATGCCTTTGGGGCTGGGCTGGCACAGTGCTTTTTCGGTCGAGCCGACTTCCCGTATCCGCTTGTCGATCGGGCAGCGGGTAGAGATGACCGACCGCATGCTGCCCAGCGGCGTCGTCAGAGACCTGAGTGAAGGCGAAGAGGCTTTCCGCAGACAGGGGCAGCTGCCCTGCCAGTGGGAGATGGACGACCATTATACGGTCAAGCCGCTGGATATGGGCGGCAAACCTTTCCACGGAGCTCTGATCGATAACGGCTCTTATCTGATCCGTTATACGGTCGATCCCTTCTACCGCCACTGGATGGTATGGAACGCATATCAAAACGGACATTTCATCTGCCTGGAACCCCAGAACTGGAGGGTCAACGCCCCCAACCTGGTTGAAAAACTGGGAGAAGAAGCCGGCTTCGATTTGATCCCTCCGGGGCAGACCGTTACGGCCAAAGCTCATATAGAGATCTTAGTAAAATAAAGAGTATAAAAACGCGGAGAAATCATGTACGAGAAAATTCTGGTAGTGGACGACGAACCGAGTATCGTCGACATTCTCAAATTCAACCTGGAAAAGGAAGGGTATAAGGTAGCGACCGCCTCCGACGGTTATACGGCCCTGGACCAGTTCAAAAAGGAAGAGCCGGATCTGATGATCCTGGACGTGATGATGCCGGGTATGGACGGTTATGAGGTATGCCGCAAGGTTCGGGAAAGCAGCCAGATCCCCATTATCATGCTGACGGCGCGTGCCGAGGAGATCGATACGGTGCTGGGCCTGGAAATGGGGGCCGATGAGTACGTGACCAAGCCTTTCAGCATGCGAGAGCTGATGGCCAGGGTCCGGACCGCTCTGAGGCGCTATCAGGCGCTGACCAAACCGGACGGCAATGAGGATGAGATCATCAAAGTGGGCGATTTTGTCCTGGATACGTCCAAGTTTTCAGCAGAGAGGGCCGGAGAGCATCTGGACCTGACCCAGAGGGAGACCGAGATCCTCAAGCTGCTGATGCTGAAAAAGGGCCAGATCTTTTCAAGGTCGGAGATCCTGGAAAAGGTCTGGGGCTACCAGGCTTTCGGAGATGAACGGACCGTTGATGTGACCATCCGGCGTCTTCGCGAAAAAATCGAAAAGGATTCTTCGAATCCTCAGTATATCAAAACCAAGCGCGGGGTCGGCTACTACTTCAGCGACACCGTCTGATCTTTATTTACCGGGTCCGGGCCGGGAAAGGAAAACACCATGGGCAGTATCAAATGGAAAATGGCGACCTTATATATGGCTTTAGTCGTTACCGTTATGATCAGCTCTGGTGTTTTTATTTTGTTTACCCTGCAGAACAACTCCTACCGGGAGGTCTTTCGGCAGAACGAGTACACGGCCGAAAGGATCGTGGACATTTTCGGCATGCAGACCCTGTCCGAAGAGGATACCCCCCAGAAGGTGTTCGGAACCATCCTGACCCCGCTGATGATCGAAAACATCAACACTTCGGCGGGCGGCGACGATACGAAAGATATCTACCTCCTTAGCGACCGGGGGGATCTCATCTACAGCCGGGATCCTGACATTACCACGGCCGACTTGTCCAGCCGGGCCCTGATCGATGTTCAGTCCGGCCAGACCATGAAAAAGATCTATGTTCATAAGCTGACCGACGGAAATACGGTCGGAGACTATGCCTTGTCCTTTATGCTGCCTCAGAATAAGCAGTCTTACATTATCTTTATCCGTCAGTCGATGACCTCCGTCGAAAATAATATCAGCCGCCTGACGGCGGATATCCTGATCACGACCATGATCGGCATCACTATCGCCGGTGTCCTGGCCCTGCTGATGGCCCGGTCGGTTTCCAGGCCCATCGTGGAACTGAGCGACCGGACCAAGCAGCTGGCCGCCGGTGAACTGGTCGTTGAACCGGAAACAGGCGAAGGGGCCGGCGCGGAAGATGCTTCTAAGAAGGGAAAAGGCAAGCGGGTCTCCCTTAAGGAGCGGTCGACCCATGACGAACTGGACCAGCTGGAGCTCAACTTTAATGATATGGCGGTGGAACTGACCACCTCCATCAACGAGCTGAAAGCCATGGAACAGATGCAGAAAGAATTCGTGGCCAACGTATCCCATGAGCTGAGGACGCCGATCACGACGATCAAAAGCTATGTGGACACCCTGCTGGATTCCGATCTGGAAGATAAAGAAATGTCCCGCCGTTTCCTGACCGTGGTAAGCCACGAATCGGACCGTATGACGGCCTTGATCACGGATCTTCTGGAACTGTCCCGCATGGATGCCGGGCAGATCGAGAAGAAAAAGGAACCGATCGAAATGGGGCGGCTGATGCTGACCTGCCTGAACGATCTGGAATGGGATGCCGGCAAAAAAGGACAGGATATCGAGTGGGCGCAGGATGTCCGCCTGAAAGATACGAACAGCGATCCGGACAGCCTTAAAGAGCCATACGGCCAATACTGGATCTTAGGAGATCCCCGCCGCATCGAACAGGTCATCCGCAACCTTTTGACCAATGCCATCAAGTACAGCGGAGAAGACACTATGATTTACGGGGGTATTTACCGCCGGGTCCGCCAAGACGGGATCGCCGAAGTTTGGCTGAAGGTGCAGGACCAGGGGATCGGCATCGCTCCGGAAGATCAGAAGCATCTGTTCGAACGCTTCTACCGGGTGGATAAGGCCCGGTCCCGTTCCATGGGAGGCACCGGCCTGGGCCTGGCTATTGCCAAAGAGACGACCGAAATGTACGGAGGCCGTATCTGGGTCGAAAGCAAGCTGGGAGAGGGAAGTACCTTCTGGACCGCCTTCCCCCTGACCGATCCTCCGCAGGATACGGATACAGACGGCGGTGAAGACAGCGGATCTTCCTTAGGATATGAAGGACAGGAAGCCGGGAAGGAAGAGGCAGGCCATGATGAAAGGTAAGAAAAAGACAGCTTCCGCAGGCTTTTTGCGTGTCTGTGCCGTTTTGATCCTGGCATCTGCCCTTCTGACCCTGGGGTCCGGCAAGGTCCGTGCCGACCAGTATAAGGGTATCGATACCATCAATAACCAGGTCATCGTCCAGGGCAAGGCGAAACCGGGGACATTGATCACCGTGATCGTATTTAATTACCGTTACGGTAACGATAGGGCCGTACTTTACTACAATCAGTCCCAGGTAGGAGAAAGCGGCCTGTATCAGGAAGCGGTGCCGCTTCCGGTAACGGGCTACCAGTACGTTCAGACGACAGTTGGAGACCAGACGAATATCCTCCGCTACAACCGCTTCTCACGGCAGATGATCAGGAGGATGGAGGACCTGACCCTGAACCTGTACGATTATTACAATGATGAAAATCAGTGACGGACAGCAAATGAACCTTCGCTTTCAGGTCACAGCAGTACTGCTGATCCTGCTGGCGATCGTCCAGCTTTTGTGGATCTTCAAAATGCCCCAGGCCCTGAGAAGGACATCGGACAGCCAGGAAAGCAGCCAGACTCAGAACGCCGGGATCCTGAAACCTCAGCAGGTGTTCCTGACTCTGGGCGGCCAGGACAGCGGGTCTTATGCCCGCCTGACCTTTGCGGAAGACAGTTTTGAAAGCCTGTACGGCAGTGCCTTTGACCTTTTACAGACGCTGGCTCCCCAGCTTACCTTCGAAAAACATGAGGCGGGCGATCTGCCCTGGCAGCGCGCTCAGGTCATTCTGAGCTATTCGTATGCGGTCGGCCGGGACGCGGTCAATAGTCAGCTGGGAACAGATATCGACGGTTCCTATAACGAGATCTGGATCGTTCCCAGCCTGTCGGAAGACCAGCAGGCCCAGATATGTTTTTACAATTCTTATAACGGAGCCTGCCTGATCGGGACCGGCAGCCGGGGCATGACGGCCCAGGACCGGGCACTGGCCCAAACACTGCTCGAGACCGGCATCGATAAAGATAACCGTTATGTTGAAATGTCCGGGGCTTTTCCCGATGCCTTTTCAGAGGGTATGACCTTTCTGCCGGAGGTCAGCCAGCATGAGACCATGCTGAGAGGCAGCGCTGTCTCGGCTTTTTTGGATGATGAAAAGAAGGAAGATCCATCCAGGATGGACCGCTACGCCATGCAGTTCTTCCGTTCGCCGGCAACGGTGACCCGCCAGGAAGTGGATCAGGGCATCCTTTACAGCAACGAAAAAATCAGCCTTCTGGTCGACCCTGAAGGACGGATGGAATTTGTCGAGACCCTGACCGACGAGGAAAAGGAAAGCGTTACGGTCGATAAAGCATATAGAAAAGCGGTTTCTTTTCTGAAAGAGGATATGGCCCGTTCGGAGGTCAGCCGGCAGACCGGTGTTTATCTGTCGGTGGACCTGGCCGATTATAGGGAAAATAAGGACGGGAGTTATACGTTTTATTTCAACTACCGCATCAATGGGTACCGGGTCCGCATGGAGTCAAGCAAGGCTGTTTTATGGGACATGGACTATCCGGCAGCGGTCACTGTACAGGGACAGAAAGTCAGAAGCTGCCAGCGTCTGGTCCTGAACGTTGTCATGGACACCGAAAAGGATTATACGGTGGCAGAAAATTGGCTGGACGCTGCCGATTGGCTTTCGAAAAAGTGGACGCTGACCACTCCGCCTGAACTGGTGTATTACATTTCGGCCGGCAGTCTGATCCCTGAGTGGGAGGCGGACACCGAACAGGGCAGGACCTGGTTTTCAGCATCCCTTCAATAAAGAGGAAAGGAAGAAGCCCGTGAGAGTCAGAAAGCTTCAGATCATACTCATAGTCTGGCTGCTGTGCCTGAATCTGGTCCTGGGCCTTTATTCGGCTGTCGAAAAAAGACAGGCCGATGAGATCAGCACCAGTCAGCTGGACAGGATCCTGGATCTGTACCGGGATAACGGGATCACCTTCCAGAAAAAGCCCAGCCGCCGCATCGTCAGCTGGCGGGCCCTTCAGCTTGGACCGGCAGACCTGGACGGCCTGGTCCGGGATTTTCTGGGGGACCTTCCCTATGAACAGACCTTCATTTATGAATCAAGGGCCCAGTATGTATCGGATGACCGGACCATCACGGTGGACTGGAGCCAGCATTCGATCAGTTATCAGGACCTTTCCATTGCCCCCAGCGGCAGTGCCCGGGTCTCGGGCAGCAGCATCCCTCAGGGAAGTCTGACTCCTCAGGAGACCATGATGCTGGAAGAGATCGGCCGCCGCTTTGCTGCCCGCTGGCTGGGAGAGAATGTGTTTTTGCAGTCATCCGTCCCTCGGGGGAATTATCTTGACATGACCTTCTGCCAGATGGACGAAGGCCGCATCTATTACTTTAACCGGATCCGACTCAGTGTCTCCCAGAAGGGGATCGGGACGGCCTCCATGGTCATATGGGACGTCACGGGACGGGGAGAAAAACTGGACACCATGCCGGCTGACGAAATGCTGTATGCTCAGCTGTCCGATATCCTTGCCGAAGGGCAAGAGGATGGGACAAAGATAACGGATACGGTGACCGGTATTTATGACGGGTACGAAATAGAAGAGCAGACCGATCAGAAAGCCACGGCTGTCCCCGATCAGACCCTGGTCTTATCTTCCGGAAAGACCGTCAGGCTCTCCTACCTGGGAAAGTGAATAATGCGGCGGCGCATTCTCGTGACTTTTATCGTGAGGTTCGGCAAAGTGCTGAAATAGCGGGCGGTTGATTTGTGACATTTTTATGGTATAATGATGCGTAATAGATAGAGATATATCTTCTTTTTGAGGTGGCAATATATGGACAGACTGATCATTCAGGGACAGAAGGCATTGTGCGGCAATGTCGATATCAGCGGCTGCAAAAACGCGGCAGTCGCGATCCTTCCGGCGTCTCTTCTGGCGAATGATGTTGTCGTATTGGAAAATATTCCGGATATAGCGGATATCAAAAATCAGGTCCGTATCATGCGTGAAATGGATGTTGACGTAGAGTATCTGGACCGGCATACTCTGAAGGTCGACAGCCGTCATATGAAAAATGACTGTGCCAATTCCGAAAGCGTACGCAAGATGCGGGCTTCCTATTATTTTCTGGGAGTCCTTCTGGGTCGGTTCAAGAAGGCAAGGGTAGCCTTCCCGGGCGGCTGTGATTTCGGCGTACGCCCCATCGATCTGCATATCAAAGGGTTTGAAGCCCTCGGCGCGACCGTTACGACTAAGGCGGTCATCGAAATGCAGGCGGACGAGCTCAGAGGCACCAATATTTTCCTGGATTTTGCTTCGGTCGGCGCGACGATCAATATTATGCTGGCGGCAGTGATGGCGGAAGGCACGACCGTGATCGAAAACGCGGCCAAAGAGCCTCATGTCGTTGATACAGCCAGCTTCCTCAACAGTATGGGGGCCGATGTCAAAGGCGCCGGCACCGATACCATCCGTATCCGCGGCGTGAAAAAGCTGCACGGCTCTACCTACGCGATCATTCCGGACCAGATCGAGACCGGTACCTACATGATCTCCGCGGCCGTCACCGGAGGAGACGTAACGGTACACAATGTGATCCCTCGCCATATGGATTCCATCAGTGCTAAATTGCGGGAGATCGGTGTCCGTGTCATTGAAGACGACGATAGTATCCGTGTGATCGGCAAGGGATGCCGTTTACGGCCGTGTAAGGTCAAGACCCTTCCGTATCCCGGTTTCCCCACGGATATGCAGCCTCAGATCATGGTCCTTCTGGCCACCATCCCCGGTACCAGTATGATCAACGAAAGTGTCTGGGACAGCCGTTTCAAATATGTGGATCAGCTGCGCAAGCTGGGAGCCAACATTGATGTCGAGTCCCATCTTGCCATCATCGAAGGGGTCGAAAAACTGGTAGGGACGGATGTGGAAGCGACCGATCTTCGCGCCGGGGCGGCCATGGTGCTGGCCGGACTGGCGGCATCCGGTGTGACTACTGTCAGCAACGTCAATTATATCGACCGCGGTTATGAAAATATGGTCGAAAAACTTCAGGGGATCGGAGCCAGGATCCGCCGCGACAGCGGCCGGGAAGATCCTCAGCTTTCCGTGATTACCGGAAACGCGGTATAAATCAAAATATGCATACATAAGGCTGCAGCTCTTTTAGGCGGGGATCCCGCCGACGGAGGGCAGCCTTTTTTAAGGAGGAGAGTCATGTCCGGCTATTCCAATAAAACAGGTTCGTCCTTCTCGGATTGGTTCCATCGTACCTTTACCCATAAAAGCCAGTGGGAGCGGTATGACTTAAAAAACCGCGCCAGGATCGGTATCATGAAGAACTTCGGGCCCTGCCTGGTTGTGGCCCTGGTCCTGGCCGTCATGACCAGCTGGTTTTATTATCTGTATGACCCTATGGCCATCCTGTTTTCGGGCTGGGACACTTTCCGGAGCGTTCATCAGTCCCGCCTGATCACGGTCGTGATCATGTGCCTTCTGACGGCCTTCCTGTTCGGCCCCCTGGAAGTAGGCTGCCGCCGCTTTTTCATCGAGAACGAGCGGGGTCAGCAGGCGGATCTTAAAGAGATCGCCTACGTTTTCCAAAATCCCAATTACCTGAACCAGATGCTGACCATGCTGGTCCGCAATCTGCTCATCTTCCTGGGTACGGTACTTTTTGTCGTTCCCGGTTTATATTTGTCCTATTCGTTCCGTATGGTCCCTTATCTTCTGGCAGATCAGCCCGGCCTGAAACTGACCGATGCCCTGAGCCTGTCTAATGATATGATGAAAGGGCAGAAGTGGGATGCTTTCCTTCTGGACCTGTCTTTCTGGCCCTGGATGCTGGCCTCTATGATGACCTTTGGTCTGGCCGGCCTTTTGTACGGATGGCCTTACCGGCAGGCAGCCGCGGCGGAGCTGTATCTGGAACTTGACCGGGAAAAGTACGGAGGCTGAAGAAGACGTGAAGATCACCGTCTTATGCGTAGGCAAGGTGAAAGAGACCTTTTTCCGTCAGGCGATCGACGAGTACAGCAAACGGATCAGCCGCTACAGTCAGATCCGGATCATTGAAGTAGCCGATGAAAAAACACCGGACGGGGAATCCGAGGCCTTGGACGAACAGATCAAGGATAAAGAAGGACAGCGCCTGCTGGCTAAGATCACGCCCGATATGTATGTGATCACCCTGGAGATCCAGGGGCAGATGGTGGATTCGGTCGCCTTGTCCAAACAGCTGGCTAAGCTGACCCTGCAGGGACACAGCCATTTGTGTTTTGTGATCGGAGGGTCCCTGGGTCTTTCCCAGGATGTCCTTAAGCGGTCGGACTGGGCTTTAAGTTTTTCAAAGATGACCTTTCCCCATCAGTTGATGAGAGTGATCCTTTTGGAGCAGATCTACCGGTCTTTCCGTATTCAAAATAATGAGCCTTATCATAAATAGTCCGGCGGAGGGGATATGTCGCTATGTCTATGATCAAAAAACCAGGAAAAACCAACAAGGCCGTCAATTGTGACGACTGCATGCATTACAGTTATGACGATGACTGGGAATGCTACACCTGTGATATGGATCTGGACCAAGATGAAATGGAAAGCTTTATCCGAGGAACCATAAAGAGCTGCCCTTTTTATGACCCCAGCGATGAATACACGATCGTCCGCCATCAGATGTAAATTAGATAAAAAGAAAGCGCTGCCTGACCCGGATCAAACGGGTTGGCAGCGCTTGTTTTATACAAGTCGTTTTAGGAAACTTTTAGATACGGATACTTTCTGATATGGACCGTTGGCTGATTACAGCTTTTTGCCGGTCAGTTTCTCGTAGCCTTCCAGGTAGATGGCGATGGTCTTGTCGACGACTTCCTGAGGAAGGGTCCAGTTGTTGTCCGGATGGGAGCTAAGCCAGTCGCGGGCAAACTGTTTGTCGTAAGAAGGCTGGGAATGTCCGGGCTCATAGCCCTCTGCCGGCCAGAAACGGGAACTGTCGGGGGTCAGCATTTCGTCGCCCAGAACGATATTGCCTTCTTCGTCCAGACCGAACTCAAATTTGGTATCGGCGATGATGATGCCGCGGGTCAGGGCGTAGTCGGCGCATTTCTTGTACAAAGCGATGGTCAGGTCGCGCAGCTTGGAAGCATACTCCAGCCCCTTGCCCGGGAAGCGTTTTTCAAGGTAGTCGATGCTCTGTTCATAGGAGATGTTCTCGTCATGATCGCCAAGCTCGGCTTTGGTAGAAGGAGTGTAGATGGGCTCAGGCAGTTTGCTGCATTCTTTCAAGCCTTCAGGCAGTTTGATGCCGCATACGGTACCATTCTTTACATAGCTCTTCCAGCCGCTGCCGGTAATGTAGCCGCGGACGATGCACTCGATGGGGAGCATGGTCAGCTTGCGGCAGAGCATACTGTTGCCGTCGAACTTGGGCTGGCGGAAATATTCAGGCATGTCCTTGACATCGACCGAGATCATGTGATTGGGCACCAGATCCCGGGTCATATCGAACCAGAACCTGGACATCTGGGTCAGTACCGTACCTTTTTTGGTAATGGTATTGTGCAGGATCACATCAAAACAGCTGATGCGGTCGGTCGCGACCATGATCAGAGTATCCCCGTTGTCATAGATCTCGCGGACCTTGCCTTCTTTGATCGGTTTCAATTCTTCGCTCATAAGAACTCCTTATCCTTCCCAAGGGCAAAAGCCCGGACAGATATCAAACGGGTCTTTGCGGCGGGAATGTAGCTATTTAGCAGATAACAGGGATATTATACTCTTACTGAGCTAAGTTTGCTACCGGAAAAACGTATGCTGGGCTCTTTAGCCGTAAAAACTACCATACTCCGAAGTGGATCAATGGTGCCGGCTGATGGTCTTATGGCCGCTCGCCGAGGCCCTTAGCAAATTCATCCATGAAGTGAGGAATCTTGATCTGCTGCGGGCATACTCGCTCACAGGAATGGCAGGCTATGCAGGCAGAAGGGTGCTGTTCCATGGGGATGGCCATGAGCGCCATGGGGGCGATGAAATCCTGGCCGGTGGTGGAAGTGAACTGATTGTACAAGGCGAGGAGTCTTGGAATGTCCAGATGCTTCGGGCAGTGGCTCACGCAGTAGTGGCAGGCCGTGCAGGGAACAGCCTTGGACCGGAGCATCTCGTCGACAACAGACATCAGGCCTTCCATTTCGGTATCGTTAAGCGGCAGATCGTGATCCCAGGTCGCGATATTCTCCTTCATCTGCTTGGGGCTGCTCATACCGGAAAGAACCATGGTCACATCGGGCACACTCTGCAGGAAGCGGAAAGCCCATTCGGTGATCGTGGATTCAGGACGGAGGGCCTTCAGCTTTGCTTCCTGACTCTCCGTCAGGTTGCAGAGACGGCCGCCGCGCAACGGCTCCATAACCCAGACCGGGATCCCATATTCCTTTAGAAGCTCGACTTTGGCCTTTGCATTTTGAAACTTCCAGTCGTAGTAGTTGAGCTGCAGCTGGCAGAACTCCATGTCCTTGCCATATTTCTCAAGGAAGGCCTTCAGTACCGGCATCTCACCATGGCAGGAGAAACCAAGATGCCGGATCCTGCCATTTCGCTTCTGCTCAATGAGGTAGCTGTAGGTACCGTATTTCTTATCGTCCAGGTACTGTTGAATGTTCATTTCGCAGACATTGTGGAAGAGATAGAAATCGAAATATGCTACCTGAAGCTTGTCCAGCTGCTTCTCGAAGATCTCCTTTGTCTTTCCAAAGTTCGTGATGTCATATCCCGGGAATTTGGTTGCAAGATAGAACTTTTCTCTTGGATACAACTTCAGAGCCCGGCCGAGAGCTAATTCCGAGTTGCCGCCGTGATAGCCCCAGGCAGTATCAAAGTAGTTGATCCCGTGAGACATGGCATAATCGACCATTTCCTGAACCTTCGGTTCATCGATGCGGCTGTCATCCCCGTCAATGACCGGCAGTCTCATACACCCCATGCCCAGACCGGACAGGCTGATATCCTGAAAATTTCTGTAGATCATAAGCTTCCCCTTTCTGCCTGTTAGACTGCAGGCGGCGCTGACTGCGCAGTTTCGTCATCGATCAGACCAAAACTCCGGAAGACCGGTTTCATAAGCCGGGTGAAGATACCCATCATGGGCCCGTAGATTACGGTACCGATGATCGTGCCTTCCCTGACAGTAAGGGTCGTTCCGAAGATCAGGGTCATGATGACGCAGAGAATGATACAAATGACGTCCACGCCCTGCCGCAGGATATGGAAGGGCTTCCCGATTTTATCTCCGATCACCTTGCAGGCGCCTTCGATCGCAAAGGTCCCCATATTCAGCAGGATAAGGCAGGCGCCAGTAAAGGAATTGATGCAGTAGGCTATGACCAGAACGATCACACGGCTGACGTAGCTGTTCAGTTCGACCTTACCCAGTACATCATAGTAGAAGAAATTTACACCGAAGCCGATCACGGCGCTGATCACCAGCTGCATTCCGTGGCTCAGCCTGAAATTACGTCTCAGGATCAGCAGTTCTACCGCAACACAGGTGAAATTCATCAGCATTCCAACCGTACCTACCTTAATGCCGGTCAGATTCGACAGGGTCTGGCTGAGTGCGTCCCAGGCACCTACACCGATGGCCGCCTTCAGGGTCAGTGCAACGCCAAAGGATACCATGATCAGCATCAGGATACATACCGCTGCTCTTCTCATCTTTATCATATCATAACCTCCGTCTGTCATACAGTTCTTTCCGATCATCCATTGATGTCGTAGCATTTCTTTACTGTGACTACATTGTATCGCGGAGGCTGAATGATTACAAATATTTATATTTTATGATGAATAATCATTTTTATTCATAGTTAACGGACGGAAAGAATTGCTGCACATAGGTTAGTTGTTCGGTACACCGGTATTATGTCTTATTTTTCTTCTCAATAATAGGGATCCTCGGAAACGATCGATATATTTTCGCCCCATGAGGAACCGTCAGAATACTGAAAAATCAGGGAACACCGTGCGATGATCCGGCCGTCTTCCAATTTCTCATAACTGATGTCCGGTTCATATGAAACGGCATCCGGCTCGTTTTCCGCATCATATTCTTCGATGGCATTCTGCACATAATCTACAAAAGAACTTGCTACGGAATCCAAATCGGCATAGAACACTTGTAATGTGACTACCTGACCGGTACGAGTGGTCCAAAGAATAACACGATCATGAAGACCTTGGCCAATCGGGCGGACCATATTAAAGAACCAGCCGTCATCCGATGGAGTTTTCGCGATTCCTTCGGCGACAAAATCTCCCAGATTTGCTATTTGATCGGCATATTCCGACTGGAAGGATTGCCAAACGTCCTTACTGGGTATCCAGTCGTCCTCGTTCGTTTCCTCGGTTGGTGGCAACAGATCGCTATTCTCGTAGCGAACCAAGCGGCTGCTGCTGTCATATTCTTTGGCAATATTCCCTTGCTGTACCATTTCCCTTGTCTGAACGATTCCGTCCCCATTGATCGTATTCCAGATTTCTGTTTTATCGATTTCCACCAGGGAGCTTTCAATGGGCTGATCAGCACTGTTTGTAGGCCCGTCTTGCGTTTTACCGTTATCCTTTTCGGAGCTTTCGAGGGACCGGTCGGAACTGTTGGTACGTTGATCTTCCGTTTTGACGCTCTGCACCTGAGAACTTTCGATTGACTGTTCGGCGCTTCGTGTGGACCCATCTTCTGTTTTGGCAATTTCCACTTGGTGACTCTCGTTTGGTTGATCAGAACTGTTTGTGCTCCCGCTTTCTGTTATGATGATTGCCTCCTTGGAACTTTTATTTGACTGCTTAGTGCTGTTTGTTGCTTTTACGGAAAACGAAAATGCAATAGCTAGAACGCAAATTAGTATCCCTGAAATTGCAATTATGATCGCAAGTCGTTGTTTTTTCATGATGTAACCCTCCTTTATATCATGTAAAGCATACAATGATGGCACTTATTGTAGATATATATTAGTTCCATAGTATATATAATGATAACTGTCAGCAGGGCAGCTGCTTCCGCAGCAACCATTTGCATCGTGATATGCTGATGAGGCAAGTGGTAAAGCTTCGGTAAAACTTTTGCCGTTTTGCATATAGTACATTAGATAATTAACAAAATCCTCACCTCCCGAAACATTATTCATAAAACCAAGTGTGCAAGTAGCACCTTTGTTCCATGAACGAAGTGCCATTTGTTTAGAGTGACAAGCTATAAATATATCTAATTTATTATTTGATAAGGCGCCAGAAGAATAGTTATATATACTTGTCTTTCCTGATTGACTTGTGCAGTATAAATAATCGACATTGTTTCCAGAGCTATCTTTCATGATAATATAATCGTCAGATCCGTGTCCATGCAAAACATTGATGGCGTTGGAAGGCATATCATTATAAATGGTTGTAGCAGTGGGGTAATAAACTTTAGCACTGGAATACCCCATCGCAGAACATTTTCCGACAATTTGAGTTGCCGCCTGATCATCAGTGCTGCTCAAGGGAGTAACGATAAAATATCTCATATACTGTGTAGTATTATTGTCGTTATAATAAATCATCAACTCCGGACGATTCGGGGCCCCATAGTCTGAAGAATAGAAAGTTGACCAATGTGCCGTGTTACTTTCATTGGAGTCAAAAATCTTTACACCATAATTGCTGCGACTGCCATCCAACCATTGTTTAGTTACAGAGGTACATGGCCATGTGTACCAATTATCATTATCATGCCAGGTATCCGGTACTGCACGCATTGATAAATCACTTAAGTCATAAGATGGCTGATTATTCCAGGTGATGCTACTGGATGTCCAATGGCTTTTTATAGGGGTAGCATAAAGTGTATTTAAGGAGCCTTCTGAACTATATAATCTGATATTAATACAAGCACTTGTTACTGCGGAAGCAGCAATATTAGGAAGCTCAAATTGAATAGCGCTTCTACGGATGCCAAAATCAGTATCCTTACCCATTCGGAGGTAGTCATTTACATAAAAGTTTACGTCAGGATCCAGTGAAGAAATATAAGAGTCATAAGTTACATATTCACCACACACCATTGTCATCGGGTCTATGGCAATGGGATATTCCCGTTCAGCTGCCCACAACCAATCCGGTGAAACAGTTATTTCAATGGTTGCTGTATTATCATTATAATCAAGAAGCTTAGCCTTTACTTCTTCTGTATACCCTGACAAGTTATCGAAGGCAGTTAATCCTTTGATTTTGAAGATCGGATCGCCAGATTCATTCTTGAAATAAATCGATTCTTCGTCCTGGGCCGGCGTGAGACCCGCAAGGTAATACTGGAATTTGAACGTACACTGGTCTGCCCTATCAGATAACACAAGATATTCTTTCAAATCAGAAGCATTTGATACATATACAATATTCCAGTTATTGGAAGTCTCGTATACGATTGTCCTTTGTGGATCGATAGATGAATGTAATGGACCAGGTAAAACAGCTGATTCTAAGGGAATTTTGAGATAGTCTTCTTGATCTGCTTTTAAGGCAACAATAGTATCTTGATATTCTATTCTTACCGGATAATAACTATCTTCAGAGTTATCTGAAAAGAAGTATTTTAAATCACTGCTCGTATTCGTGAAAGAATAGTTTCCGGTTTCAGTGGTATAATCGGTAGGGATTAAGTCATTATTTATTCCTGATAAATACCGTCTTCATTTTTCCAATGAATTCTATCTGTTGATCCGACATACAACAAAGTGCCATCTGGCAAAGCATACTGTTTTGAACAAGGGGTTCTAAGACTTTCGACTTCTATACCATCTTGTGGCCCATATTCTGTAGATGAATCATGAAAACCGTCATCCGTAATGTCTGCCGCAAAAGCTATGCGAGGAACAATGAAAGAGGAAATAAACAAAGAAATAATTATAAGAATAGATAGTAAAGAACGCCTGTGGGATTTGCCTAGAATATCAGAGTGAAGCATCATAACATCCTTTCAGAGGGTGATTTTACGGAACCTTGCTATTCCTGAGCCAGACATGTGATATTGACTAGAACCAATATTGAATTCTAATAACAAATTATCATAAAAGTTGGACAAATGCAACTATTATTTTCCAAAATAACAATATTGGATAAAATGTTAAATTTCATCATTTATTTTTAAAACATTTTATTATTCAAGCAATTGTATAAAAATAAATAACTAAGCTTTAGTGAAGGAGGAACAAGCTTCTCGATAAATAAAGATAAAAAATGCCATCCGAGTGAACCGGATGGCACTTGATGTAGGCGGTGTCTTTTCTCAGAAATCCAGATTATTGACGGTTCTGGGGAAGGGAAGGACATCGCGGATGTTGGAGATGCCGGTAACGTACATGATCAGCCGCTCAAAGCCCAGGCCGAAGCCGGAATGCTTCACAGTCCCGTAGCGGCGAAGATCCATATACCACCAGTAGTTGTCCATATTCATGCCGCGCTCTTTCAGGATCTTTTCAAGCACGTCCAGGCGCTCCTCGCGCTGGCTGCCTCCGCACAGTTCCCCGATACCGGGAACCAGCAGATCGGCGGCCGCGACGGTCTTGCCGTCATCGTTAAGACGCATGTAAAAGGCCTTGATTTCTTTGGGGTAATCGGTAACAAAGACCGGGATGCCCTTAAAGGCCTTTTCTGTCAGATAGCGCTCGTGCTCAGTCTGCAGATCGATGCCCCACTCGGGTTTGTAGTCGAACTTCTGGCCGCTGTCCTGAAGCAGCTCGATGGCGTGTGTATACGTGCAGCGGACGAAGGGATGGGCAAGGACATTTTCAAGGCGGGCTCTCAGACCTTTATCCACAAAGCTGTTGAAGAAGTCGATCTCATCCTTTGCATTGTCAAGAAGGTATCTGACCACATATTTGAGCATGTCTTCTTCCAGCTGGCAGATATCCGCTAGGTCTGCAAAAGCACATTCCGGTTCCATCATCCAGAACTCAGCGGCGTGTCGCTGAGTGTTGCTGTTTTCAGCGCGAAAGGTAGGCCCGAAGGTATAGACATTGCGGAAAGCGGTTGCAAAGGCTTCGGCGGACAGCTGGCCGGAAACGGTCAGGCTGGCCATCTTGCCGAAGAAGTCCTTGCTGTAATCCACCGTCCCGTCATCATTCTTAGGTACGTTGGCAAGATCCAGCGTGGTCAGTTGGAACATTTCACCGGCCCCCTCCGCGTCCGAACCGGTGATCAGGGGGGAGTTCAAGTATACGAAATCGCGCTCCTGGAAGAATTTGTGAATGGCAAAAGCAGCCAGGGAGCGGACCCGGAAGACCGCCTGGAAGGTATTGGTACGGGGACGAAGATGAGCGATGGTGCGAAGATATTCCATGCTGTGCCGTTTCTTCTGCAGGGGATAGTCCGGAGTCGAAGCACCCAGCAGGGTCACGGTATCTGCGTGCAGTTCGAAAGGCTGGCGGGCGTCAGGGGTCAGGACCAGATCGCCGCTGACCTCGATCGAGGATCCTACGTTGTAATGACTGACCTGGTCAAAGTTGGCAATGCGGCCGCTTTCATAAACGATCTGCAGGGGACTGAAACAGCTGCCGTCACTGAGGACAATGAAGCCCAGGGATTTTGAATCTCGGATACTGCGGACCCAGCCGGCCACGGTCACTTTTTTACCGGCAAAGGAGACAGAGTCATCGAAAATCGTTTTGATTTTTGTATAGTCGGACATCGGAATAACCTCCGTAACTTATTTGACGGTCTCACTCTGGTGGAGGATCACGTCGTGGTAGCCGCCCTCGACGATGCTGGTCGCGCTGACCAGGGTGAGCTTGGCCTTCTGCTGCAGTTCTTCGATGGTCAGGGCGCCGCAGTTGCACATGGTATGTTTCATTTTGCTAAGAGACAGGTTAACGTTATCTTTCAGGCTGCCCGCGTAAGGAACGTAGGAATCCACGCCCTCTTCGAAGGCCAGCTTTTTGCCGCCGCCCAGGTCATAGCGCTGCCAGTTGCGGGCACGGTTGGAACCTTCGCCCCAGTATTCTTTGACATAGGTACCGTTGACCATGAGACGGTTGGTGGGAGACTCGTCGAAGCGGGCAAAGTAGCGGCCCAGCATCAAAAAGTCAGCGCCCATAGCCAGAGCCAGGGTCATATGATAATCGTACACGATGCCGCCGTCGGAGCAGATGGGCACGTAGATGCCGGTTTCTTTGAAGTAATCGTCGCGGGCGCGGGCTACGTCGATGACAGCGCTTGCCTGGCCGCGGCCGATACCCTTGGTTTCACGGGTGATGCAGATGGAACCGCCGCCGATACCGATCTTTACGAAATCAGCCCCCTGTTTGGCCAGATACATGAAACCGTCATAGTCGACCACGTTCCCGGCCCCGACCTTTACGGAATCTCCGTAATGATCGCGGATCCATTTCAGAGTCTGACCCTGCCAGCAGCTGTAGCCCTCGGAAGAATCGATGCACAGAACATCCACCCCGGCGTCTACCAGAGCAGGAACACGCTGGGCATAGTCGCGGGTATTGATGCCGGCGCCGACCATATAGCGTTTGTGGGCATCCAGCATTTCGTTGGGGTTCTCTTTATGCTGCGAATAGTCTTTGCGGAATACGAAATATTTCAGACGCTGATTCTCGTCAACGATGGGAAGGGCATTGAGCTTGTGGTCCCAGATGATGTCGTTGGCCTCTTTCAGGGTAATCCCGTCGGCTGCCCATATCAGCTTGGAAAAAGGAGTCATGAATTCGCTGACTTTGACGGACGGATCCATGCGGGTGACGCGGTAGTCACGGCTGGTAACGACTCCGACCAATTTGCCCGTAGCGGTGCCGTCTTCGGTAACAGCCATGGTGCTGTGGCCGGTCTTTTCTTTTAAGGCAAGGACGTCGGACAGAGTGTTTTCGGGGCTGACATTGGAATCGGAAGGAACGAAGCCGGCCTTGTAAGCTTTTACGTCGGCCACCATTTTAGCTTCGGATTCAACGCTTTGAGAGCCATAGATGAAGCTCAGGCCGCCTTCGGTAGCCAGAGCGATGGCCAGGCGCTCGCCGGAAACGGACTGCATGATAGCGCTGACCAGAGGAATGTTAAGGCTGAGGGGACATTCTTCCTGTCCTTTGCGGTATTTGACCAGCGGAGTTTTCAGGCTGACGTTGTCCGGTATGCAGTCGGGACTGGTATACCCGGGCACGAGCAGATATTCACTGAATGTGTGAGAAGGTTCCTGATAGTAATAAGCCATTTCTATGACACTCCTTTTTTCCGGCACGGTAAGAAAACAATATTTCCAGTAATTATACCAGTCGTCCAACAGGCGGTCAATGAGTTTGCAAGGAAAAGAAAGACCGTCAAAGGGCTCTGTCCTTGGCGATTTTGCTATTCAGATCCGCACAGCAGCAAAGCGCAGACCGTCAGATCGGCCAGCATAAAGATCAGGACCATAAGGATGACTCCCAGCCCCCTTACCCATCTTTGCGGGCTCCTGCACAAGGGCATCAGCCGTCTTACGTTCAGGTAATTGAAAACCGCGGCAATGATGAACAGAGCTGACGTGATCAAAAAGAAATAACAGGCAAAAGCGTACTTCTCGAAATGAAGGCTCATGATGAACCAAAACAACAGGGGGTAGCCGGCTGCCGCCACTATCATTTTCCAGGGCTTAGCGGCCCGAAAGCCGGGTGGGAGGTACCTTTTCCAGTCCTTTGAGCCTTTTGGAATTTGATCCTGCGGCGTCCCGAAGGGCTGCTGGGAAGCGGCCTCCTCCAAAGCCTTTTGAAAAACCCGGGCGGTGCGGAAGCGGTTTTGGGGATCCAGCCTTGCGGCCGTATCCGCGATCTCTTTTACCCCGGGATCGGGCCTGGCCAGCGATTCATTCATTTGATTGAGCAGAACGCCCATGGCGTAGATATCCGTCTGAGGTGTTGAGGATCCGAAACCGTACTGCTCGGGCGCGGCGTATCCTTTTGTCCCCAACAGGACCGTGTCGCTGCTTTCCGTGGGGTCGTAAGGCTTGGCTGCGTTCAGGTCCAGCAGCCATACCTGGCCGCGCGGGTCGATCAGGATGTTGGAGGGCTTGATGTCTCTGTGGATGATAGGAGGGTCCTGGCTGTGCAGGATGCCGACTATGCCCGCAAGATCATGCATGATCGAAAGCATGCTCTGCAAGGTCAGCTGCCGGTTAAGGATCAGCTGGTCGAGCCCGGTGCCGGAAATATAGTCTTCCAGAACGACCAGCCGGTCTTCTTGGAAAAAGCAGTCGACGACACGGGGGATACCGAATAGGGGGTGCTCTTTCAGATACTGATAGACCCGGATATTGTAAACGGACAGGACCTTTTCAACCAGGATAGTGCCCGACAGGCCCTGCACCAGATAGACATGATGGGCGTCGTTTAGAGCGGCGATCTGTTTCCATCCCTTTGGGGCAAGCGTCTGATCCAAACCAAGTACCTCCTTTCCGAATATGGTATAATGATAAGGACATTGTATAATAAAAAGAGGGAAAAATGAAAGAAAAAAGGACTGAAGAGCTCGAAAACACCTTGGAACACATCCATCCCGAAGATTTTCAGCAGTATGTGAAGGACAATCAGGACAGCCTTTTAGGGGCCGGCCATGATTTTCAGGCGCTGATCCGCCGGGTCCTTGAGGAAAAGGGGATGACCCAGCAGGCTCTTTTCCTTAAGGCTCAGATACCGGAAAAATACGGTTACAAGCTGCTGTCCGGCGAGAAAAAGACCAGGAAGAGGGACGTGCTGCTGCGCCTCTTTTTTGCTGTCCGCATGTCGGCCGGCCAGGTCCAGCAGGCCTTGAAAAAATACGGACTGCCCGCCCTCTACGCCAGGATCCCCCGGGACGCTTTGCTGCTGCTTTTGTTCAACAAGGGGGGCGTTACCTGCGAAGAGGCGGATGCGGAACTTACCCGAAACGGTTTCCCTCCGCTGGAGGCCGTGGGAAAAGGGGATAATTGAATCAATATTTGATAAGTCTAAGGAGAAGATCCATGGCGACCTTCTCCCTTTTTTTACCCCCGCTGCGGGGGGAACAGGCCCTGTCTATATCGGTTAGAATTCCTTTTACGGACGGTTTAAAAAAAATCATTAAAGGAGAAACAACATGAAAAAGCCCGTAAAAATCATTCTGATCGTTCTGCTGGTTTTTGTTCTTTTGATCGTGCTGGTCTCCTGCCTGGCAGGAGGCAGCAATTCTTCAAAAAAGTCCGATGAAAGTTCCGCAGCAAGTTTGACACAAAGTTCCGCGGCAACATCGGAGGCATCGGTCCAGTCCTCCAAGGCAGCTGAAGAAAGCTCGCCCGCCCAGTCCACGTCTGCGGAATCTTCCGAATCTTCTCAGCCGTCAGCCCAGGCAGACTCACAGTATTATTTCAAAGACATGGAAGCCGTGACCAAGGACTGCACAATCAAAATTACCGACTGGAAAGTGATCCCGGTCGGAGAAACGGGCAATGAATACGGAGACAGCCCGGTCCTGGCCATCTGGTACGACACTACCAACACCTCCGGCAAAGAGATGGATCCTTCGACGGCCTGGATGTCGATCATGACAGCCATACAGGACAATGATCCCAATGCGGTCAATGAACTGCAGATCGGGATGCTGCCGGACGATCAGTTTACCAGCAGTCAGCTGCAGAAGATCAAAAAGGACGGGACCGTTTCCAACGCGGTCGCCTATGACCTGACCGATACGACGACTCCGGTCGAGATCAGTGCCGTCAACGGGATCTTGGGCAGCGACATCGGTACTATTACCTTTGACATTGCAAACGGAACGACCTCCAATGGAGGTGATGCGGCTAAAGGAGCCACCGGCACGCCTGCAAATCAGACCAAAGAAAAGCCTTCCTTTAAGGACGGACGCATCGTGACCGATGATTTCACCATCGAAATCACTGATTACAAGGTGATACAGGTCGGGGATACAGGCAATGAATACGGAGACAGCCCGGTCATTGCCTTCTGGTACAACACCACCAACACGTCCGGCAATAAGATCGATCCGGATTCGGCCTGGATCTATGTGGTCAAAGCCTATCAGGACAACGATCCCAACGCGGAAAACGAATTGCAGACGGCTCTTCTTCCGGATGATCAGTTTATCGATACCCAGACGCAGAACATCAAGCCCGGCGGGACCGTTGCCAATGCGATGGCCTATCAGCTGACCGATACGACGACTCCGGTCACGCTCAAGGTTACCAACGGAATCTTAGGCTCCGACCTGGGCAGCCAGGATTTTGCCGTAGAAGGAAAGTAACAGGCCGCGGTTGACATTAAAACAAATTACACGGCCGGTGATGAGGGACGCAAGATGCCCGAAAAAGGGGACTTGCGTCCCTCTTTTTATGCCCGGAAAAGGTCTTGCCAGAAGGATTTTCTGCCTTTGGGCCTCAAATTCCTCTTCTGTGAAAAATGATAAAAATGGTCTTTGAAAGAGCCGGGCTTCATAATAAGGACAGTGATGGGCGCGCAAACGGCTATTGAAATCTAACCGTTAATCCAAATGCGGCGCCTAGGCACACGGCTTGTTTTTCAGGTTTTATGTATGGGCGCAGGGAGAAAGTCCGTGCGCCAAACAATTTTTCCCGGAATGGTGTGCCTGTCCTTGCGCCATACATAACATTCCGGGAGTTTTTCAACGGGAGAAAAGGATGGGACAAAAGACCCTTGTTTATATATGTCTGTCCGATCGGGCTTATCAGGCCCGGCTGTCGGAGTTTTTACAGCGGCATTACAGCCATGCGATCACCTTGTGTCAGGTCCGGAACCTTACTTTTTCGGACAAGGAATCTTACCAGAGAGGGATAGTCCTTTCGGACCGCCTCCTGAGCCGTCAGCAGGAAGAGGCTGTCTTTCAAAAGGCGGGACGGGTCCTGTATCTGTCTTCTCAAAGAGGGATCGATCCTTATCAGTCCGGTCACCGGATCGCCCAGATGATCCTTGCTAAGGCCCGGGACCCTGAATCTGCCCACATTCCCGAACCTCCTGAACCGGCTCAGGTCCATGAGCCAGTCCAAGACCTCGAGTCGGCCTATGCACAGGATAAGGGAACAATGACCGTCAGCAGCGGAGAAGCTCTGCAAACGGACGGTAAAAAAGAGGCAGGTCAAGACAAGGGTAAAGCGGTCTGGGTCTCTGTTATCGGTACTTCGGGAGGCATCGGAAAGTCGACCCTGGCCATGGCCTTTGCCTCTGCAGCCATGGATCTGCCGGTGGGGCAGCTCAAGGTCCTGCTGCTGAATACGGAAGATGTCTCGGACTGGCGTTTGTGGCTGGACGGAAGGGAAGACAGAACCTTGTCCGAATTTATCCTGAAAGGCCTGTGCCAGTCACACGAAAAGGGGGACTGGGTCTTTTCGCAGCTGACCTGCCAGAAGGAGGGGTACTGGTTCCTGCCGCCCTGCCGCCGGCCGGACGATCTGATGGATCTTACCTTTGAGGAAACCGTTATGCTCCGCCGGCAGCTTTCCTCCCAATTTGACCTGATCCTTGTGGATATGGGAGGACGCCTGACCCGGCCTCAGCGTTACTTATTGTCTCAGTCGGACCGGATCTATTTTATCCGGGATACCAGTCCGGAGGGACAGGAAAAAGAGAGGTCTTGCTGGCGGGAAAGCGATGCCTGGCTGCCTTTGGACCATCCGGCCCGGGCGGCCGTTACCTATCTGATCGGTCATGCGGCGGCAAACCATGGCAGCAGGGAGGAAGAAGAAAGGATCCCTTACGAAAAGAAGCTGTATGACGAAGATCAGGGGAAAAGGCACCTTAATAAGAATACGGCTTTTTACCGCTTTGCTTCGGATCGGATCCGTAAACAGATGGTGGAGATCCGGCCATGATCGATCCGGCAGCCGTCAAAGAGGATAGAAAGAAAAAGGGGCAGTCTTTTGAACCCCTCGATCTGATCCCTTCGATCACGGAAGAGGTAAGGAGGCTGTCGGTGGGCGGGTCTTCTTTTGATCCGGATGCGGTGACGGAAACTATCTATGAGATCATCTCCGCCTGCCACCGTCAGTACTGGATCCCGCTTCATGACCGGCGACAGATAGTCAAAAGGGTCCGGGACGCTCTGTTGGGCCTGGATGTTCTGCAGCCCCTTGTCGACGACCAGGAGATAACCGACATCATGGTCAACGGCGCGGACCATATCTTCTATGAAAAAGGAGGAAAGATCTACGCAAGCCCCCTGACTTTTGAAAGCGAGGAAAGCCTGCAGAATCTGGTCCAGCGCATCGTAGGCGCCATCAACCGGACCGTTAACGAATCCAATCCCATTGTGGATGCCAGGCTTTCGGACGGGTCGCGTGTCAATGTTGTGCTGCCTCCGGTATCTTTGTCCGGTACAGTGCTGACCATCCGGAAATTCAGGAAGCAGCCCATCCGTATGGAGGATCTGATACGCTGGGGGACCGCGACTCAAAGGACCGCTGCCTATCTGGAGCAGGCGGTCAGAGACCGCAAGAACCTCTTTGTCTGCGGGGGAACGGCCTCGGGCAAAACAACACTGCTGAATATCCTGTCCTCCTATATCGATCCGGCGGAAAGGGTCATTACCATCGAAGATTCGGCGGAGCTCAGGCTGGAAGGGCTTCCCAACGTGGTCACGCTGGAGACCCGCAATGCCAACATGGAGGGAAAGGGGCAGATAACCATGCGGGACCTGATCAAGACAAGCCTGCGGATGAATCCGGACAGGATCATCGTCGGCGAGGTAAGAGGGGCGGAGGCCCTGGACATGCTCAGCGGCTTGAATACGGGCCACGCCGGTATGTCGACCGGCCATGCCAATTCCTGCCGGGATATGCTCAGACGCATCGAGACCATGGTCTGGATGGGGGCCGATATCCCCTTGGAAGCCATCCGGCAGGAGATCGCGTCGGCGCTGGACCTTCTGGTCTTCGTCGAAAAAGACAGGGACGGAAAAAGAAGGATCAAAGAGATCACCAAAGTCGGCAGTTACACAAACGGCGACGTTGCTTTGACAACGCTGATGAAGCGGGAAGGAGACAGGGAAGTATGGCAGCAGGGATCGTAAAGCGGATCGGGAGCCCTCAAAGCCAAGGACAGAAAGATTATCGTCATGCTGTCTTATCTTCGGCGGAAAAGGTCCGTTTTGCAGCGCTGGGAGCGGGAGCCGGAGTTTTGGTCATGACCCTGTTTTTTAAAAATCCGATCATGATGCTGATCGGAGGCTGCACCGGGGCCCTTCTGATGCCCATATTCGGAACGAAGCAGAAAGAGAAAAAGGTCCGGAAGGAGTTGTCGCTGGAATTTCGGGATGCCCTATACGGTCTGGTCGTCTCACTGCGGGCCGGACGGTCGCTGGAAGGAGCTTTTGAGGCTTCTCTGGAGGATATGAGTCCGGCCTCTCTTCCGCTTTTGTACGAGGAATGGAAAACCATCTGCGGACGGATCCGGATCGGGGTGCCGGCAGAAACGGCTCTGACGGACCTGGCCCGGCGCAGCGGGATCGAAGAGATTCGTTCATTTGCCCGGTCGGTCGAAATCAGTAAAAAGGCGGAAGGGAATATTACCCGTATCCTGACCAACACCATCCAGATCCTGAACGACCGCATTGAAACAAGAAATCAGATCCGTCTGATGCTTTCCAAAAAGCGGATGGAGCAGAGGATCATGACGCTGGCCCCGGCCGGTATCATCGGCATGCTGACGGTCACGGCCCCCGACTATCTGAAACCTTTATACCAGACAGCCAGGGGAAGACTGGTCATGGTCATTTGTCTGCTTCTGACCTTTTTCAGCATTTTTCTGACCGGCCGTCTGATGCGCTTTGATGAGTAAGGAGAAGACATGCTGCTGGCATCACTGATAGGGGCTGCCGCCCTGGCAGCCTTTATTACGATCCTATATGTAAAACGAAAACCGGAGGCGGCAGGGACGGAATCGTCGAAACTGATGAAGGTTCTGCTGCCGGCGGGAATGTTCCTGGCCGGCAGGATACCGGAAGGAAGATCCCAAAAGGATCGGCAGATCCGGCAGAAACTCTGGCAGATCCAGGGGCAGTCGGAAGAAGAGACCGATCGGGCCGTGCTTTGGTACCGGGCAAAACGCTGGTCGCTGATCCTGGGGACCCTGCTTATCTGTCTGCTTCTTTTTTCTGCAGAACAGATGGCTGAAAGAATGGAAAATAAGGGAACAGCGCTTATTTTTAAAAGGCCTGTCTACGGGGAAGGCGATCAAAAAGAATCTCTTAGGATGGCGATCGACGGAGCCAGCCGTCATGTGACTGTGACGGTACCGGAGCAGGAAATCAATGACGAGCAGGCAAAGGAAGCGGTCGAAGATGCTTTGAAAGAGGTACTTGGCCAGTGGGACGGGAAAGTGATCAGCAAAGACCTTTCGCTGCCCTCTTCGCTCAACGGCGTCTCCCTGGAATGGCGAAGCCTGACACCGGCCCTGATGGACTCATCCGGGCATCTTCGGACGGAGGCCGATGATAAAAGACAGGAGGTACGATTTCTGGCGGATGCCTCTGTGAAAGAACAGAAAGAATCGGTCCTTGTTACCATGCAGATAGCCAGCCGGCAGGAATTAAGCGCTATAGAGCAGATCGACCTGATCGTTAACGGGCTTAAAGACGGGGCCTATACCGATCCCCTGCAGGTGGTGCTTCCTCAGACTACCGAAGACGGACGAGAGATCCTGTGGCAAAAAGATAAAGGCGTCAGCCCTGTCTGGTGGCTGCTTCTTCTATTGCTGCTGCCCCTTTCAGCGGTCCTTAAGCAGGATCAGAATCTTAACCATTCGGTCAGACAAAGGAAAAGCCGTATGCAGGCAGAATATCCGGAGATGATCAGTGAGCTGGTCATCCTTATGGGTTCCGGACTCCCTTTTGCCGCAGCCTGGCAGAGGCTGGCCGGTGATTACCAGAAGCAGAAGGCTGTGGATAAAATAGAACGGCCCTTGTATGAAGAAGTGAAGCGGTCCTCCGGCCTCCTCCAGAGCGGTATGACATTGAAAGAGGCACTGGATGACTTTGCCCTCAGGGTCCCTGTCAAAGAGATCCGCCGCTTTACGACTTTAATGATCCAGAACCAGAAACGGGGCGATCAGTTTCTGCTGGTACGCCTCAATGAACTTTCGAATGAAGTGACTCAGGCTCGAAAGAAACAGATCCAAGAGCAGTCGGAGCAGGCCGACACCAAGCTCCTTTTACCTATGACCATCATGCTGATCGTAGTCATTCTGATCGTAATGACGCCTGCCTTAATGACTATGCAGCTGTAAAGGAGGATCCAATGCAATATATCATGACCATGCTCTATCTGACCGGACGGCAGTTCCTGAATGAAAATGCTTTGAAAAGCATTGTAAAAGGAAAACGTAACGATGATTCCGGGATGGCCACCATTGAAGCGATATTGCTTATCTGTGTGCTGATCGCTCTGGTGATCATGTTCAAAGACACTATTATCGACTTCGTTGCCGGCCTTTTGGACAATATCTCCGGCCAGGGAACCGTTTTTGATCCGGATGCGCTGGCGCCCTAAGAAAGCAGCTGCATGTAAAGAGATCCTGCGGGGATCTCTGACCATGGAAATGGCTGTCTTGTTTCCTCTGGTACTGATGTCGATACTGATACTGCTGCAGACAGGCATGGGCCTGGCTTACCAGGGCTGGGTCAAAAGCCTGGCCGACCGCAGCCTGATGATCGTTCAGTCGGCTGTTGAAAAAGGCGAGGACCTGACGCAGGCCCAGGATGAGGCAGACGTTTATCTTTCTGCGAGAATACCGTCCATGTCTGCCCAGAGCCTGAGCTGGGAGTGGGAAGGCCGGCAGGACTTCATCCGTACTTCCTGTTCGATCCGTATGTCAGGGACATTTACTATGTTTTACAGCCAGCGTTTTCAGATACAGTGCAGCCGGAATGTTATAGACCCGGCTCTTTTCCGGAACCGGACGGATCTGATCTATGAAAAGGTGAAACAATGGTACGAAGAAAAGTAAGAGGCAGTTTTACCATTTGGTTTGCTATGACTCTCAGCCTGGTCATCCTCACTATGACTTCACTCTTGGCTTACATGCGCGGCCGTCTGGTCTGGACGGCGATCCGTCGGGATCTGGACCTGTCTGCCCAGAGCCTGATGGGGGAGTATCAGCAGGAATGGGTCAAAGACTACGGTTTATACATAATCCCGGCCACGTCTCTGGAGCCCGGCATTCGTTTTTATTTGGACGGCAACCTGGATCATCCTTACGGTCAGATCGAGATTCCGGACCTGTCTGTGGAATCGGTAGGATCCCTGGCCGATCCGGAATGCCTGCAAAAGCAGATCACCTTTTTTATGAAGGAAAGAGGGCTGCTGGACCTGACCAAAGAGGTCCTGGATATGCTGACTAAAAGCGAGAATACCGATGGCCTGAAAGAGGCAAAAAACCTGACGCAGCATACGGAAGGATTGCTGGAAGCGCAGCAGTATTACGGACAACTGGTAACGGATTTTTACGGGGTCGGCTCGGACGGATTTGAATACCCCTATTCGATCAACCAATGTCTGGTCAAAGATCCGTCTTATGAGGAAGTCAGTGATGCGTTCGGCAAGTTAGTAGGCGGCGGGAACCTGTCTTCAGAGGATCTGGCCGTTCTGGAAAAGGCCCTTTCCTATCTGCAGGAAACAGAAAGTCTGTGCCTGGATGCCCGGACAGCAGCGCAGAATTATAAGGCAGCCGTCGCCGGGATTCGCCTGGAAGAGGGAGGGGATCAGACAGCTTCTTCGCTTCCGATCGATGAAGCCGGAGCCGATAAGGTCTTAAGGGTGGCCAAACATGATCAGGAGATCTGTCGGAAAGCCGCAGAAGCTTTGGACAGGACCCTCAGCTGGATCGGCGGCGATGAAGATCAAATGATTATCGAGGAACTGGATCAGGAGTTTTTTACCGTTTTTACGGACTTCGACTATTCGGTCTCCCTGCCCTATGAGTACAAAAAACCGGCTGCAGGCTGGGATCTGATCGGCATCCTGCGATCCCTGCAGGGATTCGACGAAGATATAGCTGCTTTAGCTCCCGATGAGGATAAGGATATGAAATTAGATAAGGCGGGCCTGGATCGGGAAGGCGGGGGATCTGGCGGTCAGGACCTGTCAGCGGATGATACGAAAGATGACCTTTATCCGGACATTCCAGCCTATGACCGTACACCTCATCCTGAGGAGAGAGTCCTGCTCAACGAATACTGTCTGGGTGTCTTTCAAAACTACCGGCAGACGCAGGAGGTCCATGACGGAGGCAAGGCCTTGAATTTGAGGGGAGACAAGATCCAGGGACATTTCTTTCAAAATGAAGTGGAATATTTGATCGTGGGCTCCGATAACGAATTTCATAATGTAAACGGGGTCAGGCTGCGGCTGGCGGCATTCCGGGCTGCCCTGAATATGGCCTTTCTGATGACGGATGCGAACAAAAGGGCCGAGATCGAATCCATGGCGGCTGCAACAGGAGGCATCCTGATGCCGGGTATCGGCAATACGGCTGCTTTTGCCATGATCCTAGCCATCTGGGGCTGGGGAGAAGCGATTTCCGATTACCGGCAGCTGTCGGAGGGCGGAAGCGTTCCTCTTTGGAAGACGGAAGAGGATTGGCACACCGACCTGACCTCTTTGCTGCAAAATGCCCTGTCCGATAACGTAAAACCATCTTCCCGGGGCCTGTCCTACCGCCAGTACCTGCGGCTCCTTTTATATATGGTGCCGGAAGAAACTCTGCTGGGGCGGATCCAGGACCTTCTTTATGTGAATCACCGTTACTTTCCTTTATCGGAAGCGGTAACCTCTTTCCGGATCTTTGGCACAGCTGATCCCAGTGGGACCTTTCAGGGCTTGGGTACTTCCGGCATGGGCGACCTGACCTTTCAGGCGGTATACGGTTATGACTGAATTAAAAAGCTCATTCAGCGTGGAAGCTGCTCTTGTGGTCCCCTTGGCTCTGCTGGTCATACTTCCCTTTTTATATCTGCTCCGCATGACCATATTGACGTCGATACTTGAAACATCGATGGAATCGTGCCTGGCCGATATGGCAGTCGAAAGCTATCTGATCGAGCGAGCCGGCGTCCTGCCGGATGAAACGGTCCGAGACGATGACTTTTCGCTGGATGATGCGGAGGGAAAAGAGGCAGAGGTTGACCGGGAAGCTGAAAAATGGTCGCAGATCTTTGATGCCGATACCATCAAAGAACATGTTAATGGTGCTGTGATCGATCTTTTAGGTCAGTGGTATCTGAAAGAGCAGATGCAGCAGGATCTTTCCGACCTGGACCCGGAAGGCTGGGGCGTTCAAGGGGGCTGGCAGGGTATCACTTTTTTGAACAGCCGTTTTTTCTATCAGGAGCAGGGCCATGGCTATCTTCTGAAAGGATCCCTTAGGATTCGCTGGCAGGAACCTTTTTCTTTCTGGAAGATACCGGATACCCAGATCACAAGGCTGACGCATGCTTTTATCGGTGAAAAAGATACCGCCAGTTCCGCTAATGAAAGCCAGGATGAGGCGGAATCCCCTAAAACGGTCTACAGGATCGGCCAGGGAAACAGGTATCACACGCTGGATTGTTATCTTTTGAAAAAAGATATTTCCGCCCTGACCCGTCAGCAGGCGGAAGCAGAAGGCCTTACGCCATGCAGCCGCTGCGGCGGGGGAGAAGGCGGGCTGGTCTATAAGACCGGAGGAGGAAGGACCTATCATTCGCAGGACTGCCCATATCTGTTTCCGGACCTGACACCTATGAGCGAAGATGAGGCGGTCGGGATAGGACTGACGCCATGCGGTTTGTGCATAGGGGGAGAAAATTATTTTCGATGAGGTTCCAGATGACATGGCAGACAGCTGCTGAGATAGTTTTGAGTCTGTTATGGGCAGCAGCGTCCTTGTGGGATCTGGCTGAGGAAAAGATTCCTTTATTGCTGTTGGCGGCCATGACAGTGACGGAGGCGGTGCTTTTGAGAGGACTTTCCAAAGGGGAGATTCTGTTCCGCCTCGTCAATGCCTGCGCCGTCAGCGGGACCTGCGCAGTAGGGCTCAAAAAGCACATGACAGGGGCTGGTGATGTATGGTGCCTGGCTCTGACAGCCCTTGAGGTGCCGGTCAGCCGCCTGCCTGGTGCATTGATGACAGCTTTTGCCGTCATGGGTCTGGTATCCTGCGCTTCTGTATGGGTAGAGCGGCAGGCGGGTCTGACCTTAATAACTGCCGGCAATGGTAAAAGGACCCTTGGGGTTCCGCTGGCTCCTTTTCTTTTGCTGGGTATGATGGTGTCCCGGACGTAAAATAAAAGGAAGATATGTGAAATCGATGCGGATTCAGGGAGAAAACGATCGGATCATTTTTATAAAAGAAGACAGAGACCGGGATAAGTGGGCTTCTTATCAGCAGAAAATGCTGAACGTCGTTAAGTGGCTGCTTCCTTACCAATGGACATCTAAGGGACAGCTGGTCTACTTTGAGGGGAAGGGACAGCCCTTCTCCCACTGGCTTTCCGGCCGTCCGGACACCGAAGATCTGTGGGCTTTTCTGTCAAAGATGCTGGATCTATGCAATGACCTGGAAAGCCATCTTTTGGACGAAGACCGCCTCTTTTTTCAGCCGGACTGGCTGTGGTGGGATTTTGAAAGCTGTTGTATCCAAACGATCTACTGTCCATGGCTCACCCAGCCGGAGCAGGGCGGTATTCCTGTCTATTTTCAGCGTCTTCTTAGATTAATGTTCCGGAGGGCCGTTGCGGATAACTGGGACAGGGAAAAAAGAGACCTTCTTTTTGCCTTTGCAAGACAGATCGCCAGCGGCAGCCGCGACAGCGCCGCCTTGACAGCGCCGTTTACAAGAGACGTGCCCGAACAAAAATCTGAAGACACTTCAGGAGAAAAGAAAGCGGGCCCGGACAATGGGCAGGCGCAGGCCGGTACGAAAAGACCGGCTGAAAGGCCGATCGACCCGGAAAAGGAAAAAGCCCTGGACGCTTTGATCGCCGCTCAGCAGGAAAAAGAAGAGCCGGTCAGAAACTTTTTCCAAAAACTTAGGGACAGTTTTCCCATTGCCATTAAAGATTAAATGATCGCCCGAGGATAAAAGTTTGACCGGACGGTTGACCTGGCCAACAGGATTTGGTACAACAGCCACCATGGAGGTTGTATCATGGTTGTTTTAATAAAAAACTGCCGGGTCTTCAGCCCGGAGGCCCTTGGAAAAACGGATGTCTTAGTGCTTGGAGATAAGATCGCCGCCGTCGGACCGGATCTTTCGGCCGATTTTAACGGGAAAGTACCGGTCGATATCATCGACGGAAGCGGCCTGATCATGATCCCCGGTCTGATCGATAATCATGTGCATATTTTAGGCGGGGGCGGTGAAGGCGGCTTCAGGACCCGGACACCCGAAGCGGTCCTGACAGATTTTACTTTGAACGGGATCACGACGGTCTGCGGTCTTCTGGGAACCGACGGGGTCACCCGGAATATGGCTTCACTGGTCGCCAAGACGGAAGCGCTGAATGAAGAAGGCATCACCGCCTACTGTTATACCGGCAGTTATCATGTCCCCATCACGACGCTGACCGGTTCGGTCATGAAAGACATCATGCTGATCGACCGCTGTATCGGTGTCGGCGAGATCGCTTTGTCGGATCACCGGTCTTCGCAGCCCACCTATGAAGAGCTCAGCCGGCTGGTGGCAGACGCCCGTGTCGGAGGCATGCTGGCGGCAAAGGCGGGACTGGTGGATATCCACATGGGAGGGGGCCCGAGGGGCCTTACCATGATCTGCCGGCTGATCCATGAAACCGAGATCCCCTACAGCCAGGTCCTTCCCACCCATATCAACCGCAGCCGCGATCTTTTCAGCGAAGGACTGGACTGGATCAAAGAGGGTGGCTACATTGACCTGACAGCCTACGGACTGGGCAAACCGTCATCGGACGTACCCGCTGCCGAAGGCTTTACCCGTATCCTGGATCAGGATCCGGCCTTTGACCATGTCACCATGTCTTCAGACGGACAAGGGTCCCTTCCCAAGTTTAACGAGAAGGGTGACTGCATAGGCCTGGGAGTCGGGTCATCGGCCACGATCCTTGAAAATATCAAAGATGCGGTCAGGAAAGGGCTTCCTCTTGAAAAGGTGATCAAACCCGTCACCAGCAATATAGCTTCTCTGTTGAAATTGAAGGGAAAGGGACGGATAGCGGCCGGTTATGACGCTGACCTTGTCCTTTTGGACGAACGATCACTTGACCTGGTAGGTCTGGTCGCAAAAGGCCGGATCCTGGTCCGGGATACCAAGGCCGTTGTAAAGGGAACTTTCGAGATTTAAAAAAAGAAGGCGGAGGGGTCCTCCGTCTTCTTCAATAGGCGTTCTGGATACGGCGGCCCGGATCTTTGATCAGCCGGGTCCCCGGATCTTTGATACCAGTCAGGGAAGGACTGATAAGGGTCCCTTCTTTGCGGATATCCACACAGTATTT
>Ga0256404_1001042_pt1 | contig 70013 bp, 43 predicted proteins | sample RumenRJG_01DNA_FD_185990 | JGI IMG/M metagenome (GOLD analysis project Ga0256404, IMG submission 185990) | Bovine rumen microbial communities from Lethbridge, Alberta, Canada - RJG_01 | ecosystem: Host-associated > Mammals > Digestive system > Stomach > Rumen | place: Canada: Alberta | collected... | reverse complement strand
CGCAAAAATAACAACTTTTTTCCATCCACACAAAGGTGAGGGAATTTTTCCCTCCCTTTGTTGGAAAAAAAATTGTTTTTACGCACTTTTTTATCCTCAAAAGTTGCGTTTCTTAATGGAACTTAGGAACGACTCCGAACGAAGGCTGATTGCAGTGGAATTGGCAGGGTGTTTACTTGCCTTCGATCCGGAGGAATGATTTGACAGGTGCTATAGACTCTATCAGAGCGTGGTCGTATAAGTCCGGAAATTCGACAAGGAAGATAAATTCCTTTACCTTAACGCTGTACTCTTTGCCATCAATGTGGATTTTTTCGCTGTTCAACGCATTGGCGATGCCGATAGCCGTACCGCCGGTGGCCAGTATGTCGTCCAGAAATGTCAGGTAGATAGTATCTCCCTCGGGCTTGCCGGCTGCAATGTCGCTGAGGCGATAGTATACCTTGTCGGCACCATACTCCTTGACGATGTCAACGCCGCGAAGATCGCCTTCGGCAAACGGGAGCTTACCTTTCTTGCGTATGGGAACTATATTCTGCACCAGCTTTGACTGCGCCAACAACGGCGCGGCAAACAGGAATCCGCGAGCTTCGACAGTGACAACGTTGGGACAGTGCACATTGGCGTCGATATCGGACACAATTTGCTTGAATGCTTCCTTGTTGGACAAAAACGGAATAATGTCGATAAAGTCGATGCCAGGTTTGGGAAAATCGGGATAATGATTGATGACGTCTTTATAGTTCATAATGTTAAATATTAAGGTTTAAAGTCTAAAGCTCATATAGATTTTCGGAGTAAACCATTTTTTTGGGGGTGCCGGAAGTGGCACAAAAACTTTTGCAAAAATAGGAAATAAAATAGGATTAGAAATAAAATTAGTAAATTTGCAACCTGATAACTTTGAATCAAAAATAATGAAATCCATTAGCAAGATACTGATTTTTCTATCTTTATGCATCAGTTTCCAGATTGTCGGGGCGCAGAATGTTGAGGTGCCGGAACTGGGCGAAGGAGCCTATGCCAGCGTGATGACCTGCGGTCCGGGCGAAGAATTCTACGAATCGTTCGGCCATAGTGCGCTACGCATCTGCGACACCGCAAATGGTCTTGATATTGTATTCAATTATGGCATATTCGATTTCGACGAACCGAATTTCTACCTGAAGTTTGCGGGAGGACAGTTGAACTACTTTGTAGGCGCACAGCGCTTTGAGCATTTCGTTTCTGAATACCAATACTATGGCCGCTCTGTAACGGAGCAGCGGCTGCGGATGACGAAGCCCGAGCTGCAGAGGCTATACGAATTGCTCGCCGAAAATTCCAAGCCCGAAAACAAATACTATAAGTATGACTTTTTCCGCGACAACTGTGCCACACGGGTGCGCGACATGATTGTCGCCTCGTTGGAGGACGACGACAAGCCGCTGTTCAATCCCGACAAAGGGATCAGCAGCTACCGCGACATGATATACAAATATTCCGGAGCAACATCGCCGTGGTGGTGTTTCGGTGTCGACATACTGCTCGGAGCACGATGCAACAGGCGGATGACATCGGACCAATACATGTACATACCGATGGAGATGATGGCACAGTTCGACACCCTCACAACACTTGCAGGCAACCCAGTATCCGAACCCAGTCAGCAACTATTGCCTCAAATCCAGAAGACAACACCTCCCCTACTGACCCCCACACTATGCTTCATGCTGCTATTCATACTGGTGCTGATTCTCACACTCGTAGCACGCCATAAAGCATGGCGGCTGCAGTGGTTAGACGCAATACTATTCTCACTATCGGCACTCGTCTCAGTTCTGCTACTCTACCTCTGGTTCGGCAGCGACCACTGGTGCACCAAGTGGAATTTCAATCTGTTGTGGGCCAATCCGCTATTCTTCTGGATAGTGTGCCGGCTACGTAAGCCCAACCGGGGAGTGACGATTGCGCTGATAATCTGCTTGGTTGCAATGCTGTTGATATGGTTGGCAGGCTGGCCACAAACCTTCAACAGCGCAACAATGCTCATTGCACTTACGCTACTACTAAGACTCCACGCAAGAGAACGGAAAGCGAAAACGGAGAACGGAGAACGGAGAACGGAGAACGGAGAACAAAAAAAAGAATACCGTAATAACGTAATCCCGTAATCCCGTAATCCCGAAAAAAGAAAAACCCTATAACCCTATAACCCTCAAACCCTTTAACCCTCAAACCCTTTAACCCTCAAACCTTTTAACCCTCTTATACCACTCACAATGAAAAAAATACTACTGTCTGTCATCGCTATGACTTTTGGCTTTATGACAGTTTCTGCACAAGACAACGTCACGCGCCCGACAAAATACGACGGATGCAACACACTGACCATTTTCGACTCGACAACCGTATATATGGAAGAGTCGGGTCTCAGCCGCGTCGACTATCATATCCGCAAAGCAATGCTTACCTACAAAGGATGCGTTGACAACAGCGTCTACAAGATGGACTACGACCCCCTGTCGGCCTACGTCGAGATACGTCAGGTACTCGTACACCGTTACTACGCCAACCGGACCGACACCATCGTTGCCCAAGGACGCGGCACTGTCTACGACTATGTTGCCCCCGCACGCCTCATCTACTGGGGCGCATCGCAGAAAATGGTCGAGATCGGCCATCTCGATCCGCGCGACGAAATAGAGATATGGGGATTCCGCAAAGGTTTCACCTACGCACTTTTGAGCAGAGATGAGAGAACAGAGAATTTTGATGCGGCAGCCAGTTCTCCGCTTCCCGACGACGACAGCCGCTACATACCCCCCATGCGAGGCCATTTCTACGACATCGTCCCCTTCTGGAGCAACGAGCCCATCACCGACAAGGTGTACTCCGTCAACGTCCTCAAATCGAAAAAACTGCGGTTCAGCTTCTATAACGACCTGAGTGGCGTTACCATGGACTCGACAGACAAAGGAGACCGCATCGTCTACACATTCCGCCGTCATGACATCATGCCCCTCAAGCACGAGCCCTCTGCCCTGGCCGACAACGACATGCAGTGCAAGCTGCTGCTCAGCACAGCCCCAAACTGGGAGTCCAAATCGATGTGGTTCTATGGTGTCAACGAAGACTACGGCAGTTTCCGCTCCACACCCGAAGTAACCGCTAAGGTGCGCGAACTGCTCGCTGGCGCCAAAAGTGAACTCGACAGCATCAGCATACTCACCCACTGGGTGGCCGACAACATCCGCTACTGCGGCATATCTATGGGCGAAGGCGAAGGCTACACCCTCCACAACGCCCAGATGAACTTCACCGACCGCTGCGGAGTCTGCAAAGACAAGGCCGGAATGCTCGTCGCCATGCTGCGAGCCGCCGGATTCAAGAGCTATGCCGCAATGACCATGGCTCACGAGCGCATCGACCGCATCCCCGCCGACCAGTTCAACCACAGCGTATGCGTTGTGCAGCGTCGCAACGGACAATACCAGCTTCTCGACCCGACATGGGTTCCCAACGTGCGCGAGCTGTGGAGCAGCGCCGAGCAGCAGCAGGGCTACCTGATGGGTCTGCCGCAGGGTGCCGACCTCATGGAGACCCCAGTTTCGCCTGCCGAGAACCACTATGTGCGCATCAGTGCCAATACCAAAATCAAGAAAAACGGAACCCTCACCGGCACCATCACCATCACCGCCGAAGGGCAGAGCGACGCCGCAGTTCGCGGTGTCTTCAGCGCCCGCCAGAGCGAATGGCAGCGCAATCTCGAGCTCGAGCTCCTTCGCATCGCTCCCAACGCACAGATAAAGAAGATCACGCATACCGACCCCGACCGCTACCTCGAGCAGCCCGTATGCATCAGCTACACATTCTCCATTCCCGACTACGCCATCGTCGACGGCGACAACATAGTCTTCATACCCCTGTCGGCACGCAACTTCTACAGCCGCGCCATGGGTCACCTTCGTTTCGACACCACCCTCGCCGCACGCACTCAGCCCTTCGCCGACCGTTGCTCGCGACTCGTCGAAATCAACGAGACAGTATCGCTGCCCTTCGCCTGCAGCAAGATGGACTACAACGCCGCCATCGACGGTGTTGTATCGCCTGCCGTCAACTACGGATGCGGATTCCGTCTCGATGGCAAAACACTCATCTTCGGCGAGAGCGCAATGTTCAACAAGCGCATATACGATGCCGCCGACTGGATCCCCTTCCGCCAAGCCGTAATCGGACAAAAAACCGTAGCCGTCACACCAGTAGTGCTGCATAAATAAGTACAACCTTAAAGCAACATCTAAAATTTTGTTTAATTCGCATTTTGCACGCAAAACCCATCAAACCCATTAAACCCATATATAAGAAATGAAAAAAATCTTCAAAATATTTATCGCCGTCGTGCTGTTCTCCGTTCTCCATTCTCCGTTCTCCGCATCCTTCGCCCAGGACGCTGAGTACAACCTCATTCGCCACACCTACAAAATCAACAACGACGGCACGATGGACATCAATTTCCGCAAGGAAATCAAGCTGCTGCGCAACCGTGCCATAACAGCCTACGCCGACAAGGGCGAGACCTTCATACTCTACAATCCCGCCATCGACCAACTCCGAATCAACGAGAGCTACACCATCCGCAAGGACGGCAGCCGCGTGCAGACTCCACAGAACGCCTTCATCGACCAGCTGCCGAGCCAGTGCACCGACTGCGGCCGCTACAACGGCATCCGCGAACGCGTGGTGGTCCACACCGCCCTCGAATACGACTGCATCATTGTCCTCGACTACACCATCCACCGCAAAACACAGCAACTGCAAGAGAGTATAGTCCTTGCCACCGACTGTCCCGTCAAGCGGCACGAGATTATTGTCGACCTCCCCTCTACCGCAACCGATGGACTATCCATCTCCTACCCCGTCGACAATAAGAAAATCAAATCAATCAATGACAGTCATGCATTCCACCTCGTCGCTACCGACATAGAGCAAACCATCATCGAGAACTATATGCCCGCCAACATCTATCCCACTGTAGAAATCAAATACAACCACAACGAAAATTCACAACTTCCCTCCTCTCTCTCCCCCCTGCCTGAAGCCGAGAATGTCGTTACCGAGCTTTTCGACAACGACCCCATGACCTATGCCACCAACATACGCGACTATGTCGTAGACAACATACACACCAACGACATACCCCTCGCCCTGCTTGACTATCGTGTTTCCACACCGCGCGAGACGTTCCTCAGCGGTTGCGGCACACCTGCCGACAAGCTCCACCTCCTCGCCTCAATGATGCGTCAAGCCGGTTTCGAAGTCCAGGGCATCGAAGGCGACATCGTCAATGTTGCAATCCGAGACAACGGACAGATGCTCACCTATGGCTTTTCAGCAAGCCACAAAAACCGCATCCGCCTTCAAGGTGCCGCCATCGACGAGCAGCGCACCATCAGTATCAATAGCGACCTCGTCTGGAACGGCAACGACCTCGGCGGAGGCTACCACCAGATGGTCATCCCAACCGAAAACGGCTCAATCAACATCAACCCCGCAAGGCTTACCTCCGAGCGCAAAGCCCCGCTGCGTGTGCGTAACTGCAACGAGCATTACCACTATAAAATCATTACCCCACGCACACCCAAACGCATCCTCGTCCAACCCGTCGACATCAGCTATACCAAGAAAGGCATAGGCTCCATAAAAATCAGCATACGGCAACCCGAGAACGGCCCCATCGAAGTAGTACGCGAACTCAATATCGACGTCAAGGACGGCATCGTCACACCCAAGCAATACAAAGCCTTCCGACAAATGATGCAGGACTGGAACACCTACAACACCGTAACCGTCAAAAGCGCGCTTGGCAAGACCAATTAGTCGCCCACAGTGACATTGGTGTTGCCAAAGACTTCGCCGGCATTACCGCCTCCATAGACGTTGCCCTGCACTTTGCACTGTTCGCGAAGCGTTACGTTGGTCGTATTGGCACTTCCTGACGCACCCACCACAGCGGCATTACCGCCACCGAACACATGACTGTCCACTAACGAGTTGCCTTTCACGAGGACATTGGTGCTGTTGCTGTTGTTGGTGCAGACGGCCGACTCGTTACCGCCGCCATACACGCTGCCGTAGACGTGCGACAATGTGTGCCCTCCTACAGAAAGCGACCCGTCGATGGTAAGATAAGTGTTGTATTTCACACTGCCGAGTCCGGTCAAAGTCTCCGAAGTGTAGATGGTCTTGTTGGTTGCATTCAGCTCGGCACTTGTAGAACCCGAATTGCTCCACACGTATGTCTCCGCATCGGTAGGCGGCAAATCGGGCAGCGAATAGAAACCCGAGCTGGTGTTGAAGCTTGGCCACTGCGGGTCTTGTGTGTCACGGCTTGCAGGATAGACCGTCACCTCGGGTATTGCTGCCGAGAAGCCACCACCGAAGACACTGCCGAAAACGGTGCAGTCGGTAAGCGTGCTGGTGGCATTGCCGTCGACCTCGCCGAGGTTGCCGCCGCCATAGTAGTCGTCGAGGACAACGCAGCGACTGAGTGTGGACGTGACATTCTTGGTCTGCGCCTTGTCGAACGAGGCGTAATGCACGTAGAAACGGCCAACCTTTTCCAACGTCCAGGCACCGGACTTAGGGAAAAGTTCAAACTCATAGCTGACAGCAACGCCTCTGTTGTTGACATAGTTGCCTCGCTGGTAGTTGGCATAGAAACCGGACCAGTTGTACGTCTCACTATTAAATTCGTTGTTGAACCTGTGCCTGTAGAGGCTTGTGCCGCCGTTGCCGGCACCGAAGTATCTGCGGAACACCGTTCCCGTGGCGTTGGTAGTGACAGTCTTGCCCGCCTGCACATTGCCGAACTTCGGTCCGCCACAATATATCTGAGTGACAAGGCTGTTGTTGATCGTTACCGAAATATCGCCAAGAACCGGTTTGGCTTTGTTGATGCCGCCACCATACATATAGTCGACAACAGAATGGTTAAGGGACACGATGACATTGCCGTCCACCTGTTCCTGCCCTGCCCCGGCCAGCTCGCCGAAGTTGCCGCCATTGGCATAGAGAATTACGTTGTCGGCAAATACGCCAGCATCGGGCCGGAATGTGCCGGAGAGGTAGAACTTGTCGAAGTCGCCACCCATCACGGACACAGGGCAATGGTTCGTGCCCACATTCTTGTCAGCATGAACGCCGTTTTGGAACTCCTTGAACCAAACATTGCCGCCGAAAATCATATAAGGGGTGTGAGTGGTTCTGGTACCAGGGTCGTCGTTGAAAGTCACGAATTGGTCAATCATGCCGCCGTTGAATATCACGGGGCTGTTGTTGTTTTTGTTTTTAGCCTCATATTCGAATTGGTTGAAGCGGATTAGGCCCGTTTCGGTTATCTCGAACCAGCCTTTGGGTTTGAGGATACCAGGAGTTGCAACATTGCGAGCCGTCGACGGTTTGGCAGCGTTGCCGATGCCTGGGACACAGAGAAAATCCCACCGTACGGCATCGATGTATTTACGGTCTCTGGTCTGGAAGAAGAAGCAGTAGTCGGGTTCGCAGTCCACATCAAGGTCGACACTCATTATGGTGAAGCTGCGAGTGTTGTTGTTCATATCATTTTCAGTTCTGAAATGCACATTGCCGACAAGGACTATGGCGTTGTCGTACACTGTCGTTGATGTGCTGCTTGCCACCTGATTGCGTGCATCGGCGTAGGATGTTCTTACCGTCTGGCCATTGAAGTTCGTAGGGCATGTTCCGGCAATGGTGAATTCATTCAAAGCGGCATTCACGTTGCCCGACACCGACGAGGTCCTGTCGTAGTTTGGATCGCTCAGGTAATAGGCGTTGCCCCAGTAGGCTTCAATATTGATGCTGGTCACACCCTGGGGCACATAGTAGTAGCCGCCCTGTGCGAAGACGCGTCCGCTGATGCTGTAGACATCCTTTCCGAGGTCGGTGGTGTCGGCAAAATTGTAGCGCGTGTCGCCTGTGGTTGTGAACGTGGTTGAGGGGTTGCTGTTGCCGTTGACAGCGGTTATCTTCCATCCGGTGCACACCTTGGCACCATAGTTGGTGGCTGTTCCGAAGAGGTCGTTGTAATAGGGCAGCTGCACCTTGCGGAAACAGTAGTCGTAATGTGCCGTGTCCATGTCGGTGATATAGAGCGTCAGCGTTTTGGTAGTATTGAGGGCTCCATTGGTGGTACCACCCTTGGCGTTGACAGTGAGGGTACCCATCTGTGCACCCACGTAGCGTGTAGCCTCGCCAGCGGCACGGGCGGCTGGGTCGTTGTAGTCAATGGTCTGCTGATATGATACAGCGGGGGCGTCGGTAGTGAGTGTGGACGTGTTGAGCATATAGCGATTGACAGGCGACGTGTAGCGTCCCCACGGTTTCAGGATTGGATAGGGCGCTATGGTGGTGTCGAGCACCCACTTGGCGACGAGGACACTGTTGGCGTCGCTCACCGTTCCGCCAATGTAGAAGCCTGTCAGTTTTCGCTGGCTGTTGAGGATGTGGCGGTAGAACTCGTAGCGGTTCAACAGCCTGGGTTCCACCTCGAGGGCACAGTTGTATGCTGTGATGGTGCTCAAAATCCTGTCGGTAAGAAAATAGTTGTAGTTGTTTATTCCAGTATTCGTTGCACTTGTGTAGACATTAGATATTGCCGAACCGCCATAAATGGGGTAAGAGTTGGTGGCATAGATGGTGCCGTAGAACATGCAGTTGAGCACCAGTGTCCGCAGCGTGCCCGACTGCGATGCATAGTGGTTGTAGCCCACAATGCCGCCGACATAATTGCCTGTGAGGTCGGCAAAACTATAACAATTGAGCACTCGTGCGGTATGAGCGTTCTGCGTTCCGAGCTGTCCGACGATGCTGCCTGTATAGTAGTCATTGGTTGTCGACCCCGCTATAGTACCGCTAAGCACCCCACAGTTATAGATACGAGCGTCCTCGCTGGCTGTGGCGGCAATGGCGCCACAGTGGTTGTTGCCGCTGACGGCGATGTTGACATCCTTGAGGGTCACGTTGCGCACCGTACCTGTCGTGGTGGCAAAGAGCGGATGGGCAAGATTGCTGATAACGTGGAAATCGCCATCGAATGTGCCGCCGAAATTCGTGATGGAGGTTGTGAACGACGATGCATCAAAATCGCCTACGACCTTGTAGTATTTGGCGCGATTGGCATTGCTGCTGTTTATGTAGTTCAGGTCGGCTACCGACATTACCGTATAGGGAGAGCCTGCTGACGAGCCGTCGCCATCGGTATGGGGATTGACGACAACGGTTTCGAGCGATGAAATCTGTGTACCCCCTACGGTAACCACCGTCACGGCATGTATCTCAGTACCATTAGCCACATTGAACGGTGCAGAATACTGCGCGCCTGCATTCGTCGCCACGCTGCCGTCGGTCGTATAGTATTGTACCGGCGACGCTGCCGATGTGGTGGCCGCAATTATAGCGTTAACCAAGTTGCTGCCCGCAGGGTGCGCAAAGGTTATTGTCGGGGCCTTGGGTCGGACAGTCACGGCGACTGCAACGGCCAGCTCCGGAGACGACACAGGTGTTATTGTGAGCGTTGTCGTGCCTACTGCCAAAGGCTCTACCGACCGTCCGGCGACACTGACAATACCGGGTACCGAAGCCACTATATCGACTTCTGTATCGACATTTTCCGTCGGTGTGAAAACGAACGTCAGGTCGAGTGGTTCGCCATCCTCGACGAGTTCGATATCAGTAGGATTGACACTGAACGACGTCGGCGGATAGAGGTGCTGGTCGACAATTATTTCCACTGTTTGGCTCTGAATCGAGCCGTCGGGCCATGTGACGGTCAGCGTCAGCGTTGCCGTGCTGCCACCGGCAGCATGGCACGGTGTGCTATAGGTCACCGTCGGCGTGGCAGTGGTTTCGCCGCTTAGGGTCAGGTATGCTGTTCCCTCGCCACTCAGCGTCCAACTGTAGGATGTGACTTCGCCGGCGGTGTAGTTATGTTCCGACGACGAAGGAACAGCTGTTCCGTGGTCGTTGGTGTACGACATCGAGGGATAGAAATTGTGCGTCGTCCAGATGGTGTCGCAAACACGCACTGTCCAGTCGCCACGGCAGTTGTCGAGGAAACCTGTTGCCAACGACGTGTATTCCGGCGTGATCTGGTCGCTGTATGCACCGATGGTGGCTACCGGGTTGATGCTGCTGCCATAGGTGATGGCCCCGACACTGATGGCCGATAGACCACCAGTCTGCGTGCTAATGCCCACATCGTGATGAATGATGCGTACAGGCTCGAAAGTAGCTATATGCTCCACGGGCTCGTAGCTCGACGTGGTGCTCATGTGCCACTGCGGCTCGCTGTCGCCAAGGGCATTGTCGTATACTAACCAGTAGACTCGCCAGCACTCATCGCCTACGCTGTTGAACTCCGACGGGCACGACGCCGTTGTATACTGCTCGCCGTGTGCCAAACCCCAGTCCCAGTTGTAGAAATAGTAGTTGCCCGTAGAGGTTCCAAGCAAACTCTCAACCGTAGCATCCACTGCCACTACAGTCAGCGGTGCGCCGGCTCCGTATAACGGGTTGGTGGCATCGGAGGCATTAGGTGACGTTGTGGCGGTGAAGTCGGCACTCAGATAATAGCGGGTACTGCCGTCAATCGACGTGAAATAATAGTTGTTGGTATTCGGCGAATACCACACGCACGAATCGCTGAAAACCCTCGTGGTGTAGAGTTCATACCCATTGGTGGTCGTGTTTAAGCGGTGCGCCAAATAGTTGTTACCGCTACTGATGGTATACGCCTTCTGTGCCGTGAGCGAAGAATTGGTCAAAAAAACAAAAACCAACAAGAATACGACGGCAACAAGCCGATATATGAATTTGCTTATACTATGATTCATGAGAAGATTGTGCTTCTTCAAGGTACGCCTTTCATTATTAAAAAACGAATTCTGTTTCATTTCATCTTTTCGTTTAAAAATCGTATACTATATCAAAATCTAAAGTCGAACAAAAACAAACTCAAAATGTCACTTCACTCCATAATCCCTATTTCACGTTAAACATTTCATCTACAAATCTACAACTTATTCTATTTGATGCCTCTGAGCGTTTTCAGCGTCTCGTAGGCCTCGTTGATTTCGCGGAACTGCGCCTCGGCGTTCTTCTTCACCTCATCGCCCATTCCTTCCACCTTGTCGGGATGATACTTCATTGCCATACGCCTATAGGCTTTCTTTATCTCTTCGTCGCTGGCACTGCTGTCAATACCCAACACCTTGTACGGGTCCTTCTTATAGCCCGCGGACGACGATGACGCAGAACTATTTCCCTCTCTGCCACGTCCGCCGCCAAAGCCTCCGAAGCCCCCAGACACGTGCCGGGCCATGATCGACAGAAAATCGTGGGCATTGATACCAAGACGGTTGCTTATTGTACGCAGCAACGACTGCTCCTGAAAAGTAATCTCGGCGTCCGAACTGGCTATACTGAAAAGAAAATCCAGCATGTGATAGCGCGTGGTGTAATCAGTATTCTGCTTGATTTGCACACAGATATCGATAAGCGGTATCTCTTCCTGCTGCAGGTCGCGCAATTTCAGAAGCAACTCCCGCGCTCTCTCCTCTCCATAGTTGCTCACAAGGAATCGTTTCACCAAATCGAGCTCGCTCTTCTTAACCACATTGTCGGCCTTCATAACAGCGGCTATCAACACAAGCAACGCTGCCGACAGGTCGTCGGACGAGCCCGTGTTGCTGTATCGTCCACCTCGGTGCGACTCAAACTGACCGCCGCCGCCCGAGCCGATAAAGCCATTGCTGTCTCTATTCTCAAAACTTCTTCCTATAAGGAAACCTATTATAGCGCCAATCGGACCCATCATGGTCCAACCGAGCCCGCCAAGTATCCATTTTCCTAATCCCATGCGTCTATTTTTTTTCGTTATTTCGTGAATGTAATTCGAGTAATTCGCCGTTATTATTAGAGTAATTAGTTTGTAATCAATTCCTGCGTAGCTTCGAGTAATTCGAGTAATTCGCCGTTTAAAAATTTATTAGAGTAATTAGTTTGTAATCAATTCCTGCGTAGCTTCGAGTAATTCGAGTAATTCGCCGTTATTATTAGAGTAATTAGTTTGTAATCAATTTCTGCGTAGCTTCGAGTAATTCGAGTAATTCGCCGTTAAAAAAATATTATTAGAGGTCTTCAACATTCGATTCTTCTTCGGTTTCTATTTCGTAGTCAGGCATTTCGCCTCTCATCTCAGAATTAATGACATATCCCGACTGCGTAGCCCCCATTACAGATGGCGCAATAAGCAGATGCAACGTGTCGATCCCCTGCTCCGAGAAGAAGCGTCGCACATTCCTGTCACGGTACTCGCCGACAATAGCGAGGCTCGATTCGGCCGCATCGCGAGGATAGAGCCGCTCGGCAAGGCGCTGTATCTCCTTGTCGGTGGGTCGCTTGGAAGCAATTCCCTTCCGGCGTACAAACGAGACGAAACCTGTGTCCTTAGCAGAGACCGAGACAACCTCGTCGTACAGGAATGCCTGCGGAAGGATTTTTGTATTGGCTTTGTCGGGATGCTTTGATATGTAGTATTCCTCCTTCAAAAGGTAGAGACTCTGACGCTTGGCAACTTCGGCCACATTGACCTGCGGCTCAAGGGTCACCACGATATTGGTATCGTACTCAAGTACTTCTGCAATCTTGTTGAGGACGTTGTACTGTTCGGAATTGAAATGAACCTGCAGGGGGTCGTAGGCTATGAACTCCAGATTGCCGCTCTGTCCCATGACTTTTGCAACGGCTCGGAAGGGCGACGTGGCGACCTTCACGACCAGGTTGCCCAAGGTCTTCCACACTATCTTCATGTAGGAAAATTCGGGCGAGTCGACATTGCCCTTGACCGGAACATCGACATCAATCTTACCGTCCTTGTCTTTAAGCACATAGAGCGCTGCCTTGAGCGGTATGTTGACGCGGGCATCGACGTCCTTGCGTTTCTCGCCAATCTCCGGATTGTAGAGGTCAATATTGTTGCGTCCCTCCAACTGACTGAAGACTATGTTGTTCTCGCTTGTGAACGAGAACGTGCCGTCGGTGAACGGGTATCCGAGATAAGCAACCGAATAGGGAGAAAGGTCTTTCAGCTGGATATTCTTAATATTCAGCGTAAGATGCTGGTTCTGCTTCCACTGGTCGATATTTCCGCGCCAGCTTATGAATGCCGTGCCGCCATGGGGCAGCTGCGCATAGAGACGTGCATTGTTGTCGCCAGTTGAGTTTATGTTCTCTGCCTTAATATTGATTTTCTTGACCGGGAACGAAAATTCATCGGGCAGACTGTAGTCATTGTATACAAACTGGGCGTCTCTGATGACGAAGCTGCCAACCTTAAGCTGCAAGGGTTTCGATGGAGCCGTGGTTTGCTCGTTCTCCGCTTTCACGTTTTCGTCTTCGTTTTCGTTTTTCGCTTTCTGTTCTCCTTTCTCCACCGCAAAAAGCCTGGAGAAATTGTTGCCGTCAGTATACATGTCGAAATGCGACACCAAGCCATCGACCTCAACCGACTTGACATCATACAGCTTGCTGTCAAGGTTGATACGGTTAACATTAATAGCCAGATTATTGCAACCGACTATCTGCTCATCTTTTGTGTCGCGGATGTCCAAGCCGTCGAGGGCTACGTTTCCGGCAATGTTCATTTTCAGGATGTCGCTTAAGTTGCCCCTGACATCGATGTCGGCATTCAGTTTGCCGTCCATCTTGCCGACATTCATCAAATCTGCAAGGTAGGCACGGGCATTGGAGATAGCAAACTTCTCCAGCTGCAGGTCGACAGCAAACTCGTTGTTGTCCATATTCATCGATGCCTCGGTACGCAGCACGCCGCCATCGGCCAGCTGCAACGCAAGTCCGGCATCGGTATTCTCCGACCCATCGAAATAAACTCCCGGTACTTTGAGATTCAGATTTTTAAGATCCCACTCCCCTCTCAGCTTAGTATCTGCATAATAGACCTCACCATCGCTAAGCCTGATATTGTAGAAACCAAGAGTCCAGTCACTCGATGTCGTATCGACATCAGTCGTGTCGTCTGACGAGAAATGGTCTATCAAAGAGCTGAAATTGAACCTATCGCCATTCTGTATGATGCGTACCTCGGGGCCTGCCAGTGTGATATGGCGGACATGTAGGTGATGGCCCAACAGCTTGCGTAGCTTCACCGACACATCAAGAGTGTCGAAACGGAAAAACGCCGTCGTGTCATCGTCTTCAAACAAAGTAAGGTCAAAGATTTTAACCCTTCCGGCCAAGGCGTTGACTCTAAGTTTTTCGATATGAATCTCACGCCCTACGAGCTCTTTGCCATGGTGATTGACATAACTTTTTGCCACTGGCGATGCAAAAACGAGGGCAAGTGCCAACAAAGAAAATATTATAATTATTATCACAATAGTGATTTTCAGCCATTTCTTCATAGACAAAGAGTATTTTTCAGAACACAAAAATAACAAAAAAATGCATAAATATATACATAATTATAAAATTTTAGTATTTTTGCACCCCCTTACAAAAACGAAAAATCCTATCAAACCCATTAAACCCTTCAACCCTCAAACCCTTCAACCCTCAAACCCTTCAACCCTCAAAGCCTCCACAATGCAAATCCGCCAAGTTACAGAATATCTCAACAGCCGGTTTCTTCCATTCTATCAAGAGTCCTACGACAACTCCGGCTTCCTGATAGGCGACCCCGCCGCCGAACTGAAAGGCATACTCATCACCCTCGACGTGACTCCCGACGCTGTCGACGAGGCAATCGGCGGAGGATTCAACCTCATAGTAAGCCATCACCCATTGATTTTCAATGGACTGAAACGCATAACCACCGAAAGCGAGACAGGCCGTATGATTTCGATTCTGCTTCAGAACCAGATTGCTGTCTACGCCGCACACACCAATCTCGACAATCTCGACTGGGGAGTCAACGGCATATTAGCCAACAAACTGGGTCTCAACGATTGTCGCATATTGCGTCCAATCGGCGGTGCCCTGCGTAAACTTGTCACCTACGTTCCTACCGAACACGCCGAAACACTCAGACAAGCACTTTTTGCCGCCGGCGCAGGCGGTATAGGACAATACGACGAATGTAGCTACAACAGCGATGGCTACGGCACCTTCAGGGCTGGCCAGAATGCAACCCCCTACTGCGGCGAGGTCGGCAAATTGCATTGCGAACCGGAAACACGCATCGAAGTGATTTACGAAAAACGCATCGAACGAAAACTCATTCAGCGTCTTATCGACAACCATCCATACGAAGAGCCGGCATACGACTGTCTGCCCCTCGACAACAGTTTCGTCAAAATCGGGGCCGGTATGGTAGGCAATCTCAGCAGCCCAATGCCCATAAGCGACTTCCTCGAGACCGTCAAAGCCACCCTCGGCCTCCCCGTCATCCGCACCTCGCAATTCAATCACAATTCAAAATCGACAATCAAAACCGTCGCCATCTGCGGAGGATCGGGCAGTTTCCTCATAGGAGACGCAAAGTCGGCAGGAGCCGACATCTACATGACTGGCGACCTGAAATACCACGACTTCCAACAGTCCGAAGGAAAGATCATTCTTGCCGACATCGGACACTACGAAAGCGAACAATTTGCAAAAGAATTAATTTATAGTGTGATTTCTGAAAAATTTAGTACCTTTGCTTGCCAAATTTCGAAGCAGGCTGGCAGCTTAATTCAATACAACTGAATGAATGCAAAGCAATTACAGCCGCACGTACACTATCTTATCAGGAGCAAAAAATATAAATAATATATAAAATGGCAAAGAAAGTCACAACAAAAAAAGAAAACACCCAAGAGGCACCCGTTGTCGATGCAATCCGTCAACTCGATGTCGACATTGCCGTTGAAAAACGACTCGTAGCCCTCTACACCCTGCAGACCGTCGACTCCGAAATCGACAAAATCCAGATCATCCGTGGCGAATTGCCACAAGCAATCCAGGACCTTGAGGACGAAATTGCCGGTTTGGAGACTCGCATCCAGAACTTCAAGAACGACATTGCGGAAACCAACCAGAAGATGGCTAACGAGAAGAACGAGATTGCAGAGCACACTGAGATGATCAAGAAGTATCAGAAACAGCAGGACAATGTGCGCAACAACCGTGAATTCGAGGCCATAAACAAGGAGATAGAATACAAAGACCTTCAGATACAGCTCTGCGAACGCCACATCAAAGAGGCTAACGCCCACATCAAAGAGGTCGGACAACACATCTCCGCTGCCGAACTGCTGCTCGAGAACCGCCACAAAGACCTTGACGCCAAGAAAGACGAACTCGACGACATCATCAAAGAGACTGAGAAGGACGAAACCCGCCTGCGCGCCAAATCGGAAGAGCAGGAACAGTTCATAGAGCCTCGCTACCTGACGGCCTACAAGCGCATCCGCGGTGCAGCTCGCAACGGACTGGCCGTGGTGACTATCGACCGCGACGCCTGCGGTGGATGCTTCAGCAAGATTCCGCCTCAGCGCCAAACCGAAATCAAGATGCACAAGAAAGTCATTGTCTGCGAACACTGCGGACGTATACTTGTCGACGACGACATTGCCGAAAAAGCCAAAGCTCAGCTGGAAAAATAATTCAAACAAATTATTTTCGTTTTCGTCTTCGTTTTCGTAAAAAAATACACAATATGCAATATACATTCAATCCTGAAGAAAAACTCACTCTTGCCAAGATACAAGAAATCATTGACAATAAGATGACCCTCGCCCTCGGCGAAGAAGCTACACGGCGCATCGAGAAGTGCCGCAACTACCTCAACCACAAGATGGAATCCCAGAAAGAACCCATCTATGGCGTCACCACGGGGTTCGGCTCACTCTGCAACATCAGCATCAGCAAAGAGCAGCTCAGCCAGCTCCAGAAAAACCTCGTCATGAGCCACGCCTGCGGTGTTGGCGACGAAGTGCCCCAAGAGGTTGTTAGACTCATGCTCCTCCTCAAGGCCCAGAACTTCACCTTCGGCTACAGCGGAGCACAGCTGCAGACCGTCCAACGCCTCATCGACTGCTTCAACGACGACATCCTCCCTGTAGTCTACCAGCAGGGCAGCCTCGGTGCCAGCGGCGACCTCTGCCCGCTCGCAAACCTCATGCTCCCCTCCATCCTCGGAATGGGCGAAGTCTACTGGAAAGGACGCCGCTGCCCCGCCGAAGAGGTATACAAAGCCAAGGGCTGGAAACCCATCGAACTGCAGAGCAAAGAGGGTCTCGCCCTGCTCAACGGCACACAGTTCATGAGCAGCTATGCCGTTTGGAGCCTCCTGAAAGCCCAGCGCCTCAGCCAGCAGGCCGATATGATTCTCAGCCTCAGCCTCGACGCCTTCGACGGCCGCATCGAGCCTTTCTTTGAGAGCCTCCACATGGTTCGTCCGCATAAAGGTCAACTCCAAACCGCCGAAGCCGTACGCCGCTACACCGAGGGCAGCCAAATCATCGCCCGCCACAAAGAGCACGTGCAGGATCCCTACAGCTTCCGCTGCGCCCCGCAGGTCCACGGTGCCGCCAAGGACACCATAGCCTACGTTCGTAGCGTCGTCGAGACCGAAATCAACTCCACCACCGACAACCCCATCGTCCTCCCCGACGAGGATATGGTCATCTCCGGCGGCCACTTCCACGGCGAACCCCTCGCCATGGTCCTCGACTTCCTCGCCATCGCCGTCGCCGAACTCGGTGCCATCAGCGAACGACGCACCTACCAGCTCATCGACGCCAAGCGAGGCCTCCCCTCCTTCCTCGTCGCCAAGCCCGGCCTCAACAGCGGCTTCATGATTCCGCAGTACACCGCAGCAGCCATCGTCAGCCAGACCAAGCAGCTCTGCACCCCCTGCAGCGTCGACAGCATCCCCAGCAGCCAGAACCAGGAAGACCTCGTCAGCATGGGCGGCAACGCAGCCACCAAGTGCTACCGCGTGATGGAGAACGTCGAACGCGTGCTCGCCATCGAGCTCTTCAACGCAGCCCAGGCCCTTGACTTCCGCCATCAGGAAGGACTCAAGAGCAGCCCATTCATCGAGAAGCTCTTCGCCGACTTCCGCAAAGTCGTCAACTTTGTCGACATCGACCAGGTGATGTACCGCCACATCCACAGCAGCGTCCGCTTCCTGCAGGAAATGGCAATCTAAAAAATAATTGCTATCTCAAAATACCGTAATAACGTAATACCGTAATAACGAAATAGCAAAAAACACATCAGGCCGTCCTCCGGGCGGCCTGATGTTATAATATATGATTAATACTGGAGTATAAGTCAAATCGCAGGATAAAAATCGGTACTCGAACTCTTATTTTTCGACAGAGCCGACGACTTCGACAACACCTTTGTGCTCGAGCAATCCTTTGCTTGTGTCGGCTATAAAGCGGTAATAGTAAGTTCCGTCGGGGGTTTTGGTTTTGGCTGGATGCCAGAAATCGGACTCGCTGCGGATGTTGTCGCAGTAGTAGATGCGCCGTCCCCAGCGGTCATAGACCCATATCTTGCTGACATATACGATATTTGACTCCAGAATATCCGTAATGCCAAGGAAGTCGTTGTAGCCGTCACCATTGGGGGTCACAACGTTGGGGAAAATGATACGCACCACATTGAGGTCGAGTGTATAGGTGCTGTCGCATCCGTCGACATCGACAAAATCGTTGTGATAGACGCCTGTTCTGTCCTCCGTAAAGTTGGCGTCGCTATAAACTGAGCCGTAGAAGATTTCGGTCACAACGGTGTCGGCAAAGGGTATTTTCCGATTGAAGACAATGGTTGTCAGGCTGTCGCAGCCATTGGTGGTAGTATTGGCATGAGAATAGACTCCAGAGCTGTCAGCTTCGAATCCGAGTTCGTAGTACGGCTCGTCGCACGTGACGACGGCAAGCGTGTCGTCGTATGCAGGAAAGACTGTAAGACAGAGCGTCATGGACGAGTCGCATCCATGACTGCTATACGTTTGATGCGTATAGGTTCCGGTCTCGGTCTCTTCGAAATCAAGCTGTTGTGCAAACCCTGGACACGACTCAAAATAGACCGTATCGCTGAACACGGGGTTGACCTTCACGCTATGGAAAGTTGTGTCGAGACAGCTGAGATATTGCGACACGAGGCTCAGTACCGTGTCGGTGATGGCGGTGAAGAAGACTGTTGTGTCGGTAGTTCCGTCGTTCCACTGGCTCGAACAGTCGTCGAACGGCTCCAACCTGGCAGACAGGGTCACCTGCGATCCGTAGCATGCCTCCGTGGGACCTTCGATGGCGGCATTGTGGTAGAAATCGACATCGAAAAGCTTAGAGGTGCTATCAAGACAAAGCGATCCGCTCAACATGCAGTAAAGCTGGACTTCGTACGTGCGGTTTGAACTGATATCGATGCGAATCGAATCGCCAAAAAATGCGACGCCGTCAACTTTCCAGTATATGCTGTCGATGGTCTGACGCACATACTGTCTGTAAGCAGAATCTATGTCTACGTAACTGTTGTCTACCAGACTGATAGTTTTGTTGCAAGTGTCTATCTGGTAGCTGAACGCAGCACGTGGCACAGGGAGAACAGCAAATGAACGAACAACGAAATTGCACTCCGGCTTTCCGATAAAAGAGGCATAGCAATAATATTCTGTCGTATCAGCAGGCACCAGTATCTCGTTCTCGGTCGAGATAACCGTTGTGTCTTTGCCGTGGAACCAGTTATACTCAAAGCCTTCGGGGGCTCGCAGACGTACCGAATCCACATTCTCGCACATGTTGACGAGGGCTATACGCTTGCTGTCGCAATGGATTGTAAAATAGGCATAGCCGAAATGTCCGCCATCGGCACAGTCCTTGGTGGTGAATCGAATCTTGATGTTCTGTCCGTGGTAGGGCGCGATGTTGATGCCCACCGTGGTCCAATCCTTCCAGATGACGTTGCTGCCCGCCACAGTGTTCCAGCCCAATTCGCCAGCAGCATAGAAATCTGCGTAGCAACAGGTTGTGTCTATTACATGACCAGTGTTGTCAAGTATCTCCATGGTGAAATGGGGTTGGTTCTCACTGGTGTGGTTGGGGTTCTGCATTACGATGGCATAACGCAGCACAAGCATGTCTTTGTCGAGGCTGTCGACAAGATAGTCGAAGGTTACGCTCTCGCCTTTTGCACCAATGTCATCATCGCCAAGCCGAAATGACGTTTCTTCGCCCTGAGGCACACAGCGCAACTGGTTGCCGGTATTGATATCCCGCATGCTCGTGTCGGCTATTGCCGTATGACGTCCAGACACATACGATTGGCTCTGGTTCGGATTTTGATAGGTACCACTGGCAAAATGGACATTGGGGTTGAAGCGGTTGAAATAATCTATGCAATTATCTATTGTTGTGCAAGTTGAAATAGAGATTTTATAGCATGACAGCCTGCCATCAGCACACAGTACGACGATAGTGAAACGATACGTTGTATGAGGCAGAAGACCTTCGACGGTGTAAGAAGTATCGTCGTATGCCAGCGTGTCGAGAAGAACATCGTCTTGCTGTGGAGAACCATCGAGACCGAAATATAGCAGGTAGCGCGCCGTAGGGTCGTCGACAGTGTTCCATAACAGCGATATAGAACTCGAAGTCACCGCATTGCGCTTAATGCTGTGTACCATTGTCTGGCATCCACCATTAGGAAGGGACACCCAAGCGGTAGCACATGGATAATTACATTCTGACCGAATCTGCATCGCTGGCCCGAAACAAGGATAATCGTATGGAATGGTCAACTCGGTGCAAGTGCCAGGCAATGTAGTATCGAAGCCAAGCTGATAACACGACACGTGCCAAACCGACGGGAGCGAATCGGAGGTCCATGAAATGCGTATGCTGTCAGTCAACAGCTCAACGTTTATGCTTGCGATTTCGATACATGGACATTGAAACGGTTCGCTGTATGCGTATGTAAAGCCGGTGGTGATTCGGGTGCATGGGGTTGTGCTCTCAGTATAAATCCTGTAGACCAGAAAGCAACCGACGGGAATATCAGGCACCTCCAAATAACTGGTATCGAGATAAACGGTTGTATAATTGGCCGGATCGGAGAAGAACGTTTCGTAGTCGACATCCTCACATACAACGGCATACTCCACAGTCCAGGTCACACTGGGTATATGATTCCATCTGACATAGTGGGTATTGCTGTCGATGAAATCAGTTGAGAGATTGGTCGGCACTCGGTTGTTGTATTCGCATAGGATTACCTTGAATCCAGGGTCGGGGTTGTCGTCGTCGGACTGGAAGGTGATTGTGACCGTCCCCGAGGAACTGTAGAAGACACCTCCGCTTCCCGCAGGGAAGCTACATATCTGCGACCCCGTGGACGAGCCATTTTTCACCTTCAAGGTGGCGTTGCCACTTGGGTGTGTCAGGTAGCTGTAGACCTCAACACGGTAATGGCCTGTGGGCGTGGTGGTATGGAAAGTATAACTTGCATTGCACGACGACGAATGGGGTGACGACGGTCCACCATCGTCGTAGACTTCGGCATAGCTCATCGTCGTATCGCGATGTCCGCTGACGGGCATGATGATTGTCTGGGCGAAAAAAGAGGACTGGACCGTTAGCAAACATACAAACAAGAAGAGTGCTGGCAAAAAGCCAGTTCTGCCTGATTTGTATATTTTTATATCATAGCGCATTACATCCGATGTTAAACCACTATAAAACTATAGTCTGTTATTTAACAATTTTTGCTGCGTCTATTATTGTTTTTTTTCGTTTTTTTCTTCGTAGGGATCCGCCAACGGGTTGTCTTTTTGATGGTTTTCAATAAGATGCTCCACCCATTTAAGTATCCAGTTGATAAATAATATCACCATTACCGCAGCAATGGCTTCGCGCCACAAACCGTAACCACAGAGCGAACCCACCGCAGCTGAACACCAGAGGGTTGCTGCCGAGTTGAGACCATGGATTGTGAAGCCGTCGCGCAGTATGACGCCTGCTCCGAGGAAACCGATACCCGTCACAATCTGTGCCAAAACACGCAAGTTGTCATTGTTGACCGGGCCGCCCGAGGCCATGGCATTCTCAATGACGGTTTCTGAAATGAGAATGAATATGCAGGCACCGACAGCCACAAGCGAATTGGTAGTCAGTCCTGCACTACGCTGGCGCAACTGGCGTTCCAGACCAATCAATATGCCGCAAACCAAAGCAGCGACAAGACGGAATATGAATATGTTTATAGCCATTTTTGGATATTGTTATATTTTAAGTAATTAGACAAATTTATTTTAACATTTATGATAATTCACAGTCATTCAAAGTTAAAGTTTTTTCGTTTTCGCCTTCGTTTTCGTTTTCGTTTTCGTACAAAGGTATGGTAATTCCTGTTAAAGAAAGAGAAAGCACTTTACAATCATTCACCTATATATTAGTTATTTACTCTTAAAATCCAGACCCAATGGTTTTATGTATCGGTCCAGATGCGCGTTGTGTAGCGACTGGCGGATTTGGGGTTGGCATTCTCGTTTGTAGAAAAAGAACATCTGACGCTGCTGCTGCTTCTCGTTGGGATGGCGGGCCACGTAGACGGGTTCCATCGTCGTCGGGTCGATGCCGGTGTAGTACATCTCGGTGCTCAACGTCATTGGCGTCGGCGTGAAGTCCTGAATCTGCTCCAGCCTGTATCCCATGTGTTTCATCTTCACAGCCAACTCGGCCATGTCCTGCAGACGGCAACCGGGGTGACTGCTGATGAAGTACGGTATCAGCTGGTAGCGCAGGCCCGCCTGCTTGCATATCTCGTCGAAGCGCCGTTTCGTTTCTTCAAATAGCGTAAACGACGGTTTACGCATCGTTTTCAACACTTTTTCACTCGTATGCTCGGGAGCCACCTTCAGGCGTCCGCTGGTGTGGTGCAGCACCACTTCGCGGAAGTACTGCCACCCGCCGTTGCCTTCGGTGAAGAGGTCGCATCGGATGCCGCTGCCGACGTAGAGGTGCTTCACCTTGGGGTGCGTGGCCACTTTTTTCAATAGCAAAGACATAGCTCGGTGGTCGCTGTCGAGGTTCTTGCACATCGTGGGCATCGAGCAACTGTAGCGTGTACACTTGCGGCAGAGTTCCTGATTCTTGCCCTTCATCCTCCACATGTTTGCCGAAGGCCCGCCGAGGTCCGTCAGCACGCCGTGGAACTCCGGGTCCTGAGTGATGAGGTTCACCTCATTGAGTATGCTCTCCTCGCTGCGCGAGGCTATCTGCTTGCCTTGGTGGGCGCTGATGGTGCAGAACGAGCAGCCGCCGAAACAGCCGCGGTGCGTGTTCACGCTCCACCGTATCATCTCGAAGGCCGGTATTGGCCCGCGTTTCTTGTATTTAGGGTGCGGCAGACGCATGTACGGCAGATCGAAGCTGGCATCGATCTCCTCCGTCGTCATCGGTGGCTCCGGCGGGTTCACCACCACCAGACGGTCGCCGTGCCGCTGCACCAACGTCGCGCACTCTATCTTGTTGCTCTCCCGCTCGATAATCTGGTAGTTCTCCGCCTCCGCCCGCTTGCTCATTTGACACTCCTCAAACGAGTGCAGTTCGATAACATTTGTCCCCTTCACTTCCCCATCACTCCCCATGGTATACGCCACCTGCGGCAGCCCGTAGCACGCCTCTATTCCCCGCCCCTCGTCCAGCACCCGGGCAATCTTCAGCGTCGTCCTCTCCCCCATCCCGTAGTTAAGCAGATCCGCCGGTGTGTCAATCAGTATGGAAGGGAACAACTTGTCGTCCCAGTAGTCGTAGTGCGCCAGCCGGCGCATGGAGGCCTCGATACCCGCAATGATGACCGGCACATCTGGGTATATCTGTTTCAGTATTCGCGTGTAGACGTATGTCGCCCTGTCGGGCCGGAATCCGAACTGTCCGCCAGGCGTATAGGCATCGTCGTGGCGCAGACGCCGCGCCGCCGTGTAGTGGTTCACCATGGAGTCCATCGCCCCGCTCGTCACCCCGAAGAACAGCCTCGGCCTGCCGAACTTGCGGAAATCCCTGAGGTCGTCCCTCCAGTTCGGCTGCGGAATAATCGCCACGCGGTATCCCGCCGCCTCCAGCGTCCGCCCGATCACCGCCGTCCCAAACGACGGATGATCCACGTATGCGTCCCCCGTGACGAGCACCACGTCCACCTGCTCCCACCCGAGCCGCTTCACTTCCTCCAATGTTATCGGCAAAAAATGTCCCATAGTTTTTTCAAGCATCTTGTTTTCTTTGTTTTTTATGCTATTAATGTTTGGCATTAAAACCTGACGACATTTGGGGTTTCTATTAATTTGCAATAATTCTCGAAGGCAATTGCGAGGAGTTGGAAAAATGGGATTTTCGTTCTTTTACTCCCGTCATAATTTGTTATACTGGTTATAACAGCATAGATATCTCGAAAATTCGGCAAACATTTATATGTCAGCTTTAAATTCAAAATCTGATTTTGATAAGAGAAATCGTCTCCTTCCCTCAACGAATAATCGCTCTGCAAGAAGGGAATAAACAAATCCACAATTAGATAGTCAGACTTTTCCAACATTTCAATGGCTATTTCATCGGAGTAATTCCTGATGGCAACCAAAGCATCTTCCTTTGTACCATAAAGAAACAGAATAAAGTCCATTATACCGATAGAAAAAGTATTGCTACTCCTTGCTAAGGTAGGGTATTTGTGCAAAGGGTATTCCCAATAGGCAAATTCCTTTTCTTTCAGTTTTCGCAGAGAGAGGACTTTGTAAAACAAAAGCAACCTTACCAATGAGGTGAATTGGTGACGGTTGTCAGATGGCCATTCAGAGTTGATGGAAGCTATAAAACGATGGGCTTCGGATGCCACAACATTATTGTTATTGAAGAAGTAGGGTGCTATGCTATAGAATTTGTCGATATAACCAGCGAAGTCAACGCCTTCACCATATTTGGCGCGGAAGATATTGCGAATGTTGTCTATGTCGCAGACGAATATGATTTTGTCGAAGCCATAGCGATTTTCATCCTGGCCAGTAGGCCAATGCGCAGAGAAGTAATTGGATGTCTGTGCTGAGAAGAGGTTGAGCAATCTGAAAATGTGCTCAGGGTCTATTCTGTCGAGGTCATCTACAATAAGAACCTTTTGCTTGTCAATCGTGGAGTTAACCATCTCTATTAACTCCATAGTGGCATTATATTCCACCTTATTCATCAGTTTATAGAATTCTTCTCTTGCCTTATCTTCTTCTCTTTGGTTTATTCCTTTGTCGAATTCCTCGTATTGTGTGGCCAATTGAGCATAGGTGTCATAAACATCAGAAAGTTTCTTGCCAATTTTGCCACAATGAGAAATAACTTTTTTGATGATTTTGGGCAAGTTGCTCTGTACAAAGCTGGCCATAGTCTCTTTTGTGGAGAACATCTTCGCCGAAGGTGCCAGATAACCTTTTATCAGAAGTTCATATAAGATATCAAACTGGAGTAGTTTGACGACATCCTCGTTTTTCGCTATTGCATAGTTAGTTGGGAAGAGGTGGAATGTCTCATATTCATCCTTTTTCCGTGTAGTGAAGAATTCATGCAAGAAAAAAGTTTTTCCACTCCCATATTTCCCAGAGAATAGGATTCTGTGATTGTCAGGCAAGGCAAGGAATGTTTCAAATCTTTCTGCCTCGGATTGGGTGGTGATGAGTATAGGATCTTTAGTCATATATCATTTTTAAACACAAACGTCATATTTATAGATTATAGCTTATTTTTCAGAAATTCGCCATGATCTTTAATAATGTCCAATAAATTGTCAGTATGTGGTATTCCATATTCTTCACAATAATTATCGTAGGCTGTATAGATAGAATCAAATACATACTCTTCTGGCAATTCAATAGAGGAACCAGCCTCAATGATTTTTTTGACATAACACTTAACGAAAAAAGAGACCCTATTAGCTCCTCCAACATTTAAAATCGGCAACTTATCTTTTTTTATATCAAAACATATTGTTACGGGAGTCCCATCTGGTTTAGTTAATTCTATACCCATCGCATGATTCACCCGAATCTCTTTTCTATTCTCAAAAATATCGTTTAGTTTATTGAGGACTTTCATTATTTTCAGAATTTCCATTCTATATATTGGCGATTCTGTATCATAATGGGCAACGGTATTCAGGATATTGTCTTTGTAGATTTTCAAGTCCTTAAATTCAGAGAAATCTATTGATTCTTTTTCACAAAATACCTCAAGGCAATTGATTCTATCATTCAAAGATGATGTTACTGTACTTCCAGTAGCAGGGTCCATATATTTCTTTAACGTGTCTGGATATAGCTTGTCAAGCAGCTCCTCACACCATTTTCTTAGTTTTTGACCACATGCGGGATAATCATGCTTTGCATAGAATTCCATCATCTCCAAAGGCATGTCTTTGTCTTTAATAAATATTGGGAAAGGCGTGCATGGCTTATATTCATCATTTTCGTCAATGTCATGCATATACAAGCCTCCCATTATCCAATCATTCTTGGTTTTATTGATGGCAATTCTTTTTTTGATTGTGGAATAGAACAGCCTATCGTGAGTAAATAGATAAATCCTATATTTATCGGCAACAACATCAAGCAGAAAATTGATAACCTTCATTCGATTACTCATATCGAGACTGATTAGCATATCATCCAAGGCTAAAAAACGACCATCTGCGGGCTTATTCAGATTAAGTAATGCGAATCGTATTGACAGAGCTATTGCTGTTAGCTTAGCTTCATTAAAATACGTTTGTGGCTTGTTTATTTCGACTTCTTTTTTTCTCCTTCTACGTCTTTCCCTTTTCCACTTACACTTCCCTTTGATCTCATATATGTAAAGTCCAATATGTGGCGCAGGGAATGGCTTCTTTATACCCAGAAAGCGCCAATAACATCTTTCTTGATACTTATTTTCAGAATCAGATTCTTCTGTATACAATAATTTTATTACCAGATCTTTTTCTCCCTCTTCTTTAAAGTAAGTATTATATATACTGCTAACTTTTTGGTTGATTTCTTCAATAAAATTCTTTAATGATTTGTTAAAATTGTCAACACTATCTTTTACATACCGATTTGTCACCCTCGGTTTTTTATCTATAACATACTGATTAATATTGTCATATATTTGAGATAAATAATCAGTTTCTCCCGAAGGAATGAAAAATGGAAGAATATCTTTGTAAAAAATGGGCCATAAATCTATCGTCTCCGAATTCCTGGCCGAATGGAATCTGGATATATACGAATGATTAATGAATGCCGAGCTCCTGTTCAATTGGGTCAAGTCAAACTTGTTTCCCGTAGACGAGGATATGCCATTTCTATTAAAGGTTAAAACTTTGCCATTATCCAAATGCAGTATTATAGATGGACTGTATCCATGACGGACTATATCCCCTATCCTATGTATGTTAACCAAATATTCATCATTACCTGTATCATCAGGTCTGAAATATTTTGCTCCTTCATCACTTTTAAATACACTCTGAAGAAAGGCATGTAATGCGTAATAGATAGAGGATTTACCGCTACCGTTTTCTCCATATACGAGAAGATTGCATGCCACTCCGTTTCTTGAAAAATCGAGCGAAAATGAAGTTGGAAAAGCCTTAAAACCATCAATTTCAAGTTTTGTAATCGCAGCCATATAACTAGGATAGAATAATTGTTTTAAAAACTTCTGAACTAGTATAGGGAAGTGCATCTACCCTTTCTATTATCCCTTTCGAATTCGCCTCATTATACAAAGCCCAAATATCACACTGATGTTGATTATATAAATCTATCAAAGGAGAAATAAACGATTCTCCTAGATTTTTCAACTCATCTTCAAAATACACTTCAAATACACACCCATTTATTAACTTTTCATAAGCATCTGCAATATAATCGTTAGAAACAAGATTATTGAGTCTACCAGAATTTGTTTTCAGCGAGATAATACAGTCTACAAAATGTGCGACGAGTTCCTGTATCTGTTTTGATGGCACAGCAATCGGAATCTGTTGAAGAGGTTCTTTGTCCAATTGGAAATTGCCCCCTTGCATCTTGCCTTTGTTTCTCAACCAAAACTCAATAAGTTTGGAATTTAACAATCCTGTTAAATATTTAAGATTAACACGATTTGTTTGAATGATGTAAAACAAAGCAGACATGTATGTCTCCCCATCAGAATATACAAAAACAGGTTTGCCAGCGCATTTCCTCAGTGCAATGACTTTCTCTTCCAAGAAGAAATGTTCTTCTCTTGAACGATGAAGTCCATACGGCTTATTATCAGAGGTTATAATATCAGAATATTTGTCTAAATGAGACTTTATTGTGGGATAAGAATCCATACTGGAAGGATTCTTGAATTGAGAAGGAGTGTAAATAATATGTAGTCTCGTCGGCAATAGGGAAAAACGTCCAATGTTTTCTGAAGAATTATAATAAGGTTTTATCAACGCCCTTTCTTCGGGGCTGAGAGACATACTGGATAGTTCAGAACTAGACAATCCAAAAATTCCTGTACCTTGAGGGATTCCATGCTTCAGGGATTGTTTTTTATTAACAAAGTCAAAATGAGGATGAATGCCATTTGTCAACTCATCCTTCTTCAAAAAGATTGCCCCAGATTTGTTTTGAATGGCCTGTAGAATAGCGTCGTTTTCACTAAACGTAAACGATTTGTCTAGAAACAACTGACGTCTGACTCGTGGTGTAAAGCACACAGATTCCGTAGGTCTATTGAATAGGATTTCCTTTGCATTTTTTTCTGTCGGATTATCCATCAATAGTTTTCGATAGTCAAACAAATAATCATCCGAAACGGTATCTTTTTGGAACATCATAATCATTGTTTGGATACTTGCACTCTCAAACACCATTACGGAGCCAAAATCTATCAATGAACAGATTCGGGTTTCTTTCATCACTTTGTTGCGCAATATTTTTGCACCAAAACTTGTCACCCAATTATTGGTGGCAATATAGCATAGGACACCTTTGTCATTTAACAGATCCAAACTATTACATGCAAACAGATACCACAAATCCATTTTCCCCATATAATATGGAGATGTCTTGTATGGCTCAAAGATTGATTTGGAGATGCGACCTTCTTTCAAATATGGTGGATTTGCAATAATAATATCGAACCCCACAAAATCTCCATTCTCATCAAGTAGTTGAGGATATTCAAATCGCCACTCAAACGAATTCTTGTATTTCTGATTGTTCAGCACAGCCTCTTCTTGTGATCTGAGCTTTTGAAGCTGGGCTTTCGCCTCTCGATATCCCATAGGGTCTGCATCCGCTTTCCTATTGCCAAACAAATCAACCGCCTCATAATCATTTACAACATATTCTGCCGCTTGCCTTTTTAGAATATCACACTTTGCCAGGGAGACTTTGAAACACTTCTTTATCTCGGATATTTCGTTTTTCTTTTCTTGTTTCTGTGTATGCTCATCTGTATATTGTGCGACTAGTTCCTTATACTTCTTTAGCGTGAATTTTTCCATCTTTTGCTTCTCTCTCTTCGCTTTCTCTGCCAAATATTTATTATAATCCATAAACACAGTCTCAATCGGCATTGTTATTGGATAGCGATATAATTGAGAATTTCCACACACAATCTTAAAGTCAAGGTTTGGCAAAGGAGTCGGCTCCTCTTCTTCAATAACCAGAGACAACCAAAAGCGTAACCTGGCAATATCGACAGCCCCTTGCTCTATATCCACACCAAAGATATTGTTTCTAATGATGTCTCGTTTGGTTTTAGATGCGTCGAACGACCCATAAGGATCCGCATGCGGTTGAAGATAGTGGAGCGTGGAAAACAAAACTTTCAAAATGCCCATTGGGAATGCCCCTGATCCAATAGCGGGGTCACAGATTTTTATGGCATTAAGATGAGAAACAAATCTTTCTGCCACCTTTTTGTGAGAAATAGCAGGAGGCACATAACCCTCAAAAACCAAGGTTTGAATATCCTTTTCCAGTGCGGAATCTGGTTCACATGTCTTCAAATATTGACAGACACTTGCCTTGCACATATAATCCACAATCTCCTTGGGTGTATAGAATGCACCTTTGTCTTTATTGTCTTCAAGGAGGTTTTCAAAAATATGGCCAAGCATTTCCGGGTCAATGCCAATTTCTGCATCATCAGGATCATTTTCATCAATGGTGAAATTGTACATGCCAAAGAACTCCATCAGTTCAAGAAAGTAGGCATAAGGGAAATCGACATCTTTTTTATCAATCTCATCTCTGTCGAAAAGTCCACCGTTGAGGTAAGGTATCTTGATATTATCACCTAATATTGGATCTGCAATGTCGTCAGTCCTTGGTTCATTAAGGGTTTTGAAAAAAAGAGTTTCCAATACATCACTCAACAGACGGTCCTTGCCATTGTGGCGTTTCACAAGATTATATAAATAGTTTCTATCGCCATTTCCCCATTTGTCATTTATCGCAGGAACACCCATCCAGCCTTTCTTTTGAAGAAATTGAAGGAAAACAAGTCGTCCAAGCAATTTCTTTACATAGTCACGATTATCCTTGGTGTCATCATCAAGGTATGCAAGGAACTTTTTGTAACGGTCTTTATAACCATTGAAGAAGTCTTTGTTCAAACGCTCCACAGAGAAGGCTTCTTCCACATCGGTCAAAAACAGAGACCCTTTCTGTTTTTTGTCAACAAGCTCAAACAAGCGATTAGCCGCCGTAGCACAGGGTTCGTTGCTGCCGAGCAGGAAGGTGTAACGTTTGGGTGCTGTGGTTTTTGTTTCGATTACACCATCTTCGTTAATGACAGTCTGTTTGGATACAAATGTCAGGCGGTAGTCTGGCTGGTTGTCAGAATAGTATAGGACAAGGGCACCGTGAATGATATCCTGGTCAACATATCGAATGGCGATGTCTCGCAAGCCCTTGCGGTTGCGGGCAACGATGATATTGTCGGCCACCTCGAACAGGAACAATCCGAGAGAACGGCCATCGTCAAGTCGAATGGTACCCACTTGTCCTCCAGCCTTGGCCAAGCCTGTATCGACAGAAATTGCCTTTGTCAAAAAATCAACTTTAGGAAACATCAATCCGAGCAGTTCTTTCCATTTTTCGAATTCGAACTTTGACGATAGTATCTGTTTTAAGTCTTGGCGGTTCATATTATGTGCTGTTTATATTCTAATTTTGTTATTTAACGTCATTATTTACAATCTCCCAGTGTCCACCTTTGTTGGGGCCAATACGGCGAATGATGCCCTTTTCACGCAGATTTGTAATCTGTTTTGTTATCGCCCTTCGGCTCATTCCCAATGCTTCTGCTATTTCTTGTGTAGTAATTTGAGAGTTTGCCGACATTAGAGAGATAATTTTCTGGGAACTTTTCTGGGAACTTTTCTGGGAACTTTTCTGGGAACTTTTCTGGGAACTTTTCTGGGAACTTTCGGCTTCGCTTTCTGGTCTACTTTTTGGTCCACTTGTATGATCTACTTGTACACTTGCTGGGAAAGTGATTCGGATAAAATTGTCGGTAAAATGGAAACAATCTTCACCGTAAGCACGAAGGATACGAGGTATGCCCGAACCCAATGATTCCACAATATCGAGATCGCGATAGATACGCATCAATTCCTTGTTGCGAGGTATAGAAATGCCCGTGAAAAATTCTTCACGACTGAGTGATTCTGGAAGCCGACCGGCAGAGGTGATTTCGAGCCTGTCGGGAAAAATCTCAAATTTGGGCGGAACTTCAAAGGAATAGTCGTTATGCACGATAGCATTGATTACGGCCTCGCGTACAGCCACCCTATCCCATAGAGGTGTCTCGATGCGTTCCATAGGGGTGATCTTTGCAGCCGTTTTGTTCTCTATCTCCAGTTTGGTCAGCACACTTTTGGTGGCTTTGATGAGTGAGCAATAGCCATATTCGTTGTTTTCAATCAGGTCGCACCTATCGAAACTAGAATATTTGGCCACCTTTATGGAGTTATTGTTTTCGTCCGCCAACAAATAAGCCACATAATTGTATTCTCCCTCATTTGTGACCAATTCAAGACTGCGCTTGAAATTGTCGTTCAAACGCTTGCCTCGTTCATCATAGTAGATGCGCAGTTGCTCGAACGTCAAATCCTGACGGTTTGATACTATCTTACTAATGGAATTACGTGTGCGCATGGCGAAAAGACGGTCAATCTGAGATTGGGGCATGGACTCAACAGAAGTCCCGACACGCACGAATGCCCCACGCGGAGTCATACCGTATTTCGACTTGAAATAAGGTTTGTCGATACCGCTGGCCACTGTGATTTTTATGACAGTGCGCCCCTCGTGTGATACGCTTGCGATGTCGAACAGGCCCATTGCCGATGGCGAGATATTGTTTTTGATTCGGTCTTTCAGTTTCAGCATACACTCGTCGACATCATCAATCCCAACAACAGAACCATCATCGTCAATACCAATATAAATGTAGCCTCCTTCTTTGTAGTTCAAGAAGGCAATAACTTCTTTTTCAATGTCGAGGTCGGGCGTCAATGCCCTTTTGTATTCTATGCGGTTGGTTTCGCTCATGGTGCAAAGTTACGAATTAAAACTTTCGGAGATGATGATTTCCGGTGAATTGCCCTTCTGTACTTTGTTTGCCGAGAGGGTCGGCAAAGGTGTGTCTGTTGAGATATTTTGTAATGGGTAAGTGGAAATGATTGCGATGACTTTTTCTATCAGAACTGCGGGTTTTACGGGCGTTTTCTTGGTGGCGGACTGCAGCTTGTTTATGTCGCGCTGAAGCTGTTGGAATTTCCCCGTGGTAATAGCTCGTTTGGCCAAACGTATCAAACTGGATTCTTCGTCCGTCAGATTGTCGATGTGCAGACAGGCATCAAGATATGCTATTGCACGTTTTTCATTAGGACCTTGTGCAACATTCACTTTCATGGTTATGGCTTTGCTATCCTCATCCTTTTCGGCAAAGAGACTGATGGCTTGTGATACCTGCTGATGGTGTAAATCGTGCAAGGGAACGGATTTTTCGTCAATCTTGGCCTCAAAAGCTTTGGCCGCCTCGAGGAAAGTCAAGTCTTCGTGCGAGCCGTCCTCCCGGATGAAAGTGAAGGCGTCGCGTCGATTGTTGCGAATGAACACCAACGTGCTCCCCCGCATCACCTTGTTTTTGCGTCCGACACGCGAGCGCATAGGCAAACGGGCAATACGCTTTATCAAGTCAGGGTCTTCCTCCTTAAGCTTACGCAATCGCATAAGGTAAACCAACTTCTCATCGCGTTCTTCGTCTATATCCTTGTCGAAAAGGCCAAATGTCTCTGGGCTTTCATCGGTGGAATAGATTTGGCTGTCTTCGCCAAGTGCGGCGTGGAAAGCAAAGAGTTTCATCTTAGCTTTCTTTTCCAGTTCGATGTCATCGTTAACCTTCTGTGTGGGGAAGAAATTGTAGATATAGATATCCTTCGCGGTGCTGCCGATACGGTTCACGCGACCGATGCGTTGCATAAGGCGGGTGGAGTTCCACGGAGTATCATAGTTTACAATAACGTTGGCACGGTGCAGGTTAACACCTTCGGCCAACACTTCGGTGGAAATGATGATGTCTATGTCATTCTTTTGACCTTCGGTATAGTTAGCATCGAAGTTGGCCTTGACAATGGGCATCATTTCATTGCGATTGCTACTTTTGACGGCAATTGTGCGTGGATAGCCGTGCTGTGTCAATGCATCCAGTAGATAGTCGGTAGTCTCCTTGCTCTCAGAGAATACCACTAGTTTTCCTTCATTGTTTTTATCATTATCAAATAGCTCGCCATCCAGATATTCGAAGAATTTGTCCAGCTTGGGGTCGTAGTCTATCTTGTTCCATCTGTCCACAAGATCGTTGAGAATGTCCTCATCGTGCTTGATTCCTTCCAGAAAGCCATCCTCAAAATCATCGGGGGCGCATATTTCGATGGTTGGGTCGGTATAGATAGACTCATTGATAAGTTTGATGAGTTCGTCCTCTTTTCCGTCATTCAGGAGTTCGTTGACTTTTAGGTTGGGAGCAATGTAAATGGTTCCATTGTCGAACATTTCATGCATCACTCGATTGGCATCGCGGTAACGTTGCAAAGACTGTTTGAAAGCGTAGAAACTGCTATCAATACGTTTGACAAGAAGAGTCTTCATAATTTTGGCCAACTGGGTGGAAATCATATCGGCCTTCTTGTATTTCTTTTTTTTCTCAGGTCGCAGATACTTGATGGCTTGGTAGCGGTTGTAGGTCAAACCATCATCTGGGTCGCTGAGCATCCTGATAGTCCAGTCATAGAGTTCGTTGAGTTGGTCGTCGAGAGGGTAGTATATTTTTTTTGGAGCATGAACATCAGGGAAGATAATGCCTTGCTCTTCCAAATCTTTCTTATATGCGTCATTGCCCATAAGGTCAGTTCGGGTTCGTCGTACAGTAAGCGGTTCTACTACTTTTGTCCTGATTCGTTCGTATATTCTCTTGATGCCTTCTGAAATCGAAGCAATATCTTTTTGTTCTTTCAGTTTGCGGTATTTGTCTATCTGCTCGCGGAAAAAGCGTTGAAGGTTGCCCTCTTCTAAAGTGCTGTCCTTCGAATCCTGGAACAGGTAAACGAGATTGGCAATATCCTCGGGTTTATTGTTTAGTGGAGTGGCAGACACCAATATAACCTTCTTTTTGTAATAACTTCCATCGGGCTTCTGCCTACGTGATGGAGTTTTGCAAATCTTCTGCAACTCAGTGTACATCGAAGCAGTATCAGTACGGAACTTGTGTGCTTCATCCACAATCACCAAGTCATATTGTCCTGCATCCTTAACTTTATGCAGGCTTCCATTGGTGATAATTTTATAGTTGTCTATTTTAAATTTGGCCAAAGTTTCATCCCACGAATCCTGCAGTGCCGGTGGCACAATCACCAAGGTGTGTGAACGATGAGTTGGGAAGCCATTGGAAAAGAAAAACTTTTTTGCAATGAGTGCTGCAACAACGGTTTTCCCCAATCCGACAACATCAGAGAGAAAGAATCCGTTGTGTTTCATCATTTTCGCATATCCATCATTAACAGCATCAATCTGATATGACAATTTCTTGTATTCTTTGGGAAGGTCTGATACAGAATTGGGGTCGAAGTCGATGCTTTTTCCGAAATACTCCAGCAGGAACTTGAGATAAACTTCGTAAGGTGTCAACTCAGTGTTGAGGTATGACTCCCTCTTTAGCTTCTCCACATGCTGCATAGTGATAGGTACCGATTCTACCCAAAGTTTCTCAAAAGTGTCGGTTGCAAAGAGAATATCATCGTCGTTACGGAGTTCTACGTTGAACTCAAAGTTTGTCTCAAGACCAGCTTCGGTCAAATTGCTTGAGCCTGTGATAACAGACCCAAAACCATGTGGATGATATGTTTCTTCTCGAAATATATAAATCTTTGCATGTATATTCTGTCGAGGATGTATCCTCATTTCGACTCGTCCTGTAGCGATATCTTCGATAAACTGATACATACCTTCTTCCACATCCTTGTCGTATTGGGCTTCTTGTATATTATGCTTTATGTCGTCGAAGAATTCATCCAAAGTCTTGTCTGTGTTGGGCGAGAAAAGCAGCCCTTGTTGGGATGCAAGATATGTTAGCTTGTCAACGTTGATGCCAACAAGAAAACGGATATGGGGAGTTTGTTGTACAAACTTCCTTATGCGAAAATAGCCAGATGCACGGAAATAACCAACGAGTGCATCAAAAAAATGCACTTTTTTATATTGAAAAACACCTTCTATTTTGTTAAGAAGTGTGTTTTGCTCTTCATTTGTAAAAAAATTACTCCCCATATACTACAACATATTTTGTTTTGCAAAGATACAAATTATTGGCAATATTTTAAAAAATTGCAGATAATTGGATATTTATTTGTTTAATGTTTCGTTGATTCTGTCGAACAACACTAATCCACGTATGCGTCCCCCGTGACCAGCACCACGTTCACCTGCTCCCACCCGAGCCGCTTCACTTCCTCCAATGTTATCGGCAAAAAATGTCCCATAGTTTTTTTAGTTCTCAACTGTTCCAAAGACAACACCACACGCTTTCATCATATTATTCCATAATATTTTACACACATATTCACAACATATTTTCCTTCGCAATGCGTACAAGTTCACCGATATCAATCGTCTCCAATGACACATTCTCAGGTTCCACATCAAGCAGGAATTGCATATAATTTGGCAGAGTCAACAGGTCGCCATTGCGTCCTATATTATAGTCTCCGAATTTGATAAAATGTTTCACTCCGTATTTTTCAGGGTGCTTCCTGACTGTGGACAGGCTTTTGGCCTGAGCAGACCTTGCCTTTACCTCTACGGGGACACACTCGCCACGATAGCGAATCAGGAAATCCAGTTCCAAACCTGACTCTTTCTGAAAATAATACAATCCCTGCCCCTTTTTGATTAGCGTATCAGCCATAAGGTTTTCGTAGATAGCACCCTTGTATCCGCCGAGATTGCCTTGCAGGATGTCCACACGCGCCGCAGGGCCCAGCATTGCGACAAGCATTCCTATGTCGGCAGTGTAAACTTTGAACATATTCCCAATGGCGTTGCCTTCCAGCGGAAGGCTTGTGATGCTGGTGTTGTAGCAACGGCGTATGATGTCGGCATCCTCCAGCCATTGCAGCGAATCCTTGTAGTATTCCCCCCGACCGCCACTCTCGACCTTCGAATATTGGTATTTCTTGTTTTCCTTGGCCAGTTGCTTGGGAATAGCATCAAAGCAGGCCCTGATATGAGGCTTGTCCTTGTCGTCGGCATATTTGACCATATCCGAGCGGTACTCTTTGAGTATGGATTGCCATACGGCATCCACTTCGTTCATATTACCGGTTTCAATCAGCGCATTTACCGCTGCGGGCAGACCGCCGACGGCAATATAGCGGTTTAGTAACGTTTTCATCGCCGTGTGAATTCCTTCTGGAACTGGGATTTCATCTTTCAGGCAATGCCTCAGCGCATCGATAACTTCGTCACTCAAATTATTAGCCCATAGGAATTCTTCGAAATCAAGAGGATACATCTCTACAATCTGTTCGTACCCCACTGGAACCGAAGTGCTGCTCCAATCCGCTTGCTGGGTTTCTTGTCCGTGCCGCCTCTTTCGGTCTTGCCCATATCCTTGTATTCCAAGCAGTGAACCCGTAGCGATAATATCGTACCGACCATCCTCGTGGAAGAATTTCAGCGACGTCCTTGCCTCGGGACAGTCCTGTATTTCGTCAAGGATGATACACGTATCGCCGGGCACAAATTTTGCATTACGCAGTTGCGCCGAGAGGTTGAGAATAATAGTGTCCACGTCCTTCGAACCATAGAATGCCGTTTTCAAATCCGTCTGTTTGATAAAATTGACATATACGACATATTTGTAGTTTTCACGGGCAAACTGTTGCGAGATATACGTTTTCCCACACTGCCGAATACCCATTATCACAATAGGCCTATGGTTTGGGGAACCCCTCCATTTCTCTAATACCGCTGATATTCTTCTCTTTAACATAACACTATTACATTTCTTTCAAAATGCAAATATACAAAAAAATAACGACTTTTTAATTTATCTCGTAATTTTCCAAACGAGTTTTACATATTATGCCGTAATTTTCCAAACGAGTTCTTTATAATGCCTGACATTCCCTGAAATTGGTTACCTCCACAAGGTCGGTGGCCTTGACAGACAGATTTGGAATGGTTAAACTGAATAACAAATAGAAAGCAAAAAACAATTCGGGCGCACCAATGGTGCGCCCGAATTTAAATATTCATATATCAATTTTTAGTCCTGGATGGCTTTGATGCCGGGGAGGACTTTGCCTTCGAGGTATTCGAGCATGGCGCCGCCGCCGGTGGAGACGTAGCTCATCTGGTCGGCGAGGTGCATCTGCTTGACGGCAGCAACCGAGTCGCCACCGCCAACGGCAGCGAAGCAACCCTGCTTGCAGGCGTCGGCAACGCTCTGGGCGATGTCGCGCGTGCCCTTGGCAAAGGTCTCGAGTTCGAAGACGCCGGCAGGACCGTTCCAGAGGATGGTCTTGCTCTGCATGATGATGTCGCGGATGGCCTTGCAGCTCTCGGGGCCGCAGTCCATGCTCTCCCAGCCGTCGGGAACCTCGCCGCTGGGGACAATCTGCGTGTTGGCGTCGTTGCCGAACTTGTCGCCGATGACGCTGTCGACGGGCAGGTAGTACTTCACGCCCTTCTCGTCCATGCGGCGCATCAGTTCGCGTGCCAGGTCGAGCTTGTCGTCCTCGCAGATCGAGTTGCCGATCTTGCCGCCGAGCGACTTGGTGAAGGTGTAGCGCATGCCGCCGATGATAATCATATTGTCGACCTTGTCGAGGAGGTTCTCGAGGATGCCAATCTTGCTGCTAACCTTCGAACCGCCGATGATGGCGGTGAATGGACGCGGCGGATTCTGCATCAGCTTCTCAAGGTTGCGGACCTCGTTCTCCATCAGGAAGCCAAAGTACTTGTCGTTGGGGAAGAATTTTGCTATCACAGCCGTGGAGCTATGCTCGCGGTGGGCAGCACCGAAGGCGTCGTTGATGTAGCAGTCGCCCAGCTTCGAAAGCTGTTCGGCCAATGCCACGTCGCCCTTGGTCTCGCCGGGATAGAAGCGGATGTTCTCGAGCAAGAGAATCTCGCCATCCTTCAGAGCGGCAGCCATAGCCTCGGGTTCGCCGCTGCCCAGCAGGGCCTGGGTGAACTTCACGGGGCGGCCGGTCAGCTCCTCAAGGTGCTTAGCCACAGGCTGCAGCGTCAGTTCGGGCTCGAAGCCACCCTTCTTGGGACGACCGAAGTGAGCCATGATGATGATGGCGGCACCGTCTTTCAGAAGTTTCTCGATGGTGGGCATCGACTCGCGCATGCGGGTATCGTCGGTGATGTTTTTATTCTCGTCTACAGGGACGTTGAAGTCCACGCGCAGCAGGACTTTGCGTCCTTTGAAATTGATATCTTTAATTGATTTCATTATGTATTAGGGTTTAATGGGTTTCCGGTTCTTCGACGGCCATACTGATATAGAGGGCCGAAAGCATCGTAAAGACAAATGCCTGGATATAAGCCACAAGGCACTCCAGAAGGCTGATAAACACTGCAAAGATGACCGACACTACCGATACGGCACCACCAACAGCCATACCAAGACTATTGCTGAGAATGAAGATGATGACCACGAATCCGAGGATAACGATGTGGCCAGCGGTCATATTGGCAAAAAGTCGGATCATCAGCACTATAGGTTTGGTAAAAACACCTACAAGTTCGACGATAGGCATCAGCGGGAAAACCTTTAGCCATGCCGGAACACCGGGAGTCCAGAAGATATCTTTCCAATAATGCTTGTTGCCGTTGAAATTGGTGATAAAGAAAGTTATCAGAGCCAAAATGGCCGTCACGGCGATGTTACCTGTGATGTTGGCACCGGCCGGGAACATGGGTATCAGTCCCAAAATGTTGCAGAAGAAGATGAAGAAAAAGAGTGTCAGCAGATAAGGCAGAAAGCGATTGGTGTTGCGTCCCAGTATCGGCTCGACAATACCGTCACGCACATGCAGCACAAGCATCTCGATGAGCGACTGCATACCGTGGGGCGCAGCGGTGCCACGCACCTTGTATTTCTTGGCCGAAGCCAGAATAATGACAATCAGTAACGTAACAGCGATAATGATAGCCGCTGCCGTCTTGGTGATGGATAGGTCGAGAGGTTTGACAGTCTTGCCTTCGGCATCCGTGAGCTTAAGAAAAACCTCCTCGCCTACCTCAACGGTTTCAGCATCCACAGGAATCAATTCCGGATTTGCTTTTTCGACGCAAATCACCTCCTCCTTTTCCAAACCGCCACCAACGAGGGCATAGGCATGTTCTTTGCCCTGATAGACAGCATGTCCGTGATGGAACTGCTTGGACGAAAAGACCTCGAGATGGCCGTCGTCGATAAGGATAATTGGCAGGTTGACAGCAACGCTGTGCTCTTTGCCGTCCTTGGTCTTATAGTCGCAAATATGCCAGGAATGCGAGTCGGTGACGTGACCGATAATGATTTTACCGGAATCGACAGCCTCTTTTTCGGGCGACGAGCAGCCTGTCATACCAAAAGAAAATAGCGCCAACAGTATTAACAGTAGTTTCAAACGAGTCATTATCAATACATTTATTCTTGTTAAGATTATTTCAGAAAGCAAGCAAAGTTACAATTAATTTTTAAAACCACAAAAGCTTTTTTTCAACCGGTTGCAATTTTCGTTCACGTCATCAACTTTTCTCATACGGTTTTCGATGTGCCGTTAAAGATGTCAATCTGCATCGAGTCGAAAAGTCCCAGCTGGTTTTCTGACTGTTTCTGCTGTTTCTCGAATGCCAGTGTCGACAACTGAGCCCGCAACAGACGTTTTGCCACAAGCGGTCGCGACACGTTCTGTTTTTGCGCAAGAAGAGTCAGTTTGTCATAATCGCGTGCCGAGAGAGTAACTATCACTTTCTTGGCTTTTTTTGTGCTTTTCTTCTTTTTCATGGACTCAGTAACACTAACTTTAACATTTTGATATAAAGAGCGGAACTGATGTCAGTTCCGCTCTTGTACAATCGTTTCCTATCAACGCATGTTCTGTACGAACGGCAATATCTCGCCGTTGTAGACAGAGCTGTTTGCGAACTCGTCGATTGCGGCAAGACGTTCGGCATTCTTAGGATCTGCCGACTTGAAAGCCTGCTCGCCTTCGGCGGTCAACGCCATTTCCGGGGCTCCCGTAAACGGGTTGCGCATCATCGATGTATGCTGACGCAACGACACCACCTGGAATAGATAGTAGTATGCGTCGGCAAGCTTGCGGTTCACACCGGCAGCCTTGTCGGACGTGAACTGTTTCACGTACTTAAGCTGCTGGTAGTAGTAGTCGAATATGTCGCACATCGTCTCATAAGCCTTCACCTGATTGCCGACGTGAGAGTAAGCATAGACAATTATCATTGCAAAACGGTCGTTGGCAAAATTCTTCGACGGGAAGAATTTATCCTGCATCTCGAGTGCCTTGATTGCCGATGCCGTGTCGCCAGCCATGTAGTACTGGTTTGAGAGCATGATGTAGGTCTGACGCTGCACATTGCCCATGTTCAAGCTTATGGGATCGACATAAATATCCTTGTCGAGGTTGCCCCACTGCAACGGTTCGTAGCTGCCGTCCTCCTGGCGGATTCCGTTGAGCAAGTACTCTCCAGTCCGTTTGGAATAGGTATATTGTCCGTCGTTGACAGGATAAGGAACAAGGAGCGAGAGCATTCCGTCGTTGACGCTGTAGCGGTCAACCACAGGGAACACCTCCCTGATATAGCTGGTGTTCATGATGCTCACAGCACGTTCGAAACGGTTGGTACCCAAGAAGTCGAGCATGGCCATTTCGTTGCGCATCAAGTAGCCACGACGCGGGATATTGACATCAAAATCAATATAATCCGGAATCGAATCGACTTGTGCGGCAGTAATTATGCCATTAGCAGCAAGTTTGGCCTTATCGAGCGTTATACGGAACTTGTTGGTGGGCAGATATGTTACGCTGTCCGACCCGCGTTCTGCACGCACGTACTGGCGACGATTGTTGGCGACCATGCGCAGGGCATCTGTCACCTCCATTCGCGGACCGTCAGGATTATAGACGAAAATCTCGTGACCGAGGCCATACATATCCTTGGGCAGCGTCATCGGCAGAGGATCTGATTCATACAACTTGTTGTACAACTGCTCTATATACCAATGCATACCCGAAAGGGTGTAGTTGTAGATGCGGATGTCGGTACGCCAGCCTTCCACCTCCTGGATGTACCAGAGCGGGAAGGTGTCGTTGTCGCCAAAGGTGATTACTATGCCGTTCTTGTCGGCAAGGCCGAGATAATTTTTGGCGAAATCACGTGCTGCCGTTTTCTGCGAGCGGTCGTGGTCGTCCCAGTTTTCCGAAGCAAGCAGTACTGGCACAGACATCGACAGGACAAATGCCAACGGTAGTGCAACGACTTTGGGAATCTTGACAAAGGTGACAATCAGCAAGACGGCACCAACCATTGCGAGGATGAACCATCCGCGACCGAGAATCAATCCGAGCAGCAGGCAGGCGGCAGCAGCTATCAAATAGGTTTTGCACTTCTTGCTTTCGAACTTGGTGGTCAGCCAGTCATATAGAGCATAGACACCCAAGCCAATCCATATCGAGAAGAAATAGAACGAGCCCACAAAAGCATAGTCACGTTCACGCGGTTGGCGCGGCGGCATGTTCAGATAGATGGCAATAGCCAAACCGGTCATGAAGAACATGATGAAGGTGACGAAAGCGTCTTTGCGGTTCTTGATGCTGTGATATATCAAGCCCAGCATACCAAGCAGCAACGGCAGCATATAGTAACGGTTGCGGGCCTTGTTGTTGGCGAGTTCGTCGGGCAGATTGTCCTGTGGACCAAGACGTTGCTCGTCGACGAAATTTATGCCCGAAATCCAGTTGCCGTCAGTGTAGTTTATTGTTGCATAATGGCTGTTCTGAATGCCAGTATTGTCGTCGAAGTGGTGACCCTGTATGTCATTCTGGCGACCAGCAAAGTTCCACATGAAGTAGCGCCAATACATCCATCCCAACTGGTAGCGGTTGAAGAACGTCAGGTTCTGTGCAAACGTAGGCTTCTCACCTGCCGGAGGATCTCCCGCCCAGTAGCGATAATACAACGGGTGCTGGCGGCCGTTGCTGTTGTCGTTGCTGTACATACGCGGGAACACACCGGTATGGGCCTCGTTGTAGATATAGTTCTGAGCGTAGGCAGCAATCTTGTAGTAGTCACGTCCTTCACTGTCCTTGGTACGAATATATTTGGCATAGTCGTTCTCGCTCTTTATGGGGTTCCCTGCCGTATAGTAAGGACCCGACAAGAGAGGTGTCTGACCATACTGCTCACGACCGAGGTATGCGCGCATTGCGACGGCATCTTTCGGGGCATTCTCGTTGAGCGGCGTGTTGGTATTGGCACGTATAACGAGAATAAAGAAAGTCGAATATCCGACCACAAGCAACAGCAAGCTCATGAGTGCCGTGTTTGTAATCTCACGTTTCTTTCCTTTGACAATGTAGTACGTAGCTGCTCCAAGTAGCACCAGGACAACAAAATACGCAAACGAGAAACTACCTGCACCCAGTTTGGCAATTATAAGCAAGGCAAACATCACCACAATCACGGCAATGTTCACACTACGGGAAGGCCGTTTCACATGCGAATTGTTCCATAATCCCCACAAAATGAACAGGGCAATAAGGAGGAAAAACACGATGGTACCCGAATTGAAGCCCATGTGCAACTTATTGACAAAGAAGACGTCGAAGTCGCTCGAAAGGTTTACTATTCCAGGAATCACGCCCCACAGCACGACGGCAAGGAGGACCAGCGAAATCACGCCGCTGACAATAAATCCCTTGACTGTCGTTTTGGGATACTTCTTGAAATAGACCACATATACAATTGCAGGAATGGTCAACAGGTTGAGGAGGTGGACACCGATGGCGATGCCGACCAGGAACGAGATAAGGACCAGCCAACGCATTGAATGAGGATCGTCCGCCTGCTCCTCCCATTTCAAAATTGCCCAAAACACCACGGCCGTGAAGAACGATGACATTGCGTAGACCTCACCCTCGACAGCCGAGAACCAATAAGTGTCGGTGAAGGTGTATGCCAACGCGCCGACAACACCCGATGCAAAAACTGCCCACACTTTGGTGTTGTTTAATGCCAGTTCCTCAGGTTTGAGCAGTTTCTTGCCAAGCAATGTGATGGTCCAGAACAGGAACATGATACCCAACCCACTCGCAACAGCCGACATCACATTAACTGCAAACGCAGCATGATAGGGGTCGGTGAAAAGCGAGAAGAGACGTCCAAAAATCTGGAAAGTAGGTGCTCCAGGAGGGTGTCCCACCTGGACTTTGTATGCAGTGGCGATATATTCGCCACAGTCCCACCACGAAGCTGTAGCCTCAGCGGTCATGATGTACACAACGCAGGCTATTATGCCTATTAGCCAGCCGATAGCGTTGTTCATCAGATGATACTGTTTTTGAATTTTGTCCATTATAATATTGAATTTTAATTGGTTTTCGTTTAGTCCACGCACTGTGCCATCACGCATTCCGATTTGCGATGCCTGCGCACCCTACCACTTCACCTCGTCGCGGTTGATGGGCATTGTCATACAACGGGCACCGCCACCGGCACGGGGCAGTTCGCTGGCAGCGAAGGTCACCACGCAGCGGTTGTAGTCATTTATGTCAACACGTCCGTCGACGACATCTTCAGCATTAAGCACACTGAAACCTGCCCGGTCGAGGGCTTCGATGGTATGCACATTACGACGGTAGCCTATCACCTTGCCAGGAGCGAGGGCGAAAAAGTTGGCACCGCTGTGCCACTGCTCACGCTGTTGCATCCAAAGGTCCGATCCTCCACAAAATACAGGGTTCATCTCAATTCCGACCTTCTTCAGAGCCTCGAGCATATTTGTACACTCGTGGTATTTGATTTTTCCATTGTCAATCTCGATCCATGTAGTCGACTTGCCGGCAAACTCGTCGGTTTTGCGGAGCATCGGCTCGTACATCATGCAACGGTCTCTGTCCAAGAATGTGTACACCATATCGAGATGGATGAACGATTCCGGATGTTTCGGCAGCTGCTGCACTATAATATTGAATTTAGGACGATTGGAGAACGTGTGCGCCAGAAAGTCTATACCCTTCGCGTTGGTGCGTATTCCCTCGCCTATGCACAGCAGGTCGCTGCGTCCTATCTGCACGTCGCCACCTTCTGTATGCGCCGTCTTCTCCCATTCCGAGGCATTCATGACCTCACAGCCAAAGTAATACTTGAATATTGCCTTGTAAATCAAGTTCTCGCGCTTGCGGACATCGAACGACATCGAATTGATAAGCACTCGCTCATATACCGATGACGATGCATCGCGCGTGAAAAACAGATTATACAACGGGCGCAGCAGATAGCGTCGTTCAGCGAAACACTCAGGGTCCTTTCCCTTGCGATAGGGGAATCCTTCGATGAGATACCGTACTATATCCTTGACACTCATCTGTATAAGCTCATCGACAAGAAATTCGCAACCCTCGGCTGCACAACTTTGTGTAACCATTGCGTTACACAGGTCATCGTCGCCAAGCACTTTTTCGAGCAGGTCCGAGACATAGAATACCTTCGTCACCTTCTCAAAAACGCCTCGAAAATACTTATATTCGTCATCGACAATTCCTTTGCTCAATATGTCGCTATAGAGGGCTTCGGCAGCATTGCCCGGGGTCATTCGCTCAATCTCCACTCCCGGACGATGCAGCAGTACTGCATTGAGCTTACCTATCTCCGACGTTACGTTAACTTCAATCTCTGGTTTATTTCTAAATATTTCCATATTATAATTTTACATCACAACAACCATCGTGCTGACAATCAAAAAAATGAAATCAGCACAACGGAAAAAGCAAAATGCAAATGTACATAAAATAAGTTATTTCTCAAATTTCTTGTCGAAAAAAGTCAGAAAAAAAACGATTTTCCCAACTATGGAAGTTCGGTCAGGACTAACGTCGCAGGTCGACAAGAGTCTCTCTTTCGTCGTATACCCCTTCGCCAGTGAAAAGGTTGCGATACAGCAGTCTGGCTGTGCGCAGTCGGACCTGTCCATTGTCAACAAAATCGGCATCGGCCACACACGCGACGAACGCCATTTGGTGTGTGTAGATGTTCATCGAAAAGACAAATGTCTCTTCCGGGTAATCGGCACCTGGAGCTACATTCGATGCAATGAAAACTATACGGTCATCAATGCGCTCCCACTTTTTTATTGTACCGACAATCAACAATTTGGTATCGACATAGAACCCATTCTCGCCACCAAAGAGCACCGTAGTCGTAAGCGTCTCGAGATCGAAACTATAGCACGACGGATGTGATGCCGTTTCATAATATACAATATTGTGGTTCACACTGTCTATCAATGTGGCAATGATGCACTTGTCCATCGGCAATGTCTCGATATACTCACTGGCCAACTGATTGTAGTATGCAATCTCGTCGAACGGCTCCTCTTCCGACTCCACGGTGTCCGCGACCACGACCGGAGGCTCTGCCTGACGACGGTTCAGCACGAAGAAAAGAACCATCGCCAGACAGCTGACAGTTGCCACGATCGAGACGATCGGAATGTTTATCGGTGTAAATTTTACTTTCAAAACCAAAGATTTAAACATCAATCAGACAACAAGCCGCAGTTTCCGCAATTATACTGCATGGCTTTTACGGTCTTGACGGCCTGCTTCAGGCCCTCGTCGTATTCGTGCATCACTCTGTAATAGTATTCAATACCATACAGATTTCTTGCTATCAACGCTTTGATCATATATCCCATATACATGTCGCTGTGTTCGTTGATGAGTCGGCTGCGTTCGTCCTCCTTCTTTGCCTTCTGGCTGAGCTGCTCGATGAAGTACGGGTCGTTGATCAACTTGTTGAGGTATTGTTCGTAATTCTCGGCATGGATGGCATGGTTTGTGTCGCTGACCGATTTCCTTGCCTGTTCGTTCATCCATGCAGCAACCCACTCTCCTTTCACCTCGCTGCGCGAAATATGTTTCTGGGCGGCAAATTCGGAAAAATCTTTCATAACACTCGCCGAATCATAGTTCAACTGAAACTTTTCAAAACTCTCAAATTGTGCATCGTTGCGATGGTTGTCGGCCCAACTGAGGGCGTAGGTGTTGAACAGTCCTGCCGACCGCAGCGAGAGGAAATAGTCCGATAGGCGGGTGGTGTCCATAGGCACAAATATGTCGGGCATTATTCCGCCACCTCCGTACACAACTCGGCCACTGTAAGTTAAGAACTTCAACGAGTCGGGATAGTTGATGGAATCGGCACTGACAAATTCGTTGTGTTCGTATCTGCGCTGCAACTCGCGGTTGTAGGCATCCGTCCCGTCATCGTATGGTTTTTGTATGCACCGGCCCGAAGGAGTATAATAGCGGGCTGTGGTCAAACGGATTTGGGCTCCGTCATATATCTCGAACATGCGCTGCACCAAGCCTTTGCCAAACGAGCGACGTCCCACCAGCATGCCACGGTCCCAGTCCTGTACAGCACCCGAAACAATCTCCGACGCCGATGCCGAATACTCGTCTATCAGCACAACGAGCGGACCGCTTGTATAGCTGCCGCCACGTCGCGAGATGAAGTTCTGGCGCGGCGATTTGTCTCCCTGCGTATAGACAATGAGCCGGTGCGGATCCAGAAACTCATTGGCAACCGCAACGGCAATGTCGAGGTAGCCGCCGCCGTTGCCACGCAAATCGAACACCAGGCGCTTCATACCTTGCTTCTTGAGCTTTGAAATGGCACTACGCAATTCCTGATGCGACGTGCGGGCGAAACGTGCAAGACGTATGTAGCCCACCTCGTCGTCGAGCATGAAGTATGTGTCGATAGAGTAAATCGGCACCTTGTCGCGTATTATTTTGAATTCCAAAGGAGAATCAATTCCTGGACGTTTGACCGTCAGACGTACCTCCGTACCTTTTTTTCCGCGCAGGTGATTGAAGACGAACTTGTTGTTCACACCTTTGAATGTCGCCACCGTATCGTCTACCTTGAGCAGCTTGTCTCCAATCATAAGTCCGACATGTTCCGACGGGCCACCGACAATGACATCGGTCACCGAAATGGTGTCGTCGACAATCTGGAACGAGATTCCAACCCCTTCGAAGTTGGCCTGCAATCCCTCGTTGGTGCGCTGCACATCCTTTGCAGCAATATACATGCTGTGCGGATCCAGTTCCGCCAGCATTGACGATACTGCCTTTTCGGTGATTTTCTTGTAATTGGGAGTCTCTACATAATGATCCTCAATATATTTGTCAACCTGTTCGATTCGACGGAAATGGTTGGTGTCGTTGTCCTTATTCGAGGTTTTGTTTTCAGCATCACGCTTCGACTGTGCCACAGATGTCGACATGCAAAGCACAGCCAGAGAAAGCAGTATTATTTTTCTTTTCATCATTGAAGTCGTAAATTTTATCCGTTTAACGCGATTTGGCAAAGTTTATTTTGTAATTTAGTTTTGTTTTTGTCACTCTATACTGATTTTTGTGTATCTTTGCTTTTTGTCTTGGAAGGCAAAAAAGGGTCCAATTTCTTATAAAACATATAATTCCCAAAGTTTTACACTTAGCCTTTCCCGAGCATCACCTATGAACTATTAATAATAGAAATACAATAAAATGGCACAAATCAGTTCAGAAAAAAAGCACCCGACCTTTGGCAAGATCATGCTGGCGTCAGGCATCGGCACCTTGATTGTATTGATTCTGGTAGGCATCTTCAAACTGCTGTTGTTTTTCGGAATCATCGGTTCACTCGGTAGCAGCAAAGCCACTACCGTAGCGAAAGACTCGTTCCTGAAGCTCGACCTGACCAAACCAATCAGCGAACGTTCGCCCAGCGAGATCGATTCTTGGATGAACGAAGGTTCCTCGATAGGATTCTCCGACATGCTGCGCAGCATCGCAACGGCAGCCGACGACCCCAACATTAAGGGCATATACATCTATATGGGCAGCACCTATCCCCTATCGTGGGGCAAGAGCGAAGAGTTGCGCCAGGCCCTTGTGCGTTTCTGCGACAGCGGCAAGCCTATCCTGGCATACGCCGACGGCTACACGCAGCAGGGCTACTACGTTGCCTCCGTTGCCGACAGCATATACCTCAACCCCTCGGGCATGCTCGAATTCCGTGGCATCGCCGCCGAGAGCCTGTTCTTCAAGGATATGCTCGACCGACTGGCTGTCAAAATGACACTTGTACGCCCCAAGAGCAACAGTTTCAAAAGCGCCGGCGAAATGTACACCATGAACAAAATGAGCGATGCCAACCGTACGCAGATTCGCGAATACATCAGCAGCATCTGGGAATACGTCGTCGACCAAGTTTCAGAAGCCCGCGACATCGCACCCGAGCGGCTTAACGACATCGCGTCGGAACTCGACGCCGTGCTTCCGGAAGATGCACTGAAAAACAACCTGATCGACAGGCTCTGCTTCGAAAGCAGCATCAGGCAGGTGATGACCGACTCCTACGGCGGAAAGCAGACCGTCTCGCTAACTGATTACTTCAAAAACCTCGTTCCCGACAACATATCGAAAGACAAAATAGCCATAATCTATGCCGAGGGCGACGTGATTCCCGGAAGCGGATTCGGCACAGCCGTCTATTCCGACAAGATAACCAAAGCCCTTGACGATGCCGCCAAGGACGACAAAATCAAAGCCATCGTGCTTCGCGTGAACTCTCCCGGAGGAGCCGTCACGGCTTCTGAAATCATGACCAACGCTGTCATTCGCGCACGCGAGAAGAAACCCGTCATCGTATCGATGGGCGACGTTGCGGCATCGGCAGGCTACGAGATTTCGTGCAACGCCAACTATATCGTCGCCGAGCCCACCACAATCACCGGCTCGATTGGCGTATTCGCCACCATTCCCGAAGTGGGAGGCACGCTGAAGAAATATCTCGGCATCACAACCGACACTGTGATGACCAACAAAAACTCCACAGCAATGAGCATCTTGCGTCCATTGTCGCCCAAGACCTTAGACCTTATGCAGCGCAACGTCGAGGAATTCTATACTGTTTTCGTGAACCGCGTGGCCAAGGGTCGCGGACTGAGCTACGACTTTGTCGACAGCATTGCCCGCGGACGCGTATGGACAGGCCGCGACGCATTGAAACTGGGTCTTATTGACGCTCTTGGCGGTCTTGACGATGCCATCTGCATTGCTGCCGACAGCGCCGGAATCAAGGACTACATGGCCATCGACTACCCTGCGCCACAAAGCTTCCTGGACGAACTGAAGAACCGCAAAGACGAATCGTCAGGCAATATCCACTCCAGCTCCCCCATCGTTGCTGGCGATGGTGTATGGATCGGCGGCGACGTGATGGTCAATACACTGAACCGAATCTGCGAGACGCGAGGCCTGCAGGCTCGTGTAGAATTCTTCATCGTCAACGAATAGCATGCTACGGCTACGCCACATACTACTATTGCTAATGGCTGCATCCTCCCTATCGGCTCAACCAATGCACGACTTGAGGCATTACATCGAAACGAGGAATGATGTCTACGAGTTCCGTTGGGTATGCACCAGCGACACAATCGACACCGACATCTCTGCCGACCAGGAGGTCGTCTACCTTATCGACGGCTTCTGGATAATGACCCACGAGGTGACCGAAGACCTCAAAGAATGGTACCTCCATCTGCGCAACGACGCCTCGACGATGCCGCTAACCGATGTCACGCTCGACGATGCTCTAAGTCTGTGCAAGGCAATCTCGTCACCTGCACGCCAATACACCATACCGACCCGCGACCAATGGCTTCTGGCCTACCACGGCGGCATCGCCAGCGAGGGATACAGCTATTCCGGCAGCAACAATCCATCCTATGTTGGATGGACGAAAGAGAACAGCGGCGGCCGGCTCCACAAAGGCGGCGAACGCATCCCCAACGAATTGGGACTCTACGACATGACGGGCAACGTCGCCGAGTTGGTCTACGACGGCACGGCCACTGCCTACATCGGCGGCTCCTACCTCGATGCCGCCTCGTCGCTCGTCGCACTTCCCTCCAACCAAACCCCGCCTCCGCAAGTATGCGGCTTGCGGCTTGTTTTGCACGAACCTCTTTGGTTCAACAAAGATTCCGAGCGTGTATTCCATCTAAAACAATAATCCTACAAATATCATCAGACACACTAAAAAACAAAGAAATATATGAACCGTAAAGTCAAAGTCGGACTAATCCAGATGTCCTGCACAGCCGACAAGGAACAAAATATAGCCCGCTACACCGAGAAAGTACGCCAGCTGGCCGCCGACGGCGCGCAGATCATCTGTCTCCAGGAGCTTTTTGCCTCGCTCTATTTCTGCGACACCGAGGACTACCACAACTTCCGCTATGCTGAACCTATCCCCGATGGCCCTACCACACAGCATTTCATGGCTTTAGCCAAAGAGCTCGGTGTGGTCATCGTATGCTCCATGTTCGAGAAACGCGCCGAAGGACTCTATCACAACACCACTGCAGTCATCGACGCCGACGGCAGCTACCTCGGCAAATACCGCAAGATGCATATTCCCGACGACCCCGGCTACTACGAGAAGTTCTATTTCACACCGGGCGACCTCGGCTACAAAGTCTTTAACACCCGCTTTGCCAGAATCGGCGTACTCATCTGCTGGGACCAATGGTATCCTGAAGCATCGCGCATAACCGCCCTTATGGGTGCCGAAATCCTTTTCTACCCCACAGCCATCGGCTGGGCCGTAGACCAAGACGAGGCGACAAACGACGAGCAGTATCAGGCCTGGCAGACAATCCAGCGCAGCCACGCTGTTGCAAACGGCGTCCCTGTCGTCAGCGTGAACCGCACCGGACGCGAGGGCGACATGCAATTTTGGGGCGGCTCGTTTGTAACCAACGCCTTCGGACGCCTCTTGTGGCAGGCTCCGCATCTTGAGGAATGCACACACATCGAGGAGCTCGACCTCTGCGACAGCGACCGCTACCGCCGCCATTGGCCCTATCTGCGCGACAGGCGTATCGACAGCTACGAGCCCATACTGAAACGTTACATCGACTAACGCTTGCCTCCCTGTATCGACACTACGGGGCAAATATGGAAAACACATATAACAAACTCACAATTCACGACCTATGATAATCTCACCAACACCTAAAGAACGCGGATTCTACATGCCTGCCGAATGGGAACGGCACGAGGCCACATGGCTCAGCTACCCTCACAACGAAGACTCCTGGCCTGGCAAGATCGAAACGATATTTCCCTCTTACCATCTCTTCATCAAAACACTGACAGAGGTCGAAACCGTCCACATCAACGTACAGGACGAAGCTGCGGAGACCAAAATAAAACAAGCACTTAAAGATGCTGGAGCATTCATGGTCAACATCGAATTCCACCGTTTCCCGACCAACGATGCCTGGTGCCGCGACCACGGTCCCGCATTTCTCCTCAACAAAAAGACTCCCGGTCTTCGTGCAATCGTGAACTGGAACCACAACGCTTGGGGCGGAAAATACCCATACGAACTCGACACACAAATCCCCGCACATATAGCCAAATACACAGGTTTGACCATGTTCGAGCCGCATATCGTCATGGAGGGAGGCTCCATCGACGTCAACGGCAAGGGCGACCTGCTGACGACCTCGTCATGCCTGCTCAACCCCAACCGCAACCCGACACTCAAAAAAGAGCAGATCGAAGAGCACCTGCGTGCCTACTACGGCGTAGACAACATAATCTGGCTGGGCGACGGCATCGTCGGCGACGACACCGACGGCCATGTCGACGACCTTAGCCGCTTTGTGGACACCGACGTAATAATCACCGCCGTCGAAGAAAACAAGAACGACGAAAACTATGTTCCTCTACAGGACAACCTCAAGATTCTCAACTCATGCCGTCTCGCCAATGGCAAGCAACCCACCGTGGTTGAAATGCCGATGCCCGACCCCGTGATTTGGGAAGACCAGCGACTGCCAGCCTCATACGCCAACTTCTACATCTGCAACGGTTTGGTTATCTTCCCGACTTACAAGTGCAACAACGACACCCGTGCCGCCTACATCCTTGAGGAATGCTTCCCGACACGCGAAATCGTTGGCATCGACAGCACCGACATCATCTGGGGTCTCGGCAGCTTCCACTGCCTCAGCCAGCAGATGCCTGCCTAATCAAAGTCGTCGAAACTGAATACTCTTGACACTTCCAACAAATGGTGCCCAAATCGGACGCCATCACATTGCCGGCTGTTGCTGTTCAAGCTTTTTCAACTTGCGCGTAATCCAGATAGCGAACGGTACCGCCAACAGAAAAGTACACAAATCGGCCGAAGCCTGCGTCATCTCTACACCTTCGAGCCCGAACAATCTGGGCAACAACAGTATTGAAGGTACAAAAAACAGTCCCTGGCGGCCAACAGCCAACAGCGTAGCCGGGAAGGTCATACGTATGTTCTGAAGTAGCATATTGGTGGCAGTTCCGACCGTACAGAGCGGGAACACAACACATTGCCATCTGAGTGCCTCGCTGCCTATGGTTATAAGCAGGGGATCCTCGTCACGGAACACGGCAATAATCTGAGGCGCAAAGATATAACCCAACAACGACAATACCGATAGCATCGTGAACGACACCACTAGCGTGAAATGATACGACTGGCGGACCCGCCTATACTTGTGTGCGCCGTAGTTGAATCCGCATACCGGCTGGAACCCTTGCGTAAAGCCCAATATCAGCGAGAAAGCGAACATCGTGGTTCGCGACACAACAGCAAAGGCCGCCACCGATGATGCATCCTGACCCGGAGGGGCAAAACTGGAGGCCGCATAGTTGAGCATGATGGCCGACAGGCAATTGAACAGCTGACGGAAAAGCGAAGGCAACCCTCCAGCCACTATCTCGACATAGCAAGCCCATGAAGGTCGAAAATTGCGCAGGCGGATATGTACCGACTCCGGACGCATTGTGCCCCACAAAAGAAGCCCCCATGCAAACGTCTGGCTAAGTGCCGTTGCTATAGATGCTCCCGTGACGCCAAGGTCAAGCCCAAAAATCAGCAGCGGATCAAGCACAATATTCAGCACCGCACCGCTCACAATGCCAACCATTCCGAAACGTGCGTTGCCCTGCAGACGCAGCTGGTTGTTGAGCGTCAGTGCCGACATCATCAGCGGCGATGCGATGAGGATGTAGCGCAGATAGTCGCAGGCGTATGGAACCACCGCAGGCGGAGCTCCAAGCAGACGCACCATCTGCGGCAGCAGTGGCAAGCCAACGACCGCCGCGACAACTCCTATGAGCAGCGGCGTGAAGAACCCGACGGATGCCATCACCTCGGCATCGTCGTATTTACGGGCGCCAAGCGCGCGCGATATGTGGTTGCCCGACCCGTGACCGAAGAAAAAGCCAACAGCCTGGATGAACGTCATGTAGGCAAACGATATGCCGATTCCGGCCGTGGCCTCCGTCGAGAGATGACCAACAAAGGCAGCGTCGACCACATTGTAGAGCGCCGTAACCACCATACTGACCATCGAGGGTATGGCAAGCCTCAACACCAGTCGTGGAACCGGTGTCTCCGTCATCTCCTTATATTTCAGATCGAGCCCCGACAAATGTTTTTCAGTTTCTCACAATCTGCGTATTGCCTTTCGAATTGAGAAGCGTCAGCTTGACCGTGTGCATCTTGCCGTCGCGCTGGAAAGTCACATCCACCTCGTCGCCAGGGTTGAACAGTGCCACCTCTTCCATCATCGAGGCATACGAGTTAACCTCAACCCCGTTGACGCTCATCAGCACGTCGCCTTCCTTCATGCCGGCTTTCTCGGCTGCGCAATGCGGAATCACACGGGCCACATAGATGCCCTTCAGTTCCGCAAGTTTGAGGCGTGCAGCAATTTCGCTCGTCACCTCTACGACATTCACGCCGAGATAACCGCGCTGGACGACACCGTATTGGCGCAGGTCGCCCGTAACCTTGCGTGCAATGTTCGAAGGAATGGCGAACGAGTAGCCCGTATAGTAGCCGTTACCACTTGCAATGGCAGTATTGATGCCTATCAGTTCCGCACGGCCGTTGACGAGAGCGCCGCCCGAGTTGCCGCTATTGACCGCGGCATCGGTCTGTATAAACGATTCTATCGTGCTCTCCACGCCGGGATTCTTTATAATGTCCATATAACGTGCCTTTGCCGATATTATGCCTGCAGTCACTGTCGAGGTGAGGTTGAACGGGTTGCCTATAGCCAAAACCGGTTCGCCGATGCGAGCCGAGTCCGAGTTGCCGAAAGGAATGGTCTCAAGACCCGTAGCCTCGACCTTGATTACAGCCAAGTCCGTTGCCGGGTCGGTACCCACAACGCGAGCCGGCATCTCGCGCTTGTCGTTCAGCGTAACCCACACATTCTCGGCATCCTGTACCACATGGTTGTTGGTCACGATGAATCCATCCTGCGAGATGATCACGCCCGAGCCGTAAGCGTTGTACGTCTGACGCTGAACGCCACGGTCGATAATCATACCGAAGAAAGACTGGTAGAGCGGCGTCAGCTTAGTCATTTCAGTCTTGATATGCACAACGGCATCTATCGTGCGCGCTGCCACCTCCGTGAAGTCGGTCTGCGTCAGTAGCGACGGCAGAGGCTGGCGCACAACAGTTTCTACCACTTTCGATTCGTTTTTTTCCTCATTCTGTGCCTTGCATCCCGACGGCACAACCATCATAAGCGACAAAGACAAAATCAAAAAAATTCTTTTCATTGTATCTATAGTTAAGGTTTTCGTTTTCGTTTAATATGTTATAACAAAAATCGTGCCAAAATATTATTCACTGCCGAAAAATTAGTGCAATTCGTGTTCAATTAACGAAGTTTTTTCGTCTCTGATTTCGTTTTCGTCTTCGTTTTCGTACGTAGTATTTATTTTTTTAATTAAATTTGCAATTCAAAAAAAAAGTACGAAAAACGATACAAGCATGAAAATCATCATAGTAGGAACAGCATATCCATATCGTGGGGGCTTAAGTGCCTTCAACGAGCGCCTTGCCTACGAATACCTGAACCGCGGCGACGAGGTCGAAATCTACACCTTCACGCTCCAATACCCGTCGTTTCTCTTTCCCGGCAAAACCCAATACAGCGACGAACCCGCCCCACAAGGGCTCACCATCCACCGACGCATCAACTCCATCAACCCACTGAACTGGATGCGCGTCGGCCGCGAAATAGCACGCAAACGCCCCGACCTACTCGTCACCAAGTTCTGGCTCCCATTCATGGCCCCTTGCCTCGGGACAATAGAGCGCCGCGTACGACGCAACCACCACACTCGCATAGTATCCATCCTCGACAACATCATCCCACACGAACACCGACCCGGCGACCGTCTCTTTGCACGCTACTTCGTGCGTTCCACCGATGCCTTCGTCGCCATGTCGCGCTCCGTACTCGACGACCTGAACCTTTTCGACACCAAGAAACCGCGACAGTTCTGTCCTCACCCCCTCTACGACCACTATGGCGACATACTCTCCAAAGACGAAGCCCGGCGCATCCTCGGTCTCGACCCTGACGGACGCTACATCCTTTTCTTCGGCTTCATTCGACACTACAAAGGCCTCGACCTCCTCCTCAATGCAATGGCCGACCCACGCATACGCCAACGCAACATACACCTCATCGTTGCAGGCGAATTCTATGGCGATTCCAAGCCATACCTCCAGCAAATCGAGCAACTCGGCATCGCCGACAGCATCAAACTCTGCACCGATTTCATTCCCGACAGCCAGGTGAACAGGTATTTCTGCGCCGCCGACCTCGTCACACAGCCCTACAAAAGCGCCACACAAAGTGGCGTAACCCAGATAGCCTTCCATTTCGAACGTCCCATGCTCGTCACCGATGTGGGCGGACTCGCCGAGATAGTCCCCGACGGAAAGATAGGCTTCGTTGTGCAGCCCGACGTGCAGCAGATTGCCGACGCCATTGTGCGCTACTACGACCAGAACCTTGAAGAGGATTTCACACTCGGCGTACGCCAAGAGAAAAAGAAATATCTCTGGACCAATATGACCACCGCCATCGACAACCTCCTTAAATAACCCCTAAAACCCTTCAAACCCTTTAACCCTCAAACCCTCAAACCCTCAAACCCTTTCAACCGTGATCATCCGAAGCAAAGCACCACTCCGACTCGGTCTCGCCGGCGGCGGCACCGATGTCTCCCCATATTCCGACATCTATGGCGGTGCCATCCTCAACGCCACCGTCGATATGTATGCCTACACCACCATCGAGCCTACCGACGACGGCAAAGTAGTCTTCCTTGCCCCCGACAAGCACCTGCGCGAAGAGTACACCGATGCCATGGAAGTCGACACCGACGGCTACTTCATCCTCCACAAAGGAGTCTACAACCGCATCGTGCGCCAGTTCACCCATCGCCCTCTGTCGCTACGCATAGCCTCCTTCGTCGACGTCCCTGCCGGTAGCGGCATGGGCACCTCATCCACACTCGTCGTCAGCATACTCGGAGCCTACGTCGAATGGCTCAAACTCCCACTCGGCGAGTACGACATCGCACGCCTCGCCTACGAAATTGAGCGCATCGACCTCGGTCTCGCAGGTGGAAAACAAGACCAATACGCAGCCACCTTCGGCGGCTTCAACTTCATGGAGTTTGTCGGCGACAACGTCATCGTCAACCCCCTGCGCGTACGCCCTCGCTATCAGGACGAACTGTGCCACAACCTCCTCCTCTACTATACCGACACCAGCCACGTCAGTGCCGACATTATCAAAGAGCAGCAGCAGAATGTCAAAGCCAAGAAAAACGACAGCATCCAGTCCATGCACAAACTCAAGCAGCAAGCCGTCCAGATGAAGGAAGTGCTCCTCAAGGGCGAGATTGACCGCATTGGCGAGATCCTCGACTTCGGCTGGCAGCACAAGAAACAGATGGCCAAAAGCATCAGCAACCCACGCATAGACGCCATCTACGATGCAGCACGCCAAGCCGGAGCCACCGGAGGCAAGATCAGCGGCGCAGGCGGCGGCGGATTCATGTTCTTCTACTGCCCTCTGCTCACGCGCCACACCGTTGCCGACGCACTCCTCCAGTTCGGAGGCACCATACGCCGTTACGAATTCACCACCGAAGGCCTCAAAACCTGGACCATGGAAAGGTACGAGACGAAAAACGAATCCAGACAATAAATTCCACAGAAATGACGTTTCTGTAGCAAAAACATATACCATGAACAAACGTATACCCCAATCCATAGAACAAAGCATCGCTGCGAAAAACGCTATACTTGCCGACAGCGACTTCCTTATGCGCATCGAGAAAGCTGCCGAAATGATTATCACCTCCCTCCGCGGTGGCGGCAAAATCCGCTTCTGCGGCAACGGTGGCAGCGCTGCCGATGCCCAACATCTGGCTGCGGAACTCAGCGGACGCTTCTACTACGACCGTCCCCCTCTCAACGCAGAAGCTTTGCACTGCAACACCTCTTACCTCACGGCTGTAGGCAACGACTACGGATACGAACACATATTCGCACGGCTGCTGCGCGGCACCGGGCGAAAGGGCGACGTTCTGGTTGGCATCAGCACTTCCGGCAACTCGAAGAACATCTTGGAGGCTTACAAGGTGTGCAAAGAAATGGGTATAAGCATAATATCGTTCACTGGCGAAACTGGTGGAAAAATGAAGGAAATGTCCGACCTGCTTCTGAATGTGCCTTCGACCGACACTCCCCGCATACAGGAAAGCCACATCATGATAGGACACATCATCTGTGAGTTGGTCGAATCGGAGCTGTTTCCGAGATAGTTAACATCGTACGATAACAGAAACTTTAATCTTTAGCTATGGAATGCATTATTCTTGCAGGCGGATTCGGCACTCGGTTGCGCAGCGTGGTCAGCGACGTGCCCAAACCGATGGCTCCCGTAGGCGGCCGTCCTTTCCTCGAATTGCTTATGGACCACCTGCTGGGCTACGACTTCGACCACATCGTCCTCTCGACGGGATACATGCACGAGAAGATTGAACAGCATTTCGGCAACAGCTACAGGAACATTCCTCTCAGTTACGCCATCGAGGAAAATCCGCTGGGAACAGGCGGCGGAATACGCAACGCTTTGGAGAAATGCAACGACGAAAACGTGGTGATTGTCAACGGAGACACTCTCTTCCGCATAGATTACGACGACCTGCAGCGCTTCCACTCCTGCCACCCGACTCGACTCTCGGTTGTTCTACGCATGGTGGAAGACACTTCGCGTTACGGACTGGTCAGCACCGACTGCGCCGACCGCATCACGCGCTTCGCCGAAAAGGAGGCATCGCACGGTCCTGGAGCCATCAACGGCGGCATCTACATGATAGACCGTTCGCTTCTGGAAAGCTTTCCGCTGGGAACGGCATTCTCGTTCGAGAAAGACGTCATGCAGAAATTATATCTCGACGAACCCTTCTTTGCCTACACTTCGGGCGCTTACTTCATCGACATGGGTATCCCCGAAGACTATCTTGCTTTATGCAAGGAAGTGAAATAAAACAACATACACTTTAATTCTCACGCCATAGGTCCGGCACTTACGACAAGCATATTGTCATAAGAAAGAACTCGTTGGGCTGTTTCGAGAAGCTCAGACGGCGAAATGCCACCTTGTTTTATGACTCCGAGCAGATTGTCGGTGAATAGTTCCGTCACACCGCAAGCAAACATGTTCGAAAAGCGTTCCATGCGCTCGAACACTCCGTCTATTCCTCTAATGAAATCGCCTACCATGGACGATTGCACCATCTGCAGCTCGTCGATACCGACAGGCTCGTTACACAGCCTGTCAATCTCGTTCCTAATCTCTTGCAGAGCCGCATCAGCTTTCGATGCCGCCACTTCGCTGAATATATAGAACGCCATGCTGCCCCGATAAATCTGGGTTTGCGAATAGATACCATAGGTGTAGCCTTTGTCCTCGCGGATATTGGTCATGAGTCGCGAACCGAAATAGCCGCCCAACACCGTGTTGAGCACCATGAAGCGAGCATATTCGACATCGCTCCAACCAAACGGAAGCAGACGCCCGACACGCAGAGCCGACTGCACTGCATTGGGCATGGGCAATCGGATTTCGCGTTCCTCGCCAGGTTGCGGCGTAGGTAAAGACAGTGGTTGATAGGGCTCTGTGACAGCACTGCCAAACAGCTTGTCGATAAGGTCAAGCGTCCCCTCGGGCACATTGCCACCCAGCATAATGGTCATTCGGGAGGGTACGAGATATTGCCTGTAATATCTGCGAGTATCCTCTACCGAAAGGCGATCGACGTCGTCGACAGTCGCAAAGCGCCCCAGGGGGTGCGAAGAACCGTAAAGCCCTTTGTAAAAATTGCACCGCGCGACGTGCGATGGTTTGAGGGCTGCCGTTTCAAGAGCTTGGCGACGTTTGGAAACAAAGATATCGAACTCCTCCTGCGGATACGAAGCATCGACAAGGCATTCCTGCATCAATGGCAGGAACTCAACAAGATAGCGCGAAAGACAATAGACCGTTAGCGACGACGAGACGGAATCGCACCGACTGTCGAAGACGATGCCGCGGAAATCAACAAACTCCGCAATCTGACGTGCTGTATGCCGGCTTGTACCAGCGGTGAGCAGTCTGATAGCCGATGCCGTCTGCAAGAATTTGTCCTGATGAGCTGTGCCGCAGTCGAAAATGAAATCAATGCGGACTATGTCAATATGTTTGTCGAAGAAAAGATATACAGGACGGCCATTCGTGAGGTCGTAGCGCTGCGGGACAAGACCTTCGCGATTGATTGTCTCTGGATTTAGCGTACCCTTGACAGGATTGGAAGATGATATCATTTTTTTATCTTTTTATTCAGAATACATTCATAAATCCCCAAACATACCCCTCAAACCCTTCAACCCTTCAACTCTAAAACCTTCAACCCTCAAACCTTCAACCCTCAAACCTTCAACCCTCAAACCTTCAACCCTCAAACCCTTCAACCCTCAAACCCTTCAACCCTAAAACCCTTCAACCCTAAAACCCTCAAACCCTTTAACCCTAAAACCTTCTAACCCTCTAACCCTCAAAACTTCACTGTCACCTTGAAATTCAACTGGCGTGCCGTGAGGTAGTTTGGCACAGGATAATACTGGTTGTTATAGTCGGACACAAATATGAACGACACCACATTGCGGTAGTCGAAAATATTGAACAACTCCACACTGAGCAGGATATCGTCTACATATTGCATCAGACGGCTGCTGCGGATGCGTTCGAATCGCGACAGCTGGATCGTGTTGCCCCAATCGACTCGGAAATAGGCCGGGTAGCGACGGATTATAGAGAAGTCCTTTTGCGTGGGATATGTGAATGGCAATCCTGAAGAGACAATGAAATTGAGCGACATACGCCAGAACGGTACACTCGGCACATAGTCTTGGAAGAAAATCTTGAAGCTGACGCGCTGGTCGGTGGGACGCGGCAGCCAGCCGTAGGCGTCGCCCTCAATGTCCTCACGTGTACGCATCAACGAGAGCGATGCCCACGATTCGAGGCCATCGACAACCTCGCCACTCAATCGGAGCGAAAGTCCTGTAGCATAACCCACTGCATTATTCTCTCCGCTGTAACGCATCCTAAGATTGTCGATGCTATATGAAATCAGGTCGTCGATATACTTATAGTATACATCTGTAGTCAGTTTGAACGGGCGGCTGTCGATACGGAAATTCCAATCAATCGTTCCCATGAGCTGATAGGAATCCTGCGGACGTATGGAGTGGTTTAGCCGTCCGTCAGCAGAACGGTATTCGCGATAGGTCGGTGCCTGGCTATAGACTCCTGCCGCAAGGCGGAAGAGGATATCCCTCTTGATGTTGGGCTTGAAGTTCAGGCTAAGTCGCGGCGAGAGGATGAAACCCCTGTTGTGTGGCGACGTCTCGTCGAACAAGGCCTCATGCGGATAGTTGGACACGTTGCCGGTAAGGTTGTCGTTGGTGAAATCGATGTCGTACCATTGCCCTCTGATGCCAGCCACGATGGAGAACATGTGGTCGTGGTGGGTATAGAAATCGACATTACGCTGCGCGTATGCCGAAAGGCGCATCATGCCCAAAGTATGGTTCGAGCGGCAGAACTGCTGCAGGATAGGCGTCGATGGCATGTTGCTGTCAACCCCAGGGGTCGGTATCACCGTCGGCATGGCGTATCCAGCCGAGTCGACCCATTTCCACTCGCGCATTTTGTCGCGCACCTGCTCGTACTGGACCTTCACACCCCAGTTCCAGTTGCCCATGCGCGCATAGTGTGTTCCCTGGAGCATAGACGAGAAATAGTTGGTCTGGAGCGAATTGCGTGCATGCTCCAGAAACGAGCCGATGCCTCGGTCGAAGCGCGACGTCTCGCCGTTCTCGTCGACGTTTCCCACATTCAGTTCGTAGAGCATGAACTGGCTCAAAATGTCGTAATTCTCAACCTCGCGGTTCGACTGGAAGGAGTTGGTGAACCTCAGTTTGTAGTCATTACTGGGATGGAAGTCGAGGGCAAGCGATGCAAGCGCCGTCCTGTAGCTGTCACGTTCTTCGCCTTCATAATAGACGTCGAACTGCATCACCTCCTGCCAGCCGCCAAAGGTGGTGGTCTGCGACGAGGGAACAAGCCCATACAAATTGCGGGTCGCAACGACAAGAAGCTGAAGGTCGAGAGCCTCATTGATTCTGTAGCCTATGAGCCCCTGCAAATCAGTATAAGATGTATTGTAGTTGCCTTTAGTGTCGAGGGTACGGAAAATGTAACGGTTGGAATGCTGACGGAATCCTATCGAATATGAAAGCCTGTCGCCGACAGCACCCTGCAGCGAAAGCGAGGCTCCCAGCATTGATGCCGATAACTGGCCGCGCGTGTCGTGGAAAGTCTTGCCCGACGCTGTGTCGCCCTGCGCGTACGGTGTCGAATATGCTATGTCAAGTACCGATGCCATCCTGTCGCCATAAGTGGCATCGAAGCCACCGGGCGAGAACTTGACAAACGAGACCATGTCGGGATTGATTATCGATGTTCCCTCCTGTTGCCCGTTGCGCACCAGTGTGGGGCGGAAGATTTCGACTCCGTTGATATAGACCAGGTTCTCGTCGAACGACCCTCCTCGGACCGAGTACTGGGACGACATCTCATTATTGGAACTGACGTCGGGAAGGGTCTTGAGCAACGACTCTACCCCACCCTGCGGACCTACATTGTTCTCCACCTTTTCGATGTTCACCGTCGTGAATGTCGTTTTTCTGCTCTTTTCCTCTGTGACTTTCACGACGTCGAGCTGAGTGGTCTGTTTCTTCAATGAAAAAACAATATTCAGCGGAGCGTTCTGCCTGGTTGTCAAGACAGTGTCTGCCGTTTCGAAACCCGTACAGCGGACGCTGATTTCGATTTCCTTTCCGGCAGGAAGCTGCATACTGTAGCGACCCTGCTCGTCGCTCTTTGTTCCAACGACAGGATTGAGATTCGTCACAACTACGCTGGCATAAGGAACGGGTTTGGAATCGGTATCGACAACCTTGCCACTCATAACGACAAGTTCCTGAGCGTCAACCGACGACAAGAACAACAAGAATAGTGGCACAAGCAACGCTCGTATGAATTCCGCAGTTTTTTTCATCGCTCCATTAACGGAAGTCCAAAATCTTTATTGTAAAGTCACAATAAAAAAAACTCTTTCAACGTTATCGTCATAAGTCTTTGTCTAAAAATGAAAACAAAAACCATATTATTCTTCGCTTTCGTGCTGGCAGCCACGGTCTTACACTCGCAAGACCTGCAGCTCACTTTCACTTCGGCGACCGACGCCAAGTTCTTCGTCTACCTCAACGGCAAACTACAGAACGAGAAATCGACAGGTATGGTGACTATCAAAAACCTGGAAGACAAAGACTACCATGTACGCATCGTTATCGACGACCCCTTCGAAGTCGCCGTGACGCGCACCATTCGTCCCGACCGCAAGCACAACGAATACTCAGTGAAATTCAATGCCGTACGCGAACGGGTCTATCTAAAGTCTATTGGGGCCTCGCAACGCGACGAGGGCGACAACAACCTGTGGGTTCCACAGGACCCAACACCTCCACAGACTGCCGAAGAAGAGACCCCTCGGCATCATTCTTCTATTAAAAGAAACGACGACAGCGACACCGCAAACAGACGCATAATGAACCGTGTCCGCACGCAAACCATCGAATAAAAATACATTTTTATGAAAAAAACAGTCAAAGCTCTTCTTGCATCCACTCTTGTTTTCAGCCTGTGCATGTCCAGCATGCTGACAGCCCAGAACCGCATCGACAACCAAGGCCGGCGACAAGGCCATTGGATCAAGACCGACAAAGACGGAAGCCGTATCTTTGAAGGCGACTTCGTGGACGGCAAAGAGACCGGAGTTTTCAACTACTACTACCCCGACGGAACCTTGAAAATCCGCAACACCTATACACAGCCCGGACGCTACTGCAAGCACGAAGCCTACGACCAGAAGGGACGCCTCCTCGCCACAGGATTCTACGACCAGAAAAACCGCGACGGCGAATGGCGCTATTACAGCCATAACGGAAACCTCGTCAAAATAGCCAACTATCGCATGGGCATCAAGGACGGTGCCCACATCATCTTCAATTCCAACGGCGACACCGCCGAAATAGCCAACTGGAAAGACAACCACCGCCACGGACGCTGGTGGAAACGCATCGGCGAAAAAGGCTGGATATGCGGACAATACGTAAACGGTCTGATGCAAGGCCGACTTGTACAATACAACGGCAACGGACAACTGGTGGACGACGACAATTACCTTGACGGAGTCAAAGACGGACGCTGCCGACACTACGAGAACGGACGCTGCACCGTCGACGAGACATGGCAACAAGGAACCCTCGCCGACCGCAAGATTCTGCTCAACTGCCCCACGGAACGCTGGCAATCAATATTTGGTATCGCATACTACACTCCCAAAGGCGCCTCTGGCAAAGGGACAACGGTATATCTTAACGACGGAACAAAACTGACCTGCACCGACATGGCCGACATCATCAACGAACGCGTCGGACATGAGCATTTCGTCCTCATCGACCGCAAATCGCAGCTTATGGCCAACATCGGCAGCATCGTGGACATCGTCAAAGACGAAGACGGACGCCCAATACTCGACCTGATGCCCAAACCGCCTTTCACTGTCTTCCCTGACGAAGAATGTATAAAGATGATCCGCAGCCTGAAACGCATAGACCAACTCGACGAAGAATAGCAGCAATGACAATAGCCGCCCACACCCTCGGGTGCAAACTCAACTTTGCCGAAACATCTAACATAGTCCGCAACTTCACATTGCACGGATGGCAGTCGGTCGACTTCGACTCAAAGGCCGACCTCTACGTCATCAACACTTGCACCGTAACGGCCATCGCCGAGAAAAAATGCCGCAACGCCATACGGCAGGCTGTAGCCAACAACCCCGACGGCATTGTGGCCGTCATAGGATGCTTCGCACAAAATGCCGCCAACGAGATTGACACAATCGACGGTGTCGACTTCATCCTCGGCAACGACCGCAAACACGACCTGTACGACATTGTGGACAATTACCTGAACCACAAGGAATACCAAAAAACCGACACTCCTCCTGCAAATACATTCCACCTCGCCTACTCGCACGCCGACCGCACCCGAACTTTCTTCAAGATACAGGATGGATGCGACTATTTCTGCTCCTATTGCGCAATTCCGTTTGCACGTGGCCATTCCCGAAGCACCACTGTCGAAGAAACTATGGCGACGGCTCGCGAAATAGCCGCCTCCGGAGCCAAAGAGGTAGTCCTCACTGGCGTCAATACCGGCACTTTCGGCAAAGACAACGGCGAGAGCCTTTTCGACCTGCTCAAAAAGCTGGATACTGTCGACGGTATTGAACGCTACCGCATTTCGAGCATCGAGCCCAACTTGCTTACCGACGAGATAATTGAGTTTGTCGCCGCCTCAAAGAAATTCCTGCCACACTTCCACATCCCCCTGCAGGCTGGTAGCGACGCCGTACTTGCTCTTATGCACAGACGGTACGACACCGCATTCTACGCCGACCTTCTCAAGAAGATTAAAGCTCTCATGCCCGATGCCTGCATCGCTGCCGACATCATGGCCGGATTCAATGGCGAGAACGACGAAGAGTTTGAGAAAACAAAAACCTTCGTCAGTTCAATTCCTATCTCCTACCTCCATGTGTTCACATTCAGTGAACGTCCTCGCACCGCAGCCCTACGCATGGACGGACGCATACCGATGCACCACCGCCGCGAACACAGCCGGCAACTGCAGGAAATATCAGACCGCAAAAAACAGGAATTCTACCTTTCGCAGCAAGGCAAGACCCGTCCCGTACTATGGGAAAGCGACCTAAAGGAAGGTTTCATGCACGGATTTACAGACAACTACATACGTGTGCGACGCCCCTACGATGCAGCTCTGGTCAACACCATCACCCCTTTCAGACTCGACCGCTTCGATGCCGAAAACGAAGTGTTTGTAGAATGTTAACAAAAAAAATAATCATCAAATCCCATACTCACACTCTTTTTCCGTACCTTTGCATTTTTACAAACAACAATATATACAAATTATCATCTTTTAAATCAAACAATTATGAGCGGACTTTTCGGTGTAGTAACCACAAATCCCTGCGCTACCGACCTTTTTTACGGTACTGATTATCACTCGCACCTCGGCACTCGTCGTGCCGGATTAAGCACCATCGACAATGGTGTGATGCACCTCAACATCCACAATATCCAGAACTCGTATTTCAGAACCAAGTTCAGCGACGACTTGCGCGAAATGCTTGGCGATATGGGCATTGGCGTGATCAGCGACACCGACCCGCAACCCATCGTCGTAAACTCACACCTTGGGCGCTTCGCTGTATGTACCGTAAGCAAAATCAACAACATGGCCGAACTTGAGCAACAATGTCTCAACCAGCGCCAGCAGTTCACCGAGCTCAGCATGGGAGGCACCAACCCCACCGAACTTGTAGCTCTGCTCATCACACAAGGCAAAGATTTCGCCGACGGCATCCGTAACGTTTACAGACACGTCAAAGGCAGCGTTTCGATGCTCATCCTTACCGAGCACGGCATCATTGCCGCACGCGACTACCTGGGACGAACTCCTCTCGTCATCGGACGCCGCGGCGCCGACTACGCCATTGCATCCGAAAGCCACTCCTATATCAACCTCGGATTCCAGACCGTACGCTATGTCGCCCCGGGCGAAGCTGTGATGGTGTCTCACGAGGGTCTGACACAATTGCTCAAACCTTCAGAGAAAATGCAGATTTGCTCGTTCCTCTGGATATACTATGGCTATCCTGTAGCCCAATACGAAGACATCAACGCCGAAGAGGTTCGCTACCAGCTTGGCCTCTCGATGGGACACGACGACGACATCGAAGCCGACTTCGTCTCGGCAATACCAGACTCCGGAATCGGAATGGCTCTCGGATATGCCGCCGGAAAAGGAATCCCCTACAAACGCGGTGTCCTGAAATACACCCCCACATGGTCTCGCAGCTTCATGCCCGTTAACCAGGAGTCGCGCAACCTTGTCGCCAAAATGAAACTCATCCCAAGCCGTAAAGTACTTGAAGGAAAAGATGTTGTATTCTGCGACGACTCTATTGTGCGCGGAACACAGCTACGCGACCAAGTGAAGATGCTTTACAACTCCGGCGTGAAACACGTCCACATCCGCATCAGCTGCCCCCCGCTGATCCATGGCTGCACTTTCCTCAATTTCTCGGCATCGAAAAACGACATGGAACTGATTGCACGCCGCTGCATCGAAGAACTCGAAGGTGGAGAAATACGCAACCTCGAAGCCTATCGCGACAGCACCACGAAGGAATATGCAAACATGGTTGAGAAAATACGTCAGCACGTAGGCGTAGACACCTTAAAATTCAACAATTTGCAAACAGTGTGCAATGCCATTGGACTCCGAAAGGAAGATGTTTGCACACACTGTTTCGACGGCTCAAGCTACGATATCAGCAGCCTCAATCCTGACCAACTCTCTTTGGAAATCTGACCTTGAAACCAAGAATATACATATTATTGCTCACCCTGGTTCTGTCCGCTGTCGCGACACAGGCACAAGACATCAGGACAAACGACTCGAGCATTGTCTATCTCAGTGCTTTAGACCTCTGTCCGGCTTACAATGTGGACCGACGCATCTTCGAATCGGAACAGGCTCTGCCGAAAATAATCGACAGCCTGAGACGTGTACAACCCAACGCCTATCCGATAATGAGCCAATGGTGTCGTTCTCAACGACTCAGAATCAGTCGCATGATGACGAGCCTTAACGAAGACTACACTCGAGAAGGCGACAATGTCTGGATGGACTCGACCCATTGCATCACCGATGCCGGAATCTACATCTCGCAAATGCAGAAGATGACCGAACATCTGCAGAACAAATCAGCCGAATACGACCGCTTGGAACAGGAGCGCCTTGAGGAAGAACGCAAAGCTGCCGAAGAGAGAGCTCGGGCTGAGGCACTTCGCATCCAGAGGGCTCGAGACCAACGTCTTGCCATACTGAAAGACTCAATCCGCACTCTCCATAAGGATATTACCTCGACCTGCGATGCCAAAGGTGTGGCCGACAAAGCCAAAGTCAAGGAACTCAAGGATCTCTTCTACGCCTACCTGTCGGTATACAACCGCTACGACCTTACTGACGACAACACGTCCGACAACCATTTCGCCCAACTCGGTGAACTAAAGGCCTTCCAATGCCAACTCATCGACAGCGTCATGGGGCCCAACTCACTATCGGACAGAATAGAATCCTTCAAAAACACCCTCCATGCCCGTGCCGGAAAAGAACACACCGACGTGAACAAATCCTATCTACGCGTATTCAAAAAGGTGCAGATACCCATCAGTTTCAAGTCAATTGCTGAATACAACACCTATGTAGGACAGTTGCGCGAAATCATTGCCGTACAGCAAAGCTACCTGGACGTCATCGAGCTGCGCGAAACAATAGCCAAAAACAGCAACAGCCTCTTGAACCTCTGCGGGAAAAAACAGAAAGATGTCTACAACTCCTATAAGGACATCCTCGGAGAACTCAACACCATACCGGCATATACAAGCCTGCCGGAAAGCGAAAAGTTCATCGCCACACTCTCCGATTTCATCGACCTCCAGCACGAATACAGCCATGCCGTCAAACGGCTTGACACCATTTCCGCCAGAGGCGACTCGATTATCAGCATCTGCCCAAAGTCGGCAAACGACATTGCAACAGCATACAAGGACCTTGTATCTTCAACCGACTTCATCCCGCGCTTCATAAACAAAGCAAGCGCAGAGTACTTCAACAGCACCCTCGACGAGTTCGAACAAGTGCAGCGGCTCTACATCGCTTCTATCGGTATACGCAACACCATCGATGCTGGCACCATGCGCATCAACTCAAGCAAGAACGCACCCAAAGGGCTTATCCCCGGCTACAAACAAATGATGCACTATACCGACTTCACACCCCACTTCAACAACCAGAACTCTGGCGAAGAATTCATACGACTGCTCAACCATTTTATCGACATACAAACCAAATTCCTTGACATCATTGACGAGCACAACAAAATAGAGAACAACACCAAGCAATTCCGCTCCGCTTTCAAGGAATACTCCAACATCAACAAAGCCTACGAACGGCTGTTCAAAACCTACGACTACGAGCTGAACATTCTCAGCGAGGCCGACCTCAACAAATACATCCAGCACCAATCTGCCATCACCTCCATGCAGCAGAAATTTGCCGAGTTAGCCAATTCGCTCGAAAAAGAGGACTACAACAACAGACTAAAAAAAGTAAAAGAACCCGAAAAAATAAAACTCATAATGGGAGTGAAATAACATAATCCCATAATAACGAAATACCGTAATAACGCAATAACAAAGTCTCCAAATAAAGAAGCAACGAAAATTTCACCTTTTATATAATTTTTTTCATTAGTGTCCACTAAAAATTTAACATTTTAAAAGTTTAACAATAACTGTCCATTAGAATAGTTGAGTTCTTTGAAATCGTTGAGTTGATTATTATTGAAGAGATCGTAAAGCGGAGTTTTGTCTG
>Ga0256404_1001041_pt1 | contig 70043 bp, 58 predicted proteins | sample RumenRJG_01DNA_FD_185990 | JGI IMG/M metagenome (GOLD analysis project Ga0256404, IMG submission 185990) | Bovine rumen microbial communities from Lethbridge, Alberta, Canada - RJG_01 | ecosystem: Host-associated > Mammals > Digestive system > Stomach > Rumen | place: Canada: Alberta | collected... | reverse complement strand
ACGGTCTCCCGTATCTTTACAACGCGGCGAGCGAAACGCCTACCATCTACGGCAACGCCAGAGTGAACGTAAGCTATTTGCTTCCCTCGACCAAGACCGTCAATGCGGTATCTACCGACAGCGTACAGGAACTTCTCGACGACATCGAAGAAAGAAGCGGCGGAAAGATAGACCTTTTGCTCACGTCCTACGATATGAGAAGAAAATACCTTGCCGCTTTACAGTCCACCAGAACCAACGTCGACTACATGAACCTTGACGGCGGATTCAAGTCCATAAGTTACAACGGTATTCCCATCTACGCCGACAGATTCGTCGAAGACAACACTATCCACTTCGTCAATACCGCCGACTTCAAACTTCAACAGCTCGGCGATTGGAGTTGGATAGAAGGGGAAGGCGGAAGAATACTTCGTCAGCTCGACAACAAGGCGGCTTACGGCGCTACGCTCGTAAAATACGCCAACCTTATTTGCGTCCGTCCTATCGGTCAAGCGAAAATGGTCTACGAAGAACCTACTGCGCCCGACGCTTCCGGCACCGGTTCCGAGACGCAAAGCAACTAATTAAATCAAAATCCAAAACTTTGCAGCCGCCGCATAGTCGGCGGTTGCGCCGATATACCGAGGTGAAGATGAGAATTACGATAAAAAACGATTTATTCGATATAGAAAAAAGGCTTAAAGAGATTTCGCCCGATTACGGAGTGGTTTTCAACACTGACAATCAGAAGTTCGAAATTACCGTAAAGGGCGTAAGCAGAGCGGTCCTTCCCTTCGACAATCTCGACGAACGCGCGTTACGCTATGCATACTATACCCGTAGCGAGAACGTATTCAACGTGGTTCGCGATTTGGAAAAAGAGAACGAAGAAAACCAAAAAAACAAACTTAAAGCCGCTCGGGATAAGTTCGAGAACGAGTTTTCGCGGGCGACGCGCCTGCTCGGTATATAAAGGAGGTAAAAAATGACTCTTAAAGACGCATTGAAAAAAGCGTTGGAGATAATAGGCGACGACGATATCGATTTGGATACGACCGACGCGCCTGCCGGGAACTTAAAAAAACTCATTTCGTGCGGCAATATGATTTACGGCGAACTTACCGAAGAATACGCGTTTTTGCGAAACGAAGAATCGGTAGACTTCGTCGACGGAAAATTTGCCGTGGCGAACTTGCAGAAACCGCTTAAAGAGATAATACGGATAAAGAATAAAGACAGGAACATTCCGTACAAACTTTTCCCGTCCTACATAGAACTCGGTGGAAAAATAAGCGGTAATTTTACGATAATCTACACCTACCACGCGTCGGAACTCGGACTTAACGATACGCTCGTTTTGCCGCAGTCTTTTACGGCGGCTTCTATCGCCGCGGGGATAGCGAGCGAATACTTTTACCGTTCGGGCTTAATCGACGAAGCGCTGTTTTACAAGAACCGCTACGACAACACCGTGCTTAACCTTACGAGAAAACGCGCTCCCGGAGCGATATATTACAGGAGATTTATATGAGAAGCTATTTCAGGAAGGATTTGACGCCGAGATATTCGAGTTTTTCTTATCCGATAAACGCTTTTTCGGGCGTGGACGCTTACAGCAACGAAGATACGCTTCCGCTTTCGTGGTGCCGTTACGGCTACAACGTGAAGATAGAAAACGGCAGAATAAAGGAGAATTTCGGCATAAACTCGGCAAAAATAAACACTTTGTACATACCGAATTCGCTCGCTCTCGGAAGTAAAATAAAAGTCGCGTCTATATACCGCTGTTACGACTACGAAAGAAACGTAGTCAATAACATCTTAATAATGCAGCTCTACAACGGCAAGATTTATTACTTCGTGTTCGCCGAGCATAAGTACTACTATTCGGGATTGCAGATATCGGATAAAGTACGGTTTCTTAACTACCACGCAAACGACAAGGATTTGTGCCTTCTTCTTACCGACGGAGCGAAGTCGTACACGTTCGACGGAAGCAAGTTTACCGAAATCACCGCGCCCCCGTCGGTAGGCGGTTGCGTTCACAACACGAGAGTGTTCTCGGTAAATGACAAAACCAACAAACTTTCGTTCAGTAAAGAGTTGGACCCGACAAATTGGAACGTTTCGGCAACCGAAGGCGGATATATAAACTTCATAGACGAAGGGGGAGCGTTGACGGGAGCCATCAGTTTCAAAAACAGCGTTTACGTTTTCAAAAAATACGCTATCTACCGTCTTAACGCTTACGTCGACCAGACCGATTACGCTTTGAGTAAGGTGTTTTTCACCAACAACGAAATCTACTTCGATACCGTCGCTATCTGTAACGAAACCATGATTTTCCTTGCGGAAGACGGGTTCTACTCTTTCGACGGGTACAATCTTAAAAGGATTCTCGGGGGATTGACGCCTCTTATCGCCGATAAGTCGGTAAGTCACGCCGTATACTACGGGAATAAGTATTATATAGCCACCGCTTTGGAAAAACACGGCGAAACGGTAGGGGACGAAGAGAGAGAAACCATGGTAAGAAACGGCATTATCCACTACGACATAATAAGCGGCGAAGCGGGGATTTTCCGCGGGAGCAACGTATCCGGGTTCGTGCCGTTCGTCGCGGACGGAACAAATATGATGTTACTTATCTTCGGGGGCGATTTACGAGGAATGGCAATAGGAATGTTCACCGACGACGGAAAGGTTTTCGGTCACCCCTTGCAGAAAAAGTGGGTCAGTCCTTACACCGATTTAGGTAATCTCGACAAAATAAAAGTGCTGAAAAAAGTATTTATACGGTCGGGCCAGGAGGTAAAACTAACGTTAAAACTCGACAAGGACTACGATATAACCTTACCGGGAGCGAATTTCGTAAGATACGTTCCCGTCAACAAACGCGCCGAAAGAGTAGGTTTTTCCGTTTCGACGAACGGAGAAAAATTAGACGTAAGCGGCTTGCTTATGGAATTCGATTTCGTAAGGAGGATACCGAATGAATGAAGTTATAGAAAGGCTTGAAGAACTCACCGCAAAAATTTCCAGACTGTCCGCGCTTATTACCGCGCTTATAAACAAGGAGGGCTGATGGCAAACACAGCGACCGTAGTCGCGACGGCGTTAAAAAAAGCGACTAAATATAAATCAGATAACACGCTCACCAAAAAACTCGCCCAAAGCGGTCTGTACAGGCAGGACGGCACGGAAATAAAAGTCAAAGACGCCGCCCCTAAATACAAGGACTACGACGTAAGGAGCGACGCTACTCTCGTGTCGGAAGCGAAAAGCTACGCCGACGACGCGTATAGATCGAAAGTCGCCGACGCCAACGCCAAAGCCGATAAGAAGATGAACGACCTTAACGAAAAACTTCTTACCGAAGAGCTGAAAAAGAACAACGAAATAGCGAAACTGGACGGCGAATACTATTCGGAAACGAAACAAATCACCGATAAAGCCGCAAAAAACGGCATAATAAATTCCAGCATTTACGAAAGCATGATGGACGACGCGCAAAAGGACTACGACAGGCAAAAAAATTACCTGTCGGAAAGCTACGGCATAAAATCGGAAGCCATAAAGAACGAAATGTCGATAGTCGAAGTACAGAGAAAAAGCGCGCTTATGGAGTACGATTTGAAAAAAGCCGAAGAGTTCGAAAAAAGGCTTGCGGCGTTAAGAAAAGCTCAGTACGAGAACAACGAAAAAATAAGAGAATACAACGTAAAACTTCGTAAGTTCGAGAAAAACTACGAAGAAAACAAAAAACGCACTCTCGAAGAATGGCAGAAAGCCATCGACGCGGGAATTGCGTAAAGGAGTAAAATATGTGGGATAAAGTAATGTCGGCCGCCGCCGAATCGGGGATATGGGCTGTATTGTTCGTCGTTTTGTTTTTCATACAGATAAAGGACAGCAAAACGAGGGAAACAAACTATCAGTCTACTATCGACGCCCTTGCGGAAAAACTGAAAATGATCGCAGATATAAAGTCCGACATAGAGACCATAAAAAATAAACTCGTCAATCGTTTCGCAGAAGAATATCCTTTGACCGACGAGAAGACAAAAGGGGACGAAAGTTCCGAAAAATAAAACTAAATAAAACAAATTAACAAGGCGTATTTTAGAATACGCCTTTTCCGTTTGTCGGAGTGTCCCATGCACATTGCTTTACGCCGCAAAAAACGAGAGAAGATAATTTACACAAAAGATATGTTGTCAAACAGTAACAAAAAGCGGATATGAATTATAGTTTTTTGTGGCTTTCGCGAAAGCGTCGTCTACCGTACTTAGTACGCCTACGTCTCGTTTTCGCGAAAAATCAATCTGCCTGAACCCCTCCTCTGTTTGTTGAAAAGTTTTTGTTTTTGCGATATACTACGATTATGATACTTATAGAAAAAAGAGAAACCGCGTCCACCAACGACGACTTGAAATTATTGCCGTCGCCCGAAAACTTTACCGTAGAACTTGCTTTCGTCCAGACGGGAGGCAAGGGAAGTAAGGGCAGAACTTTCGTTTCTCCCTACGGGGGAGCGTATTTCAGCGTGCTTTTTTATCCCGAAAAAAGCCTTTTATCCAAGGTGACTCCGCTCGCCGCCGTAGCGGTAAGGGAAGCCGTAGAAGAGCTTACCGGCAAGGTATGCGGAATAAAGTGGGTAAACGATTTATATTTAGACGGGAAAAAGGTCTGCGGTATCTTAACGGAAAGCCGAACCGTAGGGGAAAGAACTTCCGTAATAGTCGGTATCGGCGTAAACTTATTCAAATCCGCGACGGGTTACGGCGAGTACGCAAATAAGGCGGGGTACGTTTCAGATAAACCCGTAGACGAAAAAATAATAGTCGAATTCGTAAAAAAAGTCGTCGAAAAGATAGAAAATAAAAGTAAAGACGATAGTTTTATGTGCGATTACGATAAGTATTCGTTACTGAAAGGAAAGACCGTCACCTTTTCCGACGGAAAAAACTTCGATAAGGTTTTCGTAAAGGGCGTAGCCGCCGACGGCAGTCTTATAATAACGAGAAAAGACGGCTCGGAAGAAAAAGTAATTAACGGCGAAGTAATTTTTTAATCGGCGTTTTACGCCGAAGTTCCTATACGGGTACGAGCATATCTCTCGCAATTTTAGCGTTCGTTTCGTAATAACTTATAAGCGTACCTATATCCGACCAATACGAGTAATCGACGTAAGAATAAATTTTGCCGACGAGTTTAGGAATAAGCTGTTTTCCGAAGTCGTAAAATCCGTCGGGAATTTCGTCGAGAATTTTTTTGTTAATAACGTAAATTCCCGTGTTTATAAGTCCGCTTTTTACTCCTTCGGGCTTTTCGACAAACTTCGTTATTTTATGGTTTATATCCACTTCGAGTACGCCGTATCCGACGGGGTTTTCCTTAGGTTGCGACACGACGGTAAAAGGACTGTTTAGGCTATAATGAAAGTCGATTGCTTTCGATAAGTCTATCTCGGTGTAGCAGTCGCCGCTTATCACCAAAAAATCGTCGCTTACGAAGTTTCGGGTCTGTTTTACGCTCCCTGCGGTACCCAAAGGCTCGTTTTCGGTAAAGTAAGTTAAGTTTACGCCGAACTTACTTCCGTCGCCGAAATAGCTTTTTATCTTTTCGGGCAAGTAGGCTAAGGTCACCGCTATATCGGTAATTCCGTGCTTTTTAAGTAGCTCGATTGTATATTGCAAAACCGGCTTGTCGATAAGTTTTACCATAGGTTTAGGTTCGTTTTCGGTAAGGGGCATAAGCCGCGTGCCGAAGCCGCCCGCCATAATTACAGCTTTCATTTTTTTCTCCCGTCCGACCGTGTTTTTGTCGGGTTCAGTCTCTATTTTTGCCGTAGGCTTTTACCTTTATACGCCCGGTTGCGGCGGTTTATTTTCGCTTATTCCGTCGAATAAAGTATTTTATTGCGAAAACCCTTGTTAAAAGTAAAAATATGATGATATAATTAAACGAGAAATCGGTTTCGGCTTTTTCGCGACTCGGTTTTCAATAAAAATCAAAACGCCGATTTTCGGCGTTCGTATAGAGGTATATTTTGGCAAAAAGAGTAAAAATAGGATTTTTGGGCGGTATCGGTGAAATCGGTAAGAATATGACTTTCATCGAATACGGCGACGATATCATCGTAGTGGACGCGGGGTTAAGTTTTCCCAATCCGGAAGAAACGCCCGGGATAGACTACGTTATTCCCGACTTCACGTATCTTAAAAACAACGCTTCAAAGGTAAGGGGCTTATTTATTACCCACGGTCACGAAGACCACATAGGGGCGGTTCCGTTTTTTCTGAAAGATATAAACGTTCCCGTTTACGGTTCGGCGTTGTCTTTAGGACTTCTCAACAACAAACTTACCGAAGAGAAGATGAAATCGGCAAAACTCCACACGGTAGAAGACCGTCAGACGGTGCAGGCAGGCAAGTTTTCGGTAGAGTTCGTGAGCGTGACTCACTCCATTGCGGGGTCGTACGCGTTAAGCATAACCACTCCCAAGGGCGTAATCTTTATGACGGGCGATTTTAAGATAGACCATACGCCGATAGACGGCAGGACTACCGATCTTGCGAGGATAGCCGAGATAGGCACGAAGGGCGTTCTTCTCCTCATGATGGACAGCACGAACATCGAGCGTCAAGGGTACAGTATGAGCGAACGCAACGTATACAAGGCTCTCGAAAGTCAGTTCGAGCAGAACAAGGATAAAAGAATAATCGTAGCCACTTTCGCAAGCAACATTCACAGAGTTCAACAGATAATAAACTGCGCCGTAAAGCACAACAGAAGAGTATCTTTTTCGGGCAGAAGCATGATAAAAATCGCAGATATAGCAAAAACTCTCGGGTATCTTAAATATAACGACGAGGACGTAGTCGACATAGAAAAGATAAATAAAGTGCCTTACGACAGGCTCTGCATAATAAGCACGGGTACGCAGGGAGAACCTACGAGCGCGCTTACGAGAATGAGTAACGACGATTTCAAAAAAGTTACTATTACGGAACTTGACACCGTCTTATTAAGTTCTTCCCCCATTCCCGGCAACGAGAGAGGAATATATAACGTCATTAACAAACTCTGTCAGAGGGGAGCGCACGTAGTCTATCAGGCGTTGAGCGAAATTCACGTTTCCGGACACGCTTGCAGGGAAGAACTGAAACTTATGTTCAATCTCATTAAACCTAAGTATTTTATGCCGGTGCACGGAGAATACCGCCACCAGAAAATGCACAAGGATTTGGCTATCGAGATGGGAATACCGGAAAGCAATATAATTATCCCCGAACTCGGACAGCTGATAGAAGCGGATAAGTCTGGGTTGAGAAGAGGTGCGAATATCCCCGCGGGGTCTACCATGCTCGACGGCAGTATGATGGCGGAAAACACGGAACTTCTGCTCCGTGACAGAAAACTTCTCGGAGTGGACGGATTCCTTATAGCGATAGTCAACAACGAACTCGACGACGACGGGCAGCCCATTCAGCCTATAATAATAACGAGGGGAATAAACGTAAACGAAGCTTTCAACGAGGAATTGCGTAACGATATTGTGGCGGAACTCGTCCACGGCACGTTCGAAGAGATGGACCTTAACGGGTGTAAACAATTTTTGAGAAAACTGCTCGCAAAGAAGTTGCAGGCAAAGCTCAAAAAGCGTCCTATGATTATTCCGATAATAATGAACTGATGGACGTAACGGAATTTTTGGACGAACTTCGGGTTTCCGCCCGCGAAAAATACATTCCCGTAATGCGGAAACGGACTACGGAAAAGTTGAAAGAAATAGTTTCTTCGCGTCGTCCCGACGAAGTTCTCGAAATAGGCACGAGCTTGGGAGTAAGCGGAATAACAGTCCTTACTTCGGGGGCGAAAAAACTTACCACGATAGATATAAACGGCGATATAATAGCCGAAGCCGAAAAAAACTTCACTCTTTGCGGAGTAAGAGACAGAGTCGATTTTATCGAAGGAGACTGTTTCGAAGTCCTCAATATCATCGGTGGCAATCGCTACGATATGGTAATTCTCGACGGACCGAAAGGGCATTACTATGATTTGTATCTCAGGGTATTGCCGATGTTAAATAAAGGCGGAATAATTTTCTGCGACGACGTGGATTACTTCGGGTGGGTGAAGAACGGCAGAGAGGACCGAAAACACCGCGCGATAATTAACGGAATGAAGAAGTTTTACGAAATGACCGCGACGGACGAAAGAGTCGACGCCGAGTTTTTGCCGATAGAAGACGGGGTGGCGGTCATTACGCTGAAAAATACGGAGGAAAAGTGAACAAGGTGGAATTACTCGCTCCCGCGGGCGATTTGAAAAAACTCAACACGGCGGTTCATTTCGGAGCCGACGCCGCCTATTTTGCGGGTAAAAAGTTCGGACTCAGGGCGTTTGCCGGGAACTTCGATAACGAACAACTGCGAAGCGCTTTCGAGCTTTTACATAAAAACGGCAAGAAAGGTTACGTTACCATGAATATTTTCGCCGATAACGCCGATTTTAACGATTTGGGAGATTACGTAAAGTACCTTAAAGAGATAGGAACCGACGCCCTTATAATAAGCGACCCCGGAGTAATCGCTTTCGTAAAAGAAGTTTGTCCCGAAATGGAAATTCACCTTTCCACGCAAGCAAACACGACCAACAAGTACGCCGTAAAGTTCTGGCGGGATATGGGAGTAAAGAGAGTGGTTCTCGCAAGGGAATTATCTTTGGACAAAATTAAAGAAATAGCCGATTTCGTCGGCGACACGGTAGAACTCGAAGCCTTCGTACACGGAGCCATGTGCATATCGTACAGCGGCAGATGTTTACTCAGTTCTTACCTTACCGATCGCGACAGCAATAGGGGAGAATGCGTGCAGGCGTGCAGGTGGGAATACGCCATTGCGGAACGTAGTCGGCTCAGCACGGGCAAAACTCTCACTATGCAGGAAGACGAAAGGGGAACGTATATCCTCAATTCCAAAGACATGAACACTATGCCCATACTCGATAAGATTATCGACGCCGGGGTGAAGTCGCTTAAAATCGAAGGCAGAATGAAGACGGAATACTACGTAGGCAGCGTGGTCAACGCATACAGAAGACGTTTGGACGATATTTACGCAGGCAGACCTTACGACAAGTACCTTAACGAAGAACTCGACAAAGTGAACCACAGAGAATACACTACGGGATTTTATCTCGGCACAGCCGAACAGTGTTACTATACGAGCAAACCCGAAAATCCTTATTCTTTCGCCGCTCTCGTATTGGGATACGACGAAAAGAGAGGTTTTCTCGAAGCGGAAATGCGGAACAGGTTCAGGAAAGGGGATATTCTCGAAGCGGTGAGCGTAAACGGATATAAGACGATAAAAGCCGATTATATCGAGGACGAAAACGGCAACGAGGTGGCGGATTGTAAGATAGTCCAACAAAAACTTTTCATAAAAACCGACATAAAACTCGAAAAATACGATATGCTCAGAATAAAGAACGGAGGAAACAATGCTTAACAAACGCACTATACTTTTTTTTACCGACACCTATAACGTATCCGTCGCCGAAAACGTGACGGAAGAATTCGTCGGCAACAATTCCGTAGTAAGCGTAATCGTCACGAAAAGGGAATTGAAAAGCGCTTTCCACAACGCGGTCGTCGACAGAATTTTCCCCGAAGGCGGAACTTTAAGACAGATAGCGTTGAATAAGCGTATCGTCATAAAGAACAGAAAAATGAACGGCAAAAAGAAAAAACATCTTCTGCCGACCATACATAATCCCATACAAAAACGTATGCTTAACGCCCTTAACCGTTATAATCCGAGCGTGGTGGCGGTCACGGAGCTGTCTTTGCTTATCGACGCTCTCGCCGCTATCGACAAGTACGGTTCGAGAATAAAACTCGCGGTAATCCCCGAAGATTATATTTTGGACAGACGCCTTATATCCGGGGCTGTCGACTACTATTTCGTCGATAATTTCGATATGAGGAACGCGCTTGTAGACAGCGGAATATCCGACGACAAGGTGGTAATCTGCGGCTTGCCCGTCAATAAAAAGTTTTTTATCGAGAACGACCGCGAACAGGCGTTAAAAAAATTCGGACTTTCCGATTCCTGTCCGAAAATTCTCGTGAGCTGTTCGCAAGCGGGAGATAAACGCTTCAGAGAGGTTTTGGAGGAACTGATAAAAGCCGATTTGGGCGTAGATTACATAGTTGCTTGCGGGAAGAGCAGAAAATTACTCAACTACGCTCGCGAAGCGGGCTTTTCCGCATACAACGACGGAATCGATATAAACGCCGCTCTTACCGCTTGCGACGCCGTCGTCACCCGTCCTACCACTATGCTTATGGCGGAAGCGATGGTAAAGAACAAGGACGTTTTCGCCTTATTGCCCGTCGGCAAAATGGAAGAAGCCAATCTTAACTATCTCGGGATAGACCAGATTACGAAAATAACGAGCCTTGCCGAGCTCGTCAACAAAATCCGCAACTTTAAGGATATGTATAACGAGATTAAAGCCGAAGAAGCGGAGATGGAAGATATGTACGTCGGAAGCGAGAAGAGAGAAGAAGAGAATTCTTCTCATATAATAGCGACTAATCTGATATCCATATCCACCGTAGTCACGGAAGAATAGTTCAGTCGGTCATTCTGCCCGTCTCGAAGTAGTAAGTCGCTTTATTAGGTCTCGACGGCATAATCTTAGCTACCACCGCGTAAAACACCATCGCCGCAGTACCGGCTATTACGGCAGGGGTGAACGTTGCGTCGAGGTTTATTACGGAGCCTATCATAGTAAGAAGCCCCGCCGTACCTATCGCGATTACGCTCGACGTGAAACCGTATTTTGCGTTCCGTGTAAGGGCGAAAGCTATTATTCCCACCGCGAGAGCGTAGTAGATGTTTACGCTTTTCCACAAAGCGGAATTATAGAACGCGCCTATTCTCGTCGCGCCGTACAATACTCCCGATAGAACTATCGTCACAAGCAGGCAAATAAGCCTGTTTTTTATTTTCCCTTTGAATATCCATATAAACAAAGCGGCAAGATACAGCACGGCAGTTCCTATCGAAAAGTAAAAATTACCGAGACGTATTTGAGGAATAAAATTCAGTCCTCCCGCCAAGGCAAACAGCACGGAAAGAACAACGGAAGGCAGCTTGAAGTCCTTTACCACAGAGTTCCCTATACCGATAAGAGCCATAAGAGATAGAATGAGCAATATGATAGTTCCCGTCAACATAATAAGTTTCTCCTTAGTCATAGAATGAGAAAGATTGCCGTAAATATTCAAAAAAACGGTATAACGAAAATTAAAATTTAATATTTACTCAAAATTTACCGCAGCCACTTTACATAATCGAAGGTAAAATATATAATTTTTTCATATACGCTAAATGCCCCTCGGGGCAAGGAGAGATTATATGGGAAAGATAACGATAGAAAAGGAACGATGTAAAGGTTGCGGACTGTGCGTGATGTACTGCCCGAAAAAGATACTTGCTCTGTCCGATAAAGAAACCAACGGAAACGGATATTTCGTGCTGACTGTGGTAGACGAAAGCGGTTGCATCGGCTGCGCCAACTGCGCCGTGATGTGTCCCGACAGCGTAATTACCGTAGAGAGATAGGAGGTCGGAATGAAACAACTAATGAAAGGCAACGAAGCCATTGCGGAAGCCGCGGTAAGAGGGGGTTGCAGAGCGTTTTTCGGCTATCCCATCACTCCGCAGAACGAGATACCGGAATATCTCAGTTGGAGATTGTACGAAGTGGGAGGCTGTTTCGTTCAGGCGGAAAGCGAAGTCGCCGCGATAAATATGGTTTACGGCGCGGCGGGCGCCGGAGCGAGAGCGATGACGAGCAGTTCCAGTCCGGGAATAAGTCTGAAACAGGAAGGGATAAGCTATATCTGCTGTTCCCGTTTGCCCTGCGTAATAGTCAACATGGTAAGAGGCGGACCCGGATTAGGGGGTATTCAGCCTGCGCAAAGCGACTATTTTCAAGCGACCAAGGGTGGCGGACACGGCGATTATCATATGATAGTCTACGGACCGAACTCGGTGCAGGAATGCGTAGACATAATGTACGACGCTTTCGACGTGTCCGAAAAGTACAGAGTACCCGTTATGATTTTGGGCGACGGTATGCTCGGACAGATTATGGAACCCGTCGAACTCCCCGAATTCAAGGATTTAAGCAAACTGCCGAGAAAAGCGTGGGCGACTTACGGAGATAACAAGGGTAAGGACAGACAAATAATAAATTCCTTACTCATAGAACCCGACGTTTTGGAAAGACATAATCATTTGTTATTCGATACCTATAAAGAAATCGCCGACAACGAAACCATGTGCGAAGAGTACCTTTGTTCCGACGCGGAAATAGTCCTTACCGCATACGGTACGGTGGCGAGAATAGCCAAAAGCGCGGTGGATATATTGCGTAGTCGAGGGATTAAGGTAGGTCTTCTCAGACCGATTACCCTATATCCTTTCCCCGAAAAGGCGTTCATTAAAGTGGCGGAACAAGACTGCGTTAAGGAATTCGTGTGCATAGAGCTGTCGATGGGGCAGATGATAGAGGACGTAAAAATCTCTACGCAAATGAAAAAACCCGTCAAGTTCTACGGCAGAGTCGGCGGCAACGTGATGACGCCCGAAGATATAGTAAAGTTCGTGACCGAGGAGGATAAGTAAAATGACTGTGGTATATAAAAAGAGCGGTATGCTCACCGACGCGCCGTTTCATTATTGTCCGGGCTGCACTCACGGTATAGCGCATAAATTAGTAGCCGAAGTCCTTGAAGAAATAGGAGCGGAAGGCAACGTAGTCGGAGTAGCTCCCGTAGGATGCGCCGTGTTCGCCTACAACTATTTTAACTGCGATATGCAGGAAGCGTCGCACGGACGCGCTCCCGCCGTTGCTACGGGAATAAAAAGAGTAAGACCCGACACCGTCGTGTTCGCTTATCAGGGCGACGGAGATTTGGCAAGTATAGGTATGGCGGAAATCGTCCACGCTGCGGCGAGAGGAGAGAAAATAACCGTAATATTTATAAACAACGCAATTTACGGCATGACCGGCGGACAAATGGCGCCCACCACCCTCGAAGGACAGAAAGCCACTACCTGTATCTACGGAAGAAATCCCGAAATCAACGGCAATCCCATAAGAATGTGCGAGCTTATATCCACCCTTACGGGACCGACTTACGTCGCAAGAGCGGCTTTATGCGATCCCGCCAACGTGAGAAAGGCGAAAAAGATGATAAAAACCGCATTCGAGCATCAGTTAAATAAAAAAGGATTCTCGTTCGTCGAATTGCTTTCCGCGTGTCCGACCAACTGGGGAATGACCACAGAACAAGCCGTCGATTACGTCAAGAACGATATGCAAAGTATCTACCCCTTAGGCGTGTTCAAGGAGGAATAAGTATGGAAAACAAAATAATAATCGCAGGTTTCGGCGGACAGGGGGTACAATCTCTCGGAATGTTCATAGCGTACGCCTCCATTCACGACGGCAAAGAGGTGACTTTCTTACCCTCGTACGGTCCGGAAATGAGAGGCGGCACGAGCAACTGCTCCGTGGTAGTCAGCGACAAACCGGTCGCAAGCCCTATCATATCTGCGCCCGATATTCTTATCGCAATGAACAAGCCGTCCTTAGCTAAATTCGAAAGCAGGGTAAAACCCGGCGGCTGCATCATAGTGAACAGCTCGCTTATAGAAACGAAAGTTAAAAGAACCGACGTAAAAGTCTATTACGTCGACGCCAACGATTTAGCTTTGAAAGCGGGCAACGCAAAGACAGCCAACATAGTAGTCCTCGGAGCATATACCAAAATAAGCGGAGTGTTCACGCCCGAAGTTATGAAAGCGGTAATAGAAAAGAAGTTCGCGAAAAAACCTAAAGTAATCCCTGCCAACTTCGCTGCGTTCGATTTGGGTTACGACTTGGAATGAGAGGCTTTTTGCAATCTACGTTCTAAAAATAAAGGATTTGCATATAAAAGCAATAAAAAACGACGTTACCGAACGCCGTTTTTTTATTGCGGAAATACGTTTTGCACTATTGTCAAGCGGACCGATTTGTGGTACAATATATCTATCGAAATTTGGTAATAATTACCTTTTCGGGAATAAAAACAGGAGTAAAATTTGCAAATGACTAATAATCAACACGTTTTGGATTTCGTAAAGAAGTACACGGAACTTTTTCAACCCGATGACGTTGTTTGGATTGACGCCGGCAAACAACAGTATAAAGAATTGGTGAGCGAAGCTATCGCGACGGGAGAAGTTATCAAACTTAACAACAAACTTTTGCCCGGATGTCTGTATCACCGCACACAGCCCGACGACGTGGCGAGAGTGGAGAACAGGACTTTTATCTGTTCGAGAGACAAAGAGGACGCAGGACCTACCAACAACTGGATGGACCCGACCGAAGCGTACGCTACCCTCGACGGCTTAGCCAAAGGAGCAATGAAGGGGAGGACGATGTACGTCATTCCGTTCTCTATGGGAAAAATCGGTTCTCCGTTCGCTAAATACGGTATAGAACTTACCGACAGTATCTACGTCGTACTCAATATGATGATTATGACGAGAGTTTCGCCGAAGATTTTCGACAAGCTCGGCGACAGCGACGATTTCGTAAGAGGTATACACAGCAAGTGTACTTTGGACGCGAACAATAAGTATATCTGTCAGTTCCCCGAAGACAACACTATATATTCTCTTAACAGCGGCTACGGCGGAAACGTTCTGCTCGGCAAAAAGTGTTTCGCGCTGCGTATAGCTTCCTATCAGGGCTGGAAAGAGGGCTGGATGGCGGAACATATGCTTATTCTCGGCGTGGAAAAACCCGACGGCGATATAAAATATATTACCGCGGCTTTCCCGTCCGCTTGCGGAAAAACCAACCTCGCTATGCTTATACCGCCTAAATGTTACAGCGACAAAGGCTATAAAATATGGACGGTAGGCGACGATATAGCCTGGATAAGAAAGGGCAGAAACAGTATGCTTTACGCCGTCAACCCCGAAAACGGTTTCTTCGGCGTAGCTCCGGGAACCAACGCAAAGAGCAACTACAACGCGCTTATGTCCGCGAAGAGAAACGCTATTTTTACCAACGTGGCTCTCGACGTGAAGAACAAAACGGTATGGTGGGAAGGAATGAAAGAACCGTCTCCCGCGAAAGGCGAGGACTGGAAAGGCAACCCGTGGTACGAAGGAAAACTCGACGAAAACGGGCAGGTAATCAAGGGCGCGCACCCGAACAGCCGTTTTACCGCTCCCGCGAAAAACTGTCCTTGTTTAAGCAAAGAGTTTGAAAATCCGAGAGGCGTACCGGTAAGCGCGATAATATTCGGCGGACGGAGAGCCAAAGCTACCCCCCTCGTGTACGAAGCGAGAGACTGGGAGCACGGCGTGTTCATCGGCTCGATAATGGCGAGCGAAACCACTGCGGCGGCTGCCGGTAAAGTGGGCGTAGTCCGTCACGACCCGATGGCTATGCTTCCGTTCTGCGGATACAATATGGGCGACTATTTCCAACACTGGCTCGATATGGGCAGAAAAGTCAAGAATAAACCGAAGATATTTAACGTGAACTGGTTCCGTACCGACGACTCGGGTAACTTTATTTGGCCCGGTTTCGGCGACAATATGAGAGTTCTCGACTGGATTATCCGTCGTTGCGAAGGTACGGTGGACGCGGTTGAAAGCCCGATAGGACTTTTGCCGAGACCCGAAGATATCAATCTCGAAGGAATGGACGGTTTCACCGTCGAAGATCTCAAAAAAATACTCGACGTCGATACGAAGACCTGGAAAGCCGAAGCGAAAGACGTTACCGAATACTACAAGATATTCGGCGACAAACTTCCCGCAAAACTATCTAAACAGCTCCGTATTCTGAAAAGGAACCTTAAAGAATCCGAGGATTAAGAAATAACGGTAAAACTTGCGGAAAAAACTAAGTTTATTTTCGCTTTCCCGCTTGACTACGCCGTTAAGCATAGATATAATTACAGTAACATATATAAATATAAAAATATAAGGAGATATGAAATATGGCACCTTGGGCAATAGCTTTAATAATAATCGCCGTACTCGTCGGTTTGTTTGCGGTACTCGCCGTTATCTGGTGGTTCAAGACCTACAACAGACTCGTCGCGGCCACTCAAAGAGTTAAAAATCAATGGGCTCAGATTGACGTTCAATTGAAAAAACGTTACGACCTTATACCTAACCTTGTGGAAACGGTAAAAGGATACGCAAAACACGAAAAAGAAACGTTGGAAAACGTAATTATGTGGCGTTCCCGCGCGACTTCGGCTACCACTACCGACGAAGCCATAGAAGCTAATAATCAACTCAATCAGGCTCTCGGCAGACTTTTGGTCAGCATCGAAAAATACCCCGAACTCAAAGCCAACGCAAACTTCCTTACTTTGCAATCCGACCTTAAAGTTATCGAAGACAAAATTGCTTACGCAAGACAGTTCTTTAACGACACCGTTCAGAAGAATAACGAACTTATTCAGAAATTCCCGTCTTCTATCGTAGCGAACAGACATAAAGACAAATTCAAATTAGAAAAGTATTTTGAAGTATCCGATATCGTCCGCGACGAAGCTCCGAAGGTTCAGTTTTAACGGAATAGATGGAAAGAGATAACAAATTTAAGCGTATAGGCAGATTACTTTCGGTTGTCTGCCTATTCGTCGTTATTGCGCTGACGGCAGTCGCTTGTTCGGGAGGTAAAACCAATCCGTATCTCAAATCTGCCGACGTGCAGATTACGTTGAACGAAGACGGGAGTATCGACGTAGTGGAAACGGATATAGTGCATTTCGGCGGAAGGTCGGACCCGTGGTGGAACTACTATAAGGACGTAGCCAAATATAATAACAGCGTCCTCAGCAAAATATCGAACGTGAAAGTGTCTTTGGACGGGAAAGAACTTATTACTTACACCGACGGAAAAGACCCCGACGATTTTACGAGCGCGGACAAACGCAACTACGCGGATACCGGTTACGTTTACGAACGCAACAAATATTACGAAGTCGGCGTTTATATGTCGGAATTCGATAAGGGCGACAGAACTATTACGCTGTCGTACACATTGTCAAATGTAATGATAAATTATGCCGACTGCGCAGGGTTCTATTATCAGTTTGTGAGTAAAACCAACGAAATGTCGTACGACAAGTTCACCGCTACGGTAAGGTTTGCCGCGGCAAGTCGCGACGACGTCCACCTATGGACTCACATAGACGACGGCGGCGCGGAGGGAACGATGCCCGCAGGCGATATCGTGACGGAAGTAAACTATTCCGCCGAAAACCTGTCGAAAGGCGTCTACTTGGAGACGAGAATACTTCTGCCGCAACAAAACTATAACGGTATCGAAGTTAATAATTCCATGACGAGATCCTCTATTATCGCAGAGGAAGATGCGTGGCTTAAAAAATTCCAAAAAGAAGTAAAAAGGCTGCAAATACTCGGTAAAGTAGATATAGCACTTACGATAGCAGTGGCGATAGTCGGCGCGTTGTCGATAGTTTTACTGATAAGAAAACGCAGACCTCTCGAACTTATCGACAAGCCCGTTTACGAAAGGGAAATACCCGAAGGCTGGACTGCGGGCGAATTCGCTCACGTCTATCAATATTACGGCAAGTACAACGTCGGCGACGCAATGAGCGCGACTATTCTCGAACTTTTCCGCAGACGTTTCATAAGTATCGACGTAGGCGATAAAAAGAAAGAAGCGAAGATTACCGTCATTCCTCGGAATACGGATACTCTCGCTCCGCATGAAAAAACCGTCTACGATATGCTGAATTCGGTATCGAACGGTCGACCTTTCGAAATGAAAGAGCTGGAAAAATGCGCTAAAAAAGATTACAAAACTTACGGAAAAATCATTGAAAAATTCAAAGAACAGAGCAAGGCAAAATCGGTAAAAATGAACTTTTATCCAAATTCCAAGGGGGATAAATACGGCAATACGATTGCTTGCGTGGGCTTTGCCGCAATAGTTCTGGCGGGATTAGCGTTCCTTGCATGGTTCTTATTCACCGCATTTTTACCGCATTTTCCTATAGTAATCGCACCGCTCGTTCTCATATTTATTGCCGCTAAGGTAGTCTTGAAGAAACAAAGAGAACCCTTGAAAGAGCCGAGCCAAAGACTCTACGACGACTTCCGCGCACTCGGAAAGTTTATGACGGAGTTTTCTGATATGGATCGGCACGAACTGCCCGCGCTCGTACTCTGGGAAGAGTACATGGTGTACGCCACGGCTATGGGTATAGCTGATAAGGTATCCGAACAATTGGAGATTGCGTATCCGCAATTTAAGCAAATGGTTACCGAAACCGGCGGTAATTTCGACAGTACGGACGCATTCCTCATATTGTATCTTACGTCGCCGAGGTTCAGAGTAAACACCGGACTTGCATTCAACGCCTCTATTATGAACATATCGAATACGATATCGGCAATGCAGCGTAACGCAAAGATGATGTCCGCTGCCAAGACCATAGGTTCGATAGCCGGCGGAGGAAAAGGCGGAGGCGGTTTCCGCGGCGGCGGAGGCGGCTTCGGAGGAGGCGGTTCTCACGCAAGATAACCGTTTACGATTATTCTTAAAACACGGCAAAAACCCGTCGGAATTTTCCGACGGGTTTTTTATAAATTTACCGATTTTTTCGCATAGCGATTTTTTTACGTTTTTGTAAAATAACGAGAAAAAGTAATTGCTCGGAAGAAATTTTTGTCACGTTTTAGGTATTGCAAAAAATCTTATAATATATTATAATAACTCGGTAAACAACCTTCTTCGACGTGCGTGTCGTATCGACGGTGGTTTCATCAGTTTTTTTAGGAGTGTCAATATGGATTTGCAGTTAATTGGCGAAAGAATTAAATGTTTGCGCGAAGATCTCGATATTACCGTTAAAGACATGGCTGCGCTTTGCGAAATGACGGAAGAGGATTATCTTCTCCGCGAAGCGGGAGGGGTGGATTATTCGTACAGTTTCCTTAATCGTTGCGCAACTCGTTTCGGCGTAAACATTTCCGAATTACTTACGGGAAGGAACGTTTCTAATCTTAAAGTGTACGCAGTCGAAAGGAACGGACACGGTTTAAGAGTGGACAGAAGAAAAGGGTTCGATTACTACCATCTCGCAAGTAAATTCGCGCACAGGAAGGTAGATCCTTTGTGCGTTCACGTTCCGTACTGTGTCGACGCGCTCGACAAGCCCATCGTAACAAACGTTCATAAGGGGCAGGAATTCGATTACGTTCTCGAAGGGGTTCTTAAAGTCGCGGTGGGGGACAAGACCGAAGTCCTTAACGAAGGCGACAGCATAATATACGACTCTTCGACGCCGCACGGAATGATAGCTTTAAGCGAGGGCGGCTGTAAATTTTTGGCGATAGTCATTAAGTAAAAAATTATTAAATGGCGGTCAAACGCCACGGGAGTAAAATGTTCAGATTATTTAAGAAACTTAAGCCGATGGCAAAATTTTTCGTAATCGCGGTGATTTTGCTTTTTGCGTCGGCTCTTGCCGAATTATACCTGCCGGGTATGATGAGCGACATTATTAACGACGGTATCTTTTTGGATTACGAACCTATGTACGAACACGAAACGATGATAAATCCTTTCGGTGAAATCGACATAACGGGCGACGTGGACGGATTCGAAAAAGACAAAATTCCCGTGTTCGAAATGAAAGACGGTTTCTCCACCGTCGACATTAAGAACGTATGGAACGAACAATTCAACGCTTTTCCGATAACGTTTAACTTTATGGATATCCCCGTAAGGGACAGTAAAGAGTTGTTTAACGATGTATTGCTCCCGTTTATGAACTCTCTTAAAGAATACCAGTTTGACAAAATATCGAAAAGATACGGCTATACCGTCAATTCTTTCAACGATTATTCTCCCGCCGATAAAGAGAAAGTAAAAGAAGCCGTCGCAAAGCTCATAGATTACGACAGTATATTGAGAGCGACCGACGCGGGCGCCGCGATAAATCTTAACACTTTCCTCGATATGTTTAAGGACGAGGACGACGGGAAAGACAGCGACGTATGGAACGACGACCCGAATATGAAACGTCTTCTGACCAGTTGCGTAATGTGTATGAAGCATTCCGAGTACGGAAATCTTCTTCCCGTTCCGCTCGATAAGGAAACCGGCGAAAGACTTGCCGTAGACAGCAACGGCGTCGCTTTCGACAAGTCGAGATTGAAATACATAATAGACAAGGACACAGACAGATACAGTCCTTTCCCCGACTACGAAATAATTTTGTGTAATCAGGTTTTGGGTTACGCTTACAAGTATGAAAACAACACCAAGTGGATAAAGAACAAACTCGGTATGACCGAAGACGAGATAGATTCCGCCGTGTCGGGTAACGCAAAAGAAGTAAGTTCTTTCAGAAAGTTCCTCGATATCCTTAAATTAAGTAAGAAAGGCACTACGAACGACGCTTTGAGCCAAAAAGTGGACAAGACGCGCGAAGAATGGCTCACCCCCGACGGTATCACGATTCAGACCGCCGATATGAACTTTATCGCAAAGAAGGGATTATCGATGCTTTTGTACACGCTGTTTGCGTCGGTATGCACGATAATAGCCATGTTGATAAGCAGTAAGATAGCGGCGTATTTTTCAAAGATACTTCGTTCAATGGTATTTACGAAAGTCGAAGGGTATTCGCTCGTCGAGTTCGACAAGTTCTCTACGGCAAGTTTGGTCACCCGTTCCACAAACGATATAAACCAAATTCAAAACGTATTCCTCGTAATATTGCGTACCACGCTTTCGGCTCCCGTCACGATTATAGGCGGATTTATATTCAGTTTCCGCGCCAACGTGTCGATGACTATGGTTCTCGTATACATACTGCCGATACTGTTTGCGGCGGCGGGCGTTGCGGCTAAGATTTGTCAGCCGTTGTTTAAGATAATTCAGCGTAAAGTAGACCAACTCACTCTTATAATGAGAGAGGGCATCACGGGTATCAGAGTCGTGCGTGCGTTCAATAAGCAAGAACAGGAAAAAAAACGTTTCGACAAAGTCAACATTTCCGCTTCCCGTACGGCGGTAGTTTTGCAAAGATATTGCGCCGTACTCGTGCCGCTTATCAATATATGTCTTAACTGCGCGTCGGTAGGTATCTTCTGGCGAGCGGCTAAACAGGTCGCCGACAACTCCATTTCCGACGTAGGAAGTATGCTCGAAGTAAGTCAGTACATTACGCAGATAGCTATGTCGATGGTATTCGTGGCGAGCGCGGTGGTTATTTTCCCGAGAGCGAGCGCGTCTGCCGAACGTATTTTACAGGTAGTCGATACCGACGTAGCGGTAGTGGACAGACCCGACGCGGCGGATTGCAGCGACAATTCCGGTACGATAGAATTTAAGGACGTGGCGTTCAAGTACAGTAAGCACGCCGAGAAGAACATTCTCGAAGGCATAAACTTCAAGTGCGAAAAGGGTAAAGTTACGGCGATAGTGGGCGGAACCGGCAGCGGTAAATCCACAGTAATAAACCTTATCCCGCGTTTTTACGACGTGACCGAAGGTCAGGTTCTCGTAGACGGGCAGAACGTAGCCACTTATCCGCAGGCCGACCTTCGTAAGAAGATAGGTTTCGTGCCGCAAAGAAGTATTCTTTTCAGCGGAACCATCGCCGACAACTTGCGTTACGGCAAGGAAGACGCGACGGAGGAAGAAATGTGGGACGCGCTGAAAATAGCGCAGTCGGACGCCTTCGTCAGGGAAAAAGAGGGCGGACTCGAATACGAAGTGGAGCAGGGCGGACAGAATTTCAGCGGCGGACAAAAACAGCGTCTGTCCATTGCGAGAGCGGTCACACGCCGACCCGAAATATACATATTCGACGACAGTTTCAGCGCGCTCGACTTCAAGACCGATTCGAAACTGCGTAAGGCGCTTGCCGAAGTCACGCAGGAAAGCATAGTGATAATCGTAGCTCAACGTATAGGGACCATCATGGACGCCGACGAGATAATCGTTCTCGACGACGGCAAAATGGTAGGTAAAGGCAAACACGCCGACCTTGTCAGGAACTGCAAAGTTTATCGCGACATAGCATTAAGCCAAATGAGTGAGGAGGAACTCGGATTATGAACGACGAAATCGTAAAGGTTGAGGGTGAGAAAGTTTCTTCCGTCGGCAAAATGGATATGTCGGGAGCTTTCGGCGCAAGTTCCATTAACGTAGAAAAAGTACAAGGCGCGGAAAACTTCGGGAAAACGGTAAAACGTCTCATAAAATACATGCGTCCCGAATTGTTGGCGCTTATCGCGATGATACTTATCGCCGCCGTAGGCGCGTGGTTCGGGGTATGGGTTCCCGACATTCTCAAAAAAGTAACCAACCATTTAGTGGAAAGCATACAATACTTCAAGGACGTCGACTTATTCTATGTAGCGCAGATTTGTCTTACCGCGGGAGCTTTGTATTGCCTTAACGCATTGTTTACTTTCGCAAGCGGACTTATCGCGGCAAGCATGGCGCAACACGTCGTACGCAGAATGCGTTACGACATAAAATGTAAATTAGACAGAGTGCCGCTCAAATATTACGACGCGACTCCTACGGGCGAAATACTTTCCCGTATGACCAACGACGTAGAACTCGTCGCGGTAACCTTGCAGGACACCGTAAACCAGGTAATAACCGTCGTTATGACCATTTGCGGCGTGTTGTTTATGATGTTCCGTCTGGACTGGCTTTTGAGCGTAATTACTCTTTGCAGCGTGCCTATACTGCTCGTTGCGAGTAGTTTGATTATAAAAAAGAGTCAAAAGGAATTTGCTCGTCAGCAAGAACTTATCGGTATTCTCAACGGACACATCGAAGAAATGTACGCAGGGCATAGAGTCGTGCTTTTGTATAACCACGAACAGGAAAGCATAGACGACTTCGAAGCCACGAATAAAAAACTTCTCAAAGCGACGAGAAAGGCGCAGTTCCTTGCCGGTATAATCTTGCCGATAATCAAGTTTATCAACAATATTTGTTACGTCGCCATCTGCGTCGTAGGCGGTTTCAGAGCAGGCGTGGGAATTATAAGCATAGGCGATATTCAGGCTTGTATTCAGTACACAAGACAATTTGCCCAGCCTATCGAAAATATCAGTAATATAGCCAGCACCATTCAGTCGTCCATAGCGAGCGCGGAAAGAGTATTCAAGATGCTCGACCTCGAAGAGATGACGCCGGACGGACCTCACGTCGATACGAGTTATATGACGGGCGAAGTCGATTTCAGACACGTTGCGTTCAGCTATTCCGCCGACAAACCTCTTATTACCGATTTAAGTCTGCACGTCAATGCGGGCGAAAGTATAGCGATAGTAGGACCTACCGGGGCAGGCAAGACCACGCTCGTAAACCTTCTTATGAGGTTCTACGAACTCGACGGCGGAAATATTACGATAGACGGCGTGGATATCAGAGATATGCACCGCGACGATTTGCGTAGTCTGTACGGAATGGTATTGCAGGACACCTGGCTTTTCAAAGGCACGGTCGCCGACAACATAGCCTACGGCAATGCGAACGCCACGAGAGAAGACATAATAGCCGCCGCGAAGAAAGCGCACGCTCACGAATTTATCGAGAGTATGGAGCACGGATACGACACTATACTTAACGACGACGCCAGCAATATTTCGCAGGGGCAGAAACAGCTTCTCACCATAGCGAGAGCTATTTTGAAAGACCCGAAGATAATTATTCTCGACGAAGCGACCAGTTCAGTCGATACGAGAACCGAACAGTACGTTCAGAGCGCAATGCTCGCCATGATGGAAGGAAAGACCAGTTTCGTAATAGCGCACAGACTTTCCACTATTAAATCGGCTGCCGTCATACTCGTAATGAACCACGGCGACGTCGTAGAACAGGGCAACCACGAGACCCTTATGGCGAAAGGCGGCTTCTACGCTAATCTGTACCACTCGCAGTTCCAAGGCAGAATGGACGGAGAGCCGGAAGAAGGGAGCGGCGACGGATTTATTCAGACCTGATTACAGATTGAAAAAAGCAAGCGTTTTTAGCTTGCTTTTTTCATATCCGCCGATAAAAACCGTATGGCAATATTTGTCGAAAAACAGACCGTAAATATTTGCCTTGACCACGTCCGATATGGTATAATCACACTATCAAATTTTTTGTTAAGAGGAAAGCATGCCCACATTTTTTACAGAAGTTTTTGACGAACCCACTCCGGTAGCTCCTTTGGGACTTATCGTTATGGAAAGCGCGAGAGAACTCGGCAAAGCCATCGATAATTATCTCGTAAACTGGTATAACCGCGATCTCGCAAAACACAACCGTGAATTCACGAAAAAAGACACTTTCATTATCGACTCCGTTTGTCCGAGATTTACCACCGGCGACGGTAAGGGAATGATTAACGGCAGCGTAAGAGGCAGAGATTTATACATAATCACCGACGTAGGCAATTACAGCTGCAAGTACAGTATGTACGGCAACGAAAACTGTATGTCCCCCGACGACCATTACGCCGACCTAAAACGTATCATATCCGCAGTAGGAGGCAAAGCCGAACGTATTACCGTGGTTATGCCCATTCTGTACGGCGGAAGACAGCACAGACGTAACGCGAGAGAAAGTCTCGACTGCGCTCAGATGTTACAGGAATTGTACTCCATGGGCGTTAAAGAAGTAGTTACGTTCGACGCTCACGATCCGAGAGTTATGAACGCTGTGCCTTTGATGGGCTTCGATAACTTCTTCGCTACTTATCAGATTTTGAAAGCTTTACACCATAAATATCCTAATCTTAACCTCGATAAAGAACACTTCATGATAGTTTCTCCCGACGAAGGAGCAATGAATCGTAATATCTACTACGCGTCGGTTTTGGGCGTAGATTTGGGTATGTTCTATAAACGTCGCGATTATACCACGATAGTCAACGGTCGTAACCCCATCGTAGCTCACGAATACATCGGAGCTTCGGTTAAGGATAAAGACGTTTTCGTAGCCGACGATATTATAGCGACGGGCGACTCTATGTTAAGGCTCTGCCGTCACCTTAAAGCCGACGGCGCAAGGAATATTTTCCTTAACGCAACCTTTGCTTTGTTCACCGAAGGTAAAGAAAAGTTCCAGAAAGCGTACGAAGAAGGACTTTTCACCGCCGTGCTTTCGACCAACCTTACTTATACCTGCCCCTGCGTAAAGGAAGCGGAATGGTTCATCGAAGCCGACCTGTCCAAATACGTTTCTTACATTATAGCTTATTGCAACCAGAATAAGTCCGTAGCAGACTTGTTGAGCTGCTCCGAGAGAATAAACACTCTTCTTCACGACAAACATCAACAACAATAATCACCGATATAAATATCGAACCATAAAAAATGCGTTCCGTCCGGAACGCATTTTTTAATCATCGTTTCTGTCGGCAAAAAGGCAGACAGCGAAGTTTATTCGGTATGTTTGTTGCAACGAAAAACAACGTGTACCGGACGCATCTTATAAAATAATGGTAATTGACAAATACAGGGCGGTATGATACAATATAATGTGGTTTTTTGTGAAAATGAAACGGAATATTTAGTTGGAGGAAACAAATGGCAGGTAAGAATACCGAAGAGAAAAAAGCGGCGTCACAGGGTGCTTCATACGACGCGAAAGATATAAAAGCGCTCGAAGGGCTCGAACACGTCAGGACGAGACCGGGGATGTATATCGGTACTACCGACATAAAAGGTTTGCACCATATACTTATGGAAATCGTTGACAACTCTATCGACGAAGCGGCGAATAAATTTGCCAACACCGTTACGGTCACTTTGAATAAAGACGGCTCCGCCACTGTCGAAGACAACGGCAGAGGTATACCCGTCGATATTCATCCCGTGAAGAAAATCCCCGCGGTGGAACTCGTGTTCACACAACTCAACGCCGGCGGTAAATTCGACAACGCAAACTATCAGTTTTCGGGCGGTTTGCACGGCGTAGGCGCAAGCGTAACCAACGCTCTCAGCGAGTGGCTGAACGTCGAAGTATACAGGGATAAGAAAATTTACAGAGAAGAGTTTTATTCTCCGCAGGTAGGCAAAACGGTTAAGAGCGGTATCGTCAAAACTCCGCTTACCGTTGTGGGAAAAACGGACAAACGCGGCACTAAAGTTACCTTTATGCCCGATAAGAGGGTATTTAACACGATAGTTTTCGACGCGGAAGAAATCGAAAACAGATTAAGACAGCTTGCTTTCCTCAATAAAGGCGTGCTTATAAGATTCCGCGACGACAGGCAGGAAGACGGCGACGAAGTCGAGTTTTTGTATAACGGCGGTATTGTCGATTACGTCGCGTACATTAACGACGGAATCGAAGAGCAGAAGAACAAGGTTATGTACTTGGAAGGCGACGCTCCGCATTTTCATTTGGAACTTGCCGTTCAGCACACCAAGACTTACACGGAGCATCTTTACAGCTTCGTCAACAATATCCGCACGATAGAAGGCGGCACGCACGAAACCGGTTTCAGAACGGCGTTTACCAAGTGCTTTAACGACTACGCGAGAGCGAATAAGTACCTTAAAGAAAAAGACGCCAACCTTACCGGCGACGATTTCAGAGAGGGTCTTACCGCCGTTCTCGTAGTTAAGATGCAGAACGTTCAGTTCGAAGGGCAGACGAAAACGAAGCTCGGCAATCTCGAAGTGAAACAAATCGTCGAAAGCATCGTCACCGAAAAACTTACGGAATTTATGAAAATTTCGAAGAATAAACCTATTCTCGAATTCATAATCAAGCAAGCCATGGACGCGGCGAAGACGAGAGAGGCGGCAAGAAAAGCAAAGAACGAGCAACGTCACAAGAACGCGATTAACGGAGCGACGCTCGTAGGTAAGTTCGCTTCCTGTTCGTCGAAAAACGCTTCCGAATGTGAACTTTTTATAGTGGAAGGCGACTCGGCAGGCGGCTCCGCAAAGCAGGGAAGAGACAGAAGAATACAGGCAGTTTTGCCTTTAAGAGGAAAACCGCTCAACGTTTACAAGGCGTCCACTCTCGAAAAAATCTACAAAAACGAAGAAATCAAGACTATAATAGCGGCGTTAGGCACCGATATAGAAGAGGATTTCAACATAAACAATCTGCGTTTCGACAAGGTAATTATTCTGTCCGACGCGGACTACGACGGGTACCATATAAGGACGCTTTTACTTGCGATGTTCTACCGTCTTATGCCCGATTTGATTACGTTAGGACACGTTTACGTAGGTATGCCGCCCCTATATAAGGTGGAAAAGAAGGGCGTAATTAAGTACGCCTACAACGAAGAAGAACTCGACGAATACACGGCGGAACTTAAAGCGGGAGCGGGCGACGTTCAACGTTATAAAGGTTTGGGCGAGATGAGCAAAGAACAGCTTTGGGATACCACGCTTAATCCGCGTACGAGAATTCTTACGAGAGTGGAAATGGACGACGCGGCGCAGGCAAGCGTAATGCTCGACATATTCATGAACGACGGCGCGGACAAGCGTAAGGAATATATTTTCCGTCACGCAAAATTCAACAAGGTGGATAAGTTCCTTGAAAAGTTCGGAGGTGACAGATAATGGCAAGAAAGAGAATCGTTGAAGAATTACCGGTAGAGGAGAAGATAATCTCCCGTCCGCTTTCCAAAGCAATACCCGATTTTATGATGCCGTATGCCGAGTATATCATACTCGAACGCGCGTTGCCGAGAGTGGAAGACGGCTTGAAACCCGTTCAGCGCAGAATTCTCTACACCATGAACGAACTCAATATGAAACCCGACGGTCCGTACAAGAAATCCGCCCGCGTGGTAGGCGACTGTTTAGGTAAATATCATCCTCACGGCGACACGAGCATATACGACGCCATGGTTAAAATGGCGCAGGAATTCAATATGCGTAACACGCTCGTAAACGGTCACGGAAACTTCGGCTCCATCGACGGCGACGGCGCGGCGGCAATGCGTTATACCGAAGTTAAACTCGAAGCCTTAGCTTGCGAACTTTTACGAGACCTCGATAAGGATACCGTAAAATGGGTAAAGAACTTCGACGACAGCCTTATGGAACCCGACCTTTTGCCGGGACGTTTCCCCAACTTGCTCGTAAACGGCAGTATGGGTATAGCGATAGGTCTTGCGACGAACATTCCCGCGCACAACCTTTCGGAAGTAATCGACGGAGTCGTCGCTTTTATCGATAATCCGAAAATAAAATTGCCCGACCTTCTTAAAATAATCAAAGGACCCGACTTCCCGACGGGGGGATTTATTATTCCCGGGGACACTTTCGAAAGCATCTATGAAACAGGCAAAGGCAAGTTCTTTATAAGGGCGAGAGCGGAAATAGAAAATGCCGGCAACGGTAAACAGGCTATCGTAATTACCGAAATTCCTTACGGCGTCAACAAAGCCCGTCTGCAACAGAGAATAATGGAATTAAGAGACGACGCGGTGGAAGCGGCGAAGAAAAACTCCGATAAAGCCGATATTACCTTGAGCGGAATACAAGAAATAGTAGACGAATCCGACCGTAACGGAATAAGAGTCGTTATTCGCCTGAAAAAGGGAGAAGACGCTTTCAAAGTCCTCGATTATCTCTACAAAAAGACCGATATGCAGGTATCTTTCGGCGTGAATATGGTGGCGATAGCCGACGGCAGACCGCAACAGCTCGGACTTACGGAATACCTCAATTATTACGTAAAACATCAGCAAAACGTAATATTGAAACGCAGTCAGTTCGACCTTAACAACGCTAAAAAGAGAGAACATATTTTAGACGGCTACGTGATTATTTTGCCAGACATAGACACCGTCGTGCAACTTATCAAGACGAGCAGTTCCCGCAGCGAGGCGAAAGACAAACTCCGCGCTCATTTCGGACTTACGGAAAAACAAGCCGACGCTATCCTCGACTTAAAACTCGTCAACATCACCCGTATGGAAGTGACGAAGATAGAAAAGGAACTGAGAGAACTTAAACAGCTCATAGCCGAACTCGAAAAAATCGTATCCTCCAAAACGGAACAGTTGAAAGTAGTCAAAAAAGAACTCCTCGAAATAAGACAAAAATATCCTTGCAAGCGTCTCAGTATCATCGTAAACAACGAAGAGGACATAGCTCACAAACCTTACGAAATCAACACCGACGAAGGAAAAAGAGGTTACGTCAGCGTGGACGCAAACGGATTAGTCAAGTTCCTTTCGCCCCGTCAGTACAGCATAGCGGACAGAAGCGAACCTACCGTCGTAAACGAAACTTCCAAAGTAATGCAGTTCGTCGACAAGAACGAACAAATCATACTTTTCGGTAGCTTAGGCAACTGTTATAGGCTAAACGTGAACGATATGAGAGAATCGGGGTGGAAAGATAAAGGCGAAACTCTGACGGAAATATACGCCGACGCACCGAAAGACGAGAAGGTTGTGTCCGCGATTAAACTTACCGAAAACAACGCCGATAAGCAAGTGTTTATCGTCACGAAAAACGGTATGGTAAAGCGTTCAGACCTATCCGAATATATAGTCAATAAAGATTCCTACCTCGGAATGGTACTTAAAGAGGGCGACGAAGTGGTAGTCGCCGAAATCGCCGACGGCAACAGCAATTTAGTTTTCGTGTCGAGCGACGGACTGAGCCTTAATACCCCCGTCGAGGAATACCCCGTTCAGGGCAGAAAAGCAGGCGGAGTAATAGGAATGAGTCTTAACGACGGCGCGAGCGTAGCGTGGGCAGGTCAGATAGAAAGGGAAGACGACGAAATAATAGGCGAACTTTTACTTGTCAGCAACGGTTATGCAAAACGCGTGGTCGCAAGTTACGTCGAACCCTCCAAGAGAGCGAGAAAGGGCGTTAAGGTAATCGACCTCACCGATAAACGCCTCGTATTCGCCGGAGCTGTCAAGGAAGAATGTAAAATAGCCTTGATTAACAAACAGGGCGTAGTCTTTACCGTGGATTCCGAAGACGTGCTTATCGACAGAAACCGCGCCGGCAAAGGCAAACCGTTGGTCGTGAGCGCCGACTGCTACTACGGCGTAAAACAGATTGCGGAATGTGAAGTCAACGCCGAATAAGGAGAAGACCTTTATCGTCGTCGATACGTTTTTTCCGCAAAATGCAACCGACTCGAAATAAGTCGAAACACGAACGTTTAAGTAGAAAAAGTGTATTGACACATAGATAATATAGTAATATAATAATATTGAAAAAAATAACGATTATAATCTAATATTAGGAGAATATATGAAAAAAACAGTTTCTATCGTAGCCGTTTTGCTTATCGTGGCTACCTTAGCTTGCGTTCTTACCGCATGCAAAAACAAAACCGATGAAGTTACCGTAAGTTCTTACGAAATTAAAGAAACCGTCGTCAACGTAGGCGACAAGCACGGAACTCCTACCATCACCGCTAAATTAAGCGACGGAACGGAAAAGACCGTCAGTAAAAACTTGGTCTATAACGAAGAAGATATAGCCAAACTCGAACTTAAAGACGACAAGTATACAAAGTCCGGCAAGTACGAAGTTAAGGTCTACATTTTGGAAGAACAGGAAAAATACCTTATCGGTACGTGGAAAATTACCGTAAAGGCGATCAAGAAATAAGGGGGCAAACATGCGTCTTTCCAAATTAGTCGGAGAACGTACGAAAACCGTTCCCGGAGATGCTACGATTGCCAGCCATATTCTTTTGTTGAGAGCGGGATATATAAAACTCGTCAACAACGGGATTTGGTCGCTCGCAATGCCCGCTAAACGTATCACGCAAAAGATAGAACGTATCATAAGAGAAGAAATGAACGCCGTCGACGGACAGGAAGTCCAGTTCCCGGTGGTTATGCCCAAGGAATTGTGGGCGGAATCGGGCAGATACTATTCCATCGGCGACGAAATGGTCAGATTTAAGGACAGAAGCGGTCGCGATATGGTACTCGGTATGACTCACGAAGAAGCAGCGGTTCAGTTCGTCCGCGACGCCGTCAACAGTTATCAGCAGTTGCCGTTCATGATTTATCAGGTTCAGACCAAGTTCAGAGACGAGGCTCGTTGCCGCGGCGGTCTTATAAGAGTGAGAGAGTTTACGATGAAAGACGGATACTCTTTTCATATCGATAACGCCGACCTTGAAAAGTATTACTACAGAGTTTACGACGCGTATACGAGAATATTCGACCGTATAGGTATGAAGAGAGTCGTCGCCGTGAAGTCCGACAGCGGTATGATGGGCGGTAACATAGCTCACGAATATATGCTGCTTACTCCCATAGGGGAAGACACGATAGTCATCTGCCCCGAATGCGGATACAAAGCCAATATGGAAATAGCCGTCTGCCGACGCGAAAACGAACGCGACGAAGTCAGCGAAGAACTTAAAGAAGTTTTTACCGCCGACAGAGCCGACATAGAATCGGTTTGCAAGTTCCTTAATAAGGACGCGAAAAAGACGGTTAAAGCGGTTTGCTACTTCAAAAAAGGCAGCGAGGAAGTCGTGGTATGTTTCATAAGAGGCGACCTCGAAATAAACGAAGCCAAACTTAAAAAGGTGTTGGGACACGAAATAGTCCCCGCCAACATAAAAGATATTCCCGGATTGCACGCCGGCAACATCGGTCCCGTCAATCTTGACGTTCCCGGAGCGACGATAGTTTACGACTCTTCCCTTAAAGGTCTTAACAATATAGTCGGCGGGGCGAACAAAGCGGAATATCATTGTACGGGTATCGACTTCGACCGTGACGTAAAGAACGTTACTTATAACGATATAGCCAAGGTGAAAGCGGGCGAAACCTGCCCTGTCTGCGGCAAACCTCTTACGTTGGAAAACGGTATCGAAGTAGGCAATATATTCCAGCTCGGCACGAAGTACACAAAGACTATGGGAATGACCGTTTTGGACAACACGGGCAAAGCCGTTAATCCCATAATGGGCTGTTACGGCATAGGTATAGGAAGAGCCCTCGCGTCGGTAGCGGAAGAAAGTCACGACGACAAAGGTCTCATCTGGCCTATGTCGATAGCTCCGTGGCACGTTTATCTGTGCGCGTTGAGAATAGATAATCCCGAAGTGAGCGAAAAGGCGGAAAAACTTTACGCCGATATGCAGAAAGCGGGAATAGAAGTGTTATTTGACGAAAGAGAAGCCTCCGCGGGAGTGAAGTTCTCGGACTGCGACCTTATGGGTATACCTTTGAGAGTCGTAATAAGTCCCAGGTCTATCGCGGAGAACAGAGTCGAACTTCAATCCAGAGACAAAACTTTACAGGAAAACGTGTCTTTGGATGAAATTATACCGCGGTTGCAGGAAATTATTTCGGCAGCCGTAAAGTAAGAATATCGGCAAAAGTTGAAGCATTTGCAGGTATTTTTACTTGCCCGGTCGGAAACGCCGTTCGTAAGTCGGACGGTCTACGACACAGGTCGTTAGTTTCCGAAGATAATATTACCTTATAAGGGAGAGTGTAGTATTATGAAGAAAAAGATGTTTTTGTTGTTCGCTGTCGTCGTTACGCTTATGCTTGCGCTTGTCGGATGCGGGGATCACACCGATACTCCGAAACCGGGCAGAAAAGAAGACGATAATAAAAACAACGGCTGGACCGTAATAGAGTCGCCGAGTATGACCGACGTCTACAAAACGTTTTTAGGCGGCTTTACCTCCATAGCGGGGGAATTTTCCAAATCGAAACTGAAGACTTCGCCTAAAGTGTCCGCCGACGCTTCGTTTAATTTGAGCGCGAATAATAACCGTTTTTGGGCTTCGGTCAGACTGAATTATAACAATAATACGCCCGAAACGACTATGTTTTCATTCGAATTATATCCGAGTGAGAACAGCTCCTCCGACGACGTGACTTTCGGCGCATACGTTTTCAAAGAACAGCTCTATTTGCAGTTCGGCAAGACTACCAGATTTTCTCTCGACTTAAAAGCTTCGCAATGGGCTTCTTATTTCCCCTTCGAAAATACCGACGTAACTATGGATAAGCTTGCCTTGTTCCTTTCGTCCGCTATGGTCACGAGCGAGGAGACCAAAGGAAAGAGCCGTATGAACGGTTTAGCCGAAGAATATAACTACGTCGTCAATATCGATTTGTCAAAATCTTTAAAAAATCTTCTCTCTTCCAAGGATATTTCGGGTTCCGACCTCTATAGCTACGGAGAAATAATCTCGGGCGTGTTCGGCGTGACCGTAGACGAAATCAAGGCGGGAGATTTTCCGAAGTCCAACCTTAAAGTCGATTTTACCACTTCCAACAGAAAAATGTCGGCTTTCAACATGGACTTGAATATGGAAGAAATAAAGAATAAGTCCGGTACCGTGTTCGGAGAAGACAGTCTGAAACTTAATCTCGAAATGCAAAAATTCGCGATAAGTAAAGACAGCGTTTCGGTTCCGTTCGTTCTCGACGAGAATAAAAATAACCGCGATAAATTCGTCTATTATAAGGATAACGCGTTCAAACTTACTTTCGATTCGTACGTTCGTACAGAAGAGGGGGCAGCGCCGAAGAAATACGTCGCCGACTTCAAGGCAAAGGTCTTCCAGGAAGATTCCACCGACAACTACGCTTTCATCGAAATGAAGGACCCCGCTACGCTTAAACCGAAGGAAGGTATCTACGTTTATAAAAACACGGCTTACCTTTACACTACGGAAAACGGAGAATACGTCTGTAAAGTAAGTTTTCCGCTCGATTTATCCCTTTTAGCGACGAAGACAATAAATAACGACTTCCTCCCAGCGGGCGAAAGAAAGACTATAAATTGGCTCGACGCCGCCGGGTATATGATAAAGAACGTAAAAGTGGAAAAAGACGGCATCGGATTTTTCTACGACGTCGATTTTTATAAGAACATTTGGGTAAATATGCGCGATATGCTCGATTATATCGACGGACGATTCGAAGAGAATATATACGAACAAGCGGACATCAAATACTTCTGCGATTTGATGATAAAAAATCCGTCGGAATTGTACTTTTCCTACGATAAGGAGGCATTTATTATGGTCGTCGCGGATAACGACGCCGAACTGACCGAAATAAAGACAATGCTCGCTTCCGCCGAACCGCCTACGGTTTTGATTGAAAAGACCGCCGAAACGGGAGGAGAAGGACAAACCGATACCGGAACGGATAATCGGTAGTAAGCAAAGTTAAAAGTAAATCAAAGGCAGGTATTCGTACCTGCCTTTACTTTTTAATAATTTCCGATTAGTAATTAGTTAAATAAGTCTTTTGAATTATATAACCCTTTTTCTTTCGCTACGATAAATCGTGCGGCGGCGATACTGCCGTTTGCGAAAACGGTTCTGTCCTCGGCTTCGTGTTTTACGGATACCGCTTCGCCGTTCATAAAGAAGAAAACTTCGTGTTTTCCCGCGACCGTTCCGCCGCGAACGGAACTTATTCCGAGGTCTCCGGGCTGTCGTTTACCGCTGCTTTCGTTTCTGCCGATTACGAAAGTTTCGTCGGGAATAGTCTTTTTTATAGCGTCGGCTATCATTAAAGCGGTGCCGCTCGGAGCGTCGGCTTTACGTCTGTGGTGCTGTTCGACTATTTCTATATCGGCTTTGTCGCCGAGTACCGAAGAGGCGATTTCGACAAGTTTAATAAGCAGGTTTATTCCTAAACTCATATTGCCGCTTTTGAATACGGGGATACGTTCGGCGGCTTTTTCAATGAAAGCTAAATCCTTTTCGTCGTGACCCGTAGCGGCGATTACGCACGGCACGGAATTTTCGACGGCGTAGGGAAGATAGTCGTAAATTGCGTCCTTGACGGCAAAGTCAATTATGCAGTCGGGTTTTTCGGAGATGTCGAAACAGTCCGTATATACGGGACAGTCGAAATATTTTCCGTCGCCGAATTTATCCACGCCGCAAAGCACTTCGTCTTTATTTTCGGACGTTATTGCGTCGTAAAGTATTTTGCCCATTTTTCCGTTAATGCCGTATATTAAAATTTTCATTCTTTCACCTTGAAATCAAGTCCGAAATCTTTCATTGCTTTTGCTAAAACAGCCGTTTTTTCCATTTTTATCATAGGAAGACGCATATAGTCGGACGAGATGAGCCCCATCCAATAGGCGGCGGTTTTTACGGGGATAGGATTTACTTCGCAGAATAAGGCGTTTATTAAAGGCAACGCCGAAAACTGCATTTTTTTCGCCGTTTCGTATTCTCCGTTAAGCGAAAGCCTCGTCATATCCGAGAAAAACTTCGGAATAATATTGCTCGTTACGCTTATAGCGCCTATACCGCCGACTGCCATACAAGGGAAAACTATTCCGTCGTCGCCGCAATATAGGTCTATTTCGTCGCCGCAAAGGCGTTTGATTTCCATTATCTGATTTATATTCCCGCTTGCTTCTTTTATCGCTACGATATTTTTATGACCGCAAAGCGTTTTTACCGTTTCGGGCAGCATGTTTACCCCGGTTCTTCCCGGTACGTTGTACATAATCACGGGAATATTTATGCTGTCGGCTATCGTTTCGTAGTGGGCGATAAGACCTTTTTGCGTTGCTTTATTATAATAGGGGGTGACGACCAATACCGCGTCCGCGCCGAGAGATTCCGCTTCCAGTGCGTATTCTATCGCGGTGTAGGTGTTGTTACTGCCCGCACCGAGAATGACGGGAATTTTCTTATTTACGAGTTTTAACACAAACTTAGCCACGGCTGTTCTTTCATCGTGCGTCATAGTCGTGGGTTCTCCCGTGGTTCCGTTTACTATCAATGCGTCTACGCCGCTATTAAGTTGTTTATTTACCAAGTTTTCCAACGAAACGAAATCGACTTTGTCGTCGACGAACGGGGTAATGAGAGCGGTAGCCGTGCCTTTGAATATCGTCATAGTTCTCCTTGTATTCTTATTAGTAAATAAATATATGCGTAAAAGACGAAAAGATTATTTTTCGTTTTCCGCCATAAGGTATTCCATTATCTGTACGGCGTTGGTCGCCGCGCCTTTTCTTATATTGTCGGCGACTACCCAGATGTTGCAACCGGATTCGACCGTCGGGTCTATTCTTACTCTGCCCACGAACACTTCGTCCTTGTCTTCGGCGTATATGGGCATAGGATACAGACCTTTTTCTATGTCGTCTACGAGTACGACGTCTTTCATATTGCGGATAGCGTCCTTAATACCTTCGAGCGTGCAAGGGTTAAAGAACTCTATATTTATGGATTCGCTGTGACCGTGTCTTACGGGGACTCTTACCGTAGTGGCGGTTACTTTCAAATCGTAGTCGTTAAGAATTTTTTTCGTTTCGAAAATCATTTTTTCTTCTTCTTTCGTGTATCCGTCGGGAAGAAAAACGTCAATCTGCGGAATTACGTTGCCGAAAATAGGGTAGGGGAACTTTTTCGTTTCGCCTTCTTTCGCCTGCGTAACGAGGTCGTTGTATCCCGCGACTCCCGCACCGCTTACCGCCTGATAAGTGGAATATACTATACGCTTAATTTTATACTTATCGTGCAGAGCTTTAAGGGGAAGCATCGCCTGAATGGTGGAACAGTTCGGGTTCGCGATAATTCCGTGATGATTTTTTGCGGCTTCGGCGTTTACTTCGGGAACCACGAGAGGAACGTTCGGATCGGTTCTCCACTGAGAAGAGTTATCTATTACGACCGCTCCGTGAGAAGCGAATATCGGCGCGTACTCTTTTGAGACGCCTCCGCCCGCGGAGAATAAAGCGTAGTCGATTTTTTTATCGACTATATTTTCTTCTTTAAGTTCGATTATCGTATATTCTTTACCTAAAAATTCGATTTTCTTTCCCGCGCTTTTAGCCGACGCAAAAAGATAATAATTGTCGACCGGTAATTTTTTTTCGGAAAGCACCTGCAAAAATTTTGTGCCTACCATGCCCGTCGCGCCTACGACGGCTACGTTGTAACGTTTCATCGTTCATCCTCCCGCTTTGCCGTAAAACGATTTTTAGGCAAAAACTCTATAAAATATATTATCAAAACAACGCCGATAATGTCAAATTAAAAAACGTTATGGGGTAACGCAATGCGGAGCCTTACGGAAAGGTTCTTGAAGTTACGACCGTTAAGAAGATAATAAGACCGTCGGTAACGCCGTTCGTATATCAATTGTACTATAAATCGCGATAATATGATATTTATTCGGTAAACGTTTGATTTTTATTTACTAATCATTTACAATAGAAAAAGAGGAGATATCATGTTCAGGAAAAATAATAACAAAAGAATAATAAACGAAATCATATCCACCGCTTCCACGGCGGTAATTATGCTCACCGCAGCCGACGGAAATACGATAGGATTTTATTCGGAATTGAACAATTTTTATAAACGTTCGTATTGGATGAATCCTAACTGCGACGATTTTTATTCCTTCGCGATTACTTTCGCCCGTAAGGTGTTCGCCGACGACCCCGAAGAATACAAAAAGATTATTCAGTTCAAGCACTGCGCTTACGGGTTCAATAAGGACAGCATTATTATAAAGGAAGCGTTGAAACGCATTTCCGAAGTCAACGGCGACTGCCTGCTCGTGTTGGATAACTTCGAAGAATTGCGCGGGCGTTTCGGCTTTAACGTAATCGAGTTCATTTTGCAGAACAGCCCGAAAAATTTGAAAATTCTACTTGTCAGCAGAGATTTTCTTAATATAAACTACAACGTTTTTACCGAACAGTGTCCTAAACTTATAGAGCTTCCCGAAGAGGATTATTTCCCCGAACAGGACGTTCTCGACGACCTTACCGAAGAAGAAAAGTCTCTTTACTGTTTTCTTGCGCCGCTACGCTTTATATATAAGGATTTCGTGTCGACTCTCGGAGAAGACGCTGTAAAAAACTTCGATAACATAGCGAAAAAACGTCCCGACTGCGTATTGAAACGCGGAGCCGATTGTTACAGACTCAACGAAAAAGTTTTTGATAATCCCTACACGGAAGAATTCAGCAAAATCGCGGCAGAGAGCGTAATCGAAGCCAAAAAACTCTATTATAAGTTCCTGAGAGACACGGAAAGGGACCCCGAAGCATTTATGTTCGCTTTACTATGCGAAGATAAAAAGATGATAAGCGACACGGTAATTTCCATTATCGACAAGGGCGAATACATGTTCGAATTGTGCAACTTCGTCAACGCAAATATAGAATCGCTGGAAATACTCTTTGATTCCGAATGGGACGAAACTTACCCCGGTCTTGAATTTATGGCGTGTTTACAGCTTTACTACAGCGGCAATTATGACGATGGCAAAGTTCTGTTCGAAAAGATAATCGCTTCCGCCGAATACAACTCTAAACTCGAAATAGATTCGAGATACATGGTGTTGAAAATTCTTGCAAAGCAGAAAAAGTATCGCCGTATTTTGGGAATGATAAAGTCCTTAATAAACGAAAGAATGTCCGAGAACGCCGATATAAACCATTTTGAAATGATAGTCTGCCGCATCCCCGATATGTTGAAAGCGGGCGAAATCCCGGCGAGCAAAGAAAACAGCCGTCTCGTCGAAGAGCTTATGTTAAAGGACGAATTCAAGGACAAGTATTGGTATCCTAAGGCTTTACAGGTAGCTGCCGAGCTCAATTTCGATTGGGGCAATTACGGCAAGGCCACCGAGTATATCAAGCAATTGCAGGAGATAATTCCGTTCTATACCATACCGTATAAACTGATGAACTTCTACTACTACATGGGCGATATGCCTCTTGCCGTGGCGATGGCGAAAAAGGCTTTGACGGAAGAATTAAACAACAATATAGAAACCGATCTTGCCGACGTTTATACTTTGCTCGCAAAAACGAGCGTTTATTTCAATAAGTATACCGAAGGCTTAGAATATATCGAAAACGCAATAAAGAGCGCGCCGTCGAGAGAATCGATAAGATACGCCGCAATATCTTTGCGGGCGATTATCTGCGCAAAAATGGGCAGAAAAGATTACGCAAAGGACTACGCGATGATTTACGCGAAGTACGCCGAAATAAATTCTCCCGTTAACGCATATTATCTCTACGGAGCGGTAGCGTATTGCGCGTTCAGACAAAACGATTTCGACACGGCAAACGTGTACGCTAATAAGTGTATTAAAGAAGCAAGCACCCGTTCCGGTATGTGGCTTATAGCGGTAGCGGTAGCTCTTAATATTCTTTTAACGAAAGACGAAACCACAAACGTAAACGGACTTATGGAAAAACTGTTTAAGACTTGTCGCGCGTACGGTATGCACGCGATAGTTCTGGATTACTACGAGTGTTTCGAAAAACTCTTCAAGTACGCCAAAAACGAAGACATAGCGGTTGACTACGTTTGCGAAATGGAAGAAAAGTATAAACAAAAACTCTTACAGATAAGCGCGAACGGAGAGCTGTGCGTAAAACTTATGGGGACCACTTCGGTGACCGTAGCCGGTAAAGAACTGAATTGGAAAACAAAAAAAGCGAAAGAACTTTTCCTCATGTACGTCTGGAACAAGGGCGAAGGAATGGACAGAAACTTTATTCTGTCTACTCTGTGGCCCGATTACGTTTACGTCTCCGCTATAAACAACTTGAAGACCACCAACAATATTATAAGGAACACGCTTTCCGCCGCCAACGTAATCCATAAGCTCGAATACGCCAACGGCAAGTACACTATGACTCTCGACAATATACAGTGCGACTATCTCGACTTTAAGGAAAAGTTAGCGTCCTACGACGAAACGGTTTCGTTAAAGGAGAGAGTGGAATTAAGCAAAGATTTATTGAACTCCCTTAACGGAGATTTCGCCGCGGAAGTCACGCTGCCTTTATTCAGAACGTACGGCGACCACATGAAAGAAAAACTTATGCTCGACGTAATAAAACTCATATCCGAACTTATAGACAACGGCGACGTGATAGAGGCGAGAAGAATGATTACTTACACCTCCAAAGCGGATACGCAAAAGCAATATGAAAAAATGCTCGCCGAACAGGAAAACAGAGTGTCAGAATTTTTCGAAAGGAAGTAACTATGAAGATAAACGACGAGTGGAAAAATTATTCGCTTATCGGCACGGGATACGGAGAAAAACTCGAAAGGTACGATAACGTAACTTTGCTTCGTCCCGATCCGCAAGTAATATGGGCGCCTCCGTTTCCGTTAAGGAATTATAAAAACTTATCCGCGCATTATGAACGAAGCAGTTCGGGCGGCGGCAACTGGGACGTAAAAAAAGTCCCGGACAAGTTTCGTATAACCTGGAGAGAACTGACGTTCGAACTCAAACTTATGGGATTTAAGCACGTCGGTATTTTTCCCGAACAAGCGGTAAACTGGGCGAGAATGATTGACGCTATAAAAAACGCGAATAGAGAAATAAACGTACTTAACTTATTCGGATATACGGGAGGAGCTACCGTCGCGTGCGTGAGCGCCGGGGCAAAAGTCTGTCACGTCGACGCGGCTAAGTCCATGTGCGAAATGGCGAAGAATAACGTAGACGTCAACGCTCTCGATACGACGAAAACGAGATTTATAGTAGACGACTGTATTAAGTTTGTCGAAAGGGAAATAAGACGGGGCAAAAAGTACGACGCTATCATTATGGACCCGCCGAGTTACGGCAGAGGGCCGAAAGGGGAAATGTGGCGGCTCGAAGACGGTATATTCGACCTTGTCAAACTTACTAAAAAAGTAGTGTCGGATAATCCGCTGTTTTTCTTAATCAATTCCTACACCACGGGATTGCAGCCTACCGTTATGAAAAACGTAATCGACATCGTGTTTAAGGACGTACCGCACGAAGTGGACGCCGACGAGATAGGAATTAAGGGCGAGGACGGAATCACGTTGCCGTGCGGTTGTTCCGCATTCTGCACGTTCGACAAAAAATAAATTTGTTGCCGCAAATCGCTTGCATAAATAAATTCCGTGTGTTATAGTGACTAAAATAAATCTTTAAGAACGGTACAGAGATGCCGACAAGATTGCGAAATAAGAATGAGAGATATTCGGGTCTTGTCGTGTGCAAGACCCGTTTTTTATGGAAAAAACAGGAGGATACAGATGGTTGTCAAGGCGCAAATAATGGACGAAAACGCAATTCGCAGAGCAATCGTTCGTATTTCTCACGAAATTATCGAAAAGAATAACGGCGTAAACAACGTCGTTTTGGTCGGTATTAAGACGAGAGGCGTGCCGATGGCAGAAAGAATATGCGCCTGCATAAAAGAATATGAGGGTACCGGTCTTCCTTGCGGAAGTCTTGACATTACCTTTTATCGTGACGATATTACGCAAATCTCCGCCCAACCTGAATGTAACGGGACGGAGATTTCTTTTAATATAGAGGGGAAAGACGTCGTTCTTATCGACGACGTACTGTATACGGGAAGAACGGCAAGAGCCGCTATGGACGCGATAATGAAACTCGGCAGGGCGAAAACAATACAGCTTGCAGTCCTTATCGACCGCGGACACAGAGAATTGCCTATAAGAGCCGATTACGTCGGCAAGAACCTGCCCACTTCAAAAAACGAAGTAGTTAAAGTAGAATTTATCGTACCCGACGGTAAAGAAGAAGTGGTTTTACTCGATAAAAACAAATAAAAATATACTACAAAAAGGAGAAAGACGAAAATGAATCTTATCTATGGCATCGAAGGTAAACCTAAGTTTTCAAAACTTTTAGTGTTTGCATTCCAGCAAGTTCTTGCGATTATGGCAGCTACTATCGCAGTACCGACCATCATCGGCTTGCCCACTCAAATTCCTGCCGCAATACTCGGCGCAGGTATAGGTACTATCGTGTACTTACTTTTTACCAGATTCAAAAGCCCGGTGTTCCTCGGAAGCTCTTTCGCGTTCCTCGGTGCTTTGGGCAACGCGCTCGCATTCGGTTATTGCGGAATTATTATAGGTTCCGTTCTTGCCGGTCTCGTGTACGTAGCTATCGCTCTTATAATAAAGTTTGCCGGTTCGCACTGGGTAAGCAAACTTATGCCTCCGGTAATAATCGGACCGACCGTCGCGATAATCGGTCTTTCTCTTGCAGGTAGCGCAATGGGCGATATCGTTAAAGCAAGCGCGGACGCAATAAACGGCAGCTACAATCTTATTGCTCTTCTCTGCGGTCTCGTTACTTTCGTCACCGTAGTCGTATGCTCTTGCCAAAAGAAATTCAAATCGATGAAACTTATACCGTTTATAATAGGTATCGGAGCAGGATACGTACTCGCTTCGCTCTTCTCGATATTCGGATATGCTTTCCACGTAGACTATCTCAAAATCATAAATTGGGAACCCTTAGTCCGCAACTTCGTTAACGCAGACAACACTTTCGTAGGCGTAACGAGCTTCCTTAACTATCCCGACTTCGCTCTTATCGAAGCTATCAAAGAATTAGCTAACGGACACGTAAGCGACGCTATCCTCAAAGCTAACTCCGCCGCAACGGTAATAACGGGCGCAGGCGTAGCCGAAGTAGCTCTTGCCTTCATTCCCGTAGCGTTGGTTGTTTTCGCCGAACATATAGCCGACCACAAGAACCTTTCTACCATCATAGGTCGCGACCTTGTCGAAGGAGAACCCGGACTTACCCGCACTCTTCTCGGCGACGGCGTAGGCAGCATAGCCGGTACCGTGTTCGGTATCTGCCCCAACACGACTTACGGCGAATCGGTAGCTTGCGTAGCAATCACCGGAAACGCCTCCGTAAGAACCATCTTCGCGGCGGCAATAATGTGTATCGTGATATCCTTCCTCAGCCCGCTTATGGCTCTCTTACAGACCATACCTGCTTGCGTAATGGGCGGCGTTTGCCTTACCTTATACGGATTTATCGCAGTCAGCGGTCTTAAAATGTTCAAAGATATAGACCTCGGCGAAAACAAGAACCTCTTCGTAGTATCCGCTATCCTTATAGCAGGTATAGGCGGACTTGCAATAAAAATTCCTTACCACATCAACGGTAACGGTCAGGTAGACAAAGTAATCACAATAACCAGCATCGCAACCGCTCTTCTCCTCGGTATAGTGACCTACGCTATAATCAACGCGGTAGAAAAGAGAAGCGGAAAAGACGGCGAAAACGATACCGAAGATAAGTCATTACTTACCGAAGCGGTACCCGAAGAAAACACCGCGGTAAGCGTTGATTCTCCCGTAATCGTCGAAGAAGAAGCTCCCGAAGCGACAACCGAAGAATAGTATATCGGAATAAACAATGCAAAAAACGAAGTTCCCGACGGAACTTCGTTTTTTTGTGTATAAAAAAACTAATTTTCTTTTTTAGGGGTTACTATTACCGTTTTGTAATTAGTATAGGTGACTTGTCCGGGAAGAGCGGAAGGAATTTTTTTTACGAACTTAACGAGAGTGTAGTCCACTTCGACTTTGCCGTCTTGATTTGCGTCGCTGTAATAAGCGGCTATTTCCGCGGCTTTAAGGAGTGTTTCGTCGGCGTATTCACCTTTAATAATAACGTGCGAACCGTGATGGTTTTTGACGTGCAGCCATAAATCGCCGCGATCGGCTATTTTGAAAGTTACGTCGTTGTTTTGTAAATTGTTTCTGCCGAAAATAATTTCGCAACAATCGAATTTCAGGCGAGTGGGTGCAGAGGGCTTTTGCCGTTTTTCCGTCTTATTTTGCTTGTAGCCGTTAATGGAATTGAGTTCTTTCAATATTTCTTCGTATTCCGTTTTAGTAAAGGAATTCGTAATCGAGACCTCTATCGACTTCAAGTAATCGCGTTGCTTATAAAGTTCTTCGAGCTGAATTTCGGCTATTTCTACCGCGCGTTTTTGTTTATTGTATTTTTTAAGAAGATTTTTCGCAGTCACTGCGGGTTTTTCGTCGGCGACGAGCGGGATAGTGACTTTCTCTCCGTCGAAACCGTCTACGGTGACGGACTTGTCGCCCGGCTTTATCATCCAAAGATAATTCATAAGTAGCGTTCCCGCCATTCTGTTTTTTTCCGCGTTATCTTTGTCTTTGATTTTGGAAAGGTTATCTTCTATACGGCGTTCGTTTTTTGCTTGCAACCGTTTAAGAACGGTCGTTACCGTTTTTGAACTCGCTTTTTTGCGTTCTTCGCCGTCGCGTAAAAGATAAAATTTATTAAGTGCGTCGTTAAGGCTTTCGCTTTTCTCAAAATCCGAGTTGACAGTCGAGTAAGGATAGACGTAATAGTCGGTAATTTTGCCGTCGGAATTTTTCGTTACCACAGGGCAAAAACTCGTTTCAAAATAAATATTCGTAAGTTCCCGTATCTTTTCGCGGGGATTATCCGCCGAAAAAATCTCTTTCGCCGTTTCTTTACCGATACCGCTTATAAGTTTCGGAAGCTCGTCGTAAGACGAAATAGGGGAAGAAAAAACTTCGTCGAGAGCTGCGTCGTCGTCGAGCGAAACCCTGTTCTTAGGTTGCAAAACGTAGTTAAGGTTCGGCAAAATGTAGCGTGTCGTACTTTGGTCGAAGTGTATTCTGCGGATAGCGTCGATTATTACGAAATTATCGTCGGTAAGGATAATATTAGAGTACCTTCCCATTAGTTCCGCTATGAGAAAATATTTTTTGACGTCTTTAAGTTCGTTCCTTGCGTCGATAGTAAACTTTATAATTCTGTCGTAATTAAATATCGATACGTCGGAAATATTGCCGCCGGTAAGATGTTTTCGCAACAGCATGCAAAACGCCGGAGCGGATAACGAGTTCTCCTTCTTTTGCGTGGAAAGATGCGCCCTCGGGGAGGAGGGGCTTGCGCTTATCACGAGATTATGCATTTTACCGTTGTTTTTTACAAGCACGGTAATTTCGTCTGTCTCGGGCTGATATATTTTTTCGATTCGTCCGCCTTTTAACGAAGAGTTCAGTTCGTCGGCGAGAGCTTTAAGTAAAATTACGTCGTTAGGCATATATTTATTGTAACACAAAATCTTAAAAACTGCGAAAGATTAACGTGAATATAAAAAATGAAAAATCGATTTTTGCGGAAAACGACTTTACTATAACGGAAAGAAGAAATCGCGGTTAGATAAAAGTAATTATATTACGATATTGACGCCGTTTATTTGACTTTTGCCCGTCGATAAAGGATAATATTATATTATGGCTAAAATCGTAAGCGTAGATAAAAAAAGTCCTTTGTACGGCAAAGTAAAAGTCGGGGATAACGTAATTAAGATAGACGGAAGACCTTTTTCCGACCTTATCGACTACGCTTACGCCGATTCGCTCGAAACGGGAGAGTTGGTAATAGTCCGTGACGGAGAAGAACTATCCGTGCCTTTTGTGAAAGAATTGCCGTCGGATACCCTCGGAATTACTTTTGACGAAAGCGTGGAAATCACTCCGGTCGAATGTAGAAACAACTGCATTTTCTGTTTCGTAAAGCAATTGCCGGAAGGACTGCGAAAAACTCTTTACGTAAAAGACGACGATTACAGATTGTCGTTTATATGCGGTTCTTACATAACGTGTACCAATCTTAGCGAAAAGGATGTGGAGAGAATAATAGATTACCGTCTTTCTCCCTTGTACGTATCGGTGCACGCCACCGACGAAACCGTCCGTAAATTTATGCTCGGAATAAAGCGTTGTCCCGAACAAATGCCGATGTTAAAGCGATTTATCGACGCAGGGATTACCGTTAACGCGCAAATAGTTCTCGTAGCGGGAGTGAACGACGGGGATATATTGCAAAAGTCTCTTAACGACCTTTACGATATAGGTGTGTCGACGGTTGCGATAGTCCCGGTAGGGCTGACCGGACACAGGCAAGGACTTTATAATTTAAGTCCGCTCAACAAAGAACAAGCCGAAGACGCCATAAGAATAACGGAGGACTTTTTCGACAAGCACGAAGGATTTTGCTATTGCTCGGACGAAATGTATCAGATAGCGAAAAAGGACGTGCCTGCGCCCGAATATTACGGAAGTTACGACCAGATAGAGAACGGCGTCGGACTCATAGCTAAATTCTTTGAAGAATTGACTTACGCTTTGAGCGTGGCTCGCCGCCCGCTCCGAAAAAGACGCGTCGGCGTATTTACGGGAATGAGCGCGGTAAACGTAATGAACAAAGCCAAAGAAATGATAGAAAGCAAGTTCAAAAACGTAAAAATTAACGTTTATCCCGTGGTAAACAAATTTTTCGGAGAAACGGTAACGGTAACGGGACTTGTCACCGCAACCGACATTATCCGTAGCTACGGCGACAGAAAGTTTGATGAAGATTACTTGCAGATACCGTCGGTTATGCTCAGGGAATTCGGCGACGTGTTCCTGGACGACAAATCTGTGGGAGAATTAAGCAAGGCGCTTAACAAAAAAATAGTAGTGGCTCATTCCGACGGAGAGGGATTTCTTAAAGGAATACTGCGAGGAGACAGAAAATGATAAAACCTTTAGTAGCGATAGTAGGCAGACCGAACGTAGGCAAAAGCACGTTCTTTAATCGTCTCGCAGGAAAACGCATAAGCATAGTCGAAGACATGCCCGGCGTCACCCGCGACAGAATTTACGCCGACGCGGAGTGGTGCGGATATTCTTTCACGATGGTGGATACAGGCGGAATAGAAATTCATTCCGAAGATAAAATGTGGAAGCATATCAAAGCGCAGGCGGAATTAGCCGTCGAACTTGCCGACGTAATACTGTTTTTCGTCGACGGAAAGACGGGAATAATGTCGGACGATTACGACGTGGCGGATTATTTGAGAAAGAGTAAAAAACCCATAGTCCTCGCCGTAAACAAGATAGATAACAATAATTACGACCTTGTGTACGATTTTTATGCGTTGGGACTCGGAGAGCCTATCCCCGTGTCGAGCGAACAAGGGTTGAATTTAGGCGACCTTTTGGACGAAATAGTCAAGTATTTTCCCGAAAGAGTGGAATCGGACGCAGAAAAAGAAGCGTTGAAAATAGCAGTCGTCGGCAAGCCGAACGCTGGGAAAAGTTCTCTTGTCAACAGGATTTTAGGATTTAACAGAGTAATAGTTAGCGACGTCGCAGGAACTACGAGAGACGCTATCGACACGCCCTTTTCCGTCGACGGAAAGGAATACAGAATAATCGATACCGCAGGTATTCGTCGTAAAAACAAAGTCGAAGAGGACGTGGAATATTACAGCGTGGTAAGAAGCATCGACGCTATGCGAAGAGCGGACGTGGTAGCCGTGGTAATCGACGCAAGCGAACCTTTAAGCGAACAGGATATAAAAATTTGCGGTCTCGTACACGAGAGTATGAAACCGAGCGTCATAATTATGAACAAGTGGGACGCCGTCGAGAAAGATACCTTTACCATAAACGAATTCGGCAAAAAACTCGACGAAGATTTGAAATTTATGAGTTATTACAAGCCGCTTTATATAAGCGCGCTTACCGGTAAAAGAACGAATTTGGTTTTGGACGCTCTTAACGAAGTGTACGAACACGCGTCCATGCGCGTGCCGACGGGGGTACTCAACGACGTACTTAACGACGCTATGGCGGTAAACGAACCGCCTAATCTCAACGGTAAAAAGTTGCGTGTATACTATGCTACGCAACCAACGACTAATCCGCCGACCTTCGTATTGTTCGTGAACGACGAAAAGATAATGCACTTTTCGTATAAAAGATATTTGGAAAACGCATTGAGAAAAGCCTTTGATTTTTCAGGGACGCCGATAAGGTTGCGTATACGCAATAAGGGAAATGAGGAATAAACGTAAAGGAAGAAATCGGGAATGAAAAACTCAAACTCTAATCCGGAAAAAATTTACGCTGCGGAAAAATCTCGTTACGACGAATTTTTGAAAATGAATTTGTCGCTCGACATAAGCCGCGGCAAACCAAGCTCGGAACAGCTCGCTTTAAGCGACGGCCTTCTTACTGCTTTGAAGTCAAGCAACGATTGTATCGGTATCTCTGACTACAGAAACTACGGTTTTCTTGACGGAATACCCGAAGCTAAAAAACTCTTTTCCGAGTTTATGGGTATCGACGTAGACGAGATAATGATTTTAGGGAACAGCAGCCTTAATATCATGTATGATACATTGCAAAAAGCAATGCAATTCGGTATCATGGGCAACGAACCACTGAACAAACAAGGCGAAATCAAGTGGCTTTGCCCCGTGCCGGGATACGACAGACATTTTTCCGTCACGGAAGAATTCGGGATAAAAATGATTAACGTGCCTATGACCGAAAACGGTCCCGATATGGACATTGTGGAAAACTACGTCAACAACGACCCGTCGGTAAAAGGTATCTGGTGCGTGCCTAAGTACAGTAATCCGCAGGGGATAGTCTACGACGACGAAACCGTAAGTCGTTTCGCTAAGTTGAAACCCGCAGCCCCCGATTTCCGCATATATTGGGATAACGCTTATATGGTGCATGCCTTCAAACAGGACTTGCCCATATTGAATTTATTGAAAGAAGCCGAGAAGTACGGCAACGCCGACATAGTTTATATGTTCGGTTCTACTTCGAAGATTACTTACGCAGGCGGCGGTATTGCTTTTATGGCGGCGAGCGTCAACAATCTTAACGACTTCAGAAAGCATCTTTCGGTACAAACTATCGGATACGATAAGATAAATCAACTTATGCACGTTAAGTTTTTCAACAACGTGGAAAATATTTATAAACACATGCGTAAGCACGCCGATTTGTTGCGTCCGAAGTTTCAGGTCGTTATGGATACTCTACAAGAAGAACTTTCCGACGTGGCGAGTTGGTACAATCCCGTGGGCGGATATTTCGTAAGTTGCGATTTGCCCGAGGGCACGGCTAAAAGAACGTTGGAACTTGCGAAAAACGCGGGCGTAATTTTTACTCCGGCAGGAAGCACTTTTCCTTATAAATACGATCCTGCGGACAGTAACGTGAGGATAGCGCCTTCGTTTCCGCCGGTCGACGAACTTAAACTTGCTATGCAGGTATTTTGTTGTTGCGCGAAAATAGCTTATTACGAAAAGAATATTTAGTTTTTTGCATAATATCAATAAACAGGCGGACGGAAACGTTCGCTTTTTATTTATCGGACGATTATCGTTTTTGTCGGAATAAACGTCGTATTTTCTTCATAAAGTAGACTAAGCAATACTTTGGGAGGCGTAAAAATATGATAAATTACGATATATATGACGATATTGCCGTCCGTACCGGCGGCGATATTTATCTCGGCGTAGTCGGTCCGGTCAGAACGGGTAAATCGACGTTTATAAAGAAGTTTATGGAATTGCTCATTTTGGACAAAGTCGAAGACAAAAACAAACGAGCAAGAATGATAGACGAAATGCCGCAGTCTGCCGACGGTAAAACCATAATGACTACAGAACCGAAATTCGTTCCTAACGAGGCGGTCAGGGTCACTTTCGATAAGATGCAGGCGAACGTCAGACTTATCGACTGCGTGGGATACTTAATCGACGAAGCGATAGGACATAAAGAGGGTAAAAAACCTCGTCTTGTAAAAACTCCGTGGTCGGAAAACGGTATGCCTTTTCAGGAAGCGGCGGAACTCGGTACCGATAAGGTAATTAAGGAACATTCCACCGTAGGAATACTCGTCACCACCGACGGAACGGTGACGGGAATAGGCAGAAGCAAGTACGCGCCCGCGGAAGAAAGAGTGGTCGCGGCGTTAAAAGAATCGGGCAAACCTTTCGTAATCGTTCTTAATACGAAGACTCCGGAAGAAACCGATACCGTTCGGCTTAAAGAAAGTCTCGAAGAAAGATATTCCGTACCCGTAATTATCTGCGACGTAATGAATATGGACAAGGATAAAGTGACCGAAATTATGCAATCCGCTTTGTTTGAATTCCCGGTCACGTCACTGAATCTTTCCTTGCCGAAATGGATGCGTTCTCTTTCGTATGACGAGCAGATTATATCCGAAATAAGCGCGGAATTTTTAGAAAAAGCCAAAAACGTGATACACATGCGAGACCACGTTATGCTCGAAGGACTGTTTGCAGATTCCGAATACCTCGAAAGCGAAGCCGACACCGTAATAAACCCCGCCGACGGCACGGTTAATCTTTTCTGCAAGGCGAAAGAAGGTTTGTACTTCAAAGTTTTGAGCGACGAATGTAACAATAATATCGACGACGAATTTAAGTTGCTGGCGTTCGTTAAGAAATTAAGTAAATCGTACGCCGATTACGAGGGGATAAGAAAGGCGATGGAAGAAGTGAAAAGCGACGGTTACGGAGTGGTCAATCCTAACGTTTCCGATATGGAACTGGAAGAACCCGAACTCGTTAAACGCGGCAATCAGTACGGAGTAAAACTCAAAGCCAGCGCCCCTTCGTTCCATATAGTAAGAGTGGACGTGGAAACGGAGATAAGCCCCATCATCGGCAGCGAACAGCAGAGCGAAGACCTTGTAAAGTATCTTTTGAGCGAATTCGAGACCGATAAAAACGGAATTTGGGAAACGAACATGTTCGGCAAGAGCCTTAACGATTTGGTTAAAGAAGACTTAAACAATAAAGTATCGTGTATGCCTAACGACACGAGAAACAAGTTACGAAAAACCATGTCGAGAATCGTAAACGAGGGAAAAGGCGGAGTGCTTTGTATACTTCTTTGATTGCCGTATAAAAATAAAAATAGCGAAATAACGCCCGTTTTATTGCAAAACGGGCGTTAGTATGTTATCTTAATTTTGAGGTGAATTATGGAAGAAACGACAAAAGCAATACTCGTGAACGTATCCGACGATAAGGACGGAGAAAAGATACTCGAAGAGTTGGAGCTGCTTGCCTCTACCGCAGGGTACGAAACCGTCGGAACCATGCTGCAACGGAAAGAACGCCCCGACAAAGCCTATTACATCGGCACGGGAAAACTTAAAGAACTTAAAGAAGCCGTTGACGCTTTATCCGCGGAAGCGGTAATCTTCGATAACGATATAAGCGGAAGTCAGTTTAACAATCTCGAAAATTTTCTCGGCGTGGAAGTACTTGACAGAGCGACTATAATTTTGGAAATATTCGCCCGTCACGCGACGAGCGCCGAAGGTAAATTACAGGTAGAACTCGCAAGAAAAAAACACGGTTTACCGAGGGTCTTGGGGCAAAACGCAGGAATGAGCCGTCAAGGCGGCGGCGGAGGCGGCGGAGCCGGCGCGAGAAGGGGAGCGGGCGAACAAAAACTCGAACTCGACAAGCGTACGATAAGGCGTGAAATAAGAGACCTCGAAGAAAAAATCAATAAACTTACCGAAGAAAGAAGGTTAAGACGAAAAAAGAGACAAAACGGAAAAATCAAGGCTGTCAGTATCGTAGGCTACACAAATGCGGGTAAATCCACCCTTATGAACTATCTTACCAAAGCGGGAGTCTTGGAAGAAAACAAGCTTTTCGCTACTCTTGACACCACCGGAAGAAAGTTGTGGTTAGCGCCCGGGAAAGAGTTCGTAATCACCGACACGGTAGGGTTTATATCTCGTCTGCCGCACGAATTTATCGAAGCCTTCAAGAGTACGTTGGAAGAAACGCAATTTTCCGACCTTATTTTACACGTCGTGAATATGGAAAGCGAAGACGCCGAAAAGGAATATAACGTCGCGAACGAAGTTTTATCGTCCATCGGCGCGGGAGAAGTTAAGACGATAGTTGTGTTGAATAAGACCGATTCCGAAAATATCTCTTCTTTCCGCCCCGAATGCGATTATATCGAAATCAGCGCAAGGACGGGGAAGGGAATAGAAAAACTCAAACAAAAAATCGCCGAAGTTTTGTTCGGCGATTCCGTAAACGATAATTAAGTTTTCGTATAAATAAGGCGTTTTTTTTTCCTTTTACGAACGAAATTATTCCTTAATCATTTGCAAATAATCGAGATGACCGTACCCTAATTTTTCATAGAGGGCAGCGGCTCTCGTGTTTTCTTCGGTTACTTCCAGTCTGAATCTTTTAGCGACGTCCTTATACTCGTTTTCGACGTAAGAAAAGAACTCTCTTCCGATGCCGTGGCTACGGAATTCCGGTTTGACATACATTTCTTCGCCCCATATTACGATGCCGCCGCATTCGTTGGAATATGTGACGGCCAGTAAGAAATAAGCCACTCTTTCGCCGTCTTTTTCACAGATGAAGCAACGAGCATACGGCGTTTTGTCCATAAGAAGGTCGAAAGTTTTTTCAAAATTCTGTTTGGGTACGGAATGTATTACGGCAGGCGAAGAATAGAAATCTTCACAGGACGAAATAAAAAAGTTTTTGTCGGTTCGGTTAATTTCTCTGATCATAATTTTCATCTCCTTGTCGTTCTTATATGTGGTTTTTTCCGTATTATAACAAAAGGTAATTTCATTGTCAAGGCGGTAATCGGTTCAAAAATCGTCTGTTTTGTTCCGATTTTTTAAGTTATTCGACATAAGTAAAAGCGTTTTTTGCCTCAAAATTCTATGCGACTATCGTTAAATAAAATAACTTGATTTTATTTTGCGGATAGGGTATAATAATTCCGATGCTAGACGGGGAGCCAGCGGTGCCCTGTGACCTGCAATCCGCTATAGCAGGGTCGAACGCCCACCGAGGTATATTCTATGGAAAGCCGATGGGAATAAGGAATGTTGATAATAAGGTCTCGTACAATTTTGCGTTGTGAACTATGTCAGGGCCTGACCGCAGCAGCATTAAGCAAAGTTGCGGAATGTGTTACGAGGAAGCTTTAGAGGAGTTACCTGTTTTCAAGCCGATTCGGTAGAGTATATCGGAGTGGGTGCATCTTTTTTTGTTATTTATGCGGTTTTCAGCCGCTTTTTTTATTCCTTGACCGTAGATCCTGCGTATCGGTCGCCAATTAAACCGAAAAGAATACTAAAAGTCGGCTAAAACCTTGACTTAAGTGAATAATATATGTATAATACTTTATATTATTTTATTAAGCGAGGTAATTTATGAACGAAATACTTACCAGGAAAGACGTACCGGATAACAGAAAATGGCGCGTCGAAGATATACTTAAAGAAAGCGAACTTGACAGTTACTTTACCGAAATTCGCGCGGGCTTTGCGGAAATCGCCGCATTCAGGAACAAACTCACGCCCGATAATGCCGCCGAATGTTTGCTTACGATGAGCAAAATTTCTTACAAACTTACCAAACTTTACGTTTTCATTTTCTTGAAAAGCGACGAAGATAAATCGGTGACCAGATATCAGGAACTTTGCGAAAAGGTTTCTATGCTCGCGGTAGAATACGGAGAAGTCACTTCTTTCGTTTCGCCCACGCTCGCGTCTTTTAAGAAAGAACAGCTCATAGCTATGCGCGACAGCGAGAAGTACAACTATTTCAGCATGTATCTCGACGACCTTATCCGCACGAAAAAACATCTGTTGAGCCAAAAGGAAGAAGCGCTCCTCTCGCAGGTCAATTCTTTTGCGGGCGATTTCAAGACCGTGTTCGGAATGTTCGATAACGTGGACGTCAACCTGGGTGAGATAGAAATCGACGGAGAAAAAGTAAAACTTACTCACGGACTTTATTCCGTTCTTATGCAAAATCCCGACGGAGAGATAAGAAGACAGGCGTACGAAACCTACTACAACGGTTTTATTTCCTATATAAACACCATCGCCGCCAACTACGCCGGCAACGTTAAGCAGAACTATTTCAAAGCGAAAGCGAGAAAATATAAATCCTGTCTCGAAGCGGCTCTTTACGGAGAGAATATTCCCGTCAAGGTTTACGACAACCTTTTGAAAACCGTCAAGAAATACACTCCGCTGATGCACAAATATATGGCTTTGCGTAAGAGAGCGTTGAAGCTTAAAGAAATGCACATGTACGACGTGTATATGCCGATAGTAAAAGACAGAGATACTCTTACCGATTACGACGAAGCCTACGAAATCGTTTGCGAAGCGTTGAAACCTTTAGGGGAAGAATACGGCAAGGTATTGAGAAGCGCGAAGAGCGAAGGCTGGATAGACGTGGAAGAAACCGCCAACAAACGCAGCGGAGCATATTCCTGGAGCGCTTACGGCACTCACCCGTACGTCTTGCTTAATCATAAAGGAACTATTCACGACGTGTTCACCATAGCGCACGAAATGGGACACGCTATGCACAGTTATTACAGCAACAAGGCTCAGTGTTACGAAAAAGCCGATTACGTTATTTTCGTAGCCGAGATAGCAAGCACGGTCAATGAAGTTTTGCTTATAAAACATCTTTTGAAGACCGCGGAAGGCGAAGACAGAATTTATCTTCTCTCTTACTACGTCGATATGATAAGAACGACTCTGTTCCGTCAGACTATGTTTGCCGAGTTCGAGAAGTTCTCTCACGGCGTAATCGAAAGCGGCGAAGCTCTCTCCGCCGAAAAGATGACCGAATTTTATCGTAATCTCAACAGACAATACTACGGCGATTCCGTAATAAGCGACAAGTGTATCGGATACGAATGGGCGAGAATACCTCATTTTTACACCGACTTCTACGTTTATAAATACGCAACGGGAATTACCTGCGCTATAAACATCGCCGCCGCTATTCTCAAAGATAACAAATTCGTCGATAAATATAAGATGTTTTTAAGCTCGGGGAGTAGTATGTATCCTATGGAAATACTTTCTCTCGTCGACCTCGATCTTACGACTAAGGTTCCGTACGAAAACGCTATGAAAGACTTCGGCGAAGCTCTTACCGAACTAACCGCTCTTATAAAAGCAAGAAAGTAATAAAGGAGTTATTTTGACCTTAAAAAGGAAAATCCCGTTAGTTATCGTTTTTGCCGTCGCGACGATATTAGTCGTCGCGGCGTCCGTTTGTTTTTCCGACTTTACCGCGTATGCGGATACGGATACCGATATGCCGGAACTGTTCGGTCTGGACGAACTTAAAGATATAGGTTACGACCTTAGAGGCTACGACGCGGAAATAGGGTATTACAGTCAGACCCTCAGTAATTCCGGTATATATATTGCCTTCGAAGTCACCCTTGACAAGGATTTTCTCGCGAGAGCGGGCGCTGTGGAGGACTGCGTGTATCGCTATCCTCAAATGTTCGGGGAGTTGGAAAAAGCCTTTACGGCGATGGGATACACTATAGACTGCGACGAACACAACGGGCAACTGCTCGCGAGCATGACGTTCGAAAGCACGACGGATTACTATATCGCTACGGGAAGAAACGGATACGAAAGCAACGAGTCTTCCGCTAACGTAAAAAAAGGGTTTTTCTACAACGATTACTATTCTTCCACAGTCACGGCGTTTTCATCGGTTGAAAACGAGGGCAATCTTTTGAACCTGATTTACAAAAAGTGTCTGGCTCTCGGAGCCGAAAAGGAAAAAATAAAACTGTCGTACTTCTACGGTACGCCGTACAAGATTATTTCCACCGACGCCGACCAAGTGACGTACAATCGTAATAAAAAACTCTACGTTCACAGGTTCGATATGACGCCGAGCACAAAGGACAGAGAAATACATTTTACGCAACACAGCCCGAATTCGTGGGCTTTCTATCTGATAGCGGTAATAGTCGCCGTCCCCGTGATAGCCGCGCCGCTTGCGATAGCCATTACGAAACGAAAGAAAAAGGAGGGAACGAATGGCAGATAAACCCGTAGCAAACGACGGAAAAAAACTTAAAGTTTTTCCGAACAATTTCGAAGCGGAACAGTCGGTTTTGTGCTGTTTGTTAATAGACGGCAACGCCGTCCGCAATCTCGTCGGGAAACTGGAATCGGAATGTTTTTATAATTTGAAAAACAGAAAGATTTACGACGCGATGTGCGCGCTTTTTAACAGCGATACGCCGATAGACATAATCACCGTTTACGACTATATGGAGAAGTCGGGGACGGCGGACGAAAACACGCTTACTTACCTCACCACGCTCAATACTTTGCTGCCGTCGGGAGCGAATTATCAACAGTATTCGAAACTTATTTACAGAGATATGGTTTTGCGTACCGTTATTACGAGCTGCAACAGCATCATAGAAAAGGCTTACGACAGCACCGACGCCGACGAAGTAGTGCGTTACGCCGAAAAGGTGATTTACGACATATCCAAAGATATGAGCCACAACGAACTTACTCACGTCAGTAAGGCGACCATTGAAGTTATGGAGCGTATCGAAAAACTCAAAAAGGACAAAAACGCTTTCCGCGGTATTTCCACCGGTTTCAGAACTTACGATAAAATTACGGGCGGATTACAAAACGGCGACCTTATCATTCTGGCGGCTCGTCCTTCCGTCGGTAAAACGGCGTTCGCGCTTAACATCGTAGCCAATATCGTCAACAGAAAACAAGACGAAAACAAATGTATAGCTATTTTTTCTTTGGAAATGCCCGCTATGCAGCTCGCGCAGAGAATGATGTGCAATATAGGCGGCGTTCCTATGGACGACGTAAAGACGGCGCAGCTTAAAGGCGACGGCGACACGAGACTTTGGAAAGTAACGCAAAAGCTGTCCAATTCTAAAGTGTACATAAACGACAGCTCGATAGTCACCCCGGCGGAAATCATAAGCCAATGCAGAAGACTCGGAGCCGAACACAATAACGGTCGCGTAGACCTTATAGTAATCGACTATTTACAGCTCATGACGAGCGGAACTTCTTCAAAGGGCGGCGAAGTGAACCGTCAGCAGGAAGTAGCCAATATGAGCCGTATGATGAAAGTTATGTCGAGGGAACTGAATTGCCCCGTCATTTTGCTGAGTCAGATGTCCCGTAGCGTGGAACAAAGAAAAGAAAAGACGGTTCAGCTGAGCGACCTCAGAGAATCGGGCGCGATAGAACAGGACGCCGATATAGTATTGTTTTTGTCGAGAGAAATCGAAGAAGACAGAAATCACTCGCCGATTATTCTTACGATAGCTAAACACAGAAACGGAGAATGCGGGCAGATAAGGTTTAATTTGCAGGGCGACGTAATGGCTTTCGGCGAAAGCGGAGACCAAAACTTCGACCACAAGGCTTTGGCTGAGAAAAAAATGCCGTCGCAGACGGAAACGCCCGCCGAAAACAATATATAATCGTCTAAAAAATTGCAAAACGACTTTTTATATGGTATCATACTACATTAGGTAAAGAGCCTAAATGAGGTAGCGTTGCGGTTTGTCGCGGCAAATCCGACGCTTGAATATAATAAACGAACGAAAAAACACAATAAACGGAAAACACACGGAGGTAATATAAATGGAATACTCAATTCAAAAACTCAGCAAGTCCAAAGTGGAAATTGCTATTAACGTGACCAAAGAAGAATGGGCGGAAGACGTGAAGCAGGCTTATGAGAAGAATAAATATAAATATTCTCTCGAAGGTTTCAGAAAAGGTAAAGTTCCTATGAACGTACTTATTAACCGTTTCGGAAAAGAATTCCTTTACGAAGACGCTCTCGACGAAACTTTGTCCAAGCACTATTCCGAAATTATCAAGAACGATAATCTCGAAGTGGTAGGCGATCCCGACGTAGATCTTAAAGAGGTGAGCGAAGACGGACTTAAAGCGGTAATCACCGTCGCGGTAAAACCCGAATTCACTCTCGGACAATATAAAGGACTTACTTTCAAAAAAGAAAGCACTAAAGTGACCGCAAAAGAGGTTCAGGCTGTTATTGACAGAGAACTCAATAATCGCGCCAGACTTGTCGAAAAGACCGAAGGCGAAGTAGTAAAGGGCGACACCGTCGTACTCGATTACAGCGGAAGCATCGACGGAGTTAAATTCGAAGGCGGTACCGCCGAAAAACAGCGTCTCGAAATCGGTAGCGGAGCTTTTATCCCCGGATTCGAAGATCAGCTTATCGGTATGAAAGCGGGCGAAAGCAAGGATATTACCGTGACTTTCCCGAAAGATTACACCGAGGATTTGGCGGGTAAGGAAGCCGTATTCGCGATTACCGTTCACGAAATACACAGCAAAGAACTTCCCGTGCTCGACGACGAATTCGTAAAAGATATCGACGACGAACTCAACACCGTCGCCGAATGGAAAGCGCAGATTAAAAAAGAACTCGCGCCCAAGAAAGAAGAGAACGCCGAAGCGAAGCTCGAAAACGATATGATAGACGCTATCGTGAAGAATACCGAAATCGAAATCCCCGAATGTATGATAGAAGAAGAACTCGATTACAGAATTCAGGAACTCGAACACAGTATGTCGCAGTACGGACTTAAATTCGAAGACTATCTTAAATACACCGGTACCACCGTCGAAGATATTAAGAAAGAAAAACGCGAAGAAGCGGTCAAGAACATTAAGAGCCGTCTCGTAATCGAAGCTATTCTTAAAGAAGAAAAAATCGAAGTCACCCCGGAAGAACTCAACGCCAAATTCGATAAGCTCGACGAGAAGGAAAAGAACCCCCAGTATATGAGTTATCTCGCAAATAAACTCGTTATCGACAAATTATTTGCATTCCTTAAGGATAACAATGAAATAAAATAATCATTATAATAAGGATAAACAATAAATACGGAAATCAGGAGGAGTATATGACCTTACCTTACGTAATAGAAAAAGACGCCCGCGGAGAACGTACTTACGATCTTTACAGTCGTTTGCTCGAAGACAGAATTATCTTTTTGAGCGGCGAAGTGAACGATCAGGTAGCCAGCAGTATCGTGGCGCAAATGCTTTATCTCGAAACGAAAGATCCGTCCAAAGATATAAGCCTTTATATTAACAGTCCCGGCGGTTCGGTTACCGCGGGTATGGCGATATTCGACACGATGAACTATATAAAATGCGACGTCAGCACGATTTGCATAGGTCTTGCGGCAAGCATGGGAGCTTTCCTTCTGAGTTCCGGCACGAAAGGCAAACGCTACGCCTTGCCGAACAGCGAAATTATGATTCACCAGCCCAGCGGCGGAGTACAGGGGCAGGCGAGCGAAATAGCCATCGTAGCGGAAAATATTTTGAAAACACGTGCAAAACTCAACCAAATCCTTTCGGAAAACACTAACCAGCCTCTCGAAAAGATAGCTCGCGACGTGGAAAGAGATTTTTATATGGACGCGGAAGAAGCGTGCGAATACGGTCTTATAGATAAAGTATTTAAGACGCGTAAGGAGTAATTGAATGATAAACACTATTGACGTAGACAGCAATAAATGCATATTTTGCGGCAGAGGCGCCGAAGACGGGGTCACTCTTATATCCGGTCCGCAAGGCGTGGCTATCTGCAATCTTTGCGTAAAACGCGCGGGAGAAGTTCTTGACGAATTGAACGATTCGGGCGTGCCTGCGGAAGAAACCGTAGCGGAACAGTCAGCCGATTTGCCGACACCGAAAGATATTAAAGCGAAACTCGACGAGAGCATAATAGGGCAGGACAGCGCGAAAAAAATCTTGTCGGTAGCCGTATACAATCACTATAAGAGAATAAGAGATAATTCTCATCAGGACAAGAACGACGTAAAACTCGAAAAGAGCAACGTGCTTATGCTCGGACCTACGGGCAGCGGAAAAACCTTGCTCGCAAAAACTCTTGCCGAAATTCTTAACGTGCCGTTTTGCGTAGCCGACGCTACCACTTTGACCGAAGCGGGATACGTAGGCGAAGACGTGGAGAATATATTGTTAAAACTTATTCAAGCCGCCGACGGCGACGTAAAGAAAGCGGAGAAGGGTATAGTGTATATCGACGAAATCGATAAAATCTGTCGCAAAACCGAAAACGTGAGCATAACCCGCGACGTAAGCGGAGAAGGCGTACAGCAAGCCTTGCTGAAAATTATCGAATCCACCGTAGCAAACGTGCCTCCGCACGGCGGCAGAAAGCATCCGCAGGAAGAATGTATTCCTATCGATACCACTAATATTCTGTTTATTTGCGGCGGAGCTTTCGTAGGTTTGGAAAAGGTAGTCGACAAGCGTAAAGACAATTCCTCGTTAGGTTTCGGCGGCGTGCTGAAAGACAGAGAAAACGCTTATAGCGAGAATATCCACGAGTTGCAGCCCGACGACCTTATTAAATACGGTTTAATCCCCGAATTCGTGGGAAGAATGCCTATCGTCGCGGCTCTCGACCCTTTGACCGAAGACGATTTGGTTCGTATCCTTACAGAACCGAAGAACAGTCTTGTCAAGCAGTATAAAAAAATGCTCAGACTTAACGACGTCGATTTGGAATTCACCGACGGCGCGTTGAGAGCCATTGCGCAACGTTCTATAAAGTTGAAGACGGGCGCGCGCGGACTCAGGTCGATAGTCGAAAAGATTATGCTCGATATTATGTACGATATTCCTTCCGATAAGAACGTGGAAAAAGTTATCGTAGGAGAAGACTGCGTCACCAAGAACGCAAGTCCGAACGTTATACGAAAAGCAAAAGAGATAGCGTAAACGCAAAAACATCGAAGCACCCCGCGATTTTCACGGGGCGCTTTCTTATAAGGATAATATGATTAAGAATGCAGAATTCGTGACAAGCGTAGGAAATGCTACGCAGTTTAAGGATACGGGCGCGCCGGAGATAGCCGTGGCGGGCAAGTCGAACGTGGGTAAATCGTCGTTTATTAACTTCATTTGCAACAACAAAAAACTTGCGAAAACTTCCAAAGAACCGGGCAGAACGCGGTTGCTTAATTATTTTTCGATAAATAAAGGCGAATACTACCTTGTCGATTTGCCGGGGTACGGTTTCGCGAGAGTGAGCGACGCCGAAAAGCAGAAATGGGGCAACCTTATCGAAGGATATTTTCGCAATTCCGAAAGATTAAAAAACGTTTTCGTACTCGTCGACATACGACACGACCCGACCGCCGACGATATGCAAATGTTTAAGTATCTTTATTTTTATCGCATACCCTTTACGATAATCGCGACCAAAGCCGATAAGTTGAGCCGTAGCGCCGGAATGAAAAGGAAGAAAGAAATCGCCGATTACATAGGGGTAGGCGTGGACAACGTCATAGTATGTTCTTCTCTCGACAAAACGGGCGGCGAAGCTATTTTTAAGCGGATAGACGAGATATTGAGTTACGAACCGGTTGCGGAGGAAAAATCGGAGGAATAAGAACATAAGACGGTTACAAGTCATAAGATGTATTAGATATAAAAAAGGGAGATACGATATGGCTTGTAACAATAAAAACTATACTTCTCCCGCAATATGTTGTACCAACAATAACACGAGCGAAAAAACTTGCATAGAGGTCAAAAAAGTCTTCGACGCCTGTATGCAACAACGGAGTATAAGCACTACGCTTAACGTCACGTTTACTGGCGATACTACGGGTTATACCGTGACCGGTGTACAAAGCTCCGGCGACGCCGTAATAAGCGACTTAAACGTTACGCCTCTCGCAGGCAGCGCCTGTTCGAGAGTCAGCTTAACACTCACCGTTCCTGTTACGGTTGTAGCAACAAATTCAGCGGGATCACAAATCACCGGTACATCTTCAATGACGTTCGCTCAGGACATCGTATTGAAAGTGCCTACCGACGGAGTAATCGCTCCGAGAGTAGAATCGACTGTCGTTATTGTTGGCTTACAGAACTCGCTTGTTTCGGGTACTGAAGTAACAACTAATGCTTGTGTCACCATTATTACTAAAGTCGTGGCGGACGTAATACTGGTAATACCGACGTACGGTTATCCGATTTTACCGCCTTGCCAGGAATATACGCAAGACGTTTGCTCAGGCGTGTTCAGCGCACCCGTGTTCCCACGCTAAGCAAAATAAAAACAAAAGAAAAGATTACAGGCTCGCAAGAGCCTGTCTTTTTATTATGAGCGTTCATATCACGTTTCTTTACACCGCAAAAAACAAGCGTTTCTAAATTTGCAAAAAAGGATTTAGTCGATACGAATAAAAACGGATAATAAATTATAGTTTTTTACGGCTTTTGCGAAAGCATCCTCTACCGTACGCAGTACGCCTACGCCTTGCTTTCACAAAAAATAAACGCAATCTGACCACTCATAAAGTCTTTTTTGTATTAGTAATTGTCAGAACGAACAAAATATGGTATATTTTTTATATGAGAGTTTTTGCGATAAGCGACTTGCATCTTTCGTCGGCTACAGACAAGCCGATGGATATTTTCGGAAGCAACTGGATAGGACACTGGGATAAAATCCGCTCCGGTTGGCTCGAACGAATTACCGACGACGACGTGGTTTTGTCCGCCGGCGATACCTCGTGGGGAATGAATATTCCGCAGGCTCTCGCCGATTTGCAAGAGGTGGACGCTTTGCCGGGGACTAAATTCATTATCCGAGGCAATCACGATTACTGGTGGTCGAGCTACGCGAAAATCAACGCTCTCGGTTTAGGCAGCATAAAATTCATTCAGAACAACGCTATCGCATCGGGCGATTACGTTTTTTGCGGAACGCGCGGATGGACGGTACCCGAAGAGGGGGATACGGAATCCGACGATAAAAAAATATTCGACAGAGAACTTATCAGGCTCAAACTTACTTTGGACGCCGCGACGGCGATTTCCGACGACAAAAAAATCGTCCTTATGACCCACTATCCGCCCTTTAATTCTCGTTTCGACGATTCGCCTTTTACCGACTTAATCAAAAATTACCGCGTGGACAAAGTAGTGTACGGGCATCTACACGGCAACGTGTCGCGAGCCAACGCCGTCGTTAATAAAAACGGTATAGAATACGTCCTGACGAGCTGTGATTTTCTTAATTTCAAACCGATTCTTTTGTACGACGATTAAGCAGTTTAAGTTGTTTTTAGTTTTTAAGCGACCGATTATCGGTCGCTTTTTTGTTGCGGTCACTACATTTTTTTATCCGAACCCATTTAGGACAGGGATTAACATCCACGCATTTTAGTTATAAAAAGCAGAGAAAAGTAGCAAAAAACGGCTTATTTTTATAATCAATAAAAAATAAATAAAATTTTTTTGATTACGTGGAAAAAAATGGTTGCAAATGGAATGGTAGTGTGTTATAGTATAACTACGATAAAAAAGAGGAGTGAAGTAATGTTTTTCTGTACGGGCGAACAAAGGTTATCGTTAGACGACAAAGGCAGAATGAGAATACCGATGAAAATGTTTGAAAAACTCGGTAAGGATTTCGTCGTTTACGCCGGAACCAACGATTGCTTATTCGTCGTCCCCATGAAAGATTTTCAAGAAAAATATTATGAAATAAGTCAAGACCTGCTCCTCAATGAAAAAGAAAAGCAAGAAGCTCTCCGTAAATTGAGTTCTACCGTGCAAGTCCCCGAAATCGACGCACAGGGGAGATTTATTCTTCAACCGAAATTGAAAGCCGTCGCTAAGATTTCAAAAAAAATGGTCTTTCTCGGAGTTATGGACAGAATAGAAATATGGAGCGAAGAAGTATACGACGCAAGATACTCGTTGGATAATATCGACATGACCGAAGTCGTAAACACCTTGAAGATATAAGATGGAGTATTTTCACGTTCCCGTACTGTACGACGAAGTGATGGACGGGTTATCGATAAAGCCGGACGGAATATATCTCGACGGCACGCTGGGCGGGGGCGGACATACCCGCGGGATACTTGAAAGACTAACTACCGGTCGACTTATCGCCAACGATAAAGACGCCGACGCCATAGAAAACGCGAAAGATAAACTTAGCGATTACGCCGATAAAATCACCTACGTTCATGACGATTACAAAAACATAATTGCTCATTTAGATGATTTGCAGATTAAAGATTTGGACGGGATATTGCTTGACCTCGGAGTCAGCTCTTACCAGATAGATACGGCGGAAAGAGGTTTTTCTTACGTAAAAGACGCTCCGCTCGATATGAGAATGGACAGAGAACAAAGTTTATCGGCGTACGACGTAGTGAATAAATATTCGGAAAAAGAACTTTTAAGAGTTCTTTACGAATACGGTGAAGAAAGCAACGCCCGCAATATCGTAAGAAACATAATCGCGGCAAGGGAGAAAGAACCGATAAAAACCACGTCGGAACTCGCCGAACTCGTATCGAAGTCCTATCCGCCGAAAGAAAGGTACAAACATGGTAATCCCGCTAAAAAAACCTTTCAGGCGATAAGAATAGAGGTAAATAACGAGCTTGCAGGATTACAGGATTTTATCTACGACCTGGCGTTAAGGCTCAAAAAAGGCGGCAGGATGTGCGTGATTACGTTCCACTCGTTGGAAGACAGGATAGTAAAACACGCGTTTATAGAACTTGAAAAAGACTGCGTATGCGATAAGAAATTACCCGTGTGCGTGTGCAACAAACGAAGAGAAGCGATAATAATCACGAAGAAACCGATTCTCGGAGAAAAGGAAAAGGAAGTAAACAAAAGAGCGGAGAGCGCAAAATTAAGAATTATAGAAAGAGTATAGGAGGACGAAATGAAAAACTTGACAAACTACGATAAATACGTTTTAGCCAGAAAGAGTTCTGACCGTACTAACTCTGATAAAAATGCCAATAACGGTAGCATAGACAACGATTACGAGAACTATTTGATAAACGAATTGAGAAGAACCACCCCTTCTCGAAATAAAGTCATGAGAGAAGAAGAGTACTACGAAATGAAACGCGGCAACGGCGGCGTAACGGTTGCGTACGCTCCCGAAAAGGAAGAAAAGAACAGCCGTTTCAAACTTCGCAAGGGTGGAAAAATAATTTTGATAGTTTATGTAATTTTAATGATTGCTCTCGCATCTATTTTAATAGTGAGCAACACGACCGCAAAGTCGAATATGTTCGACGGAATTTCTTTTAATCAAAGCGCGGGAGCCGCTTCGTCCGACGATAACGCCGCCGACGGCACTACGGTAAGAGCGATGACGGTTGAGGACGAAAAATCCGAAGAAACGAATTGGTTCGACAAGTTGTGCGACTCGCTTAATAAATAGTGAGGACGAACAGACAATAGAATATTCACGTTACAGACTAAGGAAAAGGTTACTGACGATTACGGTGTTAGTAACCTTTTTATTTGTCGCAGTTATCGCAAGACTCGTTTACGTTCAGGTAATCGACGGAAAAAGATTATCCGTAAAAGCTCTCGATCAGTGGACGAGAGACGTTCCCGTCACGGGCGAAAGGGGCGATATCGTGGACAGAAACGGCAAACTACTTGCCGACACAGCCGCTTTGTACACGGTTTATGCCCGTCCCGTTTCGGTAAAGAATAAGGAATATACCGCTTCGGTATTAGGCAACGTAATAGGAATAAACAGCGAAAAGCTCCTTGAAAAATTAAACACGAAAGTAAGCGAAATCACCGTAGCGAAAAAGGTAACGAAGTCGCAAATGGAACAAATTATCGATTCCGACGTCAGCGGCGTTTATTTTTCGCAAAATATAGACAGAAAGTATATTTACGGCGATTTTATGACGCAGGTTTTGGGGTTTACCAACGTGGACGGCACGGGACAGTCGGGGGTGGAAGCGTACTACGATAAATACCTTAAAGGTAAGGACGGTTACGCGCTTACCGAAACCGACCTTGTCGGAAGGGAAATCGAAGGTTCGGTCACGCGATATATAGAGGGAGAAAAAGGCAACACCGTTTATCTTACTCTCGATTACGCCGTGCAAAGTTTCGTTGAAAACGCGGTAAGCGAGGCGTTTAGTACGCATAACGCAACTAACGCAAGCTGTATAGTAATGAACGCGAAGACGGGAGAAGTTCTCGCCATGGCGCAAAGACCGTCCTACGACTTAAACGATATACCGAGAAACGACGTAATAACCTTGTTCAAGAACAGTAAATCGACTTTGGTAAGCAACGTTTACGAGCCGGGTTCTACTTTCAAAATACTGACTGCGGCAATGGGGTTGGAGAATAACGCTATAAGCACCTCCTACAACTTATATTGCCCCGGGTACAGAATGGTTGACGGCAAAAAAATTCGCTGTTGGAAGACGATAGGGCACGGCAGCGAGACCTTTACGCAAGGGGTGCAAAACTCCTGCAACTGTCTTTTTATGGACGTAGCGTTGCGGATAGGGGCGGAAAAATACTACGAAGGACTCGACGCGTTCGGAGTGACTACGGTCACGGGAATAGATATAAGCGGCGAAGCGAGCGGATTAACGATAGACAAAAACTCGGTAAAGAACGTCGATTTGGCGAGAATGGGTTTTGGTCAGGCAATAGCTTTGACTCCGCTCGAACTAATTACCGCGTGCGCGTCGGTAGTAAACGGCGGTAATCTTATGCGACCTTATATACTCGATAAAGTCGCGGATACTTCGGGAAAAACCATATTACAAAACTATCCGGAAGTACGAAGAAGAACTATAAGCGAGAGTACGAGCGCAACAATGCGAGAAATTCTCGAAAGCGTCGTATCTGTAGGCGGCGGCAAAAACGCCAAAGTGGACGGATACAGAATAGGCGGCAAGACGGGAACGGCGCAAAAATATAAAGACGGAATAATAGCGAGAGGAATGTACGTATCTACTTTTCTCGGTTTCGCTCCCGCGGACGACCCCGAATATATATTGCTGTTTATAGTAGACGAACCTAAGACGGGCGCGTATTACGGAAGCATCGTAGCCGCCCCGTACGCAGGAAAGATATTTTCGCAAATTTTCGATTACAGGGGTTGGAAACCGTCCGATTACGTCGAAAAAGAAAAATTTACTATGCCCGACGTTACAGGTTTAACCGTGACGGAAGCCGTCGCGCAACTGAAAAAACTTAATATGTACTACGAGATGAGCGGAGAATGGACGGAAGGAGCTAAGGTAGTCAAGCAAATTCCCGTTTCCGGAAGTTACGTTACCGAGGACAATATTGTGGTTATCGAAGTTGCGTAGGTGGAAATGAAAGCGGCTGATCTATTGAGTAAAATCGAAGTGGTAAGGACGAATTTAACGGGCGAAGAACGTTTTATTTGCGGAACGTACGACAGTAGAAGAGTGTCGGAAAAATATCTTTTTTTCGACTTTAACGGCGGAAAATACGTCGACGACGCAATAAAAAGCGGTGCCGACGCGATTGTCTGTGAAGAGTATTCGGAAAATTTTCCGTGTATCTGCGTTAAGTCGGCAAGACGGGCGTTTTGTCAATATCTTTCCGAATTTTACGGCAATCCGGAAAAGTCTCTTAAATTTATCGCGGTCACGGGTACTAACGGCAAAACGAGTACGGTAAAAATTATCGACCATATATTGAGCTGTTCGGGTTTTAAGACGGCTAATATCGGTACGCTCGGAGCGTGTATAGACGGGGTAACGTATTCCACGGGAATGACTACGCCCGATTCGGACGTGTTTTTTAAGCTGCTCGACGAAGCAAGAAGGCGTAAAGTCGATTACTTTATTTTAGAACTCAGCGCGCATGCGATTTACTATAAAAAACTCGACAATATTATTTTCGACTACTGCGTTTTTACTAACGCAACCGAAGACCATCTCGACTTTTTCGGAACGATGGAAAACTACATATCGGTAAAAAAGAGGGTTTTTACGACCGATAACGTCGGAACGGCGGTAATAAACGTGGACGATAAGACGGGTTTCGAGATAATTTCGGAAAGACAAGGAAGAACGTTAAGTTACGGACTTAAAAATCCCGCCGACGTATTCGCCGTGAACGTAAAGACCGATACGGGAATAAGTTGCGTAATAAACGCCGCCGATAAGTTAGTGTCGGTAGTTACGCCGTTGAGCGGAGAATTTAACCTTTACAATTTGCTTGCGGCTGTAAGCGTTTGTGCGGACATAGGGGTAAGCGTAGGGAAAATATCCTCCGCTTTATCCGTTATGCCCGTCATAGACGGGAGATTTAACGTCCTGTACGGAAAAACAACCGTCATTATAGACTACGCGCATACTCCCGACGGACTGAAGAGCGTCCTTGTCGCGGCGAGAAAAATCACGCCGAAAAAACTTTACGTCGTGTTCGGTTGCGGCGGTGACAGAGACAGACAAAAACGACCCGTAATGGGCGAAATCGCCGCTACTTTAAGCGATTTTTCGATAATTACGAGCGATAATCCGAGAAGCGAAAATCCCGAAAAAATTATTGACGAAATCGTGTTAGGATTAGAAAAAATCGGCAAAAATTATATTACCGTATCCGATAGGTACGAAGCTATTAAATTCGCCGTGGATATAGCCGGGCAAGGCGATACCGTCCTCATTGCGGGCAAAGGCGCGGAAGAATATATGGAAACGGCGGCGGGTGTAATACCTTTTTCGGATAAGAAAATTTGCGAAGAGCTTTTGGGGAGAAGTAAGTGACGGCGTTTATCTACGTTTTTTTGTGTTCGTTTGCCGTCGGCGTAATTATTGCGCCGCCCGTAATTTATCTTATAAAAAAGCTGAAAGCAAGACAAACGATACTGACTTACGTTTCTCAACATAAAGATAAAGAGGGTATTCCCACGATGGGGGGAATAATTTTTCTCGTACCTGCGGTTATTTTTTACTTCGTGTTCGCAAGGGGGCAAAACAGATTGTCGTTCGTCGCTTTGGCGGTGACGCTTGCGTACGGTCTTATAGGCGGCTTGGACGACGCGATTAAAGTAATTTTCAAACGTAATCTCGGTCTTAAAGCCTATCAGAAAATAATTTCGCAGTTAGTTATCGCCGTACTCGCGACGGTATTCGCTTATAAAAACGGTTACGTCGGTTCGCAAATATATATTCCCGTTATCAAGCAATACATCGAAACGGGTTGGTTTTATATTCCGTTTACGATAATCGCGTATATCGCCGCTACCAACTGCGTAAACCTTACCGACGGACTCGACGGTCTTGCCGGAAGCACCGTCGTATTGTATTTAAGCGTAGTATTCGTAATAATCGCGGGCATATACCTTGAAAGCGTGGACGCGGGAAAAACTCTTTACGAGCAGGAAACGTATAATCTTTTGGTCTTTGTAGCGGCGTTAGCGGGCGGAATAGCGGCGTTTTTGGTCTTTAACTCGCACAAAGCGAAAATTTTTATGGGCGACACGGGTTCGCTTGCATTGGGCGGAGCGGTAGCGTCGGTAGCCGTGTTTATAAAAAATCCGTTAATTATCGCGACTATCGGAATAATGTTCGTTATGAGCGGCATATCAGTAATAATACAGGTAATAAGTTTCAAACTGCGGAAGAAGAGAGTTTTTTTGATGGCGCCTTTACACCATCATCTCGAAATGAAAGGACTTAACGAAAGTAAAATAGTTTCGTTATATTCCGTAATTACCGTCGTGGCGGGAGCGGTTACCTTACTAATAATTTGAGCGGAGGGGAAAATGAAGTGTGCAGGAAAAAGAGTTTTGGTGGCAGGAATGCAAGCAAGCGGAATAAGCGTAACGTATTTGCTTATGCGAGAAGGAGCGAGTGTGACGTGCTACGACGATAACGCAAGCGTAAACATAACGGGTTTTTTATGCGTACATAGCGTAGACGACGTTAATTTTGACGAAACCGATTTTGTCGTAGTCAGTCCGTCTATCTCGAAATATCATAAAATCATCGGTATTTGCAAAGAAAAAGGCATAAAAATATATTCGGAACTCGAAATAGGCTGTTCGTTTTTGGACTGTAAAAAGATTATGGTCACGGGTACGAACGGAAAAACCACGAGCGTAACGATGATAGACAAATTACTTACTTGCGTCGGGTTCAAAACGAAAACGATGGGGAATATAGGTTATCCCGTGTCGCAGGTAGCGCTCGACGGAACGAAACTCGATTACGCCGTCATCGAAGTAAGCAGCTTTCAGTTGGAACATACGGACAAACTTAAAGCCGATATAGCCGTCGTTCTTAACCTTGCTCCCGACCATCTCGACCGCTACGACGATTACCGCGACTACGTCGATACTAAGCGTAATATTTTGAAAAATCAGACGAAAAACGACTACTTCGTATACAACAACGATGACGGAGCGGTAAGAAGTTTTCTGAAAAACACTAACGCCACACCTATACCCGTCAGCACGAGAACGAGGGTTTCCGACGCATATATAAAGGACAATTTTTTTATGCTCGACGACTCGTCGGTATGTCACGTCAAGGATTGCCGATTAAGGGGAGAACACAATAAGTTTAATCTTCTCGTCGCC
>Ga0256404_1001040_pt1 | contig 70048 bp, 46 predicted proteins | sample RumenRJG_01DNA_FD_185990 | JGI IMG/M metagenome (GOLD analysis project Ga0256404, IMG submission 185990) | Bovine rumen microbial communities from Lethbridge, Alberta, Canada - RJG_01 | ecosystem: Host-associated > Mammals > Digestive system > Stomach > Rumen | place: Canada: Alberta | collected... | reverse complement strand
GATGGCTGGAAAGAGCCTAACGCGGGTAATGCCGATTATTATAAGGACTGGCGCCTGTTCGAGAACGAGGACGGTATCGACTCCAAGGAATACCACGGAACCTTCGAAGTTCCTGCCGGTGACCTGCTTTTCCGCTTCTATGCTGCCCTGACAGGATGGGATGCCGACTCGTACGGCTCTCAGAAGGATGACAGTCCGGTAGATGTTTCCTTTGATGCCTCCGGCTCTTATGAAGGCAAGCTGGTCAAGGGTAAAGGTTCCTACCAATTCGCCGGATTCCCGGGCGGCAAGGTGAAGATCACCGTCAACATGAAGAAGAATACGGTTAAAGTAGAAGTTGTCAAATAACTCTAAACGCAACAACAATGAAAAAGATAAGTTTATATATGATAGCTCTCCTGAGCGCCGTCCTGACGGGTTGTAGCGACAACTACGATCCGGAGGTGGGTCCGCAGGCCAACCTGCAGGAGAGCCCGGTCAAGGTGAGCGATGCTTCCGTCACCAATTCCGTTGGAACCATTGACCTTACCAAGCTCATCAATGAGACCACGCACTCTGAGACCCCGATTGCCTTCGGTAAGGCTACGGTCAAGGAGGGTGCCATGCCCGCCAACACCGTGCTGAAGGCAGAGGTGGAGGTGTCAAACACTGAGGACTTCGCCAAGTCGGCCACCGTCTCCACGACGATGAACGACACCACGAACGTCTTCACCGTGTCGCCCACAGAGTTAGAGAATGCCTGGTTCAACAACATCACCAAGAACCCGGCCACCACGAAGTTGTATTATCGCACCATTCTCTATACGGTGACCAAGGACGATGCCGCCGCGCGCATCGGCCAACCGGGCGTGGACTTCTTCTCGCCTTCCAACACGACGCTCACCCCGCTCAATAAGGTGAGCATCGCCAAGGCTTACTACATCATCGGCGGCCCCAACAGCGACTGGGCTGCTTCTGCCACCAACCGCAGCATCAAGTTCAGCCACAGCGACAAGGACGTGTATGAGGATCCTGTCTTCACCGTTACCTTCAATGCTGCTGCCAGTGGCGACACATGGTTTGCCATCGCTGATGACGCTGCTTGCGATGCAGTCACGAACGGTGACTGGTCTCAAGTCTACGGCATTGTCGGCGGCAAGAATGATGCCACCGAGGGTAAGATAGACCGCCGCGCCGTGCTTGGTGCCGACAACTCTTTCAAAGTGCCTGAGGGCGCCAAGAAAATCCGTGTCACCATCGATATGATGGAAGGCACGTTCAAGGTCGAGGCCATCAACTTTAATACTGTGGTTTATTTCCGCGGAGCCACCAACGGTTGGGGCGACGGAGCGCAGAAGCTCGGCCTTACCGATGAGGCCAAGGGTATCTATACCGGCTACGTGTATTGCGCCGACCCGAATGGCTGGGGCAATGAGTTCAAGCTTGCCAAGGATGCATCCGATTGGAATAAGGGCGAGTACAACAGCACTAATGTGACTGTCTCCGGTGACGTTACAGCCAAGGACGGTGGCAACTTTATAGCTGCCAAGGGCGAGGGGCTCTATTATCTCGAGCTCGACGCTGTCAACATGACTCTGAAAGCCACGAAGATTACCAACATGAACCTTGTGGGAAGCTTCAACGGCTGGAACCAGGCTGACGATGCACAGCAGATGAAGTGGGATGCCGAGCACTACTGCTTCGTTATGATCAATGCCGGTGTCACGGCCGAAGGATGGAAGTTCACGGCAAACAATGACTGGAAAATCAACCTCGGTGGCAATGACACGACGGAACCGTCATCGAAGATTAGTGATTTGATACCCGGCGGCAAGAACCTGAACGTGGTGGGCAAGACCATCAGGCTCTACCCCTGCCGTACCAACACAGATAAGATTTACGCAACGGTTGAATAAAGTCTAATGCACGATAGGGAGGAATGGCTTTGTGTCATCCTTCCTATTTAGCTTCTAATAATTGGAATTTTATGAATAAAGCATTTTCCTTTTTGACAGCGGCTGCGCTCTGCCTCAGCTTGTCTGCCAATGCCCAGAAAGCGGATAGAGACTATTCGTCCGCACATAATTTCATCGGCGTTCAGGGTGGTGGTCAGGTCACTTTCACCCACTACAAGCTCACCGACCTCCTCACGCCGCAGTACGCCGTGCAGCTCGGCCGTTACTTCAATGACAAGGTAGGTGCCCGCCTTCATGTGATGGGCTGGCAGAACAAGGGCGGCTTCAAGGCTGACCGCTTCAACCTCAAGAATGACGTTGATTATAAGTTCAAGGCCATCACGGGCGACCTCGACCTGCTGATGAACATGACCAACATCATCAATCCCAAACGTGCCTCCCACGCTTTCGACTGGGTGCTGCTCGCCGGTTTCGGAGTGAACTACGGCTGGGACTTCGACGAGTACGAGAACATCACCAGATCGTTCACAGCTCTCAATGCCACCTATCCGCAGAATTGCGGCACGAAGCATGCCAGCTACAACGGCCGCTTCGGCACGCAGTTCAACTGGAACGTGTCGGATGCCTTTACGCTCGGACTTGAGCTGCAGGCCAACTATAAGAACGACATGTATAACCTCAAGGTGAACAACACGCCCGACTGGCAGGCTGCTGCCTTGCTGGGACTGACCTACAACTTCGGCTACAAGAAGAAAGCGCCAAAGGAAGTGGAGCCTGTCTATGAGACACGCCTTGACACCACTTGGTACAATGACACGCAATATAAGAAAGTGATGGAGGAGGAAACGCTTCGGCGCGACCTCTATTTCAGCATCCGAGAGAGTTCTCCCGTCAGCGAGCAGACCTTGTCCGAGATTGTGAACTTTATCAACACCCACAAGGATGTGAAGATTAATGTCACGGGTTATGCTGACAAGGGTACGGGTAATGCTGATATCAATATGAAGTATTCACGCCAGCGTGCTGAGGCTGTTACCAATGCACTTGTGAAGGCCGGTATCGACAAGTCCATCATTACGACTGACTATAAGGGCGACACCGTCCAACCTTTCGCTGAAAACGACAAGAACCGCGTTACTATCACCGTGGCTACGGGTAAGGTGGAGAAGGAGAAGCCTGAGACTGTGAAGAAGTTCCGTACCAAAGAGGTGCGCGTGCGCGTGAATTGATAGTTGTGACTTGAGTTTTTTACCGCTCACAATCATATGTTTTGAGGGGGTAGTCCATACAGGGCTGCCCTTTTTCGTTCTATGTCGTTATCAATTCATCAGAATAAACCCGCGATAATTGTTGCAAGACTCAAAGTTTCTGCTTAATTTGCTGTATGGTAAAAAAGAAAAGACGAAGACGCGGCAGGAGAAGATAGGTGGCTATTGCTTTGGGAGTCTTCGGTACGATACTATTTGTAATGATTGGTAATAAGATTCTTAAATAAAAATATCATGGACGGACTTACATTGATTTTTCTTATAGAATGCATCTTTGGTGTTGGTTTCCTTATTTGGCTCAACACCAAGAGCGGCAAGAAGTGGCTGGGAGAAGAATAGTCGCAGTTACAGAATAGTAAACGGGGTGGTACATGCTTTTTTTTGCATGTGCTACCCCGTTAAAGATTATAAAGTGATAGTTCTTGGTGCTAATTTGCTTACCTTCCAAAAAAATAGGGGTAGACTAAAGATTTTCCGAATTCTTGTCAACACGTATTCAAAGTTTTCTTATTTTTGCAACATAGAATGAGAACGAAATAAAGTCTTTGCTTATGAGACAGTTGACCTACCTATCGCTTGTCTTTGCATGTTTGTTGCTTGCCTCTTGTCAGAAAGTTGCTTTCATTGAGGACGATCCTGATGTGCCGCAAGGCAAGGTCTTAGCGAAGTTTCAAGTCGGTATCTATGACATGATTCCGTTTGACAGGGTCAATGCAGCCAAGACTCGTTCCGAAGATATTGCGTCGTTGTGCAGACACCTTGACTTGGCCGTGTATCAAGGCGGCGAGCGTGTAGCCAAGGCCTCAAAGGATGCAGGCGACAAGGATTTCAATACACTCTCTGTCGCGCTTGCTCCGGGTGCGTATCATGCCGTGATCCTCGCACACAATCAGGACAAGAGCCCAACGACGACGGATGCAAAGAAGATAACGTTTAGCGGTGATATGTCCGATACTTTCCTGTGGAGCGAAGACATCACGGTCTCGGAGGACAAAGATTTGGAAAGAGAAGTTGTTATGCACCGTGCCGTAGCCATGGTGCGGATCGTTACCACAGATAATGTTCCTGAGAATGTTTCGGCTGTGCAATTTTATTATACGGGCGGCAGTTCAACCCTGGATGCTTTGTCGGGTGAGGGTTGCGTGAATTCGCGACAGACTGTGAAGCGCACCATTACGGATGATATGAGAGGAAAATCGGCTACTTTCGAGATCTATACGTTCCCCAAGAGTGAGAGCAACGGCTTAAAGCTGGTGGTTACAGCCATCTCTCCCACCGGTCAGACTGTTTATACCCGTACCTTTGAGGACGTGCCCGTCGCGCGCAACCAGATTACACAGTACAAGGGAGCCCTGTTTACCAACGGCACGACGGAAAGCGATGCATCCTCAAAGTTTTGTGTTATTACGAATGATGCGTGGACAACGCTGGACAAGACCTTTTGACCTAATTGTGCAACCGTTTGCATGATGTATATCAATATTTTTGCCTTATTTCCTTTTTGTTGCCTTGGAAAAGGCTTAAATTTGCAGTGCAACAATCAAAACAAGGTGAATACCTGAAAGCTGCAAGATAAACGACTTTTCTACAGGGCACATTTCTTATGGCACATTCAACATTGACAATGAGAGATATAGCCACGGCATTAGGCGTGTCGGTGGCAACCGTCTCGCGGGCGTTGAAAGACAGCCCGCGTATCAGTGAGGAACAACGCGAGAAGATCAAGACTTATGCCAAGGAGCATAACTATTATCCGAACGTGATGGCTGAAGGCCTGCGCAGCAACATATTGCGCCCTTCTGAGATCATTGGCGTCATTGTACCCCAGTTTGAACATTTCTATTTCTCTTCGGTCTTGAGAGGCATCAATCAGGAGGCGATGTCGCGCGGCTATACTATGATGGTCAGCGAGAGCATGGATGAATATGAGCGTGAGGCGCTTATCTGCAAGCGATACATAGAAAGCCGCGTCTGCGGAATTATCGTCTCGGAAGCCAAGAACACCGTTCGCTATGAACATTTCCAGGAAGTGCTCGACAACCACATGCCGCTCGTCTTCTACGACCGTATCTGCACTGGCATCAACTGCGACCGTGTGGTGGTTGACGACTATCAGGGTGCTTTCAATGCCGTTAACTATATGATTGAGCGCGGCTGCCGGCACATTGCTTACTATGGATCTCCGATGACGATGGAGATCAGCAAGAACCGTTACAACGGCTATCGCGATGCCTTGTTGCGCAACGGCCTCCAGCCCGATGAGAAACTGTTCCGCATTTGCGACAACCGCTCTGATGCCGAGGCCATCACCCCCGACATCCTTTCCCAGGACTACATTCCCGACGGCTTCTTTGCCGTCAATGACGATACGGCTATTGGCATACTCTACACTGCCAAGCGCATGGGCTTCGACGTGCCGCAGGACATCAGTATCTGTGGCTTCACGAACGGCCAGCGAGCGGTCACCAGTGACCCGATGCTCACGACCGTGGAGCAGCGCGGTGTGCGGGTAGGCGAGGAAGCCGCTAATATCCTGATCAGTAAGGTGGAGGGGAAACTGCCGATGGAGAAGATCGAGAAGCGCATCGTCCGGACACGACTCGTCATCAGAGGAACAACGAAATAATTAAAAACAATATACTATGGACAATCAATTGAAAGAGAAGCCGAACATGTCGTTCTGGGGCTTGTGGAACCTCAGCTTCGGCTTCTTCGGCGTGCAGATAGCTTATGCGTTGCAGAGCGCTAATATCTCACGTATCTTCGCTACGTTGGGTGCAGATCCGCACTCACTGAGTTACTTCTGGATCCTCCCACCGCTGATGGGTATCCTCGTGCAGCCGATCGTGGGTAGCTGTTCAGACAAGACCTGGTGCCGCTTTGGCCGTCGTATTCCTTACCTCTTTATCGGTGCCGCTGTAGCTGTGCTCGTGATGTGTCTGCTGCCCAACTCCGGCTCCTTCGGTATGACGGTGAGCACGGCCATGGTCTTCGGACTGGTCGCCCTGATGTTCCTCGACACGAGTATCAACATGGCTATGCAACCGTTTAAGATGCTTGTCGGCGACATGGTCAATGAGAAGCAGAAAGGTATGGCCTATTCTATCCAGAGCTTCCTGTGCAACGCCGGCTCACTCGTGGGATATGTCTTCCCATTCGTCTTCGCGGCCCTCGGCATCGCCAACACCGCGGCAAAGGGTACCATTCCCGACTCCGTGATCTACAGTTTCTATGTCGGTGCCGCCATCCTTATCCTCTGTGTCATCTACACAGTGTGGAAAGTGAAGGAGTGGCCACCCAAGGAGTATGAGGAATATAACGGTTCGAAGAAGGAAGTAGCAGAGAAAGAGGAAGGGTCGAGCAACTGGTTCGTGCTGCTGAAGAATGCTCCCGCGACGTTCTGGAAGGTAGGACTGGTGCAGTTCTTCTGTTGGTTCGCCTTCATGTATATGTGGACCTACACCGCCGGCACCGTGGCCGACAACTGCTGGGGCACCACTGACGTGACGAGTGCGGGTTATCAGGAGGCCGGCAACTGGGTGGGTATCCTCTTTGCCGTTCAGGCTATCGGCTCCGTCGTCTGGGCACCGATCCTCCCGAAGTTCAAGAACCGCAAGGTCGCTTATGCGCTGAGCCTTGTTCTCGGTGGCATAGGCTTTGTCGCCTGTGCATTCATCCATGACCAGTATCTGCTGTTCATCCCGTTCCTGCTTATCGGCTGTGCCTGGGCAGCCATGCTTGCCATGCCGTTCACCTTCGTCACGAACGCCCTGCAGGGCTATGGCCATATGGGAGCCTACCTCGGTCTCTTCAATGGAACCATCTGTATCCCGCAGATCGTTGCAGCCGCCATCGGTGGTGCTCTCTTAGCGCTTGTCGGGTCTGTTCAGAGTCACATGATGGTCGTTGCCGGCATCAGTTTAGTGCTCGGCGCCTTTGCTGTGAAAGCGATCAAAGTGAAATAAATATAGCTCAAGCATGTTGCTTGACGCATAGAGCCGCTTCGGCAGACAGCGTTTCCGCTCTTCGGTTGTTGTTTGCGTGAGGCGGCTTTTTGTGTTTCTGACAGATCGCAATTCCTTTGCAAGGATGGGTAACTACACAGCGTAATTTCTGAGTTCTGCCATCGTCTTCGCCCGTGTCGCGATCCTGCCCCATACTTGTCGCGATCCTGCCTCAGTTGTGTCACGATCCCGCCCCATACGTGTCACGATTCCGCATCATGCCCCGAAGTAGGCTCATCGTCTAAATACACGCTGTCTACCGGCAACACCTATCCGGTTGTGGCTATGCCATGGGGCATGAACTTCTGGACACCGCAAACGGGAAAGATGGGGGACGGATGGGTCTATACCCATACGGATGGATGATAAGATAAGAGGGTTGAAGCAGACTCACCAGCCCAGTCCCTGGATCAACGACTATGGCCAGTTCTCCATCATGCCGGAGACGGGTGCTCCCGTGTTCAATGAAGACAACCGTGCGCTGTCGCTCTTCAACCGTGATGTCTACCGTCGCGGCCGACAGCGCTCGTGAGCAGATACATCAAAGGGTATAACTATTCGAATGACTTCCTCGACGGACTGGCTCATGTCACGGCAGCGGTGGAAACCTATCAGTTGCCGCAGACGCTCATTGCCGATTTCAAGTCGAAGCTGAGCACGGTAGGCGGCCAGGCGTTTCCAGCGGCTGTAGAATTAGAGGACAGTCTCGGACAAAAATTCGACTTCACCTCCCTCCGTGGCAAGTATGTCTATATCGACCTTTGGGCATCGTGGTGCGTGCCCTGCATCAAGGAGATCCCTTATCTGCTGAAGCTCGAAGCGGACACGGCAAGCCAAACAGAATAAGCTGTCAGCAAATCGGACAGCGATAGCTTGACTATGGACAAACTGTCCGACTACAGGCTCAACCTTCAAATGAATTTCCATATATGTTGCGATACTCTTTCTCGAAGAGATGGGTAACTTCTTGGGCTTCCATTTGCAAACCTATCTTTTTTAGCGCCTTGACATGATATTTAAAGGCATTTTCATCTAAGGAATCATAATACTTGATAATTTGTGCATAACGGATCGCTGACTTGTATTCTTCCGCATCGAAAGCAGCCTTCATCCTGCTGCTTAATAATGGCAGCAGGCGGTTGTCTATCTCGCTCTTTATTGAATCAAGGCTTGATTGATTCATATCTTGTAAGAATTTTCCTCTGCTCAAGAGTTCAAAGAGCTGTTCATCAGAGGGGTTTTGCTCTCCATTCAATATAACCGATAATGTGAGATAGTCACAGTGAAAACTGGCGTTTGTCTTGAGCCTGAACACATTGTTTCCATAAACTAAGCTTATGCCGTCTATTTCTATCAGTACTTTTCGGAGATGGCTTATAGTGACGCTTCTCAGATTCTTTATCTTCTCAGGTGTCTTGTCAGGCCACAGCAGGTTACCGAGCGCATGCGATGATATGCCGTCTTCGGTATGTGACAGTAGCAGGCAAAACAATTCTCTCAGTTTGGATGTAAACAGGTAGCTGATGTCCTTATTCTGACGGTTGTATGCCGCAAACGTGCCGAAAATAAGTACCGTGTTGGGTGCATGGACTTCCTTGACCTCAGTATTGAGGTCGTTGATGTCAAGTAAGCGCATCTTCTTCCTGCGCAAGAGGTAATATACTATTCCTGCCGCCGCCAGAATCGCCAGGCTGCCGCCTGTTAACCATACCCAAAGTTTGTTGGCCTTAGGGGCCTCCGACAGTTTGTCAAACTCTGCGGAAGATATGGGAGGAACATTGATGCTGTAAATATTAAGTACGGATCTCCTGTCGTCCTTAAATTCTTGCACCGTGGCAATCATACGGTCCGTATTAGCATCGAGATAGATGTTGGCGTTTGTCAATATCTGGTCAGAGCGGATAGGAATGGAGTCGCCCATGATCTGATAATCACCATCGTTGATGTTGAATCTGAAGAGGCGTAAATGTGAGTGGGAAAGAAACTCGGAATAGCATAGGGTATAGATATACTGGCCGTCGATAATCATGTTTCTGACGGGAACCATGTTCTCCTTTTCTTTCCATTTGGCTTCCCACATTTTGCGTATTGTGTGTTTCAAGGTGTCAATGCGGTAAAGATCGTAAAAGTATTTTCTGCCTACAGTCTGGCTTCCGGAGCTGTTGCCCATTCCGCCGAAGAGATAGATCCAACGTCCCTTGCTTGCCATAGAAACAAAATAACGGTGAGGAACGTTTCCTTTCAGGTGGTGTTTCTTCCATTGATGCGAGTTTATGTCATAAGAAACGAGCTCGTCGCTGTAAGTCATGGATCCAAAACCGCCGAAGATAATCTGCCGTCGGTTGCGCGCGTCGAAGCAAGTCCCATGATGGTGACGCTGCGAGGGAAGCTGGACGGTGCTTTCCGTACGCCAAGTCATAGCGTGAAGGTCAAGGCTCGCTACGGATGGTGCTTGTTCTGGCTTATAGCCTTGGAACACCTCATAGGCAAACAGCCGTTTGTCTCTTATGTCGAAGAAATTCATGCCAAGGTCTATTTTCAAAGGACATGGCGAGGCGTAATGCCTAACGGATGTATTCCGGGTTCTTAAGTCAAAGTCGAGGAGCTTTGAGGCTGAGAAATAATAGATGTGAGAGTTTCTCTGGTCGAACGACACCCCTGCCGGCGCTGGCTGATTCATTGTTGTGAGCTTTTTCCAATGGTATGAGTCGTTTATGATCCAGTAAGGGTTGCTGACGTGTCCTGTCAGATCGCCTTTGTTGTCGTAAACATTGTTGCCATGGGTCTCGTCCAGTGGAAACAGGTATGACTTGGAATCTCCGGACACAGAGAGATTCTTGATGCTTATAGCAGGTACATCAATCAGGTAGTCGCTCCTGCCAAACCAGATGTCGGGCTTGATTCGGTCGGGAAGGTCAGGACAGCTGACGACCTGCCGTTGGCCGTTTATATACATGGAGATTTCCTTTTTCTTGAGATGGAAGGTTATCTTCACGTGGAACCATTTGTTGTCAGGAATAATGGTTGTCGGATATTTGGCTACTATTAACTTTCGTACTCCTTCATCGTTTAACTCGAAATCATCGTCGGCATATAAGTCAAGAAACAGATTGTAGATCTTTTGACCTCCGTTGTCTATGATCCGGAAGATGTAGCCAAGATTGTCTCTCGATAGAATTTTCATCTGAAACTCTATCGTCATTTGATTTTTGAACGAGGGATGGGTCTTGGTAAATACCTGATATGAGGTGCGCTTGTCTATCATGTTCTTAGGGTGTAGGAACATTAGGCCTTGCGCTGACGCTTTTACTGAGATGGCAACAATGATGATAACAATTAGAATCGGCAAAGTCAGAAATCGTTTTATCATTTTGATGCAGTGGATTAAAATATATGTTTTTAATTCTTCCGGGCGCTAATGGTTTGGGGAGGATGCAGCGTATTAGACCCTTTAATTGTTACAAAAGTACAATAAATATTCATAACTGCCAAATATTGATGGGCTTTTCTCAATTCTTCCTCATCGTAATTGGTTTTAAGACCGATTCTATTGGGCGCAGCTCCTCCGTCCTTGAGGTTGAGCGTTAACACACAATGGCCTGTCCCAAGCATTACTTGCATGACCTGTATCAGCCGTCACGCAGCGTGAAACATCGAAACCAACGATTGATATGGAATCGTGGGTCGATTGCAGTGCAATCGCCCCGCGATTGCGGTGGAATCGCAAATCGCCGTGAAACATTTTCTCCTTCAACAAGGGCGCGCATTGCCGTGCGCGGCGGCGCAATCATAACAAATAACAAATAACAAATAACAATAAGGTCGTAACACATGTCTGCTCGCCCCGACGAGGGAGCCAGTGCGGGCGCAATCATAACAAATAACAAATAACAAATAACAATAAGGTCGTTCCACATGTCTGCTCGCCCCGACGAGGCAGCCCTGTGCGGGCGCAATCATAACAAATAACAAATAACAAATAACAATAAGGTCGTAACATACATGCGGCGGTCCGTTGAGGAAGAATTTTTGAAACGCCGGACAAGAGATATAAATAAGATATAAATAGATTATATATATTGTATATTATACATTATATATATTGTATATATAATATATATTATATATATATATTATATACATTATATATTATATATATTATTAATATTATATTTATAATAATGTTCGCGAGGTTAATTTTTTTGAGAACCTATTGACCGACCTTATTGTTATTTGTTATTTGTTATTTTTGGGGTGGCGAATTTGGGTGACAGGACATGTGTAACGACCTTATTGTTATTTGTTATTTGTTATTTGTTATTTTTGGGGTGGCGAATTTGGGTGACAGGACATGTGGAACGACCTTATTGTTATTTGTTATTTGTTATTTGTTATTTCGCGGGAGCATAAATATGCCGATACCTTTCGGGAAAGCTTTTTCTTACGGCACGTTCCTCCAATACCTCCGCAGCCTTGGGCCAAACGCGCTCCCCTGTAGACCGACCGTGAGCCGTGGACACTTGCAACTGTCGAAAGACAAGCCATGCAATGACGCATTGTATATATTTATAAGGTTATACGTTATTAACTGCCGGATTTGCTGGCTTAATATTAACCGAAGTCTGGTATAACACTAAATATTAATGTGTTTTAGGCGGGGTTAACCCATAATTAACCCTGCCTTTAACCATACTTCTTTTATCTTTGCATCGAAATTCTTTAACCATTAAAACTAAAATTCTATGCAGATCAAACAAATGCTGTTTTGGTTGATGTCTCTATTAATATCGGGGACGTTAACTTCAATGATGACATCATGCAGTGATGATGATTCAGATTCCGGTTCGTACGGAGTTGGTACTATAACGGGTGTGATTACCGATGACTACAATGCTCCATTAGGTGACGTACAGGTGACGGTCAATGGGACTGACCAAAAGACCTCTACCAATGCCAATGGTGAATATACGCTGGAAAATGTACCGATTTCCAAGACCATTCTTACTTTCGAGAAGAATGACTACCAGACCATCAGCGTGACAGTCACTCCCAAGAGCTATACGTCTCAGCGCGCCTTGGTTAATGCGAGTATGGAGTATGCGGCAGCCCATATCCGCGGAACCGTGCGCGACGCAAAGCGTGGAAATGTGCCGATGAAAGGAGTAAAGGTGAGCATAAGTGACGCTTTATCTACTGTGACTGGCGACGATGGTACTTACACCATAGATAATCTTCCATTAAAGTCTTATACAGTGACTTTCTCTTATGATGGGTATGAGACCGTGACGCGCACTATAGGCATCGACGGATTTACGGAGGGTACTGCGAATATCGACGTAACAATGGGAGCGCGCCAAATCCTGCCTCACAAGACACTTGACGACTTGCAGAACTGCGACCTTTGGGCGTTCTCCGAGATTAGAGGTGGACGCAACGCCGAGAACTATCCTCATTGGGACTGGTCGACCGATTTCATGGCAACGCTCGACTTCTATGGACAATGGGAAGAGCAGAATGAAGGAACTACCTTGCAGATTAAAAATGATGCAGCCAGCCAGGCCAATCCCGCTAACCTCAACCAGTTTGATTCTTATGTGTTTGGACGCAAGCATATTACTGAGGACAATAAAATCATGACCATTCAGTGTCGTACCCATAACTCTACCGCTGATGATCCTGCTGTTTGGGGCGTTCAGGTTGTGGATATGTCGCAGGCTAATCCTACGGCTGTCAAGTTAGGCGAAAATCGCACACTGGCACAGGAGAACTATGCAAGCGAGGTGTTCGACTTGAGCGACTATGTAGGTAAGGATATTGTTATAGCCATCGGCTTATATCGCGCACGCACCGGCGACTATTACAAGCAGTTGGTATTGCGCCGTCTGGCATTCAATAATAAGGCGGTTCCCGAGGGCGATTGGGGCTGGTTGTCAGGAACACCCATCAACAATGAGCTCTCAAGTTGGGCGCTCACTCGCGAGATGGTTCGTTCGGCCATGCCGCTCAATGTTTATCATTTCAGCGGCATATCACCACAATCCGGAAACAGAGACAACTATGGCGCTGCTTATCATGCTTGGAGGGATGTGCAGCATATTGGTGCCCTTTGGTCTTTCGTGCCTTTACACAAAGACACAGAGCCGTTTGCAGGTGAGGGATTCGTGATGAAGACCAATGGTGGCGGTACGGCGGTAAGTCTCACTGAGCCGCAAGCTTACTTCTACGCCAAGTTCAACATTCAGGACGGACACAATCATTTAGCGCTCCGTTGTCGTAACTTCAGTGGAAATGCAACTTATGTGAAGTTGGCAGCCATCGACGACAATATGAATGTCAAGTATATCCAGCCTTCAGCTACATCGACGGCCGCAAGCTGGGGTAATGCAGACCATGGCTGCTTCTGGTTCGTTCACCAGAATGGAGGCAGCGGTTCGCCGGAGAGCTATGCTTTGTTCGACTTTGACCTGTCACAGTTCAATGGGAAAGATGTTACCCTTGTGTTAGGAGTTTTCAAAGGTACCGACAATGGTGATGAGAATAAGTTGTGTATCTATAGTGTGGATCTCAATTAATCGGCAAATATAAACTTATAGAATAAATATGAAAAAGACAATTCTTTTAGTCTTGTCCATCTTCAATTTTCTCATTGTCTGTTCATGCAGTGAGGACGAAAAGATGAAGAGCATTCCTTACGATATCAGTGGTGAGCCTCTCCCCACCGAGCAGGAGGCTGACAAGGCCGTGATGGATATAAAGCGGTCAATGGCCATCGTGGATTCTTCCATGCTGCATTATTTTAAGGATGGCTCTACGGCCATGTCGCGTTATTATAACCCCTACACGAACACCGCCTCGTCGGAGCTGGGCAGTGTATGGATGTATACCTCGGCCATTGAGGCCGTAAACTCCGTGATGGAGGCTCTGAAGAACAGTCAGAGTGCGGTTCCCCAGCTGTATGCCGACAACTTCAACCGCTATGAGCAGTTGCTTGAAAAACTCTATGACGGGCTTGATTATTATAAAGGTTCTTTCACCCTTACCTCTTACACACAGACTAAGAAGTGGACAGCGTATGCCGTCGATCGTGCCAAAGAGAAGGGACAGGCCAATATGGAGGGAGTCCTCAATGTTTATGATGATCAGGAGTGGCTTATCCGTGAGATGCTGAGATCTTACCGCATTACGGGAAAGGCTGACTATCTTGCACAGGCCGAATATCTTACCGATTATGTGCTTGACGGCTGGGACTGCTACCCGGATGCTGACGGCAACGAATATGGCGGCATCACCTGGGGACCTGGATATGTAACCAAGCATTCGTGCAGTAACGGTCCGTTGGTGAGCTCCTTGGTGTGGTTGTATGAAGCCTATCGCACCAAAGACGATAAGATTACCTATCGCAAGATCGATACGAATCTGAACCGTTATGAAGTGACTGCTAAGAAGGCTGACTACTATCTGGAGTTTGCTAAGAAAATCTACGCCTGGCAGAAACGATATCTCATGAAGCCTTCGGGTGTCTATTACGATTTGGTGGGTGCTACGGCCAACTCTCCGCAGTTCGAGACCGTGAATGGTATCCGTTACCGTAAGGGGCTTGCTCTGACTCAACCCTCAGGCACTGCTTACACATATAATAGTGGTACGATGTTGTCAGGTTGTTCTGACCTCTATCGGGTCACGCGTGTGGACAGCTATGCCGATGATGCTAAAAACTTGGTAGCGGCCACCTTCTCGGAATTTGCCAAAAAGGACGCAGACGTAGAAAACTATTATTCGTATCCATTGAGTGGATTCAGCACTTGGTTTAATGATGTTTTGCTTCGTGGCTATTTGGCAGCGGAAAAACAGAATATAGATGCAAAGGTGAGCATTGAAAGCTACCAGAACAATCTCGATTACGCGTGGGCCAAGTACAGAATGGATGGAATCTTACCAGTCAACCTGCTTTTGGGCTGGAACCTTTCGTCTGCCAACAACAACGTAGAGGCTATGTTTAGTTTCTCCTATGCTTCAGAATATGCCATGCTGGCTAACTACCAGTTTTCTAATACAAGTGAATAGTTTCATTGCACATTAAGAAATGAGCTCAGTCCGGGAACCTCTCTGCTTGACGGCTTGTCTGAAGGGCATGAGGGTTCCTGAGCTATGCTACCTAAAAATTAGGAACATGAATACAAGAAGAATAGGTCTGATGCTTGTCTCCTTATCTATGGCCTGTCTCACTGTCAGTGCGCAGGACATTAAGGTACAGGGTAAAGTAATTGACCAGAACAATGAACCCGTTATTGGAGCCACAGTAACAGTGAAAGACACGAAGATATCGGTGGTGACGGATATAGACGGTAATTTCATTATTAGTGCCCCATCCAATGGAAAGTTAGTCATCAACTATATTGGTATGGATCCTGTCACCCAGGATGTAAAGGGAAGACATCAGATATCCGTGCGGATGACGGAGAGTGAAAACCTGTTGCAGGATGTGGTAGTAGTAGGATATGGCGTTCAGAAGCGTGGATCTATCACTGGGTCTGTGGCAGCTGTCAAGGGCGACGAGATGGTGCGTACGAAGAACGAGAACCCGCAGAATATGTTGACTGGACGCGTTGCGGGCGTGCGTGTGTGGCAAAAAAGCGCTGAGCCAGGCAGCTACCGTAACGACTTCGACGTGAGAGGTATGGGAGCGCCGTTGGTCATTATTGACGGAGTACCCCGCGAGATGAGTGATTTCCAACGCATGAATGCCAACGACATTGAGGATATTTCTGTATTGAAGGATGCGTCGGCTTCTATTTATGGTCTGCGTGCCGCTAATGGCGTGGTGTTGGTTACTACGAAAAAAGGTTCAGTAGGCAAGACTAAAGTGTCCTACAATGGATCTTATACCATACAGCAGCCTAAGAGTATGCCAAAGTTGCTTAATGCATACCAGTCGATGGATCTCTACAATGAGAGGGCTATGAATAATGTGAATGGCGGAGCTCCCGTGTTTACTGAAGATTACTATGAGGCTTTCAGAAACGGGACACGTCGTCAGACCAACTGGAATAAACTTATTTTCGCAGACACGGCACCCGAGTCCAACCAGAACGTCACCATTTCCGGTGGAAATGAAAAGACACAGTACTTCCTGAGCTTCGGTTATCTGTACCAGAAGGGCTTGTTCAAGTCCGGCGATTTGAATTACTCCAAGTATAACTTTACCTCGAATATTACGACGGAAATATTCCGCGGAATGAAACTCGATGTGAAAATCAATGGCATGAGTGACGTGCAGAACAATCCTTATTCATCATCCGTTGACATTATCCGCAACTACTGGCGGCAAGGCGTGCTCTATCCTGCCTATGCTGATGCAGCGAACACCATGCTCAATTATGAGGGGCTGGATTTGGAAGAAAATGCTGTAGCAGAGATGACTTCGGCCATTTCCGGCTACAAAAAGTACAAGCAAAAACAGCTGCAGACATCTGCTACGTTGTCGTATGATCTTGGTACATTGTGGAGCGTCTTGAAAGGACTTTCCATGAAGGCCATGCTTAGCTACGACTACAGACAAAACAACAACTCGCTCTATCGGAAAGCATATTATCAATATGCTTACGACCCGACGACAGATACATATACGCAGAAACTCTACTCTACAAGTTCGCCGAGTAAACTGACTCGTGAGCATTATGATGCCCAGCAGTTCCTTAACCAATACACGCTTAATTATCTCCGTGATTTTGGCAAGCACAACGTCTCTGCCGTATTTGGCTTTGAGTCTCAGCGTCGGTTAGGCGACAATTTCTATGCTACGCGTAACCTAGCCTTCAGTTCACCTTATTTGTTCAATGGCGTTGAAGACGGTCAGATCGGCAACAGCTATCCTAACGGCGTGTATGCTGTTAACTACAATGCCTTTATCGGGCGAGTAAACTACAATTATGCAAGCCGGTATCTTGTTGAAGGACAGTTCCGCTATGATGGCAGTTCGCAATTCGCTCCCGGTCATCGTTGGGGATTTTTCCCGTCGGTATCCTTGGGATGGGTTGCTTCAGAGGAGCCATGGTTTAAGAAAATAGCTTTTCTTAAAGATGTTGATCAGCTGAAATTCCGTATGTCTTATGGTGAGATGGGTGATGATTCCGGTGCTAACTACGACTGGGTTTCAGGCTATACCTATCCTTCAACCAGCGGAAATGCAGAGAACGGCTATTACAACCAGTATGCGCCCGGCTACATATTTGGAGGAAAGTTTGTCTATGCCGCCACGCCTATGGCCATACCCAACGAGAATATATCATGGTATAAAGCAAAATCGTTTGATGCAGGTGTGGACTTCGATTTCGGGAATGGACTGTTCGGTTTCTCCTTTGATTATTTCAACAGGAAAATGACGGGGTTGTATGAATACCGCAACTCCGTATTCCCCACAGTAATTGGCGCTAATCCGCCGAGAGAGAATGTAAACAGCAGCCGTAATTTCGGTCTGGAGCTGGAACTACGTCATAGGTATCGCATAGGAAGAGACATCAATTACAATGTCAAGGCCATCGCTACTATCACACGCCAGAAATATCTTACTGCCGTGCAGAATGGCCCATATTCAGATGCTTATGATCAGTGGAGGCACGACAATCTCAATAATCGTTACCAAGGCGTGCAGTTCGGTTACGAAGGAGCGGGAAGGTTTCAAAACTGGGACGATATTTGGGATTACACCATCTATCACGAGCGCGACGTATTGCCGGGAGATTATAAATATCAGGACTGGAACGGCGACGGCGAGATCAGCAGCCTTGATGAGCATCCTTTCGCCTACGACCAGACACCTTGGATGAACTACAGCCTTAGTTTTGACTGTACATGGAAGGACTTTGATTTCAGTATGTTGTGGCAGGGCTCTGCCTTAGGTTCCATGTCTTATGCTGAGCCTCTTTACTCAATATGGGGATCGAGCCAGGGTGCCGGAGGCGCTTTGGAGCAATACTGGGACCGGTGGCATCCAGTTGATGCAAATGCCGACCCCTATGATCCGGCTACAGAGTGGGTTAAGGGCTATTATGCCTATACAGGGCATTATCCCTATTCCAATTCTGACTTTAACCGTGTGAGCACTGCTTATCTCCGTCTGAAGCAGATAGAATTAGGCTATACATTACGTCGCATCAAGGCTCTGCCTTCTCTCAGCGTCCGTTTCTATGTTAATGCTTATAACCTGCTTACCATTACAGGTGTGAAATTTGTTGACCCAGAGCATCCGAGTGACGATCTTGGACGTCTCTATCCGCTGAACCGTACTTATACAATGGGTCTTCAAGTGTCTTTCTAATAGAATAATGTAAACAAATCATGAAAAAAGTATTCTTATTAATAGCCTCGGTCTTGCTCTGCACGTCCTGTGCCGATCTTGATGTGGCCCCCAAGAATGTGGTTACGTCTGACCAGCTGTTTTCTGATGAGTCAGGCATGGATATCTATCTGGCCAGACTGTACAGCTATATGCCGTATGAGGATTTTAAGTATCAAGGCCAGTGGGGATTCAACTTCAACGGCTGGCTTGTCAGTCTTGGCATCGAAGGCACTGGAGAGTGCCTTGACCGTGATGGCATTTGTCGTGCTTTCACGGGTGAAGACACTCCATATTGGGGTATGGCTTTTTCGGAGTTGCGCGAGGCAAACAAGCTCATAGAGGATCTTCCGAAATACAAGTCAAACTATTCTGAGATGATGTACAACCATTATCTTGGAGAAGCCTATTACATTCGTGCGACGGTATTTTATACTATGGCTAAGCGTTTTGGAGGCGTGCCTCTTGTGACGCATGTCATCAACTATCCCGACGAAAGCGACAAGCTTGAGGTGCCGCGGTCGTCGGAAGAGGAGACGTGGGACCAGGTGCTTGCCGATTATGACAAAGCCATTGAGCTCTTGCAGCCCACGAGTCCTAAGAGCGGTTACTGCAACAAATATAAGGCCTTGGCCTGGAAGTCGGAAGCTATGCTCTATGCCGGATGCGTAGCCAAGTACAATGAGACTGTTAACGGTAATCTTACAGGCCTTGGCAAAAAAACAGGAGTCAGGGTGATCGGTTTTGCGCCAGACCGTTGGGAAGCTGCCTCCAAAAAGTACTTCACGGAGGCCTACAAGGCTGCTAAGGAGGTCATCAAATCTGGTAGATACAGTCTTTATACCAAGAAATGGTCTGCCACGGATAAAAATGCTCAATATCAAAACATGATTGATATGTTCTTTGACAGTAGCAGTCCTGAGAACATTGATGTCAAGGAATACAGCTATCCTACGACAGCCCATGGCTACGATGCCTATAATGCGCCTTATATGTATCACATGCCGCTATCCGGCGGAATGTGCCCCACCTCAGATTTCATGCAGTTGTTCGATGGCTTCGACCGTTACAACGATGGCAGCATCCGCGTTACCGACGGAACCAATTGCGGAAACGGTCACTATTTGCTTTATGACAGTCCGATGGGCATCTTTGCCAATGTGGAGCCTCGTCTTCGTGCATGGGTCATCTATCCGGGAGACACTCATCGTGGTGATATTCAGGATGTCAAGATGGGAACCTATGTCGGCAATACTCCGATCAGCCCGTTCTTTGATGATTATTCTTATGCTACGTCGCAAAAGACATTTCAGCAAACCGATGCTTATACGCAAAAGCCGAAGTTGCTGTATATGAGTCCTAACTCTGGCTCAGCACAGGAGAAGGTAACGCTCGATGATGGCACGACGATAAATGCTTCCGGTACAGATGGACCTTTCTATGCCAATGGCGAAGCTACGCTGACAGGCATATATGTGAGAAAATATCTTAATCCTGATCCCTCTTCTTTGATTGGAGAAGGAAAATGTGGTCAGAACTTCATTCTCATGCGTTATGCAGAAGTGTTGCTCAACATGGCCGAGGCCGCTGTAGAACTGTCTGAGGCAGGTGTAACCTCTCCCGATGGTGACGACTTGCTTCAGCAGGCAACTGATGCCGTGAACGATATCCGCAAGCGAGCCGGTGCCGATTTGCTCACAAGCAAGTTGGAGGCCACCGACTATGGACGAAACATTGTGCGCAAGGAACGCCGTAAGGAGCTGGCCTTCGAAGGCAAGAACAAGTGGGACATTCGTCGTTGGCGAGTCAACCATTATGAAGGACGTGACGGCTTCTGGGGTGAGACGCGGGACAAGTCAACCTACAGCAACAATGAGCAATACCGTTTCCACGGTTTCTATCCCTTCTATTCGACCAAGGCTAAGAAATGGTTCTACGATGAGCATTTCCAGGCCATCAGTCAGAAGACATTCAGCTATTCGGTGCTCGACTACTACTGGGCCATTCCTTCGGGTGAGGTCACAAAGAGTGCGGTCATTGATCAACAACCCAACAGATAATATATTTTACCTATGAAAATAAAGAATATATCTTTAGCATATTTGCTTGTCTCATTGCTTGCATTCACGTCTTGCGATATGTTTGAACTCGACAATTACAATGAGCCAAGCGAGACATTACATGGTGCTGTTGTAGATAGTGAAACGGGCGATTCCATTCAGACCGACCAAGGTTCAGAAGGCATACGTGTGCGAATGGTACAGCTCGATTACAGCAAGAACCCAGACGAGGGGTCAGACTTCTACTGCATGCCCAACGGTTCCTTCAACAATACAAAGGTTTTTGAGGGCATCTACAACGTTCGTGTCGATGGACCGTTTGTCCCTATCTTCCGTGAGGATCCCAACGGCACTCCTTTAGCCAACGGAACCCAAACCGTGAAGATTAAAGGCTCTACCGAGTGCATTTTCAAGGTCAACCCTTTCCTGCGGGTTGAATTCGTGGGTTATCCTACCGTTTCTAACGGGCAGATCACGGCCAAAGTAAAGGTGACGCGTGGCATCTCGCGCGAAGACTTCAAGTCACTGATAGAACCGACTGGCAAATATGATGATTCGTATGCCAATGTCACTGACATCCAGTTGTTTGTCAGCTATTCGTCCTCTGTCGGCTATCGCGCGCGTGATGAACGCTGGTCCAACGCCATTGAATATAGTGGCGACTCGTTCGATAAGTTGTTGGGTCAGCCCGTAACAATCAAGTCTAAAGAAGCGGTTTCTATCCCGTCTGGCCGTCATGTTTTTGTTCGTGCTGCTGCACGAATCAATTATGATACACCTGTGGGTAGCGGAACGCGTCGTTGGAACTATAGCAAGCCCATGGAAGTTATCATACCTTAGACCTTCCGTAATGGTTTTTTAGATTAAATGAATGTGCGCATGCCGTGAAATACCGGCATGCCTTTTCCTTTAGACAATTCGTTTGCATGAAACCAATCAAGACAACAATTTTCACAAAGCCTTCTTTGTTCATCATGACTGCTCCTCTGCTGACCTGTGTATTGTTATCCGGTCTGTCAGCGCTTGCACCTGTTACAGGAGCAAGCGCGCAGACTGTTGATAAAACCCCTAAGGAAAAAACAACGTTCCAAACGGCAGGTGCATGGAAACCCGTGACCGATATTCGTTCCGACCTTGTGATGGTTTATGGCATGAGTGATAACTTTGGCCAGCGGATGATGTCATGGCGCGATCATGGCTATCATGCTCATTTTATGACAGGCATCGCCTGGGGAGAATATCAAGACTATTTCACAGGAAAATGGGATGGTCTATGGCATCTTGACGAGGGACAGAAAACCATGCAAGGTGATACTATCTGGCATGGCCATCTCATACCTTACATTGTGCCTACGTACAATTATCTGAGCTATTTCAAGATACGTAATATCAAACCAGCCATAGACCAGGGCGCTGATGCTATTTTCCTTGAGGAGCCTGAGTTTTGGGCTCGTGCCGGATACAGTGAGGCGTTCAAGCGTGAGTGGCAACAGTATTATGGATTCCCATGGAAGCCACAGCACGAGTCGGCAGAAAATACCTATCTCTCCAATAAATTGAAATATCATCTTTATTATCGTGCTCTTGACGAGTCGTTCCGTTATGCAAAGGCATACGGAAAGACAAAAGGCATGAATATAAAATGCTATGTCCCCACCCATTCTCTTCTCAACTATTCTCAGTGGCAGATCGTATCGCCAGAGGCCAGTCTGGCTTCTATGGAAAGTTGCGACGGGTATATTGCTCAAGTGTGGACGGGAACATCGCGTGAACCAAACTATTTCAATGGTGTTGTCAAGGAGCGGGTTTTTGAGACGGCCTATCTTGAATATGGCTGTATGGAATCTATGACCCGTCCCACTCATCGGAAAATGTTCTTCCTGACTGACCCCATCGAAGACAGGGCTAAGGATTGGAGCGATTATAAGCGCAATTATCAGGCTACGTTCACGGCCGAACTGATGTGGCCTGCGATAGACAACTTTGAAGTCATGCCGTGGCCGGATCGCATTTATGAAGGGCTGTATAATGAGAGTGCCGTAAGTAAGCGGAAAATACATATACCACGCTTCTATTCCACCCAGATGCAGGTCATGATCAATGCGCTTAACGATGTGCCGGCATCCGACAACCGGGTCTCCGGCAGTCACGGCATCAGTATTGCCATGTGCAACAGCCTGATGTTTCAACGTTCTTCCCAGCCCATAGAGGGTTACGACGACCCGCAATTAAGCAACTTCTATGGTGAGGCTTTGCCTTTGGTTAAGCGTGGTGTGCCGGTGAGCATTCTTCATCTGGAGAATACTGGCTATGCTGACACATGGAAAGATGTGCGTGTACTTCTTCTCTCATATTCTAATATGAAGCCGATGGATGAGGCACAAAACCGCAATATTGCCCAATGGGTACGACAAGGCGGCGTGCTGGTCTTTTCGGGCCGTGACAAAGATCCATTCCAACACGTGCATGAATGGTGGAACACCAACGGAAAATCCTATAAGGCTCCTTCTGAGCACCTTTTTGAACTTATGGGCATACCTCAGAAGGCTGATCAAGGGCGTTATCAGGTTGGCCAAGGCACTGTTTATGTCATTAGGGAAGATCCCAAGGAATATGTCTTGACATCGGGAGCTGACAAGCAGTTGGTCAGTACGGTCAGGCGAGCATACGAGGATGATGCCAAGGCCGGTAAGTTGGAACTGAAAAATTCGTTTTGTTTGAAACGGGGCAATTATTTGCTTGCCAGTGTGCTTGATGAAAATGCGGTTTCAGACAAGCCGCTTGTCTTGAAAGGACAGTTCATAGATCTCTTTACCAACACATTGCCTGTGGTCACCCGGAAGATCGTTCTCCCCGGCGAGCAGGCCTTTCTTTACGATTTGAGTCGGATAAAGGATAAGAACCGTCCGCAGCTCATCGCGGCTGCGTCGCGGCAGTATGACGAGCATATCACGGCCAACAGTTATTCGTTTGTGTCTAAAAGTCCAAAGAATACCACCAATGTGATGCGCATTCTTCTTCCAAAGGCTCCTGTAAACGTGCGTATAGACGCACTGAAGGCTTCGTACAAGTGGGATAAGCGCAGCAACACCTTGCTTGTGGGGTTTGAAAACAGTCCCGATGGCGTGGCTGTGAGAATAAATTGGAAGTGAGCCCACTGTGTTTCGCGCTGCGTGTGAATACTGACCCAAAAATTTTAGGTTGAGTGAGGCAATAATTCTACGCTTTATAGTTATTATTATAGGAAATACAATAAATAAATCATGCAACTGTTTAAGAGAATAACAATTTCATTACTTGCGGTCTGTGCCGTACCATTGTCCATTAGGAGTGCGGATGTGGTGGATTATGTCAATCCGCTTGTTGGCTCTGAATCTAAATACACGCTGTCCACCGGCAACACCTATCCTGTGGTGGCCATGCCCTGGGGTATGAACTTCTGGACACCGCAGACCGGAAAGATGGGTGACGGATGGACCTATACTTATGCGGCGGATAAAATAAGAGGGTTGAAGCAGACTCACCAGCCCAGTCCATGGATCAACGACTATGGCCAGTTCTCCATCATGCCGGAGACGGGAGCTCCCGTGTTCAATGAAGACAAGCGTGCCAGTTGGTTTTCGCATAAGGCAGAGCAGGCTACACCTTATTATTATAGAACTTATCTGGCCGACTATGATGTGACAGCCGAGATCGTGCCTACGGAGCGGGCGGCTATGTTCCGTCTTACTTTCCCCAAAAGCGACAGCTCGTTCGTCGTTGTCGATGCCTTCGATAAGGGTTCGTCGGTAACCATTCTGCCGGGTGAGAATAAGATAGTCGGCTATACAACAAAGAACAGTGGGGGAGTGCCCGATAACTTCAAAGACTATTTTGTGCTTGTGTTCGATCATCCCTTCACTTACCGCTATGCGGTGGCCGACGGTCGTCTCGATGCCGGTAAGCTCAGCTCCACGTGCGACCATGCCGGAGCCATCGTGGGTTTCAAGACTCTTCGCGGCGAGCAGGTGCATGTGCGTGTGGCCTCTTCTTTCATCAGCCTTGAACAGGCCGAGCGCAACTTAGCCGAGCTTGGCAACGACAACTTCGAGACGCTCAGGCAAAAAGGTCGTCAGCGCTGGAACGACGTGCTTGGAAAGATAGAGGTTGACGATGACAACGTGGACAACCTCCGCACCTTTTATTCATGCCTTTACCGTTGCGTGCTGTTCCCGCGTCAGTTCTTCGAGTATGGTGCCGACGGCCAGCCTGTCCACTACAGTCCATACAATGGGCAGGTGATGCCCGGCTATATGTACACCGACACCGGATTCTGGGACACCTTCCGCGCGCTGCTGCCCTTTGTCAATCTCGTTTATCCTTCAGTGAGCAGCCGTATCCAGGCAGGACTTGTCAACGCCTACAAGGAGAGTGGCTGGCTGCCTGAATGGGCTTCGCCGGGGCATCGAGGTTGCATGGTGGGCAACAATTCTGCTTCTGTCGTAGCCGATGCATACCTCTGTGGCATACGGGGTTACGATGCCGAGACGTTGTGGAAGGCGGTAGTGCATGGTGCCAACGGCGTGCATCCCAACGTACAGTCTACCGGACGGTTGGGGTATGAGTATTATAATAAATTAGGCTATGTGCCTTACGATGTTAACATCAAGGAGAATGTGGCACGCACGCTTGAATATGCCTATGACGACTGGTGTATCTACGAGTTTGGCAAAGCCTTGGGCAAGAGCCAGAAGGAACTGGCTCCCTTCAAGAGACGGGCGCTCAACTATCGCAATGTGTTTGACAAGGAAACACGACTCATGAGAGGCCGCAATCAGAATGGTACGTTTCAGGCTCCGTTCAATCCGTTGAAGTGGGGCGATGCCTTCACGGAGGGAAACAGCTGGCACTACTCTTGGTCTGTGTTCCATAATCCCAAGGACCTTATAGCGCTGATGGGTGGCCGGAGTGCTTTCTGTGCCATGCTCGACTCCGTGTTTGACCTTCCGCCGGTCTTTGATGCCAGCTATTATGGACAGGTTATCCACGAGATCCGTGAGATGCAGATCATGGGAATGGGCAATTATGCCCATGGCAACCAACCTGTGCAGCACGCCATTTATCTTTATGACTATGCCGGGCAGCCCTGGAAAGCACAATACTGGATACGTGAGGTTATGGACCGCCTCTATTCAGCCCATCCCGACGGATATTGCGGCGACGAGGACAATGGACAGACATCTGCCTGGTATGTCTTCTCGGCTCTTGGCTTCTACCCTGTTTGTCCGGGTTCTGGACAGTATGTGTTGGGCACCCCTTATTTCAAGCGGGTGAAGCTGCATTTGGAAAACGGAAACAGCGTCGACATCAGCGCCCCTGCCTGCAGCAAGGACAATCGCTTCATACAGTCGGTGAATTTGAATGGTAAGCCCTACAGCCGCAACTATCTCTTGCGTTCTGACCTGATGAAGGGTGCTTCGCTCCGGTTCGAGATGGGAGCAACACCCAATAAACAACGTGGTACGGCTGAGGACGACGCTCCTTATTCGTTTGCCAACGAAAAGTAAACGGCAACAACTGATGGCACTGTGCTCCGTGAGTCGCCTTGCCTCGCGGAGCATGGACTTGGCGTGAATCTATAGGCAACAAATAAAACTATTAACACAATGCAAAAACGAAGTCTGTTATTATCCGTGTTCGTCTTTCTGTCGTTCGCTTTGAGCGCCCAGGACCTATCGGTGTGCTCTTTCAACATACGTTATATGATCGCCGAGGACAGCGTGCGTCATGACAATTGGGCTCGCAGGCAGTCGCAGCTGTGCGCACTGCTCAACTGTGAGTCTCCCGACATTTTCGGGACCCAGGAAACGCTCTATCCGCAGCTGTGCGACCTGCTGCAGGCGATGCCCGACTATGCTTATATTGGTGTGGGACGCGACGACGGAGAAAAAGGCGGGGAGTTCTCGCCCATCTTCTACCGCAAGGATCGCTTAGAGTTGCTCAAAGAAGGGCATTTCTGGCTGAGCGGACAACCTGACAAACCTGGCAAAGGCTGGGACGCAGCCTGTACCCGAATCTGTACATGGGGATATTTCAAGGACAAGCGGTCCAAGCGGCGCTTCTATTTCTTCAACACCCACATGGACCATGTTGGTGTCACGGCCAGGCGGGAAGGTGCCAAGCTCATCATGACAAAGATGAAGGCATTCAGGAAGACGAATGAGCCCGTGATCCTTACGGGCGACTTCAACGTGGATCAGCGGAGCGAGGTCTATAAGGTGTTTGCCGGTTCCGGCTTCCTTGCCGACTGCTTCGTTCGTGCCCGCTACCGCTTTGCCGAAAACGGCACGTTCAATGCCTTCGATCCCGGGCGCTGGACCGACAGCCGCATCGATCATGTGTTCGTGACCAACGACTTGCGGGTGCGTTCCTATGCAGTTCATACCGATGGCTATTGGGAGAAGATTGCTGAGTTGGCCGATAATACGTCTGACGGCAAAGCCGGAAAATCTGCTCAGGAGCATTATCACATCCATACCCTGTCCGACCATTATCCGGTCTTTGTCAAATTGAGTTTTCAGTGATCCGAGGCTTGATCTGAAGTTGCTATACGAAGGCTCTTTACATAATCCCGGCACAGATAGAAAAAACGAATAAAAATATTGACAAAAAGTAAAAAGTCAGGACAATGAAGATTTGCAAAAGAGAACGTGAAAAGGGGGTGTAAAAGCCGGAAAACTTTCAACTCGGGTGGGAAAAAGGAACTGAGAGCTGACCTTCCTATGGTTATGTCACCGACCTTTAAGTGTAAGGTCGGTGACATAACTGTTTAAGGTCGGTGACATAACTGTTTAAGGTCGGTGACCTAACCGTAGTAAGGTCAGAGATTTGAGAGGGTGGAGAAGATATACTGATTGTAAAAATAATGCAATTGATTGATTTATAATGTTTTGCCAACTTGCCTCATAATTGCGTTATTTTGAGCCAACGTCTGCCTCGTTCGAAAAGAATCGATTCTCAGCGGGGGTTGCAAATAAAAAAGTTGGACAGCTAAGGCCGTCTCGCGATTTTATGTTATCTTTGCAACAAAAAGATAGCTATGAAGATATTTTGCGTGGGGATGAACTATGCCCGGCACAATAAAGAGTTGAAAGATACGTTGTTGAAAGTAGACGATCCTGTTATCTTTCTGAAGGCTGACTCCAGCCTTCAGAAAAACAGGAAACCGTTCTTCATTCCCGATGACCTCGGACGTATCGACTATGAGGCAGAGGTTGTGGTGCGCGTTTCGAAGCTCGGCAAGACGGTGCCTGTGCGCTTTGCGCACCGCTACTACGACGCGGTGACGCTCGGCATCGACTTCACTGCGCGGGAGCTTCAGCAACGGCTCTCCCGCAACGGACAGCCGTGGGACCTGGCCAAAAGTTTTGACGGGGCAGCAACGATCGGCGAGTGGGTGCCAAAAGAGCTCCTGCCCGACATCCAGCGCCTCCGGTTTCATCTTGACATCAATGGAACGACGGTGCAGGAAGGATATACGGGCGACATGCTTCGGACGGTGGACGACATCGTGGCGTACGTCAGCAAGTACTTCACGCTCAAGACCGGTGACCTCATCTTTACAGGTACACCGGCGGGTGTCGGTCCCGTGCACATCGATGATTTTCTCGAAGGATGGATAGAAGAACGAAAAGTCTTGGAATGCAGATGCAAATAGAAGAACAAGGTCTTTTTTATGGCAAAATATCTTCGCATACTCATCATACTCGCTGTCCTATTGGTCAGCATGCCGTCGGGAGCCCAGCGCTTCTTCAACCTCACCTCGGCGCAGGTGAGCGTTGACAGTGTCATGCCCTCGTTTGCTTACACCATACCTTTGCCGGCCGACTATGCCGACTCTGTTTACACAGCAACGATTCTCTACCCTGAGTTTATCGACATGACGGCAATGGATATCGCCAACTATCACAAGCTGAGCAGTGCCAGCCTGCCCGCCTTGCCGGTCCTCTCTCAGGTGGTAGTCACCGACCGCAAGCATCCGATGCTCCGCATGAGCTTCTGTCCCTTAGTGTGCCGCAACGGCAAGTATCAGATCCTTGTCAGCTTCATGCTGAAGGTTGAGGCGAGCGCCCGGCGTGTTGCCAGGCAGGCTAAAATGGCTCCTTCCCTCACTTCTAAAAGCGAAAGATACGCCGCTCACTCGGTCTTGAGAACTGGTACGTGGGCGAAGATCCGGGTGCCCGCCTCGGGGGTGTATGAGCTGACACGGAGCCTGATCCGGAAGGCAGGCTTCAGCGATCTGAACCGCGTGCATATCTATGGCTATGGCGGCAACCTGCAGGATGAGGTGCTCGATGGCAACACGTTGACAGCGACCGACGACTTGCATGAGGTGGCGACCTGCACCGTCAACGGGCACCGCCTGTTCTATGCAAAAGGTCCCGTGAGCTGGAGCAGCAACGATGCGCCGCGCCGCACGCGCAATCCTTATTCCGATTATGGCTATTATTTCCTGACGGAGAACGACTCTGCCCTCGCCACCGTCGACTCCACCACGTTTATCAATAGTTTCTATCCCTCTGCCGACGACTATCACAGTCTGCATGAGGTCGACGGATACAGCTGGTACCCGGGCGGCCGCAACCTCTTCGACCCCACACCGGTGGCTGCAGGCAACAGTCAGACCGTTGTGCTGACCCATCCTGAAGGCACCACGACGGGAAAATTTTCGGTGTCTGTCACTGCCGGTAGCGCGATGACAGCGCAGGTGAGTATCAATGGCAAGGTTGTCGGAAATCTCAGCGTGGCCATCAACGATGAGTATGATCACGGCAATGAGAGCCGCAACACCTATAGTGAGACAGTGAACAGCTCATCCCTGACGGATACGGTGACCATCAAAGTGCTGTCGGGTGGTCCCATGCGTCTCGACTACGTCTCTGCCGCGTGGGACAAGCCGAAGTCAGCACCGAATCTCCGCGGTTCTTTCCCGGCACCCGAGTATGTGTATAACATCGCCAATCAGGATCATCATGCCGACAGCGAGGCAGACATGGTCATCATCATCCCTACCTCTCAGAAACTGCTTTCGCAAGCCAGACGCTTGGCGGCTTTCCATGAGCAGCACGACGCGTTGCGCGTGAATATCGTTCCCGCCGACGAGCTTTACAATGAGTTCTCGAGTGGCACCCCCGATGCAAATGCTTACCGGCGTTATATGAAGATGCTCTATGACCGGGCACAGACCGAGGACGACCAGCCCAAATATCTCTTGCTCTTTGGTGGCTGTGTGTGGGATAACCGCATGCTGACCTCCGACTGTAGGGGTCTCAATCCTGACGACTTCTTGCTGGCTTACGAGAGCGAGAACTCGTTCAACGCTATCTACTGCTATGTTGATGACGGCTTTTTCACCTACCTCGATGATGGCGAGGGCACCAACCTTGGTACCGGTGACCGGGGGCAGAAACTCGATATGAGCGACGTGGCTGTCGGCCGTTTCCCCGTGACGACGGAGGCCGACGCTAAGGTGATGGTCGACAAGACCATCCGTTATGTGGAGAATGCCAATGCCGGTGACTGGGAGAACACCCTGGTGTTCATGGGTGACGATGGTAACAACAATATCCACATGCGTGATGCCGAGGAGGCGGCTGCCACGGTGCAGGCGCTGCACCCCGCTTATCGTATCAAGAAAGTGATGTGGGATGCCTATACCGAAGTGGCTTCGTCAACGGGTAACACTTATCCGGAGGTGACAGCGCTTATCAAGAAGCAGCAGGCGCAGGGCGCGCTCATCATGGACTATTGCGGGCATGGGAGTGCCACACAGCTGGCGCACGAGCGGATATTGATGCTCGATGATTACAAAGCCTTCACGAACACGAACCTGCCGCTCTGGATCTTCGCTGCCTGTGATATCATGGCTTTCGATGGCGTGGCAGACAATATCGGTGTGGCAACGGTGACAGATGATGACGGAGGCGCCGTGGCTGTCTTCGGAACGACGCGGACGGTGTATGAGAACTATAACCGACTGATCAACAATGCTTACCTTCGGTATGTGCTGAGCAGCAAAGACGGTACGCCGATGACCTTGGGCGAGGCGCAGCGCCAGGCTAAGAACGAGCTTGTCAAGCTCGGCAGTTTTAACGGGGATGTCACGGTGAACAAACTGCAGTATGCGCTACTCGGAGACCCGGCCATAGCGCTTAACCAGCCTACGGGGACCGTCGTTGTCGACTCTATCAATGGAGAGAAGGTCACGCCGGACAAACCTGTGTCGGCTTATGCCGGAAAGGTGACGCGCGTTGCCGGTCATGTGGAGGGAGAGAGCAGTGCCCGGGGGGTGGCAACGCTCCAGATCCTCGATTCCAAACAGCTCGTCACAGGTCGGGAGAACCCAAGTGCGGAAGTTACGGACACGGCGTTTACCTTTTACGACCGTCTCAAGACGATCTACAGTGGTAGTGACAGTATCGTTGGCGGGAAGTTCACAGCGTCTTTCATCGTACCCTTCGACCTCAACTATGACGGTGGTGCCGGACTTATCAATGTCTTTGCCGTCAGCGATGACCGGAAATGGCGTGCCCATGGCTACTCGGAAAGTCTGCTGTTGGGCGACGCCAACAATGAGAAGACCGACAGCGTGGGACCGAAGATCTTCTGTTACCTCAACAGTCCAGAGTTTGTCAATGGAAGCCAAGTGAACACGGCACCATACTTCGTGGCGCAACTCTCGGATGAGAGTGGCATCAATGCTACGGGCAATGGCGTGGGACACAACTTAGAACTTATCATTGACGGTGATGCGAATAAGACCTACGACCTCAATGACAACTTCGCTTATGACTTCAGTTCCTATACGAGTGGCAGTACCTATTATAATATACCAGCGCTGGAACCCGGTCCACACGCTTTGCTCTTCCGCGCCTGGGATACGATGAACAATTGCTCGACCGCGAAGCTGACCTTTAATGTCGTCAAGTCGTTGTCGCCTACCATCTACAGTGTGGACGTGTCGAAGAACCCGGCTTCCACAAGTACGACGTTCATTATCAGCCACAGCCTGGCAGGTTGTGCAGTGGATGTCACGATAGATGTGTTCGACATGAGCGGTCGCCGGCTCTGGACCTCTTCGGAAAGCAGGTCTCAGACAGGTGTCTACACGGTGGACTGGAATCTGACGCAGGACAACGGGCAACGGCTGCAGACCGGGGTTTATCTCTATCGAGTGAGAATGTCGGCAGACGGTAGTGCGGTGGCTTCAAAGGCGAAGAAATTGGTTGTCATCAACAATAATTGAACCCTTACTGCGTTGTAATAGTACACGTTCAAATTCAACTATGAAAATCAATATCAGATCCTTCTTAACCTGTCTCATCCTCTTTGTTGCCTTGCATGCAGCAGCACAGGAAAAGGCAGATATGTTCAATCCTGTCAACACGTCAGTGACCTCGCAGACCATAGCACCGGACGCGAGGGCAGGTGGCATGGGAGATGTGGGCGTGGCGACGGAAGCCGATGTGAACTCGCAGTACTGGAACCCCGCTAAGTATCCGTTTGCTATCAGCCGGGCGGGTGTCGCTATCAACTTCACGCCGTGGCTCCGTCAGCTCGTCAATGACATCAACCTCGGATACGTGGCAGGCTATTACCGTATCGGCGACTATTCGGCTGTGTCCGGCTCGCTGAGATACTTCTCGTTGGGTGAGGTGCAGATGAGAGAGGGCGATTACTCGTCGTCCTCATCGAGTGACCCTTCTATGACGATCAATCCTTATGAAATGTCGCTCGACGTGGCTTACTCGCTGATGCTCAGCGAGAAGTTCTCGATTGCGGCTGCCGTGAGGTGGATCTACTCTGACCTGACCTACGACTATACGAGCGATACGTCGCCTGGCTCGGCTTTCGCGGCCGACCTCGCACTGTATTATCAGAGCAATCCGATTATCAGCGGGCATGAGTGTCAGTTGGGATTGGGTATGAATATCTCGAATATCGGTAGTAAGATCACGTTTGGCGGAAGCGACAACAGTGAGTTTATCCCGACCAACCTCCGGTTGGGTGCTTATCTGAAGTATCCGTTGGACGAATACAATGCCATCGGTTTCGCGGTGGATGCCAATAAGCTCCTTGTTCCCACTTATCCGAAGCAGAAGGACGGAGAGACGACAGAAGAGTATCAGGAGCGTGTGCAGAAAGACTATTTTGATGTCTCCAGCATCGGAGGTATCTTCAAGAGTTTCGGTGATGCGCCCGGTGGCTTTAAGGAGGAGCTGCAGGAGGTGAAGTGGAGTGTAGGTGCCGAATACACCTATAACGACCGCTTCTCGCTCCGTGCCGGTTATCATCATGAGAGTGAGAACAAAGGTAACCGCAAATATTTCACGGTGGGTGCCGGCTTCAAGATGAGCGCCTTCCAGCTCGATGCCGGTTATGTCATTGCTACGGCCAAGAGCAACCCGCTCGATCAGACGCTGCGTTTCTCGCTCACGTTCGACATGGACGGTTTGAAGGATTTGTTTAACAGACGATAAGCTGAAAGATTATGTTTAGAATAGGCATGGGCTATGATGTCCATAAACTGGTGGAAGGCAGGAAACTGATATTAGGCGGTATTGAGATTCCGCACACGATGGGGCTCTTGGGCCACAGCGATGCCGATGTGCTTATCCATGCTATCTGCGATGCGTTGTTGGGTGCTGCCAACATGCGCGACATTGGTTATCACTTCCCCGACACGTCGGCCGACACGCTCGATATGGACAGTAAGGTCATCCTCCAAAAGGTCATTGAGCTTATCGCTACGAAAGGTTACAAGGTCGGTAACATCGATGCTACAGTCTGTGCCGAGCATCCCAAGCTTAATCCGCATGTGCCGGCTATGAAGGCTTGTCTCGCCAAGGTCATGGGATGCGACGAAGATCAGATCAGCATCAAGGCCACGACGACAGAGAAGCTTGGCTTCACGGGACGCGAGGAGGGTATCTCCGCATACGCTGTGGCGCTGATCTATTAAAAAACAATTCATATTTCTTTGTCGTTTCGGTCTTATTCCTTATCTTTGCAATGGTAATAAAGAAAGGAGCTTGTTATGACACTTACAGCAATGCAGCTTAATCAGGAACTTCAGAAGCAGATATCGATTATTGCGGATGATGAGAATCTTGTTTCCAAAGCTATAAACTATATCAAGATGTTAGTCTCTTACAAAGATATGAATAATTCTGTCCAACTCGACAAAGGCGCTAAGCTTGAGAAGATATTGTCAATGACGAGCATGGCTCCGCTTTCAGATGAGGAAATAGTGGAAGAGGCAGAGAAGGGACGGGAAGAGTTTTATGCTCAGAGAAAATGATGAAGGTCGTTGTTGATACAAATCTGTGGATAAGTTTTCTTCTCCATGGAAAAGTATATAAGTCTTTGTTGGATATTATATCCCGTAGAGATGTCCTGTTAGTGTTGACGAAATACTCAATAGACGAACTGGTTTCAGTCGCGTCCAGACCAAAATTTGCAAAATATATTCCTCAGGAAGCGTTAAACGCATTTGTTGATTTTCTTTTAGAGAACGGGGAGTTTTATACTCTTTTAGAGATTCCTAAAAGGTGTCGCGACCCAAAGGATGATTATTTATTAGAATTAGCTTCCATAGCCGGTGCGGATTTTATTCTTTCGGGTGATGATGATTTGTTGTCTTTGCATCATATAGGTTCATGCAGGATAATAAGGCTCTCTGACTTTTAGATATTAAAGGAATACGCCGGGACTCTCAACGAGCCCCGGCGTATTCTTATGTTTAACTTGAAATTTAATTCAAACTTAATGGATGCCTCGCGGTATCCAAATCGTGTCCGTTAAACAATCTATCAAATCTACCTTAAACCTAATAACTAAAAACCTAAATCTATTACTACTAACCTAAACAATCTATTAACCTTTTGACGGATGCAAAATTACTACTATTACAACGATATTACAAAGAAATGACATTGTTTTTTCAAAGGTGCTTGAATTTATTGATATAAATCAATTAATTACGTAGAATTGTCTGTTTCTCGTTTCCTTTTCTTACCTTTGCCTGATAAAAGTACTTACTATGGCAATGAGGGTATTGATAGTCAACACAAGTGAGCGTGCAGGCGGAGCAGCGGTCGCTGCAGGCCGTCTGATGGATGCGCTCAACAATAATGGTGTGAAGGCCAAAATGCTTGTGCGAGACAAGGAGACCGACGATATCACGGTGGTCGGACTGAATGGAGGGTTGCGTCAGCGGCTCCATTTCCTTTGGGAGCGCTGGTGTATCTTCGTGCATCTGCATTTCAAGCGAGCGCATCTCTTCGATATCGATCTTGCAAACACGGGCACCGACATCACGAAGTTGCCGGAGTTTAAGGAAGCAGACGTTATTCATCTTGCCTGGGTCAACCAAGGCTTCTTGTCCTTGAAAGATATCAGGAAGATTATCAATAGTGGTAAGGCGGTGGTTTGGACGATGCATGACATCTGGCCTGCTACGGGCATCTGCCATGTGACTTTGGGCTGTGAGGCTTATAAGGGCCTATGCCATCATTGCTTCTATTTGCCCGGAGGTGGAAAGGACAAGGATTTGTCGACTCGTATCTATAATAAGAAGAAAAAGCTATACAATAACAGTGGCATTCATTTCGTGGCATGCAGCAAGTGGCTTGGGAATAATGCACGGCAGAGTGGCTTGCTTGCAGGCTTGCAGCTCACGGTAATTCCTAATCCGATAGATACGCATGCCTTTTGTCCGAAAGATAAGAGGGAGGCTCGGTTGCATGCTACGCTGCCTGCGGATAAGCGTATTATTCTTTTCGTCTCTCAGCGCGTTACGATGGAACGCAAAGGAATAGGCTATTTCACGAAAGCAATCTCACTCCTTGCAGAACGTTATCCGGATATGAAGCAGAACACGGTCATTGCCATTCTCGGCGGGCATGCCGAGGAAGTCGTGGCCCAGTTGTCCTTGCCTTCTATCCCATTAGGATATATCGATAATGTTCGTCAGATCGTGGATATCTATAATGCGGCTGATGTCTTTGTGATACCGTCGCTTGACGAGAATCTTCCGAATACCATCATGGAAGCTATGGCCTGCGGTGTGCCGTCGGTAGGCTTTAAGGTAGGCGGTATACCTGAGATGATTGACCATCAGAAGAATGGCTACCTCGCAAACTTTAAGGATGCGGATGACTTAGCTGCCGGTATCCACTGGGTGTTGGATGAGGCTGACAGGGAAGCATTGAAGAAACAATGCGTGCAGAAGGTCTTGTCTTGTTATTCGCAGCGTTCTGTGGCCATGAAATACATTGAGGTCTATAATCAGGCACTTGCCTTCAAGAACTACAAGTTGTCTTAATATCCATCTTGAAAACACTTGCCACCATGATAAAGTTCACAATCGTAACATGCACTTTTAATGCCGCAGCAGTCTTGCAGCGTACCTTAGACAGTGTGCTCGGTCAGAAATATGCGGATGTGGAGCATCTTATCCTCGACGGGTTGTCAAAAGATGATACGGTAAAGTTGGCGTTGGACTACAAGGAGCGCTCAGACAAGTCAGGCAACGACCACGAGGTCGTGGTCATCTCGGAGAAGGATGGTGGACTTTATGACGCGATGAACAAAGGCATTCGTCACGCGACGGGCGATTATATTGTATTCCTCAATGCAGGCGACACGTTTCCAAACAGCGATACGCTCGACACTGTCGCGGCATCCATTGGCGATGGTGAGCGGCTTCCCGGTGTGCTCTATGGAGATACGGATATCGTGGACATGGATCATCATTTCCTGCGGCACCGCAGACTGACTCCACCGAAACGCCTGACGTGGCGCTCTTTCAAGCAAGGAATGTTAGTGTGTCATCAAGCTTTCTATGCACGTACCGACTTGGCGAAGGAAACCTTATATAATAATGTGGACTATCGCTTCTCGGCCGATGTTGACTGGTGCATACGTATTATGAAGTTGTGCGCCAAGCGACATCTTGCGCTACGCAATGTCAATGCTGTGATAGTGGATTATTTGGACGGTGGTATGACAAACAAAAACCATAATGCTTCGCTGAAGGAACGGTTCCATGTCATGGCGAAGCATTATGGTTTAGTGCAGACCGTCTTTTTGCACATCTTTTTTGTTCTGAGATCGGTTGTAAAAAGATAAGGGCAAATAAAAAACCGGTCTATAAGACCGGTTCTTTAATTATACGTATTATACGTAGCGAATAATCATTCCTGCTCTTACCTTCTGGTTCTTGCTGCGGAATCCATTGAGACGCATAATCTTTTCAACACTTACACCGACTTTTTTAGCGATGGAGGCGAGCGTCTCTCCGCTCTGAACCTTGTAGTAGACACGCTCGGGAGCGTTCATGGCCTCACGTACATCCTCCGGTACATCATCGTCACTGTGTCCGACCTCACCGTAGATCATGTCGCGGCTGTATCCGCCATTGCCGATCTTTCCGCGCTCACGTGTCGCAATCTCTGACTCGTTTTCGTAAGTGCGTTTGTTGAAGACATAGTAATCGCCCGTGACATCCTGATTTCTGAAATCGAAGAAGAGCGCGGGGTTCAACGCTACGCCGCAGAGACGTGTCTCAAAATGAAGATGGGAGCCCGTGCTTCGCCCCGTGTTGCCGCCTAAGCCAATGGGTTCTCCCGCCCGAACGGTTTCGTTCTCAGTAACAAGTTGCTTGGAAAGGTGACCATAGATCGTCTCAAGGCCATTGGGATGACGGATGACGATATAATTGCCATAGCCTCCGGCTTCATAGCGTACGATACGTACTTTGCCAGAGAAAGCCGCACGGATGGTGTCGCCGATATATACTTTAATGTCCAGTCCCTTGTGCTGGCGACCCCAACGGGAACCGAAGTTGCTCGTTACCACGCGGCTTGGTGTGGGCATACAGAAATGCCGGAGGTTGATCTTGAACGAGTCGGGAAGATCTGTGGCACGATGTGCATAGGTGTTATCCCACTCATCGCCGTAGAGCTGTGCGGCAGGTGACTGGATGTTTTCGCGCTCTACAAGCGTCTTCACTTCGATGGAATCAAGCTTCTTGGCTCTTCTGTCGATAGGTGCCTGTCTTGCCAAAAGATCTTGTGCAGAAACCGTTCCTGTACAGAAAACAAAAAGCAACAATGCTCCTACCGTTTTTATCTTATTTCGTATTATCGACATTAAGCGTATATCTTTTTCAGGTTTGCAATGAAACGGCAATAATTGTTTCAATTACATCCACAAAGATATAAAAAAATCGGGTAACTTGATTTACCTCAAGGATTTTTTATGCGTTGTTTAACAGAAATCTTGTGCAATCAGTGTTTCATTAACAAATATTTGGAAGTGATTAACGCTTCTGACTGCACATACTGCACATTCTATGCCTATTGTGCTATACAATATTGTCAGCTGATGACACCCCAGTTGACATTTGTGTTTTTCAGCTCCTTCAGGCGGTTCCACAGCAGCGCATTCTCGGGCTTTACGCAGTCTGGGTCATCATCCACAATGTGCTTGGCTTCGTTTCGGGCGAGCTGGACGATCTGTCCGTCGCGCGCGATATTGGCGATCTTCAAGTCAAAAGCCATCCCGCTCTGTACGGTTCCCTCTAAGTCGCCTGGACCCCGCAACTTGAGGTCCGCCTCTGCAATGCGGAAGCCGTCGTTGGTCTGGCACATGATGTCGATACGCTTCTTGGTGTCCTGGCTCAATTCATATCCTGTGACAAGGATACAGAAACTCTGTTTCGCCCCGCGTCCCACACGCCCGCGGAGCTGATGGAGCTGTGACAGGCCGAAGCGCTGGGCATCCATGATGACCATGACGGAAGCGTTGGGCACGTTGACGCCAACCTCTATCACCGTTGTGGCGACGAGGATCTGTGTCTCCCCACGGACAAACTTCTCCATCTCAGCCTCTTTGTCCTTGGGCTTCATCTGGCCGTGCACCTTGCTCATGGCGAACTGGGGGAAGATCTGTTTCAGTGACTCGTAGCCGTCCTCGAGGTTCTTGAGATTCTTTTTCTTCCCCTCCTCAATGACGGGGAAGACAATATACACCTGTCGTCCCTCTTTGATCTGCTGGGCGATGCCGGCGTAGAGAGACGTCATCTGGTTGTTGTATTTATGGATAGTGACGATAGGCTTGCGTCCCGGTGGCAGTTCATCGATGACGCTCACGTCGAGGTCACCGTAGAGCGTCATGGCGAGCGTCCGCGGGATCGGTGTGGCGGTCATCACTAAGATATGTGGCGGCCGCTCACTTTTCTTCCATAGCTTGGCGCGTTGTGCCACGCCGAAGCGGTGTTGCTCGTCGATGACCGCCAGGCCGAGGTTGCGGAACACGACATTGTCTTCTATCAGCGCATGCGTGCCGACAAGGATATTGATGGAGCCGTCGGCGAGTGCCGTGAGCACTTCCTCGCGCTTCTTGCCTTTGACGATTCCCGTAAGGAGCTCCACACGGATGTCCATCCCTTTGAGAAACCCCTGGATCGTCTGCAGGTGTTGCTCGGCAAGGATCTCCGTGGGTGCCATGATACAAGTCTGGAAGCCGTTGCCGATGGCGATGAGCATGGACATCAGCGCCACGAGCGTCTTGCCGGATCCTACGTCGCCTTGCAGCAGCCGGTTCATCTGCAGACCCGACCGCATGTCGTCACGTATCTCGTGCATCACGCGCTTCTGGGCTCCGGTGAGCGCAAAGGGGAGGTTCGTTTTATAAAAGATGTTGAGCGGAGCGCCGACATGTTGGAAGGTATAACCCCGATATTTGTGTCGTTGCTCGGTGGCATAGCGTAGGATATTGAGCTGTACGTAGAACAGTTCTTCAAACTTCAGCCGTTCCTGTGCTTGCTGTACGTCTCGCAGTGACTTGGGATAATGAATCTTCTTCAGCGCTTCCTCGCGGGGGATGAGATGCAGGCGGGCTATCTGGCTGGGCAACAGTGTCTCCGGGATGGAGCCTTGGGGGATGCGTGCCACGAGGGCTTTGGTCATTTTCTCGACAGACCGCGACGTGAGTCCGCGGTTTTTCATTGTCTGCGTGGTGATGTAATACGGCTGCATGCCCATGGTGGACAATTGCACGTTGGCGGCTTTCTCCATGTCGGGGTGCGCAAACTGGTAGCGGCCGTTGTAAGGCTGGGGCTTGCCAAAAACGATATATTCTGTTCCGGGCTTGTAATTGTCGTATACCCAGTTTTTGGCACCGAACCACACGAGGTCGACAACGTCGCGTCCGTCGGAGAAGTGGGCGACGATGCGCTTCTTGCGTCCTTCGCCAAACTCCTCGAAGCTCTGAATGGCGCCTTTGATCTGCACCAAAGGCATGTCGCCTGTAAGCTCGCGGATAGCGTAGACCTTCGACCGGTCTACATATTTATAAGGGTAATACTCGAGCAGGTCACCCCAAGTTCTTATGTTGAGTTGACTGACAAGAATCTCCTTGCGTTTGGGTCCCACGCCGGGGAGATACATGATGTCCTGATCGAGTATGCCGCTCATGTTTTTTTTGAAGGCTTGAATGTGGAAGGTCCGGAAGTTTTGGAGGTTCCGTCAAATGCCTAAGCCTTGGCTTTTGTAAAGTGTGGGCCTTGATAGTTTCTATAGTCTCTATAGTCTCTATAGCCTCTATAGCTTCTTTAGCCTCTATAGCTTCTATAGTCTCTATAGCAATCGTAATGACCGCCCCTCCTATATTCCGGTATCCTCCTCGGCAAGGATCTCTGCGACCTTCAGGTCGAAGGGCGTCGTGATCTTGATGTTCTCCTTGTTGCCGTCGACAAGCCTGATACTTATGCCGAGGCTCTCCACCACCGAAGCATCGTCGGTGAACGACTGCCGCTCCGGCTGGTTGAACGCCTGCTTGGCGAGCGAGATGTCGAAGACCTGGGGCGTCTGTACGGCGCGATAGAGGTTGCGGTCTACGGTGAAGGTCCGCTCAGACCGTGGGTCGGTGTGGCGCAGCGTGTCGGTGACAGGCACCACGGGCACCGCCGTGTATTCCTCGCGGGCCATCTCGAAACAGTTGGCGATGACCTCCTCGGAGACGAAAGGCCGTACCCCGTCGTGGAAGCCTACAACCCCCTCTCCGTCGTCGGGGACGAGCGCCAGACCATTCTTTGAACTCTCGAAACGGGTCTGCCCGCCGTCGGCGATGCGGTGAGGAATGTCGAAATGGTGTTCCGTGCACAGCGCTTTCCACGTTTCCTGTTGGTCCTTCGGCAAGACGACGATGATGCCGAGTTTCGGGTCATAATGGTGGAACCGCTCTATGGTGTGCATGAGCACGGGCTTGCCGGCGACCTTTAGAAACTGCTTGGGGGTGTCTGTTCCCATGCGTGTGCCGCGTCCGCCGGCCACAATAATTATATAATCCATCGATTCTATTCCTTTCCCATCAGGTGAGCAAACTGCATCTTCTTCTCTAGTGTCTCCACGTCGGCCTTGGGGATGAAATAGCTCAGGATATGATAAGCATAGGGCAGGGTAGCGGCGGGACCTTCGCCCGTCGTCACAAGGCCGTCCTCCTCAAAGAGGTTCCCCGTGTAGGTGGCACCGGTGAGATATTTCTGGAAGCCGGGTGAGCAGGTGGCTCGTTTGCCCGCTAAGATGCCGAGCGAGCCGAGCACCATCGGAGCGGCACAGATGGCAGCCACGCGCTTTCCGGCATCATACTGTGCCTTCAGAGCCTTGCGCACACCCCCGTGGGCGTTGAGGTTCGTGGAACCAGGCATGCCGCCGGGAAGCATCAGAAGATCAGCGTCCTCAAAGGTGCCGTCTTCAAACTTCATGTCAGCCTTGATGGTCACGCCATGCGACGTCTCCACAAACTCACTGCCTGTGACGCTCACCGTCTTGATGTCCACACCGCCACGACGCAGAATGTCTACGGGAGCCAGTCCCTCTATCTCTTCAAAGCCATTGGCTAAAAATTCATATACCTTTGCCATAATAGTTTGTATTTGATTTTCTTACAAAGATAGCTATAATCGCGGAAGAAACGCCCAAGTTGCGCTTCTTTAACAAACATTTATAAAAGGGTGTTCAATATTTCTGTTCTTTTGACTGCATAAGGGGAAAAGTTTTGTATCTTTGTTGCAAAATTATAAGAAGCATAGAAAATGTCAGAAAATAAGCGGCTGCGTTTCGCCCTTTTCGGAAACGAATATCAGGCAAGGAAGAGTGCGGGCATCGAGCAGGTGCTCGCCTGTCTTCATGAGCGCAAGGCAGAGGTGTACATTGACCGTCCCTTCCTTGAATACCTCACGCGCACGCTGCATGTCGGGCTCAGCCCCGACGGTGTGTTCGATGATTACAACTTTGATGTCGACTATGCGATCTCTATCGGTGGTGACGGTACGTTCCTCAAGGCTGCCAACCGTGTCCTTGCCAAGGGAACGCCGGTCATTGGGGTCAATACGGGGCGTTTGGGTTTCTTGGCTGAAGTGCTGCCAAGTGAGTTTGGGGACGCTCTGACGGATATCTATGAGGAGAAGTGCGAGCTTGAGAATCACACCGTTATTCAGATAGCGGCAGAGACCGATGGCGAGCCGGGCTCCTTGCCTATAGAAGGGAGCCCTTATGCGCTCAACGACATTGCTATCCTCAAGCGCGACAGTGCGTCGATGATCACCATCAAGGCTTATGTCAACGATGATTTCTTGGTGACTTATCAGGCCGATGGTCTCGTCGTCTCTACCCCTACAGGTTCCACGGCTTATAACCTCAGCAATGGCGGACCTATCATCGTGCCCAACAGCGGGAGTATCTGTCTCACCCCCGTCGCCCCTCACAGTCTGAACATCCGGCCGATTGTGCTCAACGACACGACCGTTGTCCGGCTGGAGGTGGAGAGCCGCAGTCATAATTTTTTAGTGGCTATTGATGGTCGTTCAGAGAAACTTCATGAGGGGACGAAACTCATTATCCAGAAAGCCCCCTATTTTGTAAAAGTTGTTAAGCTTCGCTCGAAGCGTTACTTCTCTATCCTGCGTGAGAAGCTCATGTGGGGTGCCGACCAGCGTGGATAAGAAAGGAGGGCTTATGCTCGGTTATGTAAGAAACGCACTAAAGATCCAGAAGTCGAAATACCAGACGCGGGAGATCCTGCGCTGGCTGTGGCGTGCGTGGCGTGGCAACCGCCTTCAGGCTTGCCTCAATGCGGTCATTGGTCTGCTTTCGGTCTTCGTGTCATTGGCGCAGGTGAGTGCCGTGCAGCATGCCATTGATGTGGCGAGTGGATCGGCAAAAGGCAGCCTCTATTGGGCTGTCGCCGTGATGGGAATCCTTATCCTGCTCGACTTCCTGCTCAGCATCAGCAGTACGTGGGTACAGAACCTGCTTGGTATCAAAGCACAGAACCGGATGCAGCAACGCATGCTCGACCGCATTCTCCGCTCACAGTGGCATGGGCGGGAGCGGTACCATTCGGGTGACGTGCTCAACCGCCTGGAGTTTGATGTCGCCAATGTCGTCGACTTCCTTACGCAGACCATTCCCAATACGTTGTCTATCCTGGCCATGTTCATAGGCGCTTTCTGTTATCTCTTTGCGATGGATGCGCTGCTGGCACTTATCACGGTGGCTATCATTCCTGTGTTCGTTGCTGTCAGTAAGATCTACGTCAGTCAGATGCGTAAGTTGACAAAGGATGTGCGTACAGAAGATTCGCGGGTGCAGAGTGCGCTGCAGGAGACCATTCAGCACCGGATGCTTATCAAAACCTTGGAGGGCGAGGATATGATGATCGACCGGCTCGAGCATTCGCAGAGTATCCTTCGCCATAAGGTGGTGCGCCGCACAGTGTTCTCGGTCTTCAGCAACACCGTGCTGAACATGGGGTTTGCCGTGGGTTATCTCGTTGCCTTCCTGTGGGCAGCGGTTCGTATGGCATCCCATTCCCTTACGTTTGGTGGGATGACCGCCTTCTTACAGTTGGTCAACCGTATTCAGAGTCCGGCGCGTAGTCTGACGAAGCTCGTGCCGGCTTTTGTGTCAGTATTCACGGCTGCCGAGCGACTGATGGAACTTGAAGAGAACCCATTGGACGAGCAGGGCGAGCCCATATTCTTGGATCCTCCTTGTGGCATCCGCTTGGAGCATGTGTCCTACGCTTATGATGATGGTGACGGCGATGAAGTGCTTCACGATCTGAGCTTCGATTTCAAACCGGGTACCTGTACGGCGGTGCTTGGCGAAACGGGCGCTGGTAAGACGACCCTTATCCGTGTCATCCTCGGCCTGATACAACCGAAGGGCGGGCAGGCTGTCATCTATGCCACGCACCCTGAGGCTTCGCTCAAGAAGGCAGAAGAAAAAAGAAAGAAGACCGGAAATAGGAAGCAGCGGCGTGCCCTGCATACTATGGCCACCCCGTCTCCTGCTCCCAATATCGTCATTTCCCCGCTCACCCGCTGCAACCTGTCTTACGTGCCCCAGGGAAACACGTTGCTGAGTGGTACGGTGCGCGACAACCTGCGCCTCGGCAAGCTCGATGCTACCGATGAGGAGATGCGGGAGGCATTGCACATGAGTTGTGCCGATTTCCTCTTCACAGCGCATGACGGCCTCGACACGCTCTGCGGGGAACAGGGCTCCGGGCTCTCCGAAGGTCAGGCACAACGCATCGCCATTGCGCGTGCCTTGCTCCGTAACCGTCCGGTTCTGTTGTTGGATGAGGCAACGTCTGCCCTCGACCCGGAGACCGAACGGCTGTTGCTCCGTAACATCCTTTCCGATAAGAAGCGTACGGTCATCTTCATAACCCATCGGCTTGCTGTGACCGATTATTGCGACCTGACGCTGAAAATAGAACGGAATAATATATAATGTATAGGGTATAAGGCTGGTCTGCCGTCTAATAAAGCCTCACAGTGCAAACGTTTGCATTGTTTTCTTCGCGATTTTTGCATGACATAAATCAAGGAATAGATATATTTTAATTAATTTCGCATGGAGAATAATAATGCTAAAGACTATGAACTTACGTTTCAATGTAGATTACCGCACGAGGTTCGGCGAGGAAGTGGTCCTGAACCTTGTCAATAACTCTTCAGAGGAAACGCAGGTCACCAAGTACCACATGATGACACAGAGTGGGAAGCGGTGGAGCTGCGACCTGAAGATAGATACACCGTCGGACACGCTGTCTTACTTCTATGACGTTGAGTGTCAGGGACATCCGGAGAGGCACGAATGGACAACCATCATGCACACCTTAGAGCTTAGTGCTGCTAATGGCCACCAGTATACGGTCTATGACCAGTGGCACGACATCCCGGAGGACTCCTATCTCTACAGTTCTGCTTTCACCGACTGCATTCGTACCTGTAAGGTGAAGTCCCTGGCAAAGACAACATTTGCACGGACCATTCGGTTCATCGTACGGGCTCCACAACTTGCTCATTCCAGCCTCGTGCTCGTCGGTGAGAGCGATGCCCTTGGCAACTGGGATCTGGCAAAGGCGCTGCCGATGACGCAACACAACTACAACGAGTGGTGCATCGATCTTGACGCCTCGTGGTTCGCGGACGACACCATAGAGTTTAAGTTCGGCGCGGTGAGTGACGAAGACAAGAAAGATGTGTTGTGGGAAGACGGTCTGAACCGCACGGTGCATATACCTGCACTGAATCCAGGTGAGGTTGTGGTCTATGACCTCAGTCAGGCTTTCTTTGAGATATACAACACACGTGTCGCCGGCACGCTCGTCCCCGTCTTTTCCCTCCGTACGAAAGAGTCGTTCGGCGTAGGAGACTTCGGTGACTTGGAAAAGATGATCGACTTTATGTGTGCCACAGGACAGAAGGTCCTGCAGGTGCTGCCTGTCAATGACACAACCATCACCCACACGTGGACCGACTCCTATCCTTATTCTTGCATCAGTATCTTCGCCCTTCATCCACAGTATATCAACCTCCATCGGTTGCCGTTGCTCGATGATGAGCGGAAACGTGAGCATTATGAGAAGCTGCGCCGAGAGCTCAATGCACTGCCGCAGATCGACTATGAGCGCGTGAACAATGCTAAGGTGGCTTATCTCCATGACCTGTATGAGCAGGTGGGTGCCAAGGTCTTGGGTACGCATGCTTTCCGTGAGTTCTTCAAGGACAATGGCGAATGGCTCGTGCCTTATGCGCAGTATTGCACGCTGAGAGACAAGTATGGTACCGCCGACTTCTCACAGTGGAAAGATCACAACCAGTGGGATGAGGCAGACCGCAAGAAGCTCTCTGAGCCCCGCTCGAAAGAATATAAAGAGGTGGCATTCTGGTATTATGTGCAGTTTATGTTGAGCACACAGATGAAGGCCGTGCACGACTATGCCCGCCAGCATCATGTCATCCTCAAAGGAGATATCCCTATTGGCGTGAACCGTTATGGCTGCGATGTGTGGACAGAACCCCGCTACTTCAACCTCAACGGTCAGGCCGGTGCACCACCAGACGCCTTCTCTACCAATGGTCAGAACTGGGGCTTCCCGACATACAACTGGGACGAGATGCTCAAGGACGGATGTAAGTGGTGGATCCGCCGTTTCAAGAATATGGCCAACTATTTCGACGCTTACCGTATCGACCATGTGCTCGGCTTCTTCCGTATCTGGGAGATTCCAATCAATGCCGTTCACGGACTGCTGGGTCAGTTTGCACCGGCTCTGGGTATGACGGCCGATGAGATTCGCGGCTATGGGCTCAACTTCCAGGAAGCGCGTTTCACCGAGCCGTTCATCACCGACTGGGTGCTCGACCGAGTCTTCAAGGACCGTGCCGATGAGGTCAAGGAGAAATATCTCGACCGTATCGACGATGAGCGCTACAAGATGAAACCACAGTATGATACCCAGAAGAAGATACAGAAACTCTTCGAGAACGTGACGGACCAGAACGAGCTCAATTTCCGTGACGGACTCTACTCACTCATCAGTGATGTGCTCTTTGTGCGTGACCGTTCGGACAAGAATAAGTTCCATCCGCGTATCTCTGCTCAGTTCGACTTCATCTACGAGAGTCTCTACGACAACGACAAGGGAGCTTTCAACCGTCTGTATAACGACTATTATTATCGTCGCAACAATCAGTTCTGGTACGGTGAGGCCATGAAGAAACTGCCTGTGCTCGTCCAGGCTACGCGTATGCTCGTCTGTGCTGAAGACTTAGGTATGGTGCCCGACTGCGTGCCATGGGTGATGAACCAGCTGCGTATCCTCTCGCTTGAGATACAGTCGATGCCGAAGGATCCGCATGTACGCTTCGGTCATCTCTCCCGTAATCCTTACCGTTCTGTCTGTACGTTCTCTACGCACGACATGGCAACGATGCGTCAGTGGTGGGATGAAGACTGGCCACGTACACAGGATTATTACAACACGATGCTCTACCGTCAGGGTCCCGCCCCTCATCCGCTGCCAGGCTGGCTTGCCCGCGACATCATCTCGCGTCAGCTCACCTCTCCGTCCATGCTCTGTGTGCTGAGCATTCAGGACTGGCTAGCCATGGATGAGAAGCTGCGTCTCACTGATGCCGACAAGGAGCGTATCAACGTGCCGGCTATCGTACCTTACTATTGGCGCTACCGCATGCACGTCAATATCGAGGACCTGATAGACAGCAAGAGCTTCACGCAGAATATCAGCGACCTCATTGTAGAGAGTGGTCGATAATCCGCATCCGGAGAGAATATACTGGTTGTTACTGCTGCGGCACCGTAGGCACCTGTTCGGGTGCTGACTACGGCGCCGTAGCGTCATAAATAGATAAAACCAATTTTTATGCATAAGTACCTTATCGCCCTGTTGGGCTTATTGATGACATTAGGCGCTGACGCACAGACTGTTAAGTCGCCTAATGGAAATGTATCTCTGACCTTCTCGCTCACCGGCAACGGTGTCCCCACCTACGAGATGAGCTATAAGGGTCGCGTTGTGGTGAAACCCTCTCATCTTGGCCTGGAACTTGCCAAGGATAAGCATGCTTCGAAGGGCATGCGTGAGACCTCGCTCATGGACGGTTTCACGGAGACGGACAGCAAGACATCGACGTTCGATGAGACCTGGACACCGGTCTGGGGACAATATGCCAAGATCCGCAACCACTACAACGAGCTCGCCGTCAACCTCACCCAGCCGGCCACCAAGCGTAAGATGACGATCCGCTTCCGTGTATATAATATAGGTATGGGCTTGCGCTATGAGTTCCCCCAGCAGGATTCGCTCGTCTACTTTGTCATCAAGGATGAGCACACCCAGTTCGCTATGACTGGCGACCACACGGCATGGTGGCTGCCTGGCGACTATGACACGCAGGAGCAGGAGACGCAGGAGTCGAAGCTCTCCGAGATTCGCGCCCGTTTCCACGATGCCGTCAACTGGAGCAACTCCTCCGTCGATGTCTTCTCGCCCACCGGTGTGCAGACGGCTCTTCAGATGAAGACGAAAGACGGACTGTATATCAATATTCATGAGGCCGCGTGCATCAACTATGCCACGATGCACCTGAACCTTGACGACAAGAACATGGTGTTCGAGAGTTGGCTGACACCCGATGCTACCGGCATGAAAGGCTACTTGCAGGCTCCGTGCAACACGCCGTGGCGCACTGTAGCCGTGAGCGATGACGCGCGCGACATGCTCGGTGAGGCCAACAACCTCATCTATAATCTCAATGAGCCATGTAAGATCGAGGATACGTCCTGGATCCATCCTACTAAATACTGTGGCGTATGGTGGGAGATGATCGTAGGCAAGAACACGTGGAGCTATACCAACGACTTCCCCTCGGTGCAGCTCGGTGTGACCGACTACAACAAGGCTAAGCCCAACGGTACCCATGGAGCCAACAACGCTGAGGTGCGCAAGTACATCGACTTCGCCGCCGCCAACGGACTCTCTGAGGTGCTCGTCGAGGGATGGAACGAGGGCTGGGAGGACTGGTTCGGACACAGCAAAGACTATGTCTTCGACTTCGTCACTCCTTATCCCGACTTCGATATCAAGGCCCTCAACGACTATGCGCACAGCAAAGGCGTGAAGCTGATGATGCACCACGAGACATCGTCGAGCGTCGTCAACTATGAGCGTCATCTCGAGGATGCTTATAACCTCATGAACAAATATGGCTACGATGCGGTGAAGAGCGGCTATGTCGGCGACATCATCCCCCGTGGCGACCATCATTTCTCCCAGGAAATGAACAACCACTATCTGCGTTGCGTCACGGAGGCTGCCAAGCATCATATCATGGTCAATGCCCACGAAGCTACGCGGCCTACGGGTATCGCCCGCACATGGCCCAACTGGGTAGGCAACGAGAGTGCGCGCGGCACGGAGTATGAGGCTTTCGGAGGCAGTTATCCAAGCCATACCGTCATCCTCCCCTTCACCCGTCTGCAGGGCGGACCGATGGACTATACCCCGGGTGTCCTGGAGACGCAGCTCAAGACATGGAGCGACAACAACTCTTATGTCCACACTACGCTCGTAGGCCAGCTCGCTCTCTACCTCGTGATGTGGGGTCCTGTGCAGATGGCTGCCGACCTGCCGGAGAACTACGCAAAGTATAACGATGCCTTCCAGTTTATTAAGGATGTGGCCGTCGACTGGGACGACTCGAAATATATAGAGGCAGAGCCAGCACGCTATATCACCGTGGCCCGTAAGGCCAAAGGATCGGACAACTGGTTTGTTGGTGGCAAGTGCGATGAGCACGGACACCAGAGCACGGTGAAGTTCGACTTCCTCGACAAAGGCCGTAAGTATCAGGCTACGATCTATGCCGATGCCAAGGGCGCGTCCTATGACAAGAACCCGAAGGCTTATGTCATCACGAAGCGTACGATCAAGAAAGGTGACACGCTCAAACTGACGGAAGCGCCCGGCGGTGGCTTCGCGATCTCGCTCAAAGCCCTGTAGAGCCAACAGCATAATAAAAGGCTATATTATTAATGCCGCGGATGGTAATTATTCGCGGCATTTATTTTGCTAACTCGTTGTTTATTCGTATTTTTGCAACAACAAGCAATATGATTATGGAAACACTTACGCTACAAATCGAAGACAAGAACCTGCTGTCGAGCCTGAAGAAAGTCTTAAAGGCTATTCCGGGTATCAAAATTATTCAGAACAAGAATAAGAAGAAAGACCCAACCCACTTTACCATGGCTGATCTCGATGCAAGAATAGAGAAAGCCCATCAGGATCTGAAGGAGGGTAGGGTAAAGGAATTCTCCAATCCTGAAGATATGAATCGTTGGTTGGATTCTCTGTAATTTGTGGATATCAATCCTTTGACAAATTAACCCGTATGAATATCCGTAATATCATTCTTACAGCTCTCTTATTGCCAGTTTCTTTGATGGCAAGTTCACAGAATTATAAGTTCGACGAGGTGTCGTACACGCCCCGTCATACAACGTTTAAGCTCATTGCGCCCGACAATGCCAAGCAGGTCGTACTGAAGCTTTACAAGGGTGGTGATGTAGCGACCGACAAGAAGCCGTTGGCTACCAAGAAGATGAAACACGTTGGCAAGAACCTCTGGACAACGACGGTCAGTGGTGACCTCAAGGGCCGTTTCTATACCTTTAACATGGGTAAGGGCGAGACCCCCGGTGTCTTTGCCAAGGCGGTCGGCGTGAATGGGAAGCGTGGTGCCATTATCAATATGAGGAGCACGGACCCCGAAGGCTGGAGCAACGATCACATCCTGAGTGTAGAGGCCACTCCTAACTCCTCACTTCTAACTCCTAACTATACCGTCTATGAGCTTCATTTTCGTGATTTCTCCATTGCACGCAATATTAATCTCGACCCGCAGGAGTTTACGGTGAAGCGGATGGGCACGAAGTACCCTGGAAAGTTCCTGGCCCTCACAGAGCCATGGGCCATCGACTATCTCAAGGACCTGGGCGTGGGGGCTGTGCATATCCTCCCTTCGTTCGACTATGCGAGTGTCGACGAGACGAAGCTCGACAAACCACAATACAACTGGGGCTACGACCCGTTGAACTATAATGTGCCGGAAGGCAGTTACAGTACCAATCCGTATGATCCCGCTACACGTATCCGTGAGTTCAAGGAGATGGTTCAAGCGCTTCACAAGGCTGGCATCCGTGTCATCTTGGATGTCGTCTATAACCATACATTCAATCTTGACAACAGCAACTTCCAACGGACGTGGCCCAATGCCTACTACCGTTTCACAAAGGACGGCAAGCCGAGCAACGGATCGGGCTGTGGTAACGAGACGGCCTCAGACCACGCCGTCATGCGGCAGTTTATGTTGCAGAGCGTCAAGTATTGGGCACAGGAGTATCACATCGACGGCTTCCGCTTTGACCTGATGGGGGTGCACGATATCGAGACGATGAATGAGATCCGTCGGGAACTGACGGCTGTCAACCCCAACATCTTCATTTATGGGGAGGGCTGGAGTGCCGGGCAGTGTGCTTATCCGACGGAGCAGCTTGCCGTGAAAGCCAATATCTCTCGGCTGCCGGGGATCGCCGCTTTCTGCGATGACCTGCGTGACGCACTGCGTGGTCCGTTCAGCGATGATCACCAAGGTGCCTTCTTAGCAGGTTTAGCGGGCTCCGAAGAGAGTCTCAAGGCTGGCATCACAGGTATGACTTCGCATCCGCAAGTTGACTATACAAAGGTGAACTATTCAAAGGACCCGTGGGCTACGGAGCCCACTCAGTGCATCAACTATGTCAGTTGCCACGACGATTTGTGTCTGGTCGACAGGTTGAAAGCGTCAGTCCCCGGCATCACGACAGATGAGCTGATCCGTCTCGACGAACTGGCTCAGACCGTCGTCTTCACGTCTCAGGGCGTGCCGTTCATGCTCAGTGGCGAGGAGATGTTGCGTGATAAGAAAGGTGTGCACAACAGTTTCAATTCGCCCGACAGTATCAATGAGCTCAACTGGAACAACCCGTTGCGCTATCCGCAGGTACTCAGTTATTACAAGAACCTCATTGCTTTGCGAAATCATCATCCCGCTTTCCGCTTAGGCAAGACACAGCTTGTACAGAAGCACCTCGAGTTCCTGACTACAGCAGATTGTCTTGTGGCTTACCGGCTGAAGGATCATGCCGGTGGTGATGCATGGAATGATATCATCGTTATCTTCAATGCCAATAAAGCGGCTCGGCAAGTGACGGTCCCCCAAGGAACCTATACCGTCGTCTGCAAGGACGGTCAGATAGACGAGGGCGGGTTGGAGACCGTCAGCGGGACGCAGGTGACGGTCCATCCGCAGTCAGCCCTGATCCTGCATAATTAACCAGCTTATATACCCAATTATCCCCAAAATAACTTAAAAAGGTTGTTTTGGGGATATTTTTTATGATAATATCTCTATCTTTGTAACATAATCTGACAATCTTTCTCTTTATGGGTATTTTCTTGAATGTAAATAATGTCACTAAACGATTCGAAAATCATGTGGCGCTCAGCAACGTGTCGTTGTCGGTACGTAAAGGCCGAATCTTCGGCTTGTTGGGTCCCAACGGTGCGGGTAAGACAACGCTGATCCGTATTCTGAACCGCATCACGGCGCCTGACAGTGGCGAGGTGATCTTCGACGGTCGCCCGATGGAGCCGGACGACGTGATGCGCATAGGTTATCTGCCGGAAGAACGTGGACTGTATCGCAAGATGAAGGTAGGCGAGCAGGCTGTCTATCTTGCGCGACTGAAAGGGTTGAGCAAGGAGGAGGCGGTGTCACGGCTTCAGGCTTGGTTCGAAAAGTTTGGTATCATGCCTTGGTGGAACCGGAAACTTGAGGAACTGTCGAAAGGCATGGCACAGAAAGTGCAGTTCATTATCACAGTACTTCATAATCCCGACTTGCTCATCTTCGACGAGCCTTTCTCGGGTTTTGACCCTGTCAATGCAGAACAGCTCAAGCAAGAGATCCTCCAGCTCAAGGAACATGGGCACACGATCATCTTCTCTACCCATAACATGGCGAGTGTCGAAGCGGTCTGCGACGATATAGCGCTCATCAACCACTCTGAAGTGGTTCTGCATGGCGAGATGCGCCAGATAAAGGATCAGTTCCGTACCGGACTGTATGAGTTGATCACGTCTCAGCCATTGGTACAGCAGGATAGCGATCCGTATGCTATCGTGTCGCACGATGCGCGGTTCGGGAACGAGTATTATCTGCTACAAGCGAAAGACGGCATCACGGGCAACGATGTTGTCAAACAACTTTGTGAGAAGGTTGATATTCTGTCCTTTGCCGAGCAGACCCCATCTATGAACGACATCTTCCTGAAAGTCATTGGTAAGGATACTAAGTGGAACGAAGAACAAATAGAAAGTAAGTCATGAACAAGATACTGATCATTATCCAGCGCGAGTTTTTGAAGCGCGTACAGAAAAAGAGTTTTATCCTCCTTACCCTTGCCACGCCGTTTCTGATGGCAGCCTTGATATGTGTCCCTCTGTGGCTCTCCTCAATGGAGAACGACACGCAGCAGCATGTAGCGGTCGTTGACCCTTCGGGTGTTTATGTGAAAGCCCTGCAAGGCTCCCGGGCTTTTGCGTTCACCGCGCAACCGGCGCTGACCAAGGAGATGCAGGGAGACGATTCGCCTTATGACGCTGTGGTGACGGTCTCGGGCAACTTAGTGACGAACCAGGGAAAGGTGATCGTTTGCTGCCGGAAAGAGGTTCCCGCCAACCTGCTCGATTACATCCATTCCCGTTTTGATGAGACGGTGCAAAAGCAGAAACTGGCTTCGTCAGGAATACCCGGTCTTGACAAGATTATCGTTGACGTTCAGCAGAGCGTGCCGGTGGAGACCGTCAAATGGAATGAGAATGGGGAGCAGCAGTCGTCGAACACCGATGTGGCGATCGCTGTCGGTTTTATCTTTACGCTGCTCATCTATATGTTCGTTATCTCCTACGGTGCCATGGTCATGCAGAGCGTGATAGAAGAGAAGACCAACCGCATTGTGGAATTGTTGGTGAGCAGTGTCAAGCCGTTCCAGCTGATGATGGGCAAGATCATTGGTGTGATGCTTGTCGGGTTGGCACAACTTGTGTTGTGGGTAATCATGTTAGCGGTCATCCTCGGTGTCGTTTCTGAAGGTTTTGGTGTCTCCGTGATGCCTCCGGAGGTAAAGGTTGTCTTTACCGCCCTGACCAATCTACCATTTGTTGAACTTGGCGTGATGTTCTTAGTGATGTTCGTTGGCGGTTATCTTCTCTACGCCAGTTTCTTTGCTGCGACAGGAGCCAGCATCAATGAACAGGAGGATGCGAGCCAGTTTGTCGTTCCCGTGACGATGATCACACTTTTCGGTCTCTATGCCGCTATGTACAGTGTGGGGAACACAGATGGTCCGTTGGCATTCTGGACCTCGCTCTTCCCGCTTACCTCACCCATCGTCATGATGGTTCGTATCCCGTTTGGCGTTCCTTTGTGGCAGGAGATCCTAAGTGTTGTCTTGCTCTATGCCACGGCTTTCCTCATGATTTGGCTGGGTGGAAAAATCTACCGCGTGGGCATCTTGATGTATGGAAAGAAGCCTACGATGAAAGAGATCATGAAATGGCTGAGGTATTAGGGAAGTTTTGAAGTTTTTGAAGTTTTGAAGTTTTTGAAGTTTTGAAGTTTTTGAAGTTCTGAAGTTTTGAAGTCTTGAAGTTCTGAAGTTCTGTACTTCCCAATTTATACCTTCATCTCCTGGCGATCAAATGATAGAAGCGCAGCGACTTGCAAAGCAGGGGTAGACCTAAGAGATGTATGAGCTTCAGTTTAAGGCTGCCGTAAAAAGGCAAGACCGCGAGCTTTATGTCTCTGCTGTCTCCTGAATAGATATACGTTTGCAGTTGGATGTCGAGCACGTGGCGATAATATTCTGCAAAACCGTCGCGGGTTCGTAACCGCTGGTCGTTGATGATCGTCAGGTGGGCTTCCAGGAGATCGCGATAGCTCTTGTCGCGTGCTTTCTGCGTGATGCCGTTGGCGTTGAACGTGTAGTGATAGAAGCAGAGCGCGGTTGTGCGGATGTGTTGCGCTTTTTGAAGAAGAGCCCAAAGCGTCGGCACATCCTCAAACTTCTTGCCTTTAGGGAACTGCACGCGCTGGAAGAGGGACCGCTTGTAGATCTTGTTCCAAGCGTAGGTGTGCGCATAAGCCTGGCCGTTCAGCCAGTAGGATAAAGGATCTGTGTATGATGTGTCGGACAGTATCTTCGGTATTGTATTTTTGTAGAACTGTCGAAGATATGAATATTCAAGGATATCGCAAGGCTCCGAGAGGCAGAGCTGCAGGAGCTGGTTGTAGGCGTTCGGCTCCAGATAGTCGTCTGAGTCGACGAAGGTGACGTACTCGCCCGTGGCCATCTTCAAGCCTGCGTTGCGAGCCTCAGAGAGTCCGGCATTGGCTTGGTGGATGACATGCACATGCTGTCTGCCAGCATATTTATCGCAGAGGACCGATGATTTGTCGGTAGAGCCGTCATCCACGATGATAACCTCCATTCCATCATCATCTCCAGTGATATGCTGCGCAAGCACGCTGTCGACACACCGCTGGAGTGTTCCGGCGACATTATAGACGGGGATGATGACGGAAAGAAGCATGTTAATATTCAATGATGAGTGCCTCACGTTGTGTGAGCGGAACGTTCTTCGTGAGGTCGACGGTAGCCCCTGTGATGACATCCTTGGCCGTCTTGTGGTCTTTGATGACTTCTGCGTAACGCGCTACGTTGAGCTCGTTGTCGGTGCGCTTGCCGTTGAGGATGGTCAGCACCGTCTTGCCCTGATACTGTCGTGCGATGACATAAACGCCGTTGTAGGGGATGAACTGTGTCTGCGATCCTTTGCTGATGACCTCGTTGCCCTGCCGCCAGTGAAGCAGCCGGCTCTCCCAGTTGAACATCTCGTTCTCAGCTTTCGTGCGTCCGGCTGCTGTGAAGCAGTTGTGCTTGTCACCGGGGAAACCGCCAGGGAAATCCTTACGCACATTGCCGTCGGTGACCTCCTTGGTACCGTTCATCAGTACCTCTGTGCCGTAGTAGAGCTGAGGGATACGGTTGATGGTCAGCAGCAGGGCGAGTGCCTGCTTGAGCATGGTGGAGTCTTTGGTGTTACCCAGGAACCGGTCGGTGTCGTGGTTCTCGATGAACGCCAACACCGATGACGGATTGGGGTAGAGATAGTCGTAGCAGAGAGAGTTGTAGATACGGTTGAACCCGTTCCACCATCCGTCAGTCTCTTCACGCTTGGCCTGGTTGAGTTTGTCGAAGAAAGAGAAGTCCATCACCGTCTTGAGGTAACTGTTCTCCGCGGAGAGTTTGGAGTCTTTCTGCCAGGCAGCGGTATATTGAGGCTCCGTGACCCAGGTCTCGCCGACGGTGTTGAAGTTAGGATATTCCGTGTCGAGGGTTTTCATCCATTGTGCCATGGCTTTGCGGTCTGCATAGGGATAGGTGTCCATGCGGATGCCGTCGATATCGGCGGTCTCTATCCACCACTCACTGCTCTGGATGAGATATTTGATGACATGCGGGTTGCGCTGGTTGAGGTCGGGCATGGATTTGACAAACCATCCGTCTGTCGTCTCCGCCTTGTCGATCTTTGACGCATAAGGGTCGAGGACCGGTGTGAGCTTGTAGCTCGTCTGCAGGCCGTAGTTGGGGTTGTTGAACCAGTCTTTTGACGGCATGTCCCGGTTCCAGATATGATAGTCGGAGCAGTGGTTGAAGATCATGTCCATGACGACCTTCAGTCCTTGCTTGTGGCAGTCAGCAATGAGTTTGCAGTATTCGTCGTTAGAGCCGAAGCGCGGGTCAACCTTGTAGTAATCCGTGGTAGCATAGCCGTGGTAGGATGAGTTGACCCCCTCGTTGGGCCAGTCGTTCTCGAGCACCGGTGTGAACCACAGTGCCGTCACGCCCAGCGTTTTGAAGTAGTCGAGGTGCTGACCTATGCCTGCCAAGTCTCCACCGTGGCGCAGTGAGGGCTTCGTGCGGTCACAGGTCTGGTCGCGCATCCCTTTGACGACATCGTTCTTCGGATCGCCGTTGGCGAAACGGTCCGGCATGAGGAGGTAGAGCACATCGGCATTGGTGAATCCTTTATGGTCCTCACCGCGCATGGTGCGCTCCTTAAGCTGGTACTTTATTTTTTTACCATCGAGCTTCAAGGTCATCTCGCCTGCCTGGGCATCCTTGAGGTTAAGGTATACAAAGAGATAATTGGGCGAGTCGAGCCGGACCACGGAGTCGACTTTCACGCCGGGATAATCGGTGGTGACCTTCTTAACATCGCGGATCCCCTTACCATAAAACATGATTTGCAGCGACGGGTCCTTCATGCCAGCAAACCAGTTGGCAGGATCTATACGCAGCGGCTGTGCGGCATCAACATGGGCCATAGTGAACAGCAGAATTAATGAGAATAACAGTTTTTTTATCATAGTCTTGATATTGTTTTTATGTCATAGTACATCTATCTGCAAAGTTACATTTTTTGTTTGATGATCGGACAATGATGGACATAAAAAATCAAGCCTTGTGCAACAACTTTGCACAAGGCCAGCGGATGTCCGTCTAACAGTTGCTCTGTCGTTGGCTGTCGTTCCCTGACGGAATCAATAGAGCAGTACCAGTCCTGCTATGGCGGCGTAGCCGATCATGTGGATAGGGTTGATCTTCAACCACATGGTCCCTATGAAAGTGGCGGCAAAAAGGAGGACACTGATCACAAACTGCCAGGCGGAAACCGACGGATCGCCGAAGTTCTCCTCGTTGAGCAGCATGATGGTAGCGGCAGCCAGGAGGCCGACAACGGCCGGGCGCAGGCCGATGAATACACTTTGCACGGTGCGTGTCTTCATATAGCGCATGAACATCTTACTGATGAGAATCATAAGTACAAACGAAGGCAACACCAGTGAAAAGGTTGCCACGAAGGAGCCTAATATCGATAGAATGTTGCCCATGCCGGTGTTGTGAATAGCCGTGAAGCCACAGTAGGTCGCAGAGTTGATGCCGATAGGGCCCGGTGTCATCTGACTGATGGCAACGATATTGGTAAACTCGGCACTCGTCAGCCAGTGGTGGTTGTGCACGGTCTCCATCTGGATGAGTGAGAGCATGCCGTAGCCTCCGCCAAATCCGAAGAGGCCTATCTTAAAGAACGTCCAAAAGAGTTGAAGGAATATCATGGTTTGTCTACTGTTAATTCTTTACCATTCTGCCATATACATATCCGCCGACACCGGCTGCGATGATGATCCAGATGGGGTTGACATGTAGGGCGCAGATGAGCAAGGCTCCTGCGATAGGAATCCAGCAGTTGCCAAGATGAATCTTTGCACTTTTGGCGAGGTTGAAGGTCGGTGCAGCGATGAGGGCTACGACGGCAGGGCGGATCCCGTTGAACATCGCCGCGATCCAATGGATCTGCATAAACTGATGGAAGACCATCGCTATCAGCAGAATGATCAGGAAAGAGGGAAGCACGGCACCCAAGGTGGTGCACAGGGCTCCCTTCTCTCCCTTTATCTTATAGCCGATGAACGTGGCAATGTTTGCGGCAAAGATGCCGGGACAACTCTGTGCCACGGCGATGAGGTCTACAAAATCTTCTTTGTTGATCCACTCGTTCTTCTCCACCACTTCCGACTCGATAATAGGAATCATGGCGTATCCTCCCCCTAAGGTGAATGCGCCAATCTTGAAGAAAGTAAGAAAAAGTTGCTTATACATGCTAAAAGTATTAGGCCTCGCCTTAAAGGCGAGGCACAGAACTTATTGCTTCTCAATCCACTTTCTTGCATTGACAAAAGCCTCTATCCACGGGGTCACATCGTCGTTGCGATGATCGGCGGGATAATAAGCATTCTGCCAGGGGAAGATGGCACGCTCTGGGTGCGGCATCATGGCCAGGTGTCGGCCATCGGCCGAGCAGATACCCGCCACGTTGTAGTCGGAGCCGTTCGGGTTGCCGGGATATTCAGCATAGTTGTATTTAGCCACGATGTTATAGTGATCCTCGGGCTCCGGGAGATAGAAACGGCCCTCTCCGTGTGCTACCCAGATACCAAGCTTGTCACCGCTCAGGGACCCCAGCATGACACTGTTGTTCTGTGGGATGGAGAGACCGAGGAAGGCACTCTCAAACTTCTGCGAGACGTTGTGTGTCAGGTGAGCGCGATGCTCATGCTCCGGATTGATGAGGTTGAGCTCCACCATGAGCTGACAGCCGTTGCAGATACCGAGCGACAGCGTGTCTTTGCGAGCGTAGAACTTATCCAGTGCTTCCTTAGCCTTCGGGTTGTAGAGGAAGGCACCTGCCCAGCCCTTCGCAGAGCCCAGCACATCAGAGTTGGAGAATCCACCGCAGAAGACGATCATGTTGACCTCTTCCAAGGTCTCACGGCCGCTGATGAGGTCGGTCATCATCACATCCTTCACGTCGAAGCCGGCGAGCCACAGGGTGTAAGCCATCTCACGGTCACCATTGGTGCCCTTTTCTCTGATGATGGCAGCCTTAGGCCTGTTCGATTTTTCATTCTTCGCTTGCCCCTCTTCTCTCCAACGGTCCGGGCTGATGCCCAGGGATGCGAAGGAACCTTTGAAGTTGCTGAGGCGGAACTCCAACGGCTGCTTCTTATAGTTGAGGAACCGCTTGCGGGCCATGCCGTTCATGCTCTGACGGCGGTCCAGGAGATAAGAAGTCTTGTACCAGGTGTCGCGCAGACTGTCGATGTCGAACTCATGTTTCCAGTCATCCTTCACAATGACGATCTTGCGCGTTGCCGGTGTGGGATAAGCGATCTTGGCAAAGCCAATGCCTGCGTCCTCAAGATATTCCTTGAGCTCCTTCTTGTGCGTGTCGGAGACCTGAATGACGACGCCAGGGTTCTCGGCGAAGAGCATCTTCACGATGTCGTCATTGTCCTGCATGATGTCATGCAGATTGACATGCATGCCACCTTCCACATTGGCGAAGGTCATCTCGAGTAGACAGGTGATGAGACCACCAGCAGAGATGTCGTGACCGGCCATGATCCAACCTTTCTGGATGAGATTCTGGACGGCGTTGAAGCAGTCGGCGAAATACTCGCTGTTCTTCACCGTAGGCACGTCGGAACCGATCTTGCCGAGGGTCTGAGCGAAGGCAGAACCGCCTAAGCGCTGCTTGTCGAAGGAGAAGTCGATATAATATAAAGAGGAGTTCTTGTCATTGACCATCACGGGGCTCACGGTCTTGCGGACATCGTTCACCTCAGCGCCGGAGGTCACGATGACGGTACCCGGTGCGATGATCTTCGAGCCGTCGGGATACTGCTGGCTCAGCGAGAGCGAGTCCTTACCGGTCGGCACATTGAGATGGAGGGAGCAGCAGAAGTCGCTGAGCGCCTGAACGGCACTGTACAGACGTGCATCCTCACCTTTCTGTGAGCGGCACGGCCACATCCAGTTGGCTGAGAGGTTGAGGTTCTCAATGGGGAACGGATGATCCTTGTCGGTGGCGATAGGTGCCCAGACAATGTTCGTCAGGCTCTCAGCCACAGACAGCATGCTGCCTGCTGCGGGGTCTGCCATGCCCGCCTGCGGCGCGTGGCCGAGGGCTGTGGCGATGCCTGCATGCCCACGATAGTCGAGCGCCACCACACCACAGTCGGAGAGCGGAAGCTCTATCTCGCCCTGGGTCTGCTGGCGGGCTATCTTACCTGTCACAGAGCGGTCCACCTTGTTCGTCAACCAGTCCTTGCAGGCTACCGACTCGAGCTGCAGTACATTATTAAGATATTCGTCAATCTTGTCAACGCTGTAGGTAGCATCCTCATAATGGTGTTCCACGGTGACATCGCGCATGATCGTCTTGGGTGAATGGCCGAACATCTGTGCCACGTCGAGGTCGAAAGGCTTCACGCCGTCGCCCTGCACGAAGGAGAAGTGGGCATCGCCTGTAGTCTGGCCTACGACATAGAACGGGGCACGCTCGCGCGCTGCGATCTTACGCACACGCTCCACATGCTCGTCCTCGATGAGCAGTCCCATGCGCTCCTGACTCTCGTTGGCGATGATCTCTTTGGCGGAGAGAGTCTTGTCACCGATAGGCAGCTTGGTCATGTCAATCTCGCCGCCACAGTCTTCCACGAGCTCAGAGAGACAGTTGAGGTGTCCGGCAGAGCCATGGTCATGGATAGACGTCACGGGGTTGTTGTCGGCTTCCACCAGGGCACGCACGAGGTTGTAGGCACGTTTCTGCATCTCCGGGTTGGCACGCTGCACGGCATTGAGCTCCACGGCTGTGCCGTAACGGCCGGTGTCTACCGACGAGACGGAGCCGCCACCCAGGCCGATGCGATAGTTGTCACCACCGACAACGACGATGTCTTCGCCTTTCTTCGGCTCTTTCTTCAGGCAGTCGCGTTTCTTGCCGTAGCCCACGCCGCCGGCGAGCATGATGACCTTGTCGTAGCCGTAGACCTCATCGGCAGCCTGGACGTTCTCCTGGCTGCTTGCAACAACGGCGCTGTCGCCTGTCGAGGTCTCATATTCGAAGGTAAGCACGGAACCAGTGATCAGCGGCTGACCAAACTTATTACCGAAGTCGGACGCACCGTTGGATGCTTTGATCAGGATCTCCTCCGGGGTCTGGTAGAGCCATTTGCGCGGAGCGATCTTCTGCTCGAAGTCGCGTGCGGGCTTCCCATCGTCGTTTTTCAGACGCGGGTAAGAGGTCATGTACACCGCGGTGCCGGCGATAGGCCATGAGCCCGTGCCACCTCCCATACGGTCGCGGATCTCACCGCCCGTACCTGTAGCAGCGCCGTTGAACGGCTCTACCGTTGTCGGGAAGTTATGGGTCTCGGCCTTGAGCGAGATGACGCTCTCGATAGGCTTCACCTTGAAGTAGTCGGAGGTCGTCTGGTCTTCCGGTGCAAACTGCTCGATCATCGGGCCCTGGGCAAACGCCACGTTGTCGCTGTAGGCAGAGATGATCTTGCCCGGATGCTCCTTGGTCGTCTTCTTGATCAGCGAGAAGAGGCTCGACTCGCGCTCCTCGCCGTCAATGATAAACTTACCGCCGAAGATCTTGTGGCGGCAGTGCTCCGAGTTGATCTGTGCGAAGCCGAAGATCTCCGAGTCGGTGAGCGGACGCCCGTTCTGCTTCTCGATCTTGTGCAGATATTCTATCTCTTCAGGACTCAGGGCAAGGCCTTCCTCCTCATTGTATTTCTCGATGTTCTCCACGTGCTTGATAGGCTCTGGCTCGTGGTTGACGGTGAAGATCGTCTGGTCCAGTCCTTTGTACATACGCTGGAGCATGCGGTCGTGGTCAGCATCCTCACTCTTTACGGGGAAGTACTCCTCAATACGCGAAATGCCGATGAGACTCATGTTTTGTGTGATCTCAACGGCATTAGTACTCCAAGGGGTTATCATTTCACGGCGCGGGCCTACAAAGAAGCCTTCGAGCTTCTCGTCGTCCAACAGTGTGGCGTCACCATAAAGCCAGCAGAGGGCCTGCTTCTCCTTGTCACTGGGCTGGTGGTCGATCTCAGTGGCAATGATGTTCTCCTTGGGAGTCTTGAAGAAAAGAATCATAATCTATAGAGATTTATTAATGATATTATAATCGATCTATTGGTATCGTAAGATTATTGCATGCAAAATTAATAAGAATTTCGGTAAAAAGTATCGCCGGCGGTTACTATTTTCGCTACATAACTCATTTTCGTTTATGAATATCTTTTTGACCATATAGCAGTGAACCGGTCTTGCCGCATTTGAGGCAGGATCGTGACACAACTGAGGCAGGATCGTGACACATATGAGGTAAGATCGTGTCACATATGAGACACGATCAGGTCACGTCCTTAACATGGTGACATACAGACAAAGAGGGACCGTCTCTTCGTTAAATTCATGCGCACAGTACTGGCATGTGGTTAAATAAGTCTAAAACATTGTTACTTCCTTGTTTCTCACACGTCTTATTAGTAAATTTGAACACGGAAAGAACGCAAATCTAATAGAAATAGAAACAAAAAGCTAAGTAATATGAAGAAAACAGTTTTATTTGTCATGGTTGCCGGCGCACTGCTTGCTACAAGCTGTGCCAGCAAGAAAGATTTGGTCAACTGCCAGAACGAGAACCGTGAGTTGACCAACAATTATCAGGATGCCAAGGAGAAGCTCGCTGCTGCCAACTCGCGGGTGGCAAGTCTCGAGGATCAGCTCGCCCAGCAGAAGAAAGACAACGAGGCGCTGCAGAAGAACCTCAGCCAGAGCCTGACAAACGCCAACTCCAACAACATCAACATCTCCAAGCTCGTCGACCAGATCAACGAGTCGAACCAGTATATCCGTCACCTCGTGGAGGTTAAGAGCAAGAGCGACTCACTGAACCTCGTGCTTACCAATAACCTCACGCGCTCGTTGTCTAAAGAGGAGATGAAGGAAGTGGATGTTCAGGTGCTTAAAGGTGTCGTCTATATCTCCTTAGCCGATAATATGCTCTACAAGAGCGGCTCTTATGAGATCAACGACCGCGCCGAGGAGACGCTGTCGAAGATCGCGAAGATTATCACCGACTATAAAGACTACGACGTGCTCATCGAGGGTAACACCGATAACGTGCCTGTCAACACGTCAGCTCCGAGCATGAAGAACATTCGTAACAACTGGGATCTCTCCGCGCTCCGTGCAAGTTCTGTGGTGCAGTATCTCATCGATCATTTCAACGTTACGCCTAAGCGCCTCACGGCCGGTGGCCGTGGTGAGTTCAACCCGCTCGTGAGCAATGACACGGCTGTGGGCAGACAGCGTAACCGCCGCACGCAGATTATCATCACGCCGAAGCTCGACCAGTTTATGGATCTCATTGACAAGGCTCCGGAAGAGAGCAGCAAGTAATCGATCTCTATCAGTCGCCAGAAACGGAGGCTGAACCCATAACACGACATCAAGCCTCCTCGCATAGCGCTTACGAAAATGTTATAAGCCTATGCGGGGAGGCTTTTGCATTTATTTATGTTTTCCCGGAGGCTACGTTTGGGGTGTGCCAGCCTATTTTTGCAGCTCAGTTGTTTTTAATGATGCGAGAAAAAACTTCTTTTTGGCCTAATTTTGCAACTTATTGCTTATAGTTTGCACAAAAATCATTCTTTTTGGTAATTTTTTCGCGAAAAAGCTTTTCTTGTGACATATTTTATTTACTTTTGCAATTGTATTGTGTAATTAACAGGATAATTAATAGATCAGATTGCTTATGCTAAGAAAGACGATGATGCTGTTGGTTTTGTTAGTCACCTGTGTATTGACGGCAGCAGCGCAGACAGAGAGAGCAAGCGGAACGGTCGTATCTGAGGATGGTCAGCCCATTGTTGGCGCCTCTGTACTACTCGTGGGTACGAAGATGGGTACGATAACCGATGTTGACGGCCATTTCACGCTCAGTCAAATTCCTGTAAAAGCCAACAAGGTAAAAGTGAGCTATTTGGGCATGCAGAGCAAGACCGTACCGCTCAGTGCCAAAATGACCATTACGTTGGCCGAGGACAACAACACCCTTAACGATGTGCTTGTTGTGGCGTATGGAACAGCTAAGAAAAGCAGCTATGCCGGTTCGGCTTCGATGGTCAGCAGCAAGGAGCTGACCGACCTGCCTTCTTCCAGCTTCGAGAATGCGCTGACAGGCAAGGTGGCAGGCCTTCAGATTACCAATTCTTCGGGGCAGGTAGGCTCGGTGCCGACCATACAAATCCGCGGTATCGGTTCCATGAATGCTGGCAGTACGCCACTTTATGTCGTCGACGGCGTGCCCATGAACTCAGGCAACGTCGGTCAGATGTCGGGTGAGACCTATTCGACCAACAATGTCATGAGCACGCTCAACCCAGAGGACATCGAGTCGGTTTCAGTCCTGAAAGACGCAGCAGCTGCCTCGCTGTATGGATCGCGTGCCGCCAACGGCGTGATCCTCATTACCACGAAGCAGGGAAAGAAAGGCCGGGCACACGTCGAGTTCAAGTCGTCCATAGGCTTCACGCCGTCCTGGGCTACCAAGAACTATGAGCCTGCCAGCACCCAGCATCAGGTGGATATGCTTTATACCGTCTTTCATGACTATCAGACCTCGGAAGGGGCCGATGACGCAACGGCCAATGCTTACGCCCTCAACCAACTCAACCGCAAGTTCAACCGTCATGGCTACTCGTTCTCCACGTCAGGCACCGGTGCCTACGAGGATGTTATCATCAGCGATTATGACAATTCCGGTCGCGCCGGAAAATACTATGACTGGGATGACGCTTATTTCCGCACTGCCGTGTATCAGTCGAACGATATTGCTGTCAGCGGTGGCGGTGACAATACCAGTTACTATTCCTCATTGTCTTATACCAAGGATGACGGACGCTTGGAGAAGAACAGCTTCAAGCGTTATTCAGGCCGCGTGAACCTCACGCAGAAGGTCGGAAAGTTTCTCGACTTCACGACAAACGTCAGTCTGGCGCGTATCACTAAGAGTGGCTACAACGATACCCGCACTACGGGCAACAACTATTTCATGCAGACGCGCAACCTGCTCTGGGGGCTTTACTGGCCTACCGACTATGCTACTGGCGAAGACTGGACAACGCGCTACGGCAGCTATGCCTACAACGGTCTCTATTATGACAAGGAGTGGGAGAACAAGTCGACGGACACCCGTGTGTCGGCTGTCGAAACCGTGACGCTGCATCTTCTTGACGGACTCGACCTGCGTACGATCTTCTCCTACGACAATACCAACGTGCGCGACCATCTCTATTATAGTGCCAACCACTTCAATGGCTCGTCTTCGGGCGGCAGCATCGACGAGATGCGGACAAACTATGAGAAGTGGGTGTCTTCAACGACGGCATCCTACAATAAGTCGTTCGGCGACCATTCCATTGGACTGCTCGTTGGCTTTGAAGCTGAGAAGAACAAGACCGATTACACCCGTTCCTCGGGTACTCATCTGCCCAACAGCACCCTGCATACGGTCTCTACGGCCGGAACGCTTTCGGCAGCCGGCTACCAGTGGGGCAACACTTTGGCATCTGTCATCTCAAAGGCCGACTACAACTATGCCGAGCGCTATTTCCTGTCGGCTTCTTACCGTCGCGACGGATCTTCAAAGCTAAGCCCGGAGGAGCGATGGGGCAATTTCTGGTCTGTATCAGGTGCCTGGCGCATCAAGCAAGAGACTTTTATGGCACCCGTACATTGGCTCAGCGACTTGAAGCTGAGAGCGTCCTACGGTGTCAATGGAACCTTGCCTTCGTCCAATTATGCTTACATGAACCTGATGTCCTACTCGTCCAAGTACATGGGCAACCCTGCCGGACTTATCTCGCAGATGAGCAATGCCAACCTCTCATGGGAAACCAACTATACGCTGAACATCGGTCTCGACTTCGGCTTCTTCAATCAGCGGCTGCGCGGTACGGTGGAGTATTTCAACCGCAACTCCAAAAATCTGCTGCAGGATGTGCCTATCTCGGAAACCACAGGCTTTGGCTCGGTGCTGCAGAATATCGGCAGGATCAACAATCACGGCATTGAGCTCACGCTCGAAGGTGACATCCTGCGAAAGAAAGATTTCCTTTGGACAGCCGGGTTCAACGCCACTTTCCTCTCCTCGAAAGTGAAGAAGCTCTACCATGGAGCAGATATCATCTGGTACGATCCTACGGGCGGCGACGACCGTGCGCAGTTTATCTATCGCGAAGGTGAGTCGACCTTGGCTTTCTATGGCTATGAATGGGCCGGTGTGGATCCGTCCAACGGGAAGAGCGTCTATTATGTCAACGATCCCGACGATAAGCAGAAAGGCGACTTCACCTTTAATGGCCGCGGCGCTACTTACGACTACAACAACGCCAACTATACCATCATCGGCAATGGTATACCCGACGTGACGGGTGGCATCAATACCACGGCTACGTGGAAAGGCATAGAGCTGGGTTTCAACTTCACGTATAAGCTCGGCGGAAGCCTTTATGACGGAGCCTATAAGGATGTAGCCGACGACGGCTACTACTGGGAGCGCATCCGTGCTGAGAGCTACTACGAGAATATGTGGACACCTACACATACAGACGGTACGCAACCGGCTTTGGCGGGCACCGACCTCACCGATGCCATACAATACAGCAGCCGCCATATCTCCAGTGCCACTTATCTGCGCCTCAAGACGCTCACGTTAGCCTATACCTTACCCCGTGATGTAGTCAACAAAGTATGGATGAGCAACGTGCGCGTGTATTTCAATGCCGAGAACCTGCTGACGTTCTCCAAATATAAAGAGGCCGACCCAGAGGTTAACAGCTACAGCACGCGCGGGTGGGAGACACCTATCGGCAAGAGTTTTATTTTCGGTATCAACATCACATTTTAATATGGGAGGCATCTAACTATGAATATTTTGAATATCACGATACATAAAACAGCGATGCCGCTATTGGCGCTTGTGCTGATGGCTTTCTCCTCTTGCTCGAGTTTTCTTGACGAGGAACCTACCAACTCTTCCAATGCCAGTGCGTCCATCGCGACAACGGCGGACGCTCAGGTGGCCATCAATGGCATCATGAACCTTATGTCTTCATCGTCCTACTACGGCCGTAATTTTCTGCTTTACGGCGATGCCAAGGGTGGTGATCTGACTATCTATGCCAACGGCCGCGGCAATGATGCGCTCTATACCTTCAACCACACGCCTTCGAGCGGAAGCTATTCCGGATTCTGGTCGCAGGGTTATTACTGTATCATGCAGGCCAATAATCGGTTGGAGAATATAGCGAAACTGCAGGCCAACGGCTCCACGGAGTTCGATTATTATAAGGGTGAGGCGCTTTCCCTGCGCGCGCTGTTCTATTTTGATCTTGTGCGTCTCTACGGTATGCCTTATAATTATAATAAATCGGCCTTAGGCGTACCCTTGATTCTGAAAACCCTTGAGGCCAATGCCCAACCGCATCGTGCAACGGTAGAGGCTGTGTATAAGCAGATTATCAGCGACTTGGCTGAGGGTCAGAAGCTCATGGCCTCTGACAAGAGTGTGCACAACGGTTATCTCGACTATTACGGCAATGTGGCCCTTCAAGCTCGCGTCAAGCTCTATATGGAAGATTATGCCGGTGCCTTGGCGGCCGCGCGCGAGGTGATTGAGAGCGGACAATACAAACTTTATACGCCTGAGCAGTGGACTGCGTCCTGGAGCCGGCAGTACGGCACCGAATCCATCTTCGAACTTGGCATTGACACAGAGACCGACCTTGGCACGACATCCTTGGGCTTCTATTACATGCGTGCTGAGCAGCGGCGCAATGCGATGGGATGGTTCTTGGCCAGCAACTATTTCCTCAATCGCTTGGGGCAGGATGACACCGACGTGCGCTGGGGCGTAATGGATAATGACGAGTATTGGAGTGAGACAGGCATCACCCACCGGGGTGCCTGCTATAAATATCTTGGCGGCCTGAGCATGCCGGGCGACGGCAAGGAGTCTTATACGGCTGTCAATATCAAGATTATCCGTTTGTCAGAGATCTATCTCATCGCGGCTGAGGCTGCCCTGCATACGGGTGATCGTGACAGCGCTGCCGGTTATCTCAATGCTATCCGCTGCCGTGCGCCAAAGCTGGCGCCTGCCACGGCTGCGACAGTCTCCGACAATATGATTCTTGATGAACGCAGTAAGGAACTGTTTGGCGAAGGCCAGCGCTTCTTCGATATGATCAGGATGAACAGGTCTATCGAATACAACGACGATCTGACCAATGTGCCGGTCAGCCATCGTAAAAAGACCATCGACCGTACGTTCGGCGGCATCGTCCTGCCCATCTCGCAGGATGAAATCAATGCCAACCCAAGCTTGGCCGACGAGCAGAACGATTATTATAAATAGGTGTGCATGCAGCCATGAATACGTAGCTGTTTTATCTAACCAATTTTCTTATACCTTTTGATTCAAACAGGGCTGGGCATAAAAGTGATGACTTTTGGCTCAGCCCTATTTCTTGTCATTGCGACTTTTAATATAATAAGTTGTCATTTTTTTGATCATCTATAAGTTATATATATATTTTCCTGTTTTCGTCACTTTTTTGTTGAAACCCAATGCTGCCCTCGACTATCAGACTTTTCACGCAGAGCCGCGGAGGTTATTGAGCCGCAGAGATGATACGTGTGTGAGGCTGAGATCGCTGAGAGGCCTTCGGCCTTATGAGGAGAGAGCAGAGAGTCGTGCGTCAGTGGGGGCAGCCCCGGAGGGTCGTGTGTCGGTGGGGGCAGCCCGGAGGGGCTGAATTTTTCATAACCCTAGTCTAAGCGAGCGAAGCGAGCGCAGACTGGGGACTGTTGACGGGTGGCCGTGAACTTACTGCCAGCCTCGGATCCGCAGAGGTTATTGAGCCGCAGAGATGATACGTGTGAGGGGCAGAGATCGCTGAGAGGCCTTCGGCTTTATGAGGCGAGAGCGAGATTCGTAGGTCGGTGGAGGCAGCCCCGGAGGGGCTGAATTTTTCATAACCCCAGTCTAAGGGAGCGAAGCGAGCGCAGACTGGGGACTGTTGACGGGTGGTCGTGAACTTACTGCCAGCCTCGGAGGCTGAATGCATCTTAGATGCGTAGCAAGACGGAGCCCCGTCGTTACGCGCTTCGCGCATTGTGCCGAGGCTGGCAGGGTGTGACAAGAACTCCGAGGTTGAGAGCGGCTTTGGTCTTTAGAGAAGAGCAACTTCCGCGAGATACTTTTTCTCGCTAAGCCGCAAAGGTCGCAAAGGAGAAGCATGAATAATTTTGCAACGACTTTCCACGACTCTTCACGACTTATGCTCGCTATCGCTCGCTGAGCGCTGAAGTATGCTCTTCGTGTACATTCCGATGCTTTTGCAGGGCTGCCCCCTGCGATCGTCATGGTTCGGGCGTAGGCGTGGTGATCGTGCCCAGGCTGACGGCCTTGCCGTACCACTTGCCGTTGATGACGCTGTCCTTCAGATGGCATTGAACTACTTTGTATCGGATAGACATAATTGTTAGATTTTAGAAGTTAGACTTGTTTCAGTGATGGTTTAAGCGCTTATCCATGGGTTTCGGTTGCAAAAGTACGAAATAAAATCATAACCTGCAAGCAGTGGGGTCAAAATACCCGTTACTTTCGCACAGCTGATTGATTTACAGACTATTGTAAGCTTGCTGCCGTCGTTTCCGACGTGGGAGTAACGAGCCGGCACGCCGCGTGAAACATCGGAAACGGCGATTGACATACGATGGTGGCGCGATTGCGGCGGAATCGCCTCGCGATTGCGGTGGAATCGCAAACCATCGTGAAACATTTTTCTCCTTCACAAGGGCGGACATTTGCCGTGCGCGGGCGCAATTTTAACAATTAAGGGTAACAAGTAACAAGTAACAAGTAACAATAAGGTCGTTCCACATGTCTGCTCGCCCCG